>OLSN01000186.1_pt1 | contig 67392 bp, 55 predicted proteins | sample 1672411 | NCBI WGS metagenome assembly OLSN01 (sample SAMEA3136683, study PRJEB25190) | human gut metagenome | biome: human gut; feature: human-associated habitat; material: faeces | place: Austria | collected 2013 | reverse complement strand
TAAGGCGTTCCTCTTATTTTTTTATTTAATTTTCCGACTAAAAATTTACTCTAGCACCTGGCATTTCGTGCCACTCGCCCCGAAAACTGTCATTTTTCAGCATTTTACGACTATTGAATCGCAAAAACCTGCTTTGTGATTCCTTCACATTTGAACAATGAGTAAACCAATAAAATGGAAATACCAACGGTACTCCAGCATGCTTTCGTCAATAACTTAATCGCTGTTACTCCGTTATCCGGATCAAGCGTAATCGTTGTAGGATCAAACACATTTGCTACAAACACTCCATATATCGCCACACAAATCATCATTAGTACTGCCTGCATGGCAAGGGCAAATACATTCTTCATGTATCCTGTTCCGATATTGGACAGATGATGATTTGTGACGGTCGCAAGAGGCAACGGTGCCACTGCACAGTGCAAATATATGGATATCATTCTCGAATACAAAATAATCGTAATCAGGATTCCCATAATCTTTATGATAAGGTCAATAAGCCATGTGGAAATCGTCAAACTGATAAGTCCCGATACATCCCCACTTTCCGCATCTACATCCTGATTTCCATAGTTATCTGTCAGATATTGCAACAAGACAGAACCTTGCGTATTTTCTGTTTCTATGGTTCCTAGCACATCCGTGGTCTTTTGTACCATGGATGCTCCCACCCCGAAAAAGCAGTTACATATCGTCAGGGAATTGGCAATAAACCATGCTGCAACCACCGTCTTTAGTAACCACTTCATCAGGACAGAAACAAAATCAACATCGGCCAGATTGTTAGGCTGCACAAGCATACTGATAAGCTCCCATAAAACCACAAAGGTAAATACAGTGCCCGCAACCGGCAATGCCACCTGCTCTGCTATCTGCTCAATCAGTGTCCATATGGTGCCGCCCTGCCATGCATCCGGCGCTGTTGTTAGTTCCGTAGAAATACTTGCTACCTTTTCATTCATATCCGAAAGCATATCGCTTAAGTTGCTATATGCTAACTCATAGAAAATGTCTCGATATCCATTCATCAGTTTTTGAATTGTGCTGTCAAACAATCCTAAAAACACCGGTAGAAATTGAAACATTCTTTTCTCCTTCCATACACCTTTGGACAACTTGTCCAAAAGTTATTTCACTTTAATCTTAATCTTCTTTGAAAGACCGTCTTGTGTATAAACATAAATATAGCAGCTGCCCTTTTTCTTCGCCTTAATCACTCCTGTAGACGAAACTGTGGCAACTGCCTCATTACTGGATTCATATGCAATTTTTCTGTGTGTGGTATGCTTACCTGCCAAATATGTTACCTTGGTCTTAATCTGTATCTTCTTACCTGCCTTGATTGCTTGCTTTAGCTTCTTTTCATTCTTCACTGTGATTTTCGATGCATTGCCATAGGTTTTATCATTTTCCAAGTTTGCATCTCCCTTTGTCACACCATGCACGTTTTTTGAAATTGCAATCGGCACCTGTTTCCCATCAATATTTGCATACGCAAGCACTATATAACGGTAATACGTCTGCTTCTTAAGCTTTTTATGCGTAAAGCTGCCTGCCCCGGTTGTCGTGCCAAGCTTAAAGTAATTGTTGCCACAGGCACTTCCATATATCACATATCCCGCAGCTCCTTTCACCTTACTCCACTTAACGGTAATGGCAGAGCTGGTTGTCTTACCAACCTTTGCTTTGAGAGGACTGAATTTAGAACCCGATACATCCGAACCGGACTTCTTTCTCTCAATGCTTTCAGGCTCCGTCACAATAACCTTATAACTTGCCCCAAGCTTTGTTGCTCTTGTCATAATGTCTGCGGCAACCTCTGCCTTTACCTGATACAGATTCATGATATTTCTAAGCTGATTCTTTGCATAACCTGATTCTTTCGCAACCTCTTGAAGTGTTTTTCCTTTGTCCTTATCATAAGCACCGGTATCATCACTTGCCGGATAGAAATAATCTTCATCTGTCTTTTCCTCCGGGATTTTCTCCCATCTTGCATACAAATCAAAATCTGCAGTTACAGTCACTTCCATTTCCTTTGTAATCTGCTCTCCACCTTCCTTTGCAGTCCACCAGCCAAGAAACCGGTAACCTTCCCTCTCCGGCATTGGCATTTCTCCGTAAATATCATCATAGGTGTAATACCACTGTTTAGCCGTACAGGTTCCGCCATTTGCATGAAATGTGACCGCATATACATTTGGTGTCCACTTGGCAATTAAAACATCATCATCTGTTATGGAAACGGTTGTCTCTGCCACTATCTTTTGCTTTCCAAGATGCCAGCCTGAAAAGGTATATCCTACCCTGTGGGCATCCGGCAGGCTTCCATATATTTCTCCGTATGTGACAATCTTTGATTTTGTATCACACACACCCGGTTCTGCTTCAAATACAATCTCGTAAGAGTTGGGATGCCATGATGCCTTAAGCACTTCATTCTTTGTAATCTCTACAAGGCTATCTTCTTCAATCCGCTCTTTTCCCAGATACCATCCGGTAAAGGTATAACCTTCCCTCTCCGGTATCGGAAGCGTTCCGTAAGCTGCATCGTAGATTACATTTAACTTCTTGATTTCAAGGTCTTTTCCTCCATTGGCATCCAATGTGATTTCATACACATTTGGTTTCCAGTGTGCATACAGTGTCTGCTTTCCTGCCACGCTCATGGTAGAAGATGCCGTAATCTGACTACCTTCTTTTTTCTCTGTCCACCATCCGTCAAAGGTATAGCCAACCCGTTCTGCAGTCGGCAGCGTTCCATATACACCCATATAAGTGACTTTTTTGTTGACGCTGCTTGCTATGCCTCCATTCCCATCAAAGCTTACGGTATAACTGTCGTTAGTCCAGTGGGCATATACCGTATGATCCTGATTGCGGCTCATAACCGTTTCATTTGTAATCTGTGCCCCACCTTCACTTTCCGTAAACCATCCGGCAAAAATATATCCTGCCTTTGTGGCACTTGGCAGTGGATAGCTGCCACCATAGGAAACCTGTGCCGACGCAATTTCACAGGCACCACCACACGCATTGTACGTGACTGTATAGGGATTGGCACTCCACTGTGCATAAAGAACATGCTTTTCAGCTTTTGTTACCTTTGTATCTGCATAAACATATTTTGTGCCTGCTATGTCCGTGCTCCATCCGACCAGGCTGTAACCGGCTCTTTTTCCGGTTGCAAGCGTTCCATAATTTTCTCCATAAAAAACCTGCTTTCCTGCCACTTCTCCCATGCCACCATTGTAATCATAGGTAATCTCATATGGATTGGCAGTACAGATAATGCGAAGGGTTACCGTCCGTTGCGAAGAACCTTCTGCCGTTCCGGTTCCCTGAAATGCCAATTCAATCTTTTTCTTTTCATTTACAAATTCCGTATGCACAAATTTGTCATTGGCATCATACTTCGGACTACATGTCTGTTTCTCAATCGTAACATTTTGAAAACTATATCCTGTCGGTACCGCAGGAGCATTGACTCTGACTGATTCACTCAAAGATGAATTGACAGTAATCGATGCTGTTTCTGTTGCATATCTCTCTGCAGTCTTTGCACCCCTAGAATCTCTAAATTCATATAAAAAGTTAACGGTAACGGTATCATAAAAGGCTGCATACGCTGTTGTCGTTCCTATGTCACTAAAAAGCGTGGCAAATACCATTACAATCGCTAACAAAAACGCACTACATCGTCTCATATCTGCCTCCTTCCTGATTCCATAAAGTCAGACGGTATGCTTACACATACCACCTGACCGGATATACACGTGCCATCCATTATAATGTTGTTGGAATCAGATCAGAAAGCTTAGGTACTAAGAGTGCTCCAATCAGCATAACACCGGCACCAGCCATGAACTGCTTCATACCCTGTGACTTTGCACCGGGGTTATCATTACCGTAACCTTCCAAAAGATTGACAACTCCAAGAACCGCAAGACCACCGCCTACTGCAATGATAACTACCTTAAGGGCAGATACACCACTTGTTAAAAATGATGTGTAGTCAAGTAACAGGAAAAGATTTGCCAATAATTTATGCTTTGCAATGAAAGCAGCTGCTGTTGAAAGTAAGTTTGATTCGCCCACACATGAGAGGGCACTTTTTAATACTAATGAATACATGCTATTTTATTCTCCTTTTTTATCTCATATATTTTGTTCTATGTCAGAAGCTTCATTTGTGGCATTATCATCTGTTTTCATCATGATTCCAGCCTCTTCAATCGCAAAGCTTACCAGGTCATCCGGATATTTTACACCGGTCAAATCTAACTCGATAAATACATCCTTCTTTGATCGCTTCGGTATGCCATACGTGGCAACATACTGTTCGATGTCAAACTGATTTTTCTTATCAAAATCTGAAAGCTCCTTATACATTTCGTGCTTCGTAATATCCACCTTATCTGAAAAAAATGGTCTTACGCCTCGCACCTGCAGAATACACTTGCCGCCATCCATAAGGGCAAGTCTGTCCTGACTCATAAGCTCACGTCCTAACTTTTGATAATTCTGCCCATAGGAACGTGAGGTGCCTCTGGTATCAGAGGTGTTATACGTATCAATGGTTTCCTTGCCAAGAACCTCGGCAAGGTCCTTAAGCGTTGATTTTTCTTTGCCTCCAAGGAAAAGAAAAGTATCACAGTTACCTTCTATCGTCTCTGCGTTATCCTTATAAATAGACTTAAGCTGTGCCTTAGACTGAAGGATAATACTTGCTGATATCTCCCTGCTTCGTATGGTGGCAATGAGTTTATCAAACTTCGGAATCTGACCGATATTGGCAAACTCATCTAAGATACAACGCACGTGTACCGGCAGCTTCCCATGGTACTCATCATCTGCGATGGTACATAAAAGGTTAAACAGCTGCGTGTACATAATGGAAACCAAAAAATTAAGGGAATCATCCGTATCTGAAATAATGACAAATAACGCTGTCTTATTCCGACCAATGTCCCCTAAATCAAGCTCATCATATGCAGTTATTTCTCTGACCTCTTTTATATCAAACGGTGCAAGTCTCGCTCCGCACGATACTAAGATTGATTTTGCAGTCTTTCCGGCTGCAAGCTTATACTTATGATACTGCCTTACCGCAAAGGAATCCGGATCCGCTTCAATGCCCTCTTCCTCATTTCCAAACTCGATGTCCTTAAACATCAAATCAATGGCATTTTCAAATTCTTCATCATCTTCCCTTGTTTCGGATGCATCAATCATGGTAAGCAGTGAGACAAAATTCCGCTCACTTTTCTTACAGTATTTCACAATATAGGCAACATACGCCGTAAAGAGTAATCGTTCTGCTTTTACCCAGAAATCCTCCCCAGACTGGTTGCCCTCGCCCTTTGTATTTGCAATCAGAGTATTTACAAATTTGAGCACATCCTGCTCCGTCTCAATATAGGCAAATGGATTATAATGCAGAGACTTCGCAAAATTGATGGTATTAAATACCTTAATCTTATAAGGTGTCCTTTTATAAACCGGTTGTCCGCTCCTGTTTTTCCGGACCTTCCCATTCTTATCCTTTAGCGGAATCTTATTTCCGTGCTTATCTGTCTCAAAGCAGCCTCTTGATAACATGGTACCGACTTCTTCAAGAACGGTTCCCTTTGGATCTGTGACCACATAACTACTATGCATCTGCATAAGATTGGGTTTTACAAATCCTCTGGTCTTTCCGGCACCGGAACCGCCCACAATTAAAATATTTTTATTGCGGTCATATTTGGGATGTGCCGGTCTTGTCATTCGTAGCCATTCACTACTTGTCAGCGGAATATTGTTCCACTTGTTTTCATCCGCATAGGGTTCAAAATCCTTTTCCGTACCCCACTTTGCAGAGCCGTACTCTTCCCCATGCCGATACTGTTTTGCATTTTTCTTTCGAGAATCCATATAGAGCTTAAAAGCCACGCCTGCACCAATGCCACAAACAAGCGGCATCATCTGAAATGATGGTGCAATCATTGGTTCCACCTGAAAGAACAACGAAAAAGCATTTACACACTTATCTAATATGTCACCGCCATCTGCAGCTCCTACCGCCTGCACGTACTTATTTGTGAAATAAAACAGTACAGTAAACGGAATCGCATCAATCGCCACTTTATTTGCATTCAGCTTTCCGTTTTTGTAGTAGGGTTTTAAGATATTTCTTGGAATCGACTTTATATCTTCAAGGATTGCTCCTAAAATATTACCCATCATTACCTACAAACTGGCATCTCTGGTTTTCTTCTTTGCTTTTTCTCTTTGTCGATTCCTGTCTTTTTGCTGCTTTTGGGATTTCTCTTTTTTATCCTGTATTTTTTCCTTTAGCGTTTTTTCTTTTTTCGGATTCAAAGCCTTTGCTTTTTCCTTAATCTGACTTTTCATATCCCCTGAGACTTCACCCTTTTCTACAATATCCTTTTTGTGATCCGTGATTTGAAAAGTCACTGCATCTGCTCCGGCTTCTTCTAATTTGGCATAGTCAATATCCGTATCCTTCACAAAATCCTGTGAGAATACTTCTTTTCCTTCTTCATTTGCCAATGTTAATGTTTTCGTCATCAACTGCTGTTCCTCCAAAACCTGTGCCGATGCCAGTTTTAACAGTCCGGATAACTGGTCCACATTTTTGACCTCACAAAATGCCATAAAAGTCACGGAACCATCTGCTCTTGAAATCGGCTTCATATCCACCGGAATATGACTTTTTTTACAGGTCTCTTTCAATATCTGGGCAGTACGTTCATCATTGACATCTAAATGCGTAATGTCCGCACCATCCTTATTGAAATTCTTTAGGGAACCATGCGTTTCCTTGTAATGACTAGTCGCCTTTTCTGCTACTTTGGATAATAAAGAGTCTTTTTGTTCGGCACTCATACCGGGATTTTGTTCCTGGGACTTTCTACAGGCTTCCGAAATTGCAAGAATCAAATCTACAGTCACTGTAACAACCGCTTTTCCTGTTTGAAATGATTCATTTGTTAATTCATCTACCATGTCTAATCCTCCTCAACAAAATCATATGTGACATATTCTCTTCCGCTGTTGGATGTCGCAAGAGACAATATAAGCTTCACCCTGCCTGCACGTAAATCTTCCATGGCATCCTCATCCTCTAAAAAGTCCTCGCACATTTCAGTCAGCACCTTGCCGCCAAAATAGAACGAATTGGGATGCTCTGCAAAAATAAGCACTGCACAACGTCCATCCTTTGCATTGATCACATCCACATTGGAAAGTGTTAATGTCTGATTCAATACATCTTCCCTGCTTAGCTTTTCCATGCCATCAGCAATGATTGAGCTTCCTCGCCTCTTGTTCTTAATGTCTGCGTAACTCATGATGTTCCTCCTTCCTTAATTTTTTATATATAAAAAGCAGCTGACTCCAAATGAGGAAAATCAGCTGCTCTTTACGCTGTGTTTTGCTGTATTCTATTCATATATCTTCATAAGTCCAATAAAATAAGAATACAAGCGATTCAAACTATTCATAAAACCTGCCTCCTTTCATCTCCCTTGGGAATTGGAGCAGGATTTCAGTTCCTGCTCCTTGAGGGGAGAATAGCGATACAATATATTGTCAAACCTTTGGACAAGTTGTCTAAAGGTTTTTGTACTAATCTGTACCATATAAATCATGGTTTACTTCGCTTTGATAATAATTTGATATGGTACTTGGTGCATTATATAGGGTAGTCAAAAGATATGCTCTAATATTTCTTACCTTGGTGGTATTGGAATGTAATGTATCTAATACATATTCCATCAGAAACATATCGTACTTTTCAAATCTTGAACGTACGATTTCTGTTGGCATTTCTACACCATTGATACGAATGGTCTTTGCCGGTGTAATAATCACTTCTACCATAAGCTCTACCAGTTCATTAAGAGAATCAACCTCTGTTGGAAACTGTACTATCAACGAATTATACTCAATGATGGATTTGACATACTGACGTACTTCTTCCATCCTATCAATCGCATCCTGCTTTGGGATAGATGGATAGATAGAATGCTTACACTCCATGTTGTTATAACTATGTTTCGTTTGATTATTGTCAGTATGACTATTATCCGTGTAACTGTTATAAGTATAATTAGAGTCCTCATTTGAAACCTCTTGAAGTTTGTTTTCCAAACCTACAAAAGTTTCATTTTGGGAATTGCTGAGGTTTGCATTTGAAACTTCCTGAGGTTTACTTTCCAAACTTGCAGAAGTTTGTTTTTGAAACTTCTTGAAGTTTGCTTTTGAAACCTCTGTGGATTTATGCGGGTTTGAAGGTTTTTTTTCCTCTTCTTTTGCAGCATCTTCATCCTCATAATTTGGTTTTTCAATAATCTGTACACCCACAAAATTCTTCACATAAATAATGTCCGGCTTGCCAAGTCCACGCCGCACTCTCTCGATCAGACCAATTCCATCCGAAGAATCCAGCTCTGCCATGATTCTTACTGCTTTGTTTTTACCACAATTCAAATCCTCCATAATATTATCAATCGTATAAATGATATATGTACGGTCCTGGTCATCCTGCCACTCATTTTTGAGTGACAGGGACATTCGGTCAAGCATCAATCCATAGAGAATTTTTGCATCATTGCTAAGGCTTGAAAAATGTTTGTCTTTAATTAGCATTCTTGGAATCCGATAAAAAGAAAACTGTTCTGCTTCTTTACCGTAATAGTAATCAAACACTAATGTTTCATTCATTCTTCCTCACCCTTTCTTTTCCATTCTTCTAATAGCGTAATAATAATATCTTCTATTTCGTCCTCACTGTAATTGTCAGGGAAATAATCATTTAATCTCTCTGCCTTAAACGTAACCTGTCTCGGCTTTGGTTTCACAGCTTTAGGAGAAAGAATCTGTCTGACCACTCTTTCCTCTAAACTTTGTTTCTGGCTAAGATTCTTTATCTCCGCTGACTGTTCCATAGAGGGTGTCACATGCAGGTCATTTATGGCATCCAACACCCACTGTTGCTCTTTTATCTCCAAAAACGATATATCAATGGCTGGAGCCATCGGAAGCCTCTTTGCATCCACAAGCTCCAACAAGTCATCACTTAGTCTTGCCAGCCATATATATCTTTGTATTTTCTTTGCATTCTCACCTGTTTCCTTACTCATGGTACTTAGGCTGTTACCCTGCACACCCTGGTGCTTCATGGCATCGTAGCGCATTTTATAAGCTTTTGCCTTTTCACTGATAAGGATATCCTCTCGTTGAATATTGCTATCAATCATAACAATGGTCGCTTCATCATCCGATAGATTTTTTATTACCATAGGCATTGTTCTAAGACCTGCCATTTCACATGCAAGCTTCCTTGTATGTCCTGCAATTATTTCATAACCACCCTGCGGACGCATCCGACAAATCCCCGGAACCAACACACCAAAATTATTTATACTGCCTGCCATTTCCTCTAATTTATCCGCATCCGCATGGAAGGGATGATTCTTAAACTCATATAACTCTGTAAGAGGAATCTCCCTTACATCATTTGACAGCTGACTTTCAAATATGGTATCTGTATTTCCAAACAAATCATTAAAACTGGTTACTTTTATCTTTGATGCACTTCCTGCTTTACTCATTGCCCAGCACCTCCCTTGCTAAATCCTCATAGGCTTTTGCAACCCTGCCTTTCGGATCGTGCTTAAAGATACTGACACCCTCTGCAGATATCTCCTCTGCTCTGACAGAACAAGGAATAACAGAATCAAAGGTATGTATTACCTGACCATAATTATTGCGGATGATTTCCGAAATATCTTTTGCAAAGTTCTTCCGTTTATCAACCATTGTAATCAAAATACCTTCAAATCCTAATTTGGGATTCAGATATTTCTTTGCCCTTCCAATCGTTTTAATCAGCTGTTCCAATCCTTTCAGTGGCAGATATGCAGCCTGCACCGGAATTAATATACTGTCAGCAGCTGTAAGTGCATTCATTGTCACCATGCCAAGGCTCGGCATACAATCTATCAAAATGTAATCATACTGGTCCTTTAAGCTATCCACATATTCTTTCAATATGTACTCTCTACGCATTGCATTAACCATAGATACCTCTAAGCCGGATAATTCTATGTTGCATGGAACAATATCTACATCTTCCTCATGATACAGAATACCGTCTGTCGGATTAAATTCTTCCTCATTCATGATTTTTGCAAGATTGGTTGCTAATGTAACTTCCAAAGAATCCGGTTCTGCAAAACCAAGACTTGCGGTCAGGGATCCCTGACTGTCTGCATCAATCAGTAATACTTTTTTTCCTGCTCTTACTAATCCTATTCCAAGATTTACTGTTGTGGTTGTCTTTCCGACTCCGCCTTTTTGATTTGCGATTGCAATTACTTTACACATGATAATTTCTCCCTTCGATATTAGTCTCTGCTTCCAAGCATCTTGTGAAGCTGGTCATTATAAGATACATACTCCGGATAACGGATTTTGATTGCCTGCCAGAAGAATGGGGCATATTGGCAACAGAACAAATCTTCCACATTGTAATGGCTCTGTTCATAAATCTGCTCGTCCATTGTCTTATACAAATCCATGGTCGGTGTACCATTGCAATACAGGTTGAATGCCATGCGTACCACCTTCAAGCTTCCGCTGGTCTGCCAGCCTTCAAAAATACACTCCGGTTTCACAAGTCCTGTTGCAAAATCATAAATTCTGTCAACATGATTTCTTACATCCGCATTCATCCCCAAGCAATAGCAAAGTGCTTTGTGATATACGTCCTGGTATCTGACCTGTCCTAATTTCTCATAATAAAATTTCTCATGTTCTTTACTAATAAATGCAATCTCTGCTCTTTCCGCTGTACTGTTCATAATTCATTCCTCCATCTTTAACAAAATGTTTTCCCAGAACCACAATAACTATCCTTTACAGAATCATTTGTGGCATCATTCTTCTTGTTGCTTTTCTTTGAGCCTTTTTCAATACGATGCACTTCTGTATATAACCGCTTGAAACGCTCTGTTCCTTTGTTGTTGTAGAATGTTGATGTGTTTTCAAGTTGAATTTTAGGATTTCTACCCAGAACTCTTAAAAACCATCTGATCTCATTTTTTTGTCCCATGAGCCTAACCTTTAACATCTCTAACCTCCTTTTCTAAAATAAAAAGGCAGGGATAACTAACATAAACTAATTATCCCTGCCTATCGGCTATACAATATTCTTTTATATACAACTAAAACGTATCCCTCGTGTCGACTCTATAAGCTACTACAACTGTAACTCTGTCATACAACACTTTTTCTTTCTGATTTGGACCAATATTTTCGAATGAGAAAAATCTGCAAAAGTGCGTAAATTCAAGGATTTCTACATATTTGTTCGACGTAGTGCTACAATCGTCTCCACATGCACAGTCTGCGGGAACATATCTACAGCACAGGCTTTTTCAACCTTGTATCCCCGCTCCTGCAAAATCACTAAATCTCTTGCAAGGCTCGTTGGCTTACAGCTAATATACACAATTCTGTCTACGCCGAAATCAATTATCTTTTGCAAAGCCTTTGGATGAATACCATCTCTTGGTGGGTCAAGAACTATTAAATCCGGCTTGTCCTTGATATCATCAATAACCTTTAACACATCCCCTGCAATAAATTCACAGTTGTTAAGTCCGTTTAATTTAGCATTTTCTTTAGCAGCTTCTACCGCCTCTGCAACAATTTCAACACCTACAACTTTTTTTGCAACAGGAGCAAGAATCTGTGCAATTGTTCCTGTACCACTGTAAAGGTCAAATATCATTTTATCATTAGTGCTTCCAACATACTCTCTAGCCTTTGAATAAAGAACTTCAGCCCCTAAAGAATTTGTCTGGAAAAATGAAAATGTTGAAATCTTAAATCTAAGTCCCAATAATTCTTCATAAATTACATCTTCACCATAAAGAACTTTTGTCTCATCACTTTGAACCACATCAGCCAGACCATCGTTTATAATCTGAAGTACCCCTTTAAGCTCACACTCTAAATTAAGTTTACATAACTTATCAATTAAAATATTATAGTCAGCTGCTGCCTCGCCGTTTGCATCCGATGTTGTAACGATACTCATAATAATCTGATTTGTCTTTACACCACGTCTAATAACCAAATGTCTAAGGTATCCTTCATGTCTCATTTTATGATAAAATTTTACATTTCTTTCTGAAAAATGTTCTAATACACAAGTCAAAATTTTGTTATAATCCTTATTTACAATTTTGCATTCCTTTGCCGTAACAATATCATGGAAGCTGTCTCTTTTATGTAATCCCAATGCCAAAGGACCATCTTTATATTCATCTCCAAATGAAAATTCCATCTTATTTCTGTATTCCCACTGAACAGGGCTTTTTAGGATTCCTTCAAATTCATAATCTTTATTTGTAATTACTCCATCTAAAATATTCTTAACCATTTCTTTTTTCAAATTAGTCTGATTTTCGTAATCCATTGTCTGGTAAGAACATCCGCCACAATCTGCAAAATGTGGGCAAAGTGGTTCTGCATTTTCAAGTGGTGACTTTTCAAGTACTTCTTTTAAACGTCCAACACATTTACCTGAACGCTTCTTTGAAACTACAAAACTTACTTTTTGGCCCGGAATGGTTCTTTTAACTAAAGCTACACCTTCCTTACCACAATCTACTGTTCCTTTATTTGGAAAATCTATTTTCTCTACCACTCCCTGGTATTCCATTCCTTTTTTCATCTATTTATCCTCTATCTGCTAATATTTTTAATGATGCCAGGGTCACAAAGTCTTTCACCCACATAAGCTTGCTTATAAGTGGGTGAAAGACTTTGTGACCCGCCCCAATATGAGCATAAAAGTGGGATGACAATCCCACGATATGCGAATATTGGATAGGATTGTGAGAGTGCGTAGCACGGAACAATCCGCAGGCATCAAAATTAGTACTTTTAAGCCTCACATAAGCTTGCTTATAAGTTAGGGCTTTTGACCCAAACATCATTACAAAATAAGTCCACATACACAATTTGGTCAAATGCTATACATTCCAATTGTTATATGTGGACTTAACTTATTCATCGGTTATTGTTTAAAAAACAAATCTACATGACCTGCCATTCACTATGGCGTAACGATTTATTCTTCCACAAAATCACTTTCATCTTCTTCGTCGTCTTCAAATAAATCATCGAAATCATCTTCAAAGTCATCATAATAATCTTCTGTAATTTTATTGTAAATTGCATAAGCTGCTCCGGCAATTGCTGCCACTACTGCAAGCACTCCAAGTACGATTCCAACTATCTTAACTACGTCAGACTTCTTTTCTTCTTTGCCGATAATCTTGCCAATCTTAACTCCCTTGATTAATTCGTCCATATCCGTACTCCTTTCATTACAAGTTATATTTCATAAGAATAGTATATCATTTTAGTGCTGTTTTTACTACAGTTTTTTGAGTTTTGCAAATGAAGCCATCATAATTTTCTGACCTGCTTTGTCAAATGCTACCGTAACCTGATAATCTTTTGGACCATCCTCAATATTAAGCACTGTTCCTTCACCAAACTTAATATGTTTAACTCTGTCTCCAACTACATAATCAACCGGCTGCTTTGTAATTGTAAATGATTTACCAAATGCAGGTTTTGTGCTAGGTTCACCATACGAAGATTTCTTAAATGGCTTATTTCTAAATGCATTCTGACTTGCTCTGCTTGCATTTCCAAATTCCTCCTTCTTTGAAATCTGTCCTGCTGCAACTCTGTCTGTTACATTTTTACTATTAATAAGCTGTGTCGGTATTTCCTTTATGAATCGTGAAATAATATTATATCTTGTTTCTCCATGAACCATACGTCTCTTTGCATAACTAATTACAAGATTTTCCTTTGCTCTTGTAATAGCAACATAACACAGACGTCTCTCTTCTTCAATTTCACTTTGGTCTTCAGCACAAATTGCTGAAATTCCTGGAAATAGTCCTTCTTCCATTCCGCATAAAAATACATTAGGAAATTCAAGTCCCTTTGCACTATGTATGGTCATAAGGACCACATAGTCACTATCCTCATCAAGACTGTCTATGTCCGCTACCAAAGCAACGTCTTCAAGAAATCCTGCTAAATCTGGATTTTCTGTTGTTGATTCATATTCTACAACCTTACTTATCAATTCTTCTATGTTTTCGATTCTTGACTTACTTTCGTCTGTATTTTCCAAAACGAGCTCTGTCACATATCCTGTATCTTCAATAATCTTATCTACTAATTCTTTTATTGAATGCTCCTGACTGTACTCTCTCAATTCTTCAATAAAATCAGTAAATTTCTTAATCTTTGCTGAAGCTCTGCTAAGTTCAGGATTCATATATGCAAGTTCTAACGCATTATACAAATTAATGTCATGTTCAACTGCATATGCCTGTGCTTTTCCAATAGAAGTAGCTCCGATTCCTCTCTTTGGAACGTTAATAATTCTTGCTACAGCAATATCATCAGTAGAATTATTTACTGTTTTCAAATAGCATAAAATGTCTTTAATTTCTTTACGCTGATAGAAATTCTGTCCACCGATAATCTTATAAGGAACATTTGCCAAAAGAAGTTTTTCTTCTAATGTTCTTGACTGAGCATTAGTTCTATACAGGCATGCAAAATCACTGTACTTATAGTCTCCTGCATTCACTTTTTTTCTAATTTCTTTTGCAACCATATTAGCTTCATCATAAGCGTCTTCCGCCTGATACAAATCAATCTGCGTTCCTTCTTCATTGTCACTCCACAAAGTCTTGTCTTTTCTTCCCTGATTGTTTGCAATTACTCCATTTGCGGCAGCTAAAATATTCTTTGTAGAACGGTAATTCTGCTCTAACTTAATAACACGGGCATTTTCAAAATATTTTTCAAATGAAAGAATATTTGTAATATTCGCTCCTCTAAACTTATAAATAGATTGGTCATCATCACCTACAACGCACAAATTTCTATATTTTGATGCGAGAAGGCGAATCAACTGAAACTGTGCTGTATTTGTATCCTGATACTCATCTACCATGATGTATTTAAATCTTTCCTGATAATAATCCAGAACATCTGGAAATTTCTTAAATAATTCTACTGTTTTTACAATTAAATCATCAAAATCTAAAGCATTATTCTTCTTAAGCTGAACCTGATATTCAAGATAAATCTTAGCAACTGTATTTTCTCTCAAATCACCTTTTGTTATCTCTATTGCGCGTTCAGGACTTATGAGTTCATCTTTATAAGAAGAAATCTTTCCTGCCACAGCTCTTTCTTTGTAAAATTTAGAATCTAAATTCATTCTTTTTACAATATCTTTTATAAGACTCTTCTGGTCATCTGCATCGTAAATTGTGAATCTATTATCATATCCTAAAAATTCAATATGTCTTCTCAAAATTCGTACACATGTAGAATGAAATGTACTTACCCATATCTGATCAGCACCAAATCCTACTATGTTGTTAATTCTTTCACGCATTTCCGATGCGGCCTTATTTGTAAAAGTGATTGCCATGATATTCCATGGCGAAACACCCTTTTCTTCTATAAGATAAGCTGCTCTGTGTGTAAGCACTCTAGTCTTTCCACTTCCTGCACCGGCAAGAATAAGCAACGGTCCTTCCGTGTGAAATACAGCCATCTGCTGCATATCATTTAATTTATCATATCTGCTCATAAATATACCTTTTCCTTATTTTTATAATCCACTTAGGCAAATTTTTATATACTTCTGCTATCATATCATATTTTCTAAAAAAATCGAACATATTTTCTGCTATTTATAACAAATTTTATTTGTAGTTTTCATTACTATGTATTATAATATTTTTTGTGCATAAGGAGGTACATATGGAAAGTGATAAAATAATCGAGTCTATATTAAACGATTTTAATTCATTTAACATAGACGATATACCAAACATTGATTTATATATGGACCAGGTGACAACCTATTTAAATAATAAATTTGAGGGAAGCAAACGTAACGACGACGACAAGCTCTTAACAAAAACTATGATTAATAATTATGCTAAAAGTCGTTTATTACCACCTCCCGAAAAGAAGAAATATTCCAAAGACCATTTAATTCTTTTAATGATGATATTTTATCTTAAAAATATTATTTCAATTAATGATATTGATACGGCTTTGTCCCCATTAATTAAAGATTATTTTAACGATGGAAAGAATAGTCTTGAGGAAATTTTTAAATTATTCATTCAATATATGAAAGATACTGACGATAATCAGTCGATTATTGATGCGTATGTAAAATCCAATGAGTATTTTTCAAATTTAGATAATGAAGATAATAAAGAATATCTGCAGACACTTACGCTAATTGCGACTTTGACTTACGAATGCCTTGCAAGAAAAATGATTATAGAAAAGTTGATTGATTCTCTTCCAAAAGAGGAAAACTCAAAAGATAAATCTGATAAAAATAAGAGTGATAAGAATAAAACTGATAAATATTAGAATTTAGTGTAACTTAATTTTATGAATTTACAGACTCTCACTTATCATAGAATGTCTATTTACAGACTTCATTTCACATACTCTTTTATGCTAATTTTAATTAACTTTTATACATTCAGTAAAAAATAATCAATAACTTAAACTGTATTTTAAAAGCCTTAAATTTTGTTTACGACTCAAAATTTAAGGCTTTTAATTTGTATAGGGCAGAACCCTATTTATGAAACTAAATTTTCAAAAAACGATGTGTTAATTACTTTAATATTAGAATACTGTCTTCTAATCCAAACTGCTCAAAGCTAATCATCATATTTGGCTCTCTTTAATACCATATCATAACCATCATTACCATAATTAAGAGATCTGTTAACTCTGCTGATTGTAGCTGTTGATGCCCCTGTTTCTTCTGAAATCTCTAAATATGTCTTTCCTTCTCTAAGCATCTTAGCTACTTCAAATCTCTGTGATATTGACAATAATTCATTTATGGTACATACATCTTCAAAAAATGTATAACATTCTTCCTTTGTTTCCAATGATAATATAGCTGCAAATAAATGATCTACTTCCTTTGTTCTAACTGACTTACTCATAAATTGCCTCCTGTGCTATCTTTTCTCTTTCACATTTTAGCACTCTAAAGTCTGAAAGTCCAGTTATTTCTTATATTATTTGTCCTGATAATGAGTTTTCTATTTAACTTTTACTTTTTTGCTCTTGCTCCATTTTCCATAAATTCTTCTTCCGTCCTGCTTTACATAGGCTCTTACTTTAAAATAATACTTTTTATTTGAGCGAAGCTTTTTAAATCTATAAATATTCTTTTTTACAAGCTTTGTGTTATATCCAAAATACTTTTTGCTTGTACTGTACTTGATAACATAGCCTGTAACATTACTCTGCTTTTTAATAATTATTTTAACGCTTCTTTTCTTTTTGCTTTTAACGCTAACTATCTTTGAAGTACTTGACTTAACCTTCTGTTCTATATCTGAACTATTATCTGTATTGCTTACTTCAACGTTACTTCCATTTTGATTAGTTGTAGCCTCTGCACCAGTTGTAATTGTGTCAATACTGTTTTGACTTGTTGCTTCATTTTCACTATTTTTAGTTGTACTAGTGCCGTTAGATTTTGTTGTTGTCTCTGCATAACTTGGATCTGGAATTACCGCTGTTGTTGTAAATGCTAAGTTATTTATCTTTACAGAAAAGCTTCTACCTTCCTGCATTGGGTCACCATCACTTCTTCCTAATCCGATTTTGAAATCAAGTTTTCCCGTATAATTAGGTTCAACATATACTTTCTTCTCATAATTATATGGTACATTTTTAGTTAATGTTATATATTCTCCGCTTATCGCTTCTTCATCCTGTCCGGCAATTTTTATAAATACCTTTTTATCTTCTGACGATAGTAACGTACATTTTAAAGTGTATTCATTTCCCGGATAATATTTTAATCCTTCGATATTTGCCTGGGCACTCCACTGACTGTCATTTTGTATCTGACCTGCGTTAGTTACATTTACAGTAACTCCATCTGTTACCTTTGCTCCATTTACAGTCATATTTCCGTAAGTTCCGCACCAATCCTGTCCGAAAAATGATGTCCATGAACCTGTATATTCATCCATTGCATCCTGGTATACTGTGATTGTCGGTCCTGTATATTTTGTTGTTTCTTCTTCAGGTTTCTGATAAACCCTTACCCAGTCAACTTCCATTGTCGCAGGAAAACTGTTTTGATCAATATTATATCCCGGAAGTTGTCCACCTACAGCAAGATTTAATATAATAAATTGAGCTTTTCTAAATTCCTCCATTTCTGACTGGGTTGAAATAGAATATTTTTCATATATATATCCATCAACGTAAAATGCGGCACTATTCTCATCCCACTCCATTCCATAAGTATGCCATTGGGTTCTGTCACCCACATCATATTTTTTTCCTTTTGTATCAAGCTGCGTATTTTTATATGACCAATGTAGATTTGCAAATACTGTATTATTATCATTTATTGCTTCCATGATATCCATTTCACCACATTTAGGCCATCCTACAGTGTTGTAATTAGCACCTAATGTCCAAAAAGCCGGCCAAATTCCTGAAAATCTTGGAAGTTTCATTCTAGCTTCAATTTTTCCATATTTAAATTCCTGTTTTCCTTTAGAATTAATTCTTCCTGAAGTATAACTCTTATTACCATAATTTTCTCTTAAAGCATGTATTTTTAACGTTCCATTACTTACTTCAAGATTTTTTGTATTATCAACATAGTACTGAAGTTCATTATTTCCTCCACCATTACCGTTAACTTCTACATTCCAATTATTTCTATTAAGCTCTGTACCATCAAATTCATCACTCCACACAAGCTTATATTCTCCGTCAGCCTGTACTTCCTTTGTGCTATCAATTCCGGCAATATACATTCCACTAAATGCAATTGTTGCAGCACACAACGATGCCACACATTTTTTTAACCACTTTCTCATTTCCCTTTTCTCCTACTAATAATTCTGTTTTATGTTATAAGTATATTTAAACAAATAAAAACGTTTTTTACAATCTTTTTTTTTGATTTTCACCTATTTTCTTACAAATTCATTCTTATGCATAGATAAAGACCTACTGTTTACAATTTTACATTTGCAAATAGTAAGCCTTCATCCATTCACTAAAAACTTTTTTACAATAATTTCTTTAATTCTTCAACGCTGAAATTATAGTTTGTATTACAGAAATGACAATTAACTTCAATATCCTTACCTTCATTTATCATGTCTTTAATTTCATCTTTGTTAATCCCCATTAACGCTTTTGTCACTCTCTCTTTACTGCAATTGCAATAAAACTGAGTTGGCACCCTGTCAGTTATTTCTACTCCTAAATCTCCTAATACAAATTCTAAAATATCTTCAGGGGTCATTCCTTTCTCAAGCAAATCTGTTACAGAAGTTATCTTAGCTATTTTTTCTTCTAACGCAGATATTACTTCTTCTTCAGCAAATGGCATAAGCTGTACTATAAATCCGCCTGCCTGCTTTACTGTGTTATTTTTTTCCATCAAAACACCCAAAGCTACTGCTGAAGGAACCTGTTCTGATGTAGCAAAATAATATGTTAAATCTTCTGCAACTTCACTTGTTCCAAGCGGCACCTGACTTGAATACGGTTCCTTTAATCCCATATCTTTAATTACAGTTAATGTCCCATAACCAATTGCAGCTCCTACATCTAATTTTCCTGCATAATTTGCAGGAATGATTACATTCGGATTTCCTACATATCCTTTTACATTTCCATGAGAATCAGCTGTTACCGTAACTCCATTTATCGGTCCATCACCTTTCATCATAAGTGTAAGGATGTCATTGTCACCTTTCATCATAACACCCATCATCGCTCCTCCTGTAAGAAGTCTTCCAAGAGCTGCTGTTGCAACGGGACTCGTATTATGATGCTGTCTTGCTGTTTCTACTATATTTCTTGATGTAATTGCAAATGCTCTAATCTGATTATCAGCCGCCATTGCTCTTACAATATAATCTTCGCTCATTTAATTTCTCCTTTATTTTTATTTCTATATTTCATTTCCTCGATTGTTTTTCTATTTTTACTTATTTGCTCTGGCAATCACATAAACCCTTTCCTGATTATCATTTGCCGGATTTTTAGTAAATGCCTCATACGCCGTTATATATTCAAGTCCTGCTTCCTCTAAAGCTTGACGTATTTCTTCTAAATAATAAGCTTTTTCATAATGATTTTCCGTAAATTTGTCATATCTGCCATCTTCACCCTGAACAAATATTGACAAATTATATTCATTTATGCGCTCTTCTTCATAAAATGTATTTTCCCAAATAAAGCTACAGTCTTCTCTGTCTTCCGCTATTATTGACTCTCCAATCTGTTCAAACTTTCCAACAGTATTTAAGTCAAATATGAAAATTCCGCCCGGGTCCAAATAATTTTTTACAAGTTTAAATGTATCTACAACATCTTCATATTCAGTAAGATAATTTAGCGAATCGCAAATGCTTACAACTGCAGCAACTGTTCCATATAATTCAAATTTTCTCATGTCCTGAAGCAAATATAATATAGATGTATCATCGCCTCTTTTTTCCATCGCTATATTAAGCATTTCCTGAGAGTTGTCCACTCCAATCATATCATAGCCATTATTTGCAAGAATCTCTGTAATATTTCCTGTGCCACAACCAAGATCCAATACGATTCCATCTTTTATTCCATATTCATTTAACAAATCTATTAAATATTTGCCCCATTCTTCATATGGAATATTATCCATTAATTCATCATAAACTGCGGCAAATCCGGTATAAGCATCCATATTTTTCTCCTAAAACTAAAGCGGCCAAGCTAACAGCCGGACCGCCCTATAATTATCTTCCACAACAGAATTTGTATTTCTTTCCACTTCCACATGGACATGGATCATTACGTCCAATCTTCTTTTCCTTAACGATTGTTCCTGACTTTTTCTGTTCTCTATATAATTCCTTCTGTCTTTCTGGTGTAAGAATGTCATTCCATTCTTCTAAGCCGTATAACCAATCTGCCTTAGCTTCAACCATGTTCTTATATAACAATTCAGGATCATATTCAAGACTTACTTCTGTATCTTCTTCAAATGTATCAATTGGGTTAGATACCTTTAAGCTGTCATTAATTCCATCTAAAAATCCTACCATTGTAAGTACTTCCATATTGTACTTATCAGCAAGTTCTTTAATAGTTCCTTTTACTACAACATCTTTGTTTCCAAGAATATCTTTGTAAACTTCTTTTTCCTGAACAAAATATGCATCCCAAAATGCATCAAACTGCTGCTGAGTCTGATTCTGATTGTAAGCAATCTCTCTCCAAGTTTCTAATAAGTACTTTTTCTCTGCCATTACGCAAATTCCTCCATAACTTAACTTTCATTATAATTTAATATCTGTCATTATATTTTTAATTGATTTGCGTAAACAAACTACGCATACTTTAGATATTATACGAATAAATGTGAATAATTGCAATAAAACTTTTTATTGGATTTTTCTTATTAAATAATATTTTTGTTGCTTTTACACTTTTATTTTCTAATTTCTTATTCTATAATACAAAAAGTATTTGTGTACAAAGAAGCAATATTACTTCTTAAAGGAGCGTTCTTATGGATAAATTAAAAAAAATTTTAGTTTTTGCTACAATTGGAATTCTTGCCGTTTTAATTATCGCTTGTCTTGTTTTTGCAATAATGGGAAACAATTCAGCATTTATGGCTTGTGCATGGAGCATCGTTGTTCTTCCATGTTTGATATATGCAATTTTATTGATAGCTAAGGTTTTACGTGGGAAAAAATAGAGGCTATTTAATTTTGCTTAAAGATGATTATGTATTTTCTTTTTATTCTTGCTATAGGTATAATTTATGGATTTTTTTACTTGATTTTTTGTATTTTAAAATTATGTAAACTAAATTACGGATTTTTACAATATATTTATTATATTCTGTAAAAATTATCAGTTTTAATGCTCACTTTTTTATTAATTACAGATGATATACAAAAACTAAATCACCATCCGTAATTTTGCTTTTTAAATACAAAAATTTTAGGATTTTTAATTATTTTTTACGGATAATTTTGATTTATGAATTATAATCCGTAATTATTCTAAAATAAAAATTTTTTCTTTTAATATCAATTAATTTTTTACGAATATATAATTAATTTCTAATTTTAATCCGTAAATATAACTTCCGCATAAATATATTTCACAAAATCTTTGAGTTCATCTTACATTTGTACTATTCTTTTTTACCAGTCTATTTACAATAAAATTATTTTGTATTTGTAATAATTGTTTGAGAACACTTTCCAACATATACAGATAGGCAATGAGCCACATACAAAAATAGAGAGAGATACACGATGTGAGTAAACTCACATCGTGTATCTCTCTCTATTTTTGTGCGATGGCTCATTGCCTATCTGTATATGATTTCATGTCTTCCCGGACCGTTTGATACCATTGTGATTGGTACTTCAAGTTCTTTTTCGATGAATTCAATGTATTTACGACAGTTTTCAGGAAGCTTGTCGTATTCTGTGATTCCTCTGATTTCTTCTTTCCATCCTGGAAGTACTTTGTAAACAGGTTTTGCTTTTGCAAGCTTTGCTGTTACAGGGAAGTCTCTTGTAACTTCTCCATCTATTTCATATCCTACACATACTGGAATTTCATCTAAATATCCAAGTACGTCTAATACTGTAAGTGCAACTTCTGTAGCACCCTGCATTCTACATCCGTATCTTGAAGCAACTGCATCAAACCATCCCATTCTTCTTGGACGACCTGTTGTAGCTCCGAATTCACCACCGTCACCACCACGGCGTCTAAGTTCATCTGCTTCATCTCCAAATATTTCACTTACGAATTCACCTGCTCCTACTGCACTTGAATATGCCTTAACAACAGTAATAATATCTTTAATTTCATATGGTGGAATACCTGCTCCAATTGCACCATATGCTGCAAGTGTTGAAGAAGATGTAACCATTGGGTAAATACCGAAATCAGGATCTTTTAATGAACCTAACTGTCCTTCTAAAAGAACTGTTTTGCCTTCTTTTAATGCATTGCTGATAAATAATGATGTATCAGCAACATATGGTTCAACGATATCTCTGTACTCATGTAATGTCTTTAATAATTCTTCAGGGTCAATTAATGGTTTGTGATACATATGTTCAAGCATAACATTTTTCATTTCTGCTACTCTGTATACTTTTTCCTTTAAAATGTCATCATCAAACAATTCTGAAACCTGGAAACCAATCTTTGCATATTTATCTGAATAAAATGGAGCAATACCTGACTTTGTTGAGCCAAATGACTTTCCTCCAAGTCTTTCTTCTTCGTAAGCATCAAAATCAATATGATATGGCATAAGAATCTGTGCTCTGTCTGAAACAAGGATGTGTGGTTTTGGAACACCCTTTGAAACTATTTCATCTATTTCTTTCTGAAGGTATGGAATATTGAGTGCAACACCATTACCGATAATACATGTTGTATGCTGATAAAATACACCTGATGGAAGTAAATGTAATGCAAATTTTCCATAGTCATTGATAATTGTATGACCTGCATTGCTTCCTCCCTGGAATCTAACAATTATATCAGACTTTTCGCCAAGCATGTCTGTAATTTTACCTTTACCTTCATCGCCCCAGTTGGCACCTACTATTGCTCTTACCATTTAGTATCCTCCTAAACTTTGTACCTGGTAAATAACTGTTTACCTGTATTAGCCAAACTCCTAAAATATGGTTTACATAACTAAAACCCATGGTTTGACCACATACATTATACTATCTAACTGCAAAAAATGCTAGTAAATGTTTATAAACCTTATAAATTTCTTAATCTACATCCGGTTATTACATATTATTGGTAAGTATATGCTATAATATTTTTAAATGTTATATAAGATTGTGCGAATGCATAATACGAAACAGTCCATATATTTAAAAGCAATACAAAATATAAACATATAAAAAGGAGGATTTTTATGAATTATCGTATTGAGGGAGATACACTCCCGGTTGTAATTATGAATCTTGAAGCGGGTGAAAGCATTATCACTGAAGGTGGCGGAATGTCATGGATGTCACCAAACATGTTAATGGAAACAACTACTAATGGTGGAATTGGTAAAGTACTTGGAAGAGCTTTTTCGGGAGATACTTTATTTCAAAATATTTACACAGCACAAGGTGGTCCCGGCGAGATTGCCGTTGCTTCATGCTTTCCGGGTTCAATTAAAGCTTTTGAAATTACTCCCGGCAACGCCATGATTTTGCAAAAATCAACATTCTTAGCTTCATCACGTGGAGTTGAACTTTCTATGCACTTCAGAAAAAAATTAGGCTCAGGTTTATTTGGCGGTGAAGGTTTCATTATGCAAAAAGTATCAGGTAACGGAATTGTATTTGCTGAATTTGATGGTCACGTCGTTGAATATAACCTTGAAGCAGATCAGCAAATTGTAGTGGACACGGGTCATCTTGCTGCTATGTCAGAGACTTGCCAAATGGATATTAAAACAGTTCCGGGTGTTAAAAATATGTTATTTGGTGGCGAAGGAATCTTTAATACATATATTACAGGTCCTGGAAGAGTATGGCTTCAGACAATGCCTATTTCAAATATGGCATCTACACTTGCCCAGTACATTCCAACATCTTCAAAATAATCTTTGTTTAAATTATATTAATCTAAATATTAACATAAAAGCACCTACCTTTTACAATATAGTGTGTTACACAAATTCAAATCTAAAATTTGCATTTGGTTCACTTTTTTGTTGTAGGGTAGGTGCTTTTTATTTATAATTCATTATCTCTACATTGCATTTTACAAAATAATTTTTAACGCTCTTGATTTTATATAACTCTAATTTCTCATTATTTAACTCCATGTCATCATAATATTAATTATGTAAATCCATGTCATCATATTAAATTATACAAATTCACGTCATCATATTAATTATGCAAATCCATGTCATCATCCATTGAATCATTGAAGAATTCATTTCCTCTGATTCGCTTTTTATCTCTCTGTTCATCTACATTATCAGAAAGCAAATCTCTTACTTTTACAGCCTCCTTTATAGGTCCAACAATAAAATTAGTTGCTGATTTGTCAGCTGAATCGCAGAACAATTTGCCAACTCCAAGCATTCTTTCCAAAAGACTTGCCTTATATGTAATGTCTGTAATTCTGTAAAGCATGATTTCATCTTCTTTAATGTTAAAAAATCCGCTTTTAATAATAAATCTCGTATCTGTAAGTGTATATTTTGTAAATGAAATTGGAAGTCCAAATATTGTTCTTTTCTTATCTGACCACAATTCCTTTTCTGTGCTTCTGCGTCCATTTTCTTCTATTATTCTGCTCATAATAAAACCCTCATTTCTATCTTTGTTATTAATTACTCATTTTATTTTAATAAAATTTCTGTAATATGTAAACTAATTATCTTCTGATGACCTTTATTGCTAATTATCTTCTGATAGCCTTTATTTCTAATTATCTCCTGTTAGTCTTTCTCATTTTTCTAATCAACTGGCAAAATCTTTACGCCATATTTTCTGATTTCAGTTTCATCGTACCTGGCAAAATCTTTATTCCATATCTCCTAATTTCAGTTTCATCGTACCTGGCAAAATCTTTATTTCATATCTTCTGATTTCAGTTTCATCATTCCTGACATTATACATCCGCCTTTTGCACCACAATCTATAATGTCATTCATTTGCTCACTCGAAAGTTTTATTCCCCCAATGGCATAGACCGGAATCGTGACTGACTGACACACTTTTTTTAGGAAATCCAACCCTCTAGGTGGAACACCTTTTTTGCAATCTGTCGCAAATATATGTCCTGCACTTATATATGTTGCTCCTAAATTTTGTGCCTCAATCGCTTCCTCTACTGAATGAACAGAAGTCCCTATTATTTTAAACTCAGATAGATTTGCTCTGTTTTCTCTAAGTTTAAAAAGTGGTAGATGAATCGCATTACATTTTAACTTTTTTGCCACATTAGGATAAAAATGTAATATGCACTCAACACCATTTTTTGTGCAAATATCAAGCACTTCATTTGCTAGAATTATATACTCATCCTCAGGCAAATCTTTTTCTCTCAAAATTATAGCCTTTGGGTGAAATTTGCATACTATTTCTACCTGCCTGGCTAATGACTTTTCGCTTAAATGTCTGTTTGTAACGCATATAACTTTATCATTTATATATCCGTTTTCTTTGATTTTATTTTCATATGTGCCACTCATAAACTTCACCTACCACAAAAATAAACTCTCTTAACCTCCACTTGTTATACATAACAAATTTTGTGTGTTATGCATAATAAGCATTTATAAACTTTATTACTTTTCTAAAACAGCTCATAAACTCCATCTGCTATACATAAATATAGTCACTCATTACAGGTTGCATTCCGACATTTAATAAATCGTTATAGATTTCGTCAACTGAACGTCCGTCGGAAATTTCAAATTGGTCATCGCCTTTATCTTCAATATCCTTTGCATGGCTACCAATTCCTGTACTTACACCAGCTGATATTTTAGTTGCTGCAATCTGTACAAGATTATCCCTAACCCTTGCACATTCTCTTGTCGATACTGTTATGCTGGCAAATGGCATAAATAATCTGTATGCGCATACAACCTGCAAAAGCTGAGTCTCGTGAACATCCATAGGATTAATTCTATCGTTATTAATAATCGGTCGCAATCTTGGACACGAAAACGCAATCTCTGCATGTGGATATTTTCTCTGTAAAAGATATGCATGATATCCTGTAGCAAATGCATCTTTTCTAAAGTCATCAAGTCCTAAAAGTGCACCGAATCCAACACCTCTCATGCCACCTTTTAATGCTCTCTCCTGTGCATTCACTCTATATGGAAAAATTCTCTTATGCCCCGCTAAATGCAAAGTTTCATATTTGTCTGAATTATAAGTTTCCTGAAATACCGTAACATAATCAGCTCCACATTCATGCAAATATGCATATTCGTCTGAGTTTACAGGATAAATTTCAAGTCCGATTACCTTAAAATATTTTCTTGCTATTTTGCAGGCATTTCCAATATATTCAACTGTTGATTTTGCACGGCTCTCCCCTGTTAAAATCAAAATTTCCTGAAGTCCTGTATCAGCGATTGCCTTCATTTCCCTATCTATTTCTTCATCATTAAGGCAAGCTCGTTTTATTTTATTGTGGCAGTTAAATCCACAGTAAATACAGTAATTTTCACAATAATTTGCAATATAAATTGGTGTAAACATATAAGTGCTATTTCCAAAATGTTTTCTTGTTTCTATCTGTGCTGCCTTGGCTATCTCTTCAATAAATGGAAGTGCTGCCGGTGATAGTAACGCCTTAAAATCCTCAACACTTCTTTCTGTATTGTTAAGTGCTCTCTTTACATCATATTCTGTATATTTGTCATAGTCATAATTGTTCATTTCACTAACTACTTTATTCATTATCTCTGAACCTATGTTTTCCATTCCCGGCAAATATTCCATATGATTAATTCTATTTTTCTTCTGGTCTTCTAAAATCTGTTCGCTTAAAATACTCTCATTTACATGATTGTTATTCTGTTCATTTTTCATTTTTTAAAGCCTCCTGTTAATCATGCAAAAATCCTGTTAATGGTGATGATGCACTTGCACCTTTTTCTATAGTTTGTCCAAGTCCGGCTAAATATGCACTTCTTCCGGCCTCAATTGCTTTCTTAAATGCTTCAGCCATAACTTCCACGTCTCCCGAAGTAGCAATTGCTGTATTTGCCATTACAGCAGTAGCTCCCATTTCCATTGCCTCACACGCCTGAGATGGACGACCAATTCCTGCGTCTACAATAATAGGTAAATCAATTTCATCTATAAGAATCTGAATAAAATCTTTTGTTGCAAGTCCTTTATTTGAACCAATTGGAGCTCCTAATGGCATTATGCAAGCTGCACCTGCATCCTTTAATGCCCTTGCTGCATTCAAATCAGGATACATATATGGCATAACCACAAATCCTTCTTTTGCTAAAATTTCTGTTGCCTTAATTGTCTCATAGTTATCCGGAAGTAAGTATTTAGAATCATGAACTACTTCTAATTTAACAAAATCACCACATCCCATTTCTCTTGCCAAACGTGCAATTCTTACTGCTTCATTTGCATTTCTTGCTCCTGATGTGTTAGGTAATAAAGTAACATTGTCCGGAATATAATCCAAAATATTTGCCATTCCACCTTCATTTGCACGGCGAAGCGCTAATGTTACAATCTGTGTCTGTGCTTTTTCAATACATGCTTTAACCAAATCAAGAGAAAACTTTCCTGATCCCAAAATAAAACGAGATTCAAACTCATGTCCTCCAATTGAATATGTATCCTTATTCATAATGTTCCTCCTTTAGTACTGCTTCTAAATCAAAATCTTAACTCTACAATATTCTTAAAATAAATGATGCAATTTACTATCGCTATAAATTTTCCTGCATAAATGTTGCAGTTTCCTATCACTATAAATTTTCCTGCATAAATGTTGCAGTTTACTATCGCTATAATTTTTTCCTGCATAATTAAGCATCTTAGTCTGACATATTATATTTTCAAATCAGCCTCCACCCATAAAAGTTAGTATTTCAAGGCAGTCTTCGTCTTTTAAATATGTTTTTTCATACATATCTTTTGGCAAAATTTTTTCATTTAATTCAACAACTATATGCGTCTGAACATATCCGTTTTTTTCTAAATACTCGCTTACTGTAGTTGATTTATTCAAAACAAAATCTTTTCCATTTATCTTCATTATTTTCCTCCTTCCATATCACTAGCCAAATAAAAAAGGAGTCCACAAAGAAACTACACCCGTGGTGGTGTACCCCTTCATGAACTCCTGTTCAATCTCAACTGTACAATATTTAATTTTAAATTATTTTAATTTAATGATGTCAAAATTGTATGAATGCTTTGTATATTATCTCCTACAAGCCACACTTTTTTCTAACATCATTTACTGTTCTTAAGTCTTGACTTTATTTAATCTATTTTAGACTCGTCTTAAAGTATAAAATACATAAATTTAATTGTCAACATGCTTTATTGCCTTAAAACCGTTGGTTATACTAAATCTATTTTTTTACAGCAAATTTTTTGGCAAATTATGTAATTGATATAATTTTAATTCTATATTTTTGCTCAATAACAGGATTTTTATATAATTCTTTCTATATTTATGCAGTTTTTGGAATTGCGTACTTTTTCCTACTATGGTATACTAGTGAAGATTTTAAGTAGAATATAAATATTTATTATGTTAAGGAGTTTACTATGTACAAAATTTTAAGAAGAAAACAGCTTAACGATACAGTAGTGCTTTTAGAAATAGAAGCACCTTTTATCGCTAAAAAAGCAAAAGCTGGACAGTTTATTATTCTTCGTATTGATGAATATGGTGAAAGAATGCCTCTTACAATCGCAGATACAGATCCTGAAAAGGGTTCTGTAACAATCATTTTCCAGATTGTAGGTCAGACAACAATGATTCTTTCTAAGTTAAATGAAGGAGACGCTTTATTAGATTTTGTTGGACCATTAGGTGCAGCAACAGAATTAGACGGAGTAAAGAAAGCCTGCGTTATTGGTGGTGGTGTTGGATGTGCCATCGCTTACCCATCAGCTAAAGCTTTATTTAAGAATGGTGCTAAGGTTGATGTTATCGCCGGATTTAGAAATAAAGATATCGTTATTCTTGAAGATGAATTCAAGGATGTTTGCGACAATTTATATATAACAACTGATGATGGTTCTTATGGCGAGAAGGGATTTGTAACAAACAAATTACAAAGTCTTATCGATGCCGGAAATGACTATGATTTAGTTATCGCCATCGGACCTGTTCCTATGATGAAATTCGTTGCAAAGGTAACAGAACCATACAATATTAAAACTTTAGTTTCATTAAACCCTATTATGATTGATGGAACAGGTATGTGTGGTGGATGTCGTGTTACTGTAGATGGAAAAATTAAATTTGCATGTGTAGATGGTCCTGACTTTGACGGACATAAAGTTGATTTTGATGAATTAATGAAACGTAATTCTACATATAAAGAAAAAGAAGCTCACGACAAAGAACATTGTCGTATGTATAAAATGGCTGGAGGTGACAAATAATGGCAAATATGTCTTTAACAAAAGTTCCTATGCCTGAGCAGGAACCAAATGTAAGAAATAAGAATTTTGAAGAAGTTGCCATTGGATACACTCCTGAAATGGCTATTGAAGAAGCAACAAGATGTTTAAATTGTAAGCACAAACCATGTGTAAACGGTTGTCCTGTAAATGTTAGAATTCCTGAATTCGTTGAACAGGTAGCTGCCGGAGAATTTGAAAAAGCTTATGAAATCATTACAAGCACAAACGGACTTCCTGCTGTATGTGGTCGTGTATGTCCGCAGGAATCACAGTGCGAAGGAAATTGTGTTCGTGGTATAAAGGGTGAACCTGTAGCAATCGGACGTTTGGAAAGATTCTGTGCTGATTACCATATGGCAAACAGCCTTGCTGCACCGGAAAAACCTGTTAGCAACGGAAGAAAAGTTGCTGTTATCGGTGCCGGTCCTTCAGGACTTACATGTGCCGGAGATTTAGCTAAGAAAGGTTACCAGGTTACTATATTTGAAGCATTCCACAAAGCCGGTGGTGTTTTAGTTTACGGTATCCCTGAATTCAGACTTCCAAAGGCTATTGTTCAGAAGGAAGTTGATAATCTTGCAGCTCTTGGTGTAGACATCGAAACAAACATGGTTGTAGGAAAGGTTCTTTCAATCGATGAAATTTTTGATATGGGCTATGAAGCATGTTTCGTAGGTTCAGGTGCCGGACTTCCATCATTCATGGGAATCGAAGGTGAAGCTTTAATCGGTGTTTATTCAGCCAATGAATACTTAACACGTGCTAACCTTATGAAAGCTTACTTACCTGAATATGATACACCTATTATTAAGAGCAAAAATGTTGCTGTTGTAGGTGGTGGTAATGTTGCTATGGATGCTGCAAGAACTGCAAAGCGTCTTGGTGCTGAAAATGTATACATAGTTTACCGTCGTGGTATGGAAGAAATGCCTGCACGTAAGGAAGAAGTTCATCATGCAATTGAAGAAGGAATCATCTTCAAGAACTTAAATAATCCTGTAAAACTTATCGGTGATGAAAATGGTCGTGTTTCTAAAATGGAATGCGTTAAAATGGAACTTGGTGAGCCTGATGCTTCAGGAAGAAGACGTCCTATCGAAGTTGAAGGAAGTAATTTTGAACTTGATGTTGATACAGTTATCATGTCAATCGGTACTTCACCAAACCCATTAATCAGAACAACTACTGAAGGTTTGGAAGCTAATAAGCGTGGATGTTTAGTTGTAAACGAAGATACTCTTCAGACAACACGTGAAGGAATCTACGCAGGTGGAGATGCTGTTACAGGTGCTGCTACTGTTATCCTTGCTATGGGTGCAGGAAAACAGGCTGCTGAAAGCATTGATGCTTACTTACAGAATAAATAATTAATTAATATATAATAAAATGCCAGGGTGTGTTTAAATGCGTAGCGTATGACAATCCGTAGGCATCAAAGTCAAGGATTTTTGACCCTGACTTTATAAAAAAGACCTGTTCAATTCAATATACGTTCATAATCCTAAATGTATATCAAATTGAGCAGGTCTTTTATAACTTCTGCCATCAGCTATTTTTCATTATTATCATCTGTTGTTTTTTCCACAATATAACGAGGTCTCATCTTTACTTCCTCATAAATCTTTGAAATATAGAAACCAATTACACCTAAACTCATCATCAAAATACTACCTATAATAAGTAAAAGTAAAATAACTGTTGTAAATCCTTCTAATGATTTTCCACTAAAATATTTCACTAATGAAAAAATTCCAAAAATAATAGAGAACGCAAATAAAAACATCCCACAACCTGTAACTATCTGCATAGGTGCAACTGTAAATGACGTAATATTGTTAATTGCATATTTAAAAAGAGATTTAAATGACCATTTAGATACTCCGGCTTCTCTTTCCTGCACGTCAAATTCCACATATGTAGTTTTAAATCCAACCCATGATGACAATGCTCTGAAAAATATCTGTCTTTCAGGTAAAGCAATAAACGCATCAACAACCTGTCTGTCTAACAGTTTAAAATCTGATGCCCTTGACATATCAATCTTTGTTGCATCACTTATAATTTTATAAAATGTCTTTGCAAATAATTTATGAATTGCACTTTCTTTTCCTCTTGTCGCCTTTACTCCTTCAACAACCTGAAATCCCTGTTTCCAAAGTTTATACATTTCCACTAAAGTTTCAGGTGGATGCTGCAAATCGCAATCCATAACTGCGCAACAATCACCATGAGCAAATTCAAGCCCCGCAAATACTGCTCCTTCTTTTCCAAAATTTCTTGAAAAGCAAATTCCTTTAACTTTTGGATTAGCCTTGCTTGCTATTTCAATTTCTTCCCATGTATTATCTTTTGAGCCATCATTTACAAATACTATTTCATAATCTATATTATTTTCTTCTAAAATAGTTGATACAACATTTGCTGTTTTATGAAGCATCGCTCCCTCATTGTATGCCGGAATTACCACCGATAAAATACTCATTTTTTAGTTTCTCCTTGTAGTCAATTGTTTTATTTTAAATTCCATTTTTACAAATAATCATTGTTATTAGTTGCTTTTTATATAATCAGTTTAATTTAATAATTATTCTTCACTATAAAAAATGGCACATTTAACAGCTTTATGCCACCCTTTTACCATTCTCTCTACCTTTTTTTTATCCATAGCAGGCTCAAATGTTTTTTCAATTCCCATATTGGCTTTTATTTCTTCCTTACTTGCCCAATACCCTGTTGCAAGGCCTGCAAGATATGCTGCACCTAAACCTGTAGTTTCAATTACATTTGGGCGTGCAACATTTGTCTGCAATATATTTGACTGGAATTGCATAAGAAGGTTATTTGTGCAAGCTCCTCCGTCTACTTTTAACGAATTAATTGAAGTATCTGAATCACTTTCCATTGCCTTTACCAAATCATATGTCTGATATGCCAATGACTCAAGTGTTGCCCTTACAAAATGTTCTCTGCTTGTTCCTCTTGTAAGTCCTACAACCATTCCACGGGCATTCTGCTTCCAATATGGAGCGCCCAAACCTGTAAAAGCAGGTACAACATAAACTCCATTTGTATCTTCAACTTTAGAAGCCATATCCTCACTCTCCGGTGCACTTTCCACAAGTTTCATTTCATCACGAAGCCACTGAATCGCTGCTCCCGCTACAAAAACACTACCTTCAAGTGCATACTCAACTTTTGCATCGGTTGATGCTGCTATTGTTGTAATAAGCTCATTTTGCGATTCAACAGGTGTGTTTCCTGTATTCATCAATAAAAAGCATCCTGTTCCATATGTATTTTTAACATCGCCTTTTTCAAAACATCCCTGTCCAAACAATGCTGCCTGCTGGTCTCCTGCCACTCCTGTAATCGGAATATTATTTCCCAATATCTCTTTGCTTGCATAACCAAATATTCCACTTGAAGGTTTAACCTCAGGAAGCATTTGCTTTGGTATGTTTAACAATTCAAGCAATTCATTATCCCATTTCAATTCCTTAATGTTAAATAACATTGTTCTTGAAGCATTTGTATAATCTGTTACATGAACACTTCCACCACTTAATTTCCATATAAGCCATGTATCAATAGTTCCAAATACAAGTTCTCCCGCTTCCGCTCTCTTTCTCACTCCGGAAACATTGTCTAAAATCCATTTAATCTTTGTCCCTGAGAAATAAGCATCGGGAATCAATCCTGTCTTTTTCTTTATCAAATCACTCTTTCCCTGTTTTTCCAAATCATCAATAATATCAGCAGTTCTTCTACACTGCCATACAATCGCATTATACACTGGTTTTCCTGTATTCCTGTCCCATACGATTGTAGTTTCTCTCTGATTAGTGATTCCTATTGCCTCTATATTATTGCCACTAACTCCAGCCATATTCATTACTTTTCTTATTGAAAGTAACTGTGTCAGCCAAATTTCTTCCGGATCATGTTCAACCCATCCGGGTTTCGGGAATATTTGTGTAAATTCCTGATTTGCCTGAGCTATTATTTCACCTTTTTTATTAAACAAAATGCATCTTGAACTTGTAGTTCCCTGATCAAGCGCCATAATGTATTTTTCCATATGTAACTTCGCGTAATTCCAAATACTCATCACACAGAAATATTTAAATTACGCTCCTCCTTCATTATTTTCACGTTCTAAAACTCATATATAATTGTACCATATTTTATTAAGATGAAATATTAATATTTTCTTTTTATATTGTAAATTTGTTCTTTATAAATGCAAGAATTCATGCTTGCATTGCAAATGATTTTTCGTCTTTCATTTACTACGTTTCCTCCATTTTTCAATTCACAATTGTTAAATGTTTTATTATAACAGAGTCAAAATGTCTAAATCCACATGAACATAAGTTGGCAAAAATTCTTAGGCACGTCCCTATACGCTCATTAAAGGTGGTTGCTTTTTACCCCGATGCCATATTTCCCTAACATAATTGCTAAATATTTTATCATATTTTTAAAAATAAGTGTTGACAAATTAGAATTCATTAGATATTATAATATCAGTAATCGTTACTATTATTGTTATGGAGGAATACAAATGGTCAAATACAGTAAGCAACGTGAGTTAATCAGAGAAAACTTATTAAGCCGATATGATCATCCTACAGCAGACGATGTTTATGCAAGTGTTAAGCTAATACTTCCTAACATCAGTCTTGGAACTGTATATCGTAATCTTTCATTTCTGGTTGAACAAGGTGAAGTCCTTTCATTAAAATTAGGCGATGGTAAGGAACATTTTGATGGGCACACAGAACCCCACTACCACTTCATCTGCACAGAATGCGGTAAAGTTGAAGATATATTTATGGAAGAGTTACAGATTAACGAGATAGCTCAAGATCATTTTGACGGAATAATAAAAGGTCACCAGACTTACTATTATGGCATTTGTCCTAAGTGCAATAAGAAAGATTAGTAAGTCACTAAAAATAATTATATATAATGGAGGAATTAAAAATGGCAAAATTTGTATGTTCAGTATGTGGTTATGTACATGAAGGAGATTCAGCACCTGAAAAGTGTCCAGTATGCGGTGTAGGTGCAGATAAGTTTAACAAAGTTGAAGAAGGCGAAAAAGAATGGGCTGCAGAACACGTTGTAGGTGTAGCTCAGGGAGTAAGCGAAGATATTCTTGCTGACTTAAGAGCAAACTTTGAAGGTGAATGCTCAGAAGTTGGAATGTACCTTGCAATGGCAAGAGTTGCTCATAGAGAAGGATATCCTGAAATCGGTTTATACTGGGAAAAAGCTGCTTATGAAGAAGCTGAACACGCTGCTAAATTTGCAGAATTACTCGGTGAAGTTGTAACAGACAGCACAAAGAAAAACCTTGAAATGAGAGTTGAAGCTGAACACGGTGCAACAGCTGGAAAATTTGACCTCGCAAAGAGAGCAAAAGCTGCAAACCTCGATGCAATCCATGACACAGTACATGAAATGGCAAGAGACGAAGCAAGACACGGCAAAGCATTCGAAGGCTTATTAAAAAGATACTTTGGTTAATTACGAGCAACGTTAAAATAAATAGCTTACACCTGGGAGTTTACTCACAAAGGTGTAAGCTATTTTATTTTAATGTTGTGACAATCTCCAGCGAGAAGTAGCAAAGCGTATTCGAGCTGGAGGTTGCTCGTAATTTATACGACAGCCGTCCATGAAATAGCCCGCATATATTCTATAAGTATGGTAACTACAATTAAAGTAGGTGTGCCACCATCAGGATTTGAAGGTGTTTCACCACCATCTCCGTTTGTAGCCGCATTTCCTGTTCCACCACCTTCAGGAATGTTAACGAATGAAGTGTCTGTTATGTTCATACTTACCTGAGTGTGAAGTCCGCCGCCGTTACCTGAACTGTCCTTATCGTTTGCTCCAAGTTTTGAATCTGCTATATTACTGTGTAAAAACCCATCACTCATTGTAACGGTGCCTCTGTTGTTACCGTTGTGTCTGCCTTAATGTTTCCATTAAAAAGAAACATAAAACCAAACATTAAAAGTCCGAATGTTACTTTTTCTAAAATCTTTTTTCTTTTTACTTTCATACGACTCTCCTTTACTAATGGTGGTGTAATTTATCAAAAATTTATCTTTCATTTTATCAAAATATAATGACAAATCTTTCGTAAAACAAGTGTTTTTTTAGGTTTTGAGCATCTTTTTTAAATTTTTCATTTATACGTATTTAATACGCATTATGTACGTATTAAATACGTATTATTAATTTTTGTGCATAAAAAAAGAGCCACAATGTGACTCTTTTTTTCTGGTTTATTCATTTGTTTGTGTTTTGTTTTTAATGTCATTTAGAGGACTTGTAGGGTTACTTCTCCATGCGCTCAAATCTTCATTAAATATTTCATCATGTTTTAAGGCTGCTATTGGAGATATTCCATAATGACTTCTATAATACTCAAATCCTTTTCTGCTGAATATAACTTCTATAAGATAATATTTATCTCCAACTTTAATTTTACTTACAGAACAGTCTTTACTTGAACCATTATTACCACCAACTACTGTTCCATCTGCAAGAATCTTTGATGAATTGTCTGCTCCGGGATGTCCCTTATATACTCTGTCTATTTTTTCATCATAATTAGTCATGTTATCATAGTCATAAACAACCTTTTCATTAGTTCCTATAACCTGTATCTTATTTATAACATCATTATATGTTGTGTAAGGTATTTTCTGTTCATCATAGTAATACTGCCATGTGGGATTCTCTACATTCTGAACCTTTAAAACAAACACGCCTGATACTTTTTTGAATAATTCTGTATAATAAGATTTAAATTTTTGTGCTGCGCCTGTATATTCATATCTGTATAACTGATTAACACTGTCTAACTGTAGAAGTTCATTTCCATCCTTATCAATAATCTTGAAATTTGGCTTTTCAAGAACTTTTGATGCCTCTGAAGGGTCATTGCCATTTTCATCGAGTATGTTTAACTTGAAAGTATGAACAACCTTTCCCTTATAAGTAGCTGTTAAATCGCATCTTCCAGTTCTTTCTTTTCTTGTAAGTGTACCACTATTAATTCTTATATCTGTTTCGTAAGCATCGGATAATGCCCAAGCCATTTTTTTGTCTGAACTTTTCCATTTAAACTTGCTCACACCTGACTTAGTAACAAGTCTTACTACAACGTCAGAACCAACCTTACATTCAATAACGTCATTAGGTCCAAACTTTTTGTCTACTGAATCATTCTTGTAAACTATAGCTCCCGGTACTGCTACCCTACACTTATAAGTTTTCTTTGTTTTCTTGTTAGTTGCATTGATGTAACAAACACCTACGTTTTTGGCAGTTACCTTACCGTTTTTTACCCTTGCACCTGTCTTGTCTGTTGTTTTCCACTTTACGTCCTTTGAGCTAACGCCCTGTAATTTGATTTTCTTGCTTTTTCCTTTTTTGATAACAAGTTTTTTCTTGTTAAGTTTAACTGTTGCTGCACTTACGTTAGTAGTTGTCACTGTAGTAACAGGAACAGCAACTAAAAGTGTCATAAATGTAAATATTAATAATTTTCTTACTAATTTTTTCATAGTACATCTTCCTTTCATAAAATAATCTAATAAATATCCCCCACAATAAATATGGGGGATAAAATTTTTAGTTTCTTCCTATTATAATTGATTAAAATTTATTGAACCAGTTCATTAATTTTCATTTAATAATGAAACTGCTTTTTCGTATTCATCTTCTGAATATCCTAATTCAATAATTTTCTCCTTACTTCCGCCAATCAAAAGCATGTTTTTAATTGCTTCAGCTCTTTCTTTCGCTCTAACTTCCGATTCAACTTCGGCTCTTTCCTGCTTAATAAGTTCATCTAATTCCCTAAATGCTTCTGTTCTCTCTTCAGCTCTTTCCTGCTTAATAAGTTCATCTAATTCTTTGCACATATAACTCTTTACCTCCTCTTTTTTATAGTTGGTCATAACTCTTTTTAAGTTTGAAGAAACAATTTTTTCGTCATCCGGCTCCAAAAACTGTTTCATGTATTCACTTAATTCTGTATTATCGTCTGCCTGAGCATTTACGTACAATATTTTTCTTCCAACATCTCTATCATCAATCAACTTTCCGTCAATGTATGAATCCTGATGATAAATAGCCTTGTTTCCATGAAGAAAATCATTCTGTGTTATGAATATTACGATTACCATTGGTGATTTATCAATAGGCTTATTCTTTTCTGAATACTGCATCTCCATTAATGATGCATTATATGCTGCTCTTCTTATGTGGTTTTCATCATCAGACTTTTGTACCTCAATATTGTAGTGTAATCCGTCTGATAAGACACATTCCAAGTCCAAGATAACTGAACGTCCTCTTAAATTCTTAAGGCTAACCTGTACTCTGTTACTTATTACTTCTAAATTTTCATCCTGAAGTATTACTCTTAATAGCTCCTGACAAAACCCTTTGTCTTCAGCAAGTTTATGAAACAAGACATCGTCAATGGGTCTTAACTTTTTTACTATTTCCAAGTATTTCTTATAATTATCCTGCATTCTTCTGCCTCCTTCTGTTCTTTTTGAATGCTAAACAGGGAATGCATCGGACACTCCCTGCTTTCGTTTAGGGACTGCCCTTGATTACTGTAATTATACAATTTAAAAACCGTATTTACAATAAAAAATTCTCTGTTTACTACTCTCCTTTCTTTATTCACAAAGAGAGAAACCTTACGGCTTCTCTCTTGATTGAAGTTTTATAATTATTTAGAAACAAAAGACTGATGTCTTATAACTTACCTTTACGGTATGTGTTTAAACATTAATCAATCTTTGCTTAAAATATATATGATTATTTCATTTTGTCAATGAATTTTTTAATAAAATAATCAGCAACCCTATCTATAAAATCTCAAAACTCCTACTCCTCTATCTCCTCGAACTTTAATCCATATTCTATGGCATAGGCCTCTACAAGAGAACCTTTAACTCCAATAATTGTACATTCAAGAGGTATTGGCTCTTCACCCCTAGAATAATTAGGATTTTTAATCCATACATCTTTCAGTATGTCTACTTCTCCAGCATAAACAGTTACACTTTCTAAGGAAGTACATCCGGCAAAAGCTCTCATCCCTATTCTTTCTAAAGTTTCCGGTAAAACAATATTTTTCAAACTTGAGCAATTTTCAAATGAAAGAAATCCAATTACTCTTGTTTTCTTTCCTAAAGTAACGCTTTCTAAATTTTTACAATTCATAAACGTTTTAGATAGAATACCTGTAACTTTATCAGGAATAACAATATTTGTAATTCCACTTCCATTAAATGCGCTACTATCAATTTCTTCTAAATCATCAGGTAACTGTATACTAGTTAAAGAACTGCAACCCATAAATGTCTCTTCACCTATAGTATCTACACCCGATGGCACATTAACACTCTCTAACTCATAACAATTTTTAAATGCTCTATCACCTATTCCTGTAACACTTTCCGGTAAAACAACTGTCTTTAAATAATCACATCCTTCAAAAGCTGAACTTCTGACAATCTGAATTCCATATGAAACTACGACTTTCTCTACATCCATATTGTCCATAAATGCGTCAGAATCAATCAACCACACTTTTACGCCATTAAGTTCATTAGGAACAGTTATTTCTTTATCACTTCCATGATAACCCTCTATTGCATATCTTCCATCTAAATCCATCACTACCCATTTCCCTATAGTAATATTATTGTTCGTTTCTTCTTCATTATCTGTGCCGTTATCAACTGGCTTTTTCGTTGTTACTTCTTCTTTTACCGCTTCTTTAATAATAGATTCTTTAGTAGTAGTCTCATTTACAACTGTATCATTATTATCATTCTTAATAACATCTTTATTTGTCACCTTTTCATTAACTATAATCTTGCATTTTAATACTTTCTTACCAAATTTAGCATAAATTACAGTTCTACCTTTCTTTACTGCCTTAACCTTTCCTTTTTTAGTAACTACGGCTACTTTTTTATTCTTACTGCTCCACTTAATCTTAGACTTTGTTCCCTTAACCTTTAAAAATATGCTGTCACCTTCATACATAGCTACACTTTTCTTAGTAAGCTTTACCTTAGTGGCTGCGTCAACAGTTACAAATACTGCACATAAGCTAATAATCATTGCAGTTAAAACAACTAAAATTTTTTTCTTGTTCATATACCCTCCATTACTTAATACATTTTTAGTTCCGATTAATTTTAACATAACAATATTGTCTTTGCAACATTTAGTATATGTGACATTTCTTATTTATATTGCAACTTTTATTTTACTTATTTTTCCTGATAACTTGACTAAATTTAATTTATTTTTCTTGTATCATTATCTAAAAGCATTTATAAATTTATTTAGGTAGGAAATATTTAGGAGGTGGTATTGTATATGTTCCAAGCGGACGTTATGCAATAAAAGGCACTCTTTCCATTCCTAAAGGAGTTACACTTCGCGGTGACTGGCAAAAGCCTAGTCGAAATAACAGTGCTCCAATTGGGACATTACTTATGGCCTTTACAGGACGAAACGGAAATAGGAACAATCCGGATGGCGATTCTTTTATTCAGCTAAAGGCTGACAGCGGTATCCGTGGCATTGTAGTTGACTATCCTGAACAGGCATTTTCAGGAAGCGCAGACTGGCTTCCGGCAAAGTACCCTTACACAATTCAGGGACAGGGAGCTAATGTTTATGTAATTGATTCAGGCGTTCGAGCTGCTTATAAAGCACTAGACTTATTTACATATAAATGCGACAACCACTATGTTGATTTTTTAGGTGGTCACGCCTTTGATACAGGTGTGAGAGTAGGCGGAAATTCAGTTGATGGAAAACTTTATAACCTTATGTTTAACGTAATTGTTTATACCTGCGGAAATGAAAGTAAATTTGGAAGCTTTAGCAATATGCCAAATGGCGTTTCTAACGCACCTTTGTATTCATATGGACTTGAGCATTTGGATTTCCTTATTTAATGCTAAATTTATACGTATAAATATTTTATGTATGTAATATCATAGCACTAAGCATTTTTCTTTTTATACAAAGCATATGAATACGCTGTCGGTATGCATACCATTATAATTATGATTGCAATCATTAACCCTTCTCCAACTTTTCCTAAAAAAGCGCTTACTGAAAAAAGTATTCCACATATTATCCACAACACACCTGCCATTCTATGAGTTTTATTCCAGTTATCTACATCATTTAAAGTCCATGGCAATTTTATTCCCACAGTATAATTCTGTCTGCATTTAGGAAGATAATTTCCTATTACTATAATCAAAATTCCTACTAAAATTATCCAAATTTTTGTCTCTGGAAGTGCTACCCCTAACGATGGTGCAAAACTTACTATTGATATAACAATAGATGCAACAGGTGCTGTCCATTTTCCAATACCTACAGCAGTTTTATTTGCCCCTCCACTCTTTGGGTCATTATTCATTACTATATGTACAAATAAATTAATTAGCAACATAATTATAGGTAATCCAAAACAAACAAAAGCTTTAGAACTATAATCATTTACATTTCCTTTCATATCAAAATGTGTTGGAAGCTGCTCCGGTAATCTACTATATAAAATTGCTCCAACAATCATTGGTAAAACACATACTATAGATGTAATTATTAATTGTTTTTTATTCTTTGTCATCTTTATTTTCCTCCTGGATAATTGTATTGCCCCCGCCCTTCGGTCGACGGCTATTCGTCGGAAACATTTTTAATAAATGAACTTCGTTCATTTTGTTTCCTCCTAAATAATATGTATTGCCCCAGCCCTTTGGTCGGTGACTAATTAACGGAAACATTTATATAAAATAAACTTTATTCTTTTTGTTTTTTATTCTTTTTAGATTCCTCACTTTTACGTTCCGCTCCTCCAAATTGTGAAAGCCACAATATCATCTCTTCCATAACTGAAGTGTTAAGCTGATAATATACAAAGTTTTTTTCTTTCATCTCAAATACTAATCCCGCTTTTTTCAACTGATTCAAATGATAAGACATTGTTGCTCCGGTCAAATCAAAATGTTCTCCTATCTCTCCTGCCGACATAATTTTATCTCTTAACAGAACAAGGATGTCTCTTCTAACCGGGTCGGACAAAGCCTTAAATGTTTCATGAAATCCCATTTATTCTGCCCCTTTCTTATTCTATTTAGATAAATTTCTAATTAGAATATTATCTAAATAGAATGTATCACTAAACACATAAAAAAGCAATATCTATTTAGATTTTTTTCTAAATAGATATTGCTTAGAATAAAGAACCTTACAGTTCTAATCTATTTAAAGCAACAGGCTGTTAAAGTTATTGAACGATTGCTCGTCGTAAAAAAGCCTTATTGCTTGTTGTAAATAGATTACCAATGCCAACACATTTAGCACTTATTACAATGTATGCAAATCTCTTCTGTTTGTGATTTAATCAGAAATTATTTTTTGATTTTACACCTAATATTTCCATGCCCACATATTACAACATACCCGATGCTTCAAATTTAATTAATCCTGATAATCCATATATTTGAGAGGGTCTTTTGGTTTATTTTTCTTTGTTACCTGGAAATATAAATTATCTCCTTCTTTTTCGTAACTTGATGTTGGTTTATTTACATAGCCTATTACACTGCCTGCTTCTACAGTCTGTCCAACCTCATACTGCGGGTTAATTATCTGTCCATAAGTTGCAAAATAGTCATTTCCCATAGCAACTTTCATGTAAACTCCATATTCATCATTTTGTCCTAATTCAGTTACCACACCCTTTGCCGCTGCTTTTACTTCAGCACCTTCTTTACTTTGAATGGCTATCGCAGGACTGCATTTGTACTCATCAAGAGTTGAAAAGTAAACTGTATTTTCCATATTGTATTCAAGTAAAATATTTCCTTCTACAGGCCAGAGCAATTTACTGTTTTTATTGAATTTCAAATTGCTTACAACTGCTGCCGCTTCTGAAGAAAGTCCATACATATTATCTTTTTCATCCATATTTGATGCTGTATTTTCCTCTACAACCTTAGCAGTTGTAGGTTCTTCATTTACAATTTTAGTTTCTCCTTCATAACTTGAAGCTTCCTCCTCTGCCATACTTATTCTGTCACCTTCTGTTGTAACTTCTTTGCCTAAAGCATTCTGAGCAGCTTCAATGTTTTCAGAGTCTACTGTTGTCTCAACCTTTGCAATTTTTTTTACATTAATTGTCTTTTCGTCTTTTTTCTGACCAATATAATAAGTACCCGCCGCAACCATGGTAAGTGCAACAAAGCACACCACTAATGAGGCCATAAATTTTTTGTCCATAAAACTATCGCACGTCATATTTTATAAAATAATCCATGCTCTCCTTTCTTTAACTTTGTTATAGTTAAAGTATGGACCAAAATATTATTTTCTATTCAGCTATCGTCACATCATAAAATTTTTTTAATATTTCTTCGTATCCCATTCCCTGCTCTCCATATTTCTCAGCCTGATTCATGCTTAATCCAAATCCATGCCCTTTTCCTTTTGTAGTTATTTTTATTTTGTCATCTATGTACTCTAACGTGATATTTGAACTATCTACATTTAAAGCATTTGCAAAATCTTCACCCGATATACCGGTTTCAAATATTTTTACGGACACAGCATATTCACTACTATCCTTTTCTATATTCGTATTTTCTGCCATTTTGCTTGCCGTTATGTTTTTCAAATCAATTTCATTCTTTTCATTATCGTAAATTATAATTTTAGCTTTTTCCAATTTGTCTGCCAATTCAGCCATTGTAAAATAACATTCCATTTTGTAATCACTATTGTTATAGTCATCCTGACATACACCTGCTAACAAATAACCATATTTTTCTCCTAATACTTCCAATCCGTTTCTTGTCATTCCTCCGCTTATTTCATGATATAACGGAAGAATTATTTCTCCCTTATTTTTCATTACCATCAGTGCCGTTTCATTCATCACTTTATCAATTATTTGCATTTTGCTTTTAAATTCCTCATTATTGCTACTTCCCACAATATTTTTCACTACATCTAATACACTTTTTCTACCTTTTAATTTTTTTTCGTCTTTGCATACCTTAATTATTTTTTCATATGACATATAAGGAAGTCCTAATTCATCCGCTTCAATTTCCTTTTTATTTTTCATCATGTAAGCTATATACGTTCTATCTACAACCGCCTGTGCTTTAATTGTTTCTATATTATTTTCTAAATTCATTTGTGCAAATAAGACACATGGAATAAATTGTTCCACATCCATTTTTGTTTTATAACCATTTCCATCTATAACAATATATTTATTAAATTTTTTGCCATCATCCTGTTTTGTTCCTGCCCCCTTTATATAAATCAATAATCCCATCAAAGTTATTAATACAAATATAGCTCCAACAAATTTTTTATTAACTTTCATATATACTTTCAACCAAAGTTATTATTATATTGTATGCCTGTTTAACTTTTATATTTCAAAAAAAGATGCCATTACATTCTGATACTCAAAATGTAACAACATCTTTTTATATATTATAATTTACCCTTTAGACAATTGTAATTGTCTTCTATTTTTTCATATAAGCATAAAATTATAAAACTTTACACTTTCGTATTTTATGTATATAAGATATATGTAAATCTATATTTACATCATATCCTACATATCTACTTTCACTTTTTCAAGATGCCAGATATCATCTACATATTCCTGAATTGTTCTGTCAGATGTAAATTTACCAACATGAGCAACGTTAAGCATTGCCTTCTTAACCCAGCCTTCCTGATCTTTATAAGCTTCTTCTACTCTCTTCTGAGCTTCAGCATAAGATCTGAAATCCTTTAAGATGAAATATCTGTCTGCTTTATCTGTTGACTGTGTATTCAACAATGAATTGTAAATATCTCTAAATCTTTCAGGATCATCAGGTGAATAGAATCCATTGATTAACTGCATTAATACTTTTCTGATATCCATATCTTCATTGAATATCTGCATTGGATCATAACCACCATTATTTTCATAATTGATTACTTCATCACTTGATAAACCAAATATAAATGCATTATCAATTCCAACCTCTTCAACGATTTCAACATTAGCACCATCCATTGTTCCAAGAGTTAAAGCACCATTTAACATAAATTTCATATTACCTGTTCCTGATGCTTCCTTAGATGCTGTAGAAATCTGTTCTGAAACATCTGCTGCCGCAAATATAATTTCAGCATTTGATACACGGTAGTTTTCGATAAATACAACCTTAATCTTTCCATTGATTGATGCATCATTGTTAATAACATCAGCAACACTGTTGATTAACTTAATTGTAAGTTTTGCAATCTTATATCCTGCTGCTGCCTTAGCACCAAATATAAATGTTCTTGGATAGAAATCCATATCAGGATGTTCCTTAATCTGATTATATAAGTACATAACATGCAAAATGTTAAGTAACTGACGTTTATATTCATGAAGTCTCTTAACCTGAACGTCAAATATTGAACGTGGGTCTACATCAATACCATTATGTTCTTTGATGTATTTAGCAAGACGAACCTTGTTCTGATATTTAATATTTGCAAATTCAGCCTGAGCTTTCTTATCATCTGCATAAACTTCAATTCCCTGAATCTTAGGCAAATCAGTAATCCAGTCATCTCCTACTTTTCCTGTTACCCATTCTGCTAACAATGGATTCCCGTGAAGCAAGAATCTTCTCTGTGTGATACCATTTGTCTTGTTGTTAAACTTCTCTGGGAACATTTCATAGAAATCTCTAAGTTCCTGTTTTTCAAGAATTTCTGTATGAAGTTTTGCAACACCGTTAACTGAAAATCCTGCACAGATAGCTAAGTTAGCCATCTTAACTTGACCATCATAAATAATAGCCATCTTTTCAATCTTTCTATGATCTCCAGGATATTTATTTTCAATGTCTATAATGAATCTTCTGTTGATTTCTTCAATAATCTGATAACATCTTGGAAGTAATCTTGAGAATAATTCAATTGGCCATTTTTCAAGTGCTTCACTCATGATTGTATGGTTAGTGTAAGCACAGCACTTAGATGTAATTGCCCATGCTTCATCCCATTCTAATAAATATTCATCCATTAATAATCTCATAAGTTCTGCGACTGTAAGTGTAGGATGAGTATCGTTCATCTGGAATACTACCTTTTCAGGAAGCTTGCTTAAATCATCATGTTTTGTCAAATATTTCTTGATTGCTGTCTGTAAGCTTGCTGAAATAAAGAAATACTGCTGTTTTAATCTTAATTCTTTACCTGCATAATGATTATCATTTGGATAAAGAACTTCAGTAATTGTCTTAGCAAGATTTTCCTGTTCAACAGCTGCCATATACGCACCTTTGTCAAATTCATCTAAATTAAAATGTACAATTGGTTCTGCATCCCAGATTCTAAGTGTATTAACTACGTTGTTTCCATAACCTACGATAGGCATATCATAAGGGATTGCACGAACTGCCTGATATCCCTCCTGGATAAAATAGTCTCTTCCGTCTCTGTGTTCAACTCTTACAAATCCGCCAAATTTTACTTCACAGGCATATTCTTCTCTCTTGATTTCTAATGGATTAACATGTCTTAACCAATCTTCAGGAATTTCCTTCTGATATCCATTTTCAATCTTCTGCTGGAACATACCGTATTTGTATCTGATACCACAACCGTATGCCGGATATCCTAATGTAGATAAACTATCAAGGAAACATGCTGCAAGACGTCCAAGTCCACCATTTCCAAGTGCTGCATCAGGTTCCTGATCTTCAATTACGTTTAAGTCTAATCCAAGTTCTTCGATAGCTTCTTTGATTTCATTTCTACTTGATAAATTGATAATCATATTTCCCAATGCTCTTCCCATAAGGAATTCCATTGATAAATAATATACTGTCTTAGCATCAGCCTTTTCATATGCTTTCTGTGTAGCAATCCACTGATCAATAACAATATCTTTTACTGCATATGCAACTGCTACAAACTTATGTCTGTCTGACACTTCTTCCAGAGTTTTTCTGTAAAGCATCTTAGCTTCATCACGGACTTTTTTCTTAAATTCTTCTTTAAATATTTCAGCCTCTGTTTTCACTGTTTTTGCCATTTAGTTTTCCTCCATAATTATTTACGGTACTTTTCTTATCTTAAGTATAAAGTGACGAATAGAGTATTATCCGTCACTTTATAAAGCTATCTGTTAGTATATTTATTCGGGTTAAGTATTACTTCACTTTTTCTACACCAAGAGTAACTTTCTCACCGTTAATATTCCACTCTTTTGAATACCCTTCGATTTTATCAAAAACGATTTCATTTGCCAACACTTCAGCCTTAATTTCGTCTAAATTGTCAGTAACTACTTTAATAATTGAATCGTTTTTAGAAACATTAACTACGATTTTATCCATAACCTCAAATCCGGCTTCTTTTCTCATAGTTTGAATCTTACTGATTATTTCTCTTACGAAACCTTCTTCAATTAATTCAGGTGATAAATTAGTGTCTAACACTACAGTAATATTGTTGTCACTTTCTGATACATATCCTTCAACCTGAGCTGTATCAATTAATAAATCATCTTTTTCAAGAACAACTTCTGTTCCATCAAATTCAAATTTTAATGCACCTTCAGCATTTAACTGTGCCATTGCTTTATTTCCATCTAATTCAGCAAGTGCAGCTTTAATCTTTCCTAATACTTTTCCATATTTAGGTCCAACTTTCTTGAGCTGTGGTTTAAATGAATATGAAGTAAATGCACTTACATCATCTGTAAATTCAACAGTCTTAACATTTAATTCATCTTCAATGATTTCTTTGTAGAATTCAGATAAATCAAATTCTGCCTTAACCATCATCTTTCCGATAGGCTGTCTGTTCTTAATACCTGATGCATTTCTACATGCTCTACCCATTACTACAACTTCAAGAACATTTTCCATGTTTTCTTCTAATTCTTTATCAATGAAAGCTTCATTAACTTCAGGGAAGTCACATAAATGAATACTTTCAGGTGCTGTTGCATCTACATTCTTAACGATATTCTGATAAATATCTTCTGTCATAAATGGAATCATAGGTGCTGCTGCCTTTGATACAGTTACAAGTGCTGTATATAATGTCATGTATGCATTAATCTTATCCTGTGGCATATCTTTTGCCCAGAAACGTTCTCTTGAACGTCTTACATACCAGTTACTCATATCATCTACAAAATCATCTAATGCTCTTGCAGCTTCAGGGATTCTGTAATTTGCAAGATTATCATCAACTGATTTAACCATAGTGTTAAGTTTTGATAATAACCATTTATCCATAACACTTAACTTATCATAATTAAGTGTGTATTTTGTTGGGTCAAACTGGTCAATTTCAGCATATAAAACATAGAAAGCATATGTGTTCCAAAGTGTTCCCATGAATTTACGCTGTCCTTCCTGAACTGCTTTTCCGTGGAAACGGTTTGGAAGCCATGGTGCTGAGTTAGTATAGAAATACCATCTGATTGCATCTGCTCCGTACTGTCCTAATGCTTCGAATGGATCAACCGCATTACCCTTTGACTTACTCATCTTCTGACCATTTTCATCCTGTACATGACCAAGTACAATAACATTCTTATATGGTGCTTTGTCAAATAATAATGTAGATTCAGCCATTAATGAATAGAACCATCCTCTTGTCTGGTCTACAGCTTCTGAAATGAAATCTGCAGGGAACTGCTGTTCAAATAAGTCCTTATTTTCAAATGGATAATGATGCTGTGCAAATGGCATTGCTCCTGAATCGAACCAGCAGTCAATAACTTCCGGTACTCTCTTCATTGTGCCACCACATTCTTTACATTTAAATGTAACTTCATCAATATATGGTCTGTGTAATTCTACTTTTGCATCATCAGGATTTCCACTTCTTTCTGCTAATTCTGCACGGCTGCCAATTGATTCCTGACATCCGCAATCGCAGCATTCCCAGATATTAAGCGGTGTACCCCAATAACGGTTTCTTGAAATACCCCAATCCTGTACATTTTCAAGCCAGTTTCCAAAACGTCCTTCACCGATTGATTTTGGAATCCAGTTTACTGTATTGTTATTTGCAACAAGCTTATCCTTAACTTCTGTCATCTTGATAAACCATGATTCTCTTGCATAGTAGATTAATGGTGTATCACATCTCCAGCAGTGTGGATAATCATGTTCAAATTTAGGTGCGTCGAATAACTGTCCTCTCTTATCAAGGTCAACTAATACCTTAGGGTCAGCATCCTTAACAAATAATCCTGCATAAGGTGTATCATCAGTAAGCTGTCCTTTGTCATTTACAAGCTGTACAAATGGGAGGTCATATTTACGTCCTACATTAGCATCGTCTTCACCAAATGCCGGTGCGATATGAACGATACCTGTACCATCACTCATAGTAACGTATGTGTCACATGTTACAAAGAAACCTTTCTTTCTCTGTTTGTCAGCGATAACCTTTGCACAATCATATAATGGTTCGTATTCCTTATTTTCAAGGTCAGCGCCTTTCATTGTTTCTAATACTTCATAAGCCTTTTCATCTTCTGTAGCAAGCTTACCTAATACTGTGTCAAGTAATGCTTCTGCCATATAGTAAGTATATCCGTCAGCAGCCTTTACTTTACAATATGTGTCGTTAGGGTTAACACAAAGAGCTACGTTTGATGGAAGAGTCCAAGGTGTTGTTGTCCATGCAAGGAAATAAGCATCTTCTCCAACAACCTTAAATCTAACGATTGCTGAACGCTCTTTTACTGACTTATATCCCTGTGCAACTTCCTGTGATGAAAGAGGTGTTCCACATCTAGGGCAATAAGGTACAATCTTAAATCCTTTGTATAATAACTTCTTATCCCAAATAGTCTTAAGAGCCCACCATTCAGATTCAATGAAATTGTCATCATAAGTTACATATGGGTTATCCATATCAGCCCAGAAACCAACTGTTCCTGAGAAATCTTCCCACATTCCTTTATATTTCCATACAGATTCCTTACATTTCTTGATGAAAGGTTCCATACCATATTCTTCAATCTGTTCTTTTCCATTTAATCCTAACAACTTTTCTACTTCAAGTTCTACAGGAAGTCCATGAGTATCCCATCCGGCTTTTCTTGGAACCATATATCCCTTCATTGTTCTGTATCTTGGGATCATATCTTTAATAACACGTGTTAAAACGTGTCCGATATGTGGCTTTCCGTTAGCTGTTGGAGGTCCATCATAAAAAGTATATGTTGGTCCCTGCTTTCTGCTTTCCATACTTTTTTCAAAAATGTCATTGTCTTTCCAGAATTTTTCTGTTTTCTTTTCTCTTTCTACAAAGTCGAGATTTGGTGATACTTTGTTGTACATATTCTTACTCCTTTACTAAGTATTAAATAAGTTTCTTAAAATTTTGCTGATAAAATAGAAAAGACATCCGCCCATAAAGGACGAATGTCTGTTATTCGTTTAACCACCTTTACAGCATACTTAAGTTTCCTTGCATATGTGTTCCCTGTAACGGAGGAAATCCGTCAACTCCTACTTAAATAACTTCCGTCAAAATTCTGTCAGTCGTTATTCAGTCATTCATTCGGGTTGAAACTCCGGAGTGATATTCATATACCAGTTACTTGTATCCGGCTTCCACCATCCCGGACTCTCTATTACTTTTACTACTATATTACTGTCTCCATCAAAGTCTTTATCATATTGCGAACAAATTCGCTTTCTATGTCTCTTGACACTTACATTATATTATAGTATCGCATTTATTAATTTGTCAATTATAAAATTATTGATATCAAGTTAACAAATTAAATTTATTTAGCACTAAATATAATCATTTTAAATTTATCACATTTATATTTTATCATAACTTTAATTTGCCTGCGATGGCTTAACTATTCCGTTTCCCCATCCATATTCAACTTCCTTATAATTGTTATTTACAATCTTTAAAATTTTGTTGAACAAATAGTTGTGTGCTATAACTGTATTCATCTTAGAACCCTGATATAAATCATCTGCTACATTATACATAGAGAAAGATTTTGTGTCACCGTAAGCTATTGTTCCATCTTCTAAAATTGCGTAAGGTCTTACATAATATGTCATGCTATATCCCTGTGCTGAAAAATCAGATATATTCATTGTTCTTGCATAGTATGATGCTGTCTGTGAGTCTCCATAAACCTTGTCTAATTTGCCCTTTACAGTTGCTGCACAATTATATACATATTTATTATCGCTGTTTATAATCATATCATTTACAGAAATAGGATTTTTTTCTGTAACTACTCCATAAATAACTCCGGCTTCACTTACTTTAATATTCTCAATTGCATTCTCTACAGAATAAATACTTCTAATACCTATTGCACCATCAACGCCACCAAAACATGTACTCATCTGATTTCCTTCAATCTTTAAGGAATCTGTTAATATTGGAGCCTTAATATTATATACGGCAACTTCATATATAGAATATCCATATGTTAAGTTTCTGGCTGTTCCCGTAATTCGTATGTATCTTGCTGTCTTTTCATTATTAAATACAATCTCATCCAAACGATTATTTTCTGAAGCAGCATCTCTTATGTCAGCAGCTGTAGTATAATTGTTGCCATCTGTAGAAAGTTCAATAATGTAATCCCTTGCATTAGCTGCTTCCCAATTAATTGCTACTTTTTTCAAGCCGGAATATACCTGACCTAAATCAACAACTATGTTCTGAGGATCTTTATATTCACTTCCCCATCTTGTCCCCATATTTCCATCAACAATATTTTTAGCTGAATTCTGTCCTGATGACGCAACGACATTTTCATTTCCTGTTATGATATTCTTATATGCAACCGAATCTATTTTAATATCAGTGTCGTACTTATAATTTCCATTAACCTGAGTGCTTGAATATTCATAATCCTTTTCACCAAGATAATACTCTTTAGACCATTTTACTTTTAACCATTCAACACGATTTTCAAGCCAGTCTCTTAAATAATTAACAGATGCATCAAATGATGCCCATCCGATATTTGCATAACTATATCCGTCTGCTGAATCTTTTACTGTTTCACTCCATCCGGCTCCGCCATTTTCAACGGCAGTGTAATTTCTTCTGTAAGAATTTCCATGTTCTTTAAGAAGTGTATTTATCTCACTATTATCCCCACTATATAATGCAGTGATATCATCCATTTTTTCATAAAATCTATTTACTACTTTTAATTTAAATTCTTTTATGGATGTTAATTTATCAAACCATTTCATATCTGTTGCTTTCCAATATTTATAGTCTGTAGCCGCATCTCCATAGTAATGAGGATCTACATTTCCACTTGAGAGGTCAAAATCCCATGCCGGGCCTGCATATAATTTATAATTTTCATCTTCTGCTTTTTTTGTAATGTAAAATCTTGTTGAACTGTACGAGATGTCCTGATTCTTAAATATTTCACTTACAAGATAAAAATTAACAAATGACTCTACATCAATATATTTTTCTACTTTTGAAAAATCACCTGTTGCAAGGGCATCTTCAAAACCATTGAGTATTTTTAAAGTGCTTTCTTTCTTTTTTTGTATTGCCGCAATGTCTTCCGGTGTATCGGAATCAAACATATCTCCTCTTTCAGGGGAACCTATGTTAAATCTCTGTTCATATCTTGTTGTAATAAGATAATCTACACCTTCTTCATCTTTTTCATTGTTCTCTAACTCAATTAAAATATCATCACTTTCCGGATTTTCCGAATCAATATTAACTCTGTCCGTACCGGCTTCAACGGATTCAACTAAAAGATAATTTCCCATATATCGGCCGTTTAAATATAAGTCAACAAATCTTGACTGTGATGTAAATTGAATTCCAAATGCTGTATTTAAATCCAGTGCAAGTTTGTTTCTTATTAAAGATTTATCAAATGCATTTGCAAGAAGGCTCCATTTCTTTGCTCCTGCTCCGGTACCGTCAAATGCAGAGCTTAAGCCGAACAAATCTTTCTTTTTGTTAAATGTAATATTATATGCTTTTTTGTCTGCTAACGCAGTTGAATTTCCACGCACCTTAATTGTTGTTTTATTTGTAGCATCAACAATATCTTTATACTTTCCCTGATTATCTATTGCTGTAATTGATGCTGTCAATTTTCCCATGTCTTTATTAATTTTTAAGGCGTCTACATTTTTATCCGTTTCAATATAAATCTGGGCAATATCATCATCTCCTGATGAGTTTTCTTTATCAACTATAACTCCTTCTGATTTGTTGGATTCCGTACCATCAGCGTAAACAGCTGTAAGGTAAAATGTATGCTCACCATTTGAATATTTGCTCAATTGCTTATTTGTTAAATATTCACCACTGCTCTTTACTGATTTCACAGCAGTTGTTTCGTTATCGATGTATACTTTATATGATGTTGCATTTTCTACTGAATCAAATTTCAGCACATAAATTCCCGTATATGTGCCATAATTAATAACTTTAAAATTTGTAGGTATTGTGATTTCAGTTGTAGATGATTCTGTTTCATCTGCTCTTACAATGTGATTAAAATTAACTCCCGATATCATCATTGTCACTGCAAGAGCAATCGCAAGTACCTTTCGTAATTTTTTTGTCTCATAAATATTATGACCTCCTTAAATTATTTCCCTACTATTTTCCATCAAATTCTTTACTAAATATTTTATCCAATAAAAATGTTTTTCACAAGGAATAACTCGTAATTCGGATGTTAAAATAAATAAAATAGCTCGTTACACTAGTGACTTATTTTCACTAACGCAACGTGCTATTTAAGTTTGATATCATAGACAAATTTCTAATACTTTACTCTACTTGCATCGAAATGATTTATATTATTAATTTGTCTCACGATATACATATATTACATCTATTTTATTTAGACTTAGCAGATATTTTTGCTGACCATTTTCCATATACCTTTTCATCATTTGAAACAGCATACCCTCTTACTCTTATATAATATTTTTTGTTACTCTTTAATTTTTTCAAAACAACTGTTGTCTTTGCTACATTAATTGTCTTTGTTGTCTTTTTTGTAAACTTCTTACTTGTTGAATACTGAACAACATATCCTTTGGCATTTGTTACTCTTTTTAAGGTTATCTTAATTTTCTTTTTTAATGATTTCTTTTTAGTAATCTTTGCCTTTCCAACAGTTAAAATATTTTTATCAGCTGTCGGTTGTATAGTTGACTGATTTGTATTATCTGATTTTGTTGTATCAGAAACTTTTGAAGGCTGTGTTGTTTCAAGTGCTTTTGTTGTCTGCTCCTGTTTCTTCGTTGTTGTTTCAGGTGCCTTTGTTGTCTGCTCCTGTTTCTTCGTTGTTGTTTCAGGCGCCTTTGTTGTCTGCTCCTGTTTCTTCGTTGTTGTTTCAGGTGCCTTTGTCGTCTGTTCCTGTTTCGTTGTTGTTTCAGGTGCTTTTGTCGTAACTTCATTCTTTCCTGTTACGCTTATTGCCTTTGAAACTCTGTCTGATTCAATACCATCTTTTACAGTACACACTTCTACTGTATGACTTCCTGCTGCGTATCCTTCAAACCTATACTCTGCACATCCTACAGCCTCTTTTACTTTAACTCCGTCTATATAAATATTATATAAACTTCCAATTACATTTCCCCATACAACCGTTATAGTATTATTGCTTGGGCATTTTACAACTAATCCAAATGGTGCTTCCGGTTTATTTCCACTAACAGTTGTTGTTTCTGTAATTTTCGTAGTCGTTTCAGGCGATTTAGTTGTTGTCTCTTGTGTTTTTGACGTTGTAATTTCCCCTGAATTATCTGAAATAGTAAAATCTGTTACTTTCAAAGTTGTTCCGGCTGCGACTTTCCCAAGTGCAAATATAAACTCTGTGTTTCCTTTTTCCGGTGTAAAACTTCCCGAAAATACATTTTTACCATTTACTAAAGTCTTTCTTTGTAAATTAATTCCGTCTGTTTCATTTTTAAGTAATACCTCTGCACCTGCTTTGTCAGACTCTAATGTAATTGAATAATTATATGTTGTTCCGACACTAAGACTAAGTGGATTTGTCTTTAATTGTGCTCCCCACTCTTCACTAGTATTATTATTACTTCCAACATAGATTTCCAAATCATTTAAATCTGTTCCACCTTTATAATAACCTGATGTTCCTGTCCATACACCTGCAAATAAATAATTCCACTGTCCTATGTTATGCATATCTCCGTCATTATTAATTGATGTCATGCTTGAGAATCTATTTGTTGTAGTCTCAGGCTGTGTAATGCCTTCCTTTTTCTCCTTAATTGAGAAAGCACTGTCGTCTCCCTGAAATACTCTTACATAATCAACATACATTGTAGCATTTGTGAAATTAGCACCTACTGTCTGATTTAATGTAAATGGAGAACTATTGCTTCCTAATGCTAAATTTAAAATAATAAAATGATCTCGCTGAAACTCATCCATTTCCTGACTTGTAATATCCATTGTCTGGTAGCAAATGCCGTCAACATACCATTTCATACAATTCTCATACCATTCAATTGCATAAGTATGCCAATTTTCAATTGTATCTATTGCTCCATAACTGTTAGTTGTCTCACTTCCTGCATAAATATGATCATAATTAGTTGTGCTTGGATTCCAATGTAATGTACCAATTACCCTTGTTTCTGCATTTCTATGTTCCATAATATCAATTTCACCGCATGATGGCCATGGTGATGTGCCATTTGCACCATTCCAGTTATTGCCACTTGTAGTATAGTTTTGACCTAACATCCAGAATGCCGGCCATACCCCGCTCTGACTACCATTTTCAACACGAAGCTTCGTTTCTATTCTTCCAAATTTGCAATACTGCTTATTCTGAGTCTGAATACGTCCTGATGTATATTCACTTCCCTCTTTCTGTGCCTTTATTGCAAGTGCTCTTCCGTCACTCGAACCCGAATCAGAAGATAAATCTGCAATGTAAACGTTATTCGTGCTATCCGTATAGCGCTGTAATTCATTATTTCCCCATCCATTGCTACCATGTCCAATATCATAATTCCATACACTTGTATCCGGTGCCTGACCAACAGTCTGATCAAATTCATCACTCCACACTAATTTCCATGAATTTGAACCCTGATTTGAATTAACTGCTGCATCTGCCTTAGAAGGTGTAAATACAATCCCTGATGTAACTAAAGCAACAGCTGTTATAAATGCAATTCCTTTTTTAAACATATTAGTTAATCCTTTCCATTATCATTTGTAAATTAAAATCTTTATAATTTTACCACTATTCGACTAAAAATAAAGTATCCGTATTTTATAAAAACTACACTTTTTATAGCAACGAGCCAAGTTTCAACACAGACCCCCTCAGGTGTAAGCCTGCTTACAAACCTGAGGGGGCTATGTTGAAATTCGGCGACTGCCTAAACGAAATAGATGCGTAGCATCTATGAGTTGGCTCGTTGCTATTTATTGTATTAAATCTCTATCTATAATCTGAAAATTTGCTCTATGTATATAAAGTGCCTTTCCATCAATCATTAGTTTTGTTGTCTTTGGCAAATCTTCTCTGACTTCCCAATAAACTTTTTCACCACTATAAGCACAAATAGGAACACCAAGCTGACTCTGAATAACAACAACCTGAGCCTTTCCAAACTGGTTCTTATACTTGTTAATTACATTTGATATGATTGCATTATCAGTAATTTTTCCATTTGAAGAACTATTTATGTCTGATAACGTAAACTCAGCATCAGGAGATAATCCTTTTTCCTCAAAAATAATTGTATCCCCACAGCTTTCCATTTGTTTTCCATCAATATTCAATGTAACAATTGACGATAAACCATAGCTTGTACTATAACTTCCATCACTTGAATCTATCTGACCCTCTTCAACAACATTACTTGTCAAGCCAATCTTCTGTCCTGTTACAGTCAAAAACTTTTCGCCATTATTATCATAAAAATAGCATGAATATGCATTTCCGGATAATTTACCCTTAATATCATTTACTTTACTATCAAATATTGAGCACCCTGTCATCACAACAATATTTGACACAATCAATATAACTGCTATTGCTTTCGTAATTTTTTTCATTCGTTTCTCCTTTTTTACTTTAGTTCTTACTCATCACCTTCAAGTACACATACTTTTTCCCCTGAAATTACATCCTCAGATAAAACTTTTATATCAGTAGCTTTATTGTTGCAAATTAATCTTCTGTTAATTCGCTTGTACAGTGTGGACATCTTGTAGCCTCAATTGCAATTTCACTCTTACAATAAGGACATTTCTTTGTAGTTGGTGCCTTCGGTTCTTCTTTTGTTTTATAAAGTGCATTCATTCCTTTAACTATTAAAAATACAACAAATGCCATTATTACAAAATTAATTAATCCTGAAATAAACACACCAAAGTTAACTGTGGCTGCACCTGCCTTCTGAGCCTGAGCAATCGTTCCATAATGCTTTCCATCTAAAGCTATAAACCAATTGCTAAAATCAATCTTTCCTACAACAAGGCTTAATATTGGCATAATTATGTTATCAACAAGTGATGTAACCAAACTGTTAAACGCACCACCTATAATAACACCAACTGCCAAATCCAGCATGTTACCACGTACTGCAAATTCCTTAAATTCCTTTAACATTTTCTTCATAAGTATTTCCTCCAAAAAAATACACACTACATTTGTCAGTATTAGCCTAACATCTGTAGTGCGTATTTTCAACAAGTAATGTTATTATTTAGATTTTACGGAAATTCTCTTGCTCCATTTTCCATATATCTTTTTACCATTTACTGTTGTGTATGCTCTTACTTTAATGAAGTATTTCTTTTTGCTCTTTAATTTCTTAAGTAAAATTACATTCTTTGAATTAAGTTTTGTCTTTGTAAGTTTCTTCTTAAACTTCTTATTTGTTGAATATTTAAATTCATATCCTGTTGCATTTGTCACTTTCTTAACAATTAATTTAATTTTCTTTACTAAAGGCTTTTTCTTTGTAATCTTAACTGCTCCAATTGCAACTTTTGCTGTTGTTGTCTGCTGATTATCTCCTGTTACTGTTGTAACATCAGCTTTAGCTGTTGTCTGTTTTGTTGAATCGTTCTTTGTTGTACTACTGTCATTCTTTGTTACATCCTGATTCTTTGTAGTTTCAATTGATTCTGTTTCATCAGCTTTCTTTGTTGTTTCAACTGCTTCTGTCTCGTCAGCTTTCTTTGTTGTAGTTTCAACTGCTTCTGTCTCGCTAACTTTCTCTGTTGTTTCAACTACTTCTGTCTCGCTAACTTTCTCTGTTGTTTCAACTGCTTCTGTTTCGCTAGTTTTTTTTGTTGTTGTTTCGATTACACTCTCTTCTTCAATTTCAACTTCAAGTTCAACACCTGTTGTTTCAATCTTATTGAGGTATCCTGTAATCTTTATTACATGTTTTCCTGCTGACTTAAATACATGATTTACTGTTGCCGGTGCTATATATGTTCTGTCTAAAACACCATCATAATAAATCTTGTACATCTGTCCAAGTTTTGCCTGTTCATCATTCTGCTGCCATGTAAATGATACACTCTTTCCATCCTGTTTAAGAATTACCTGTCCAAATACTTCTGTAGGCTGAGCCTTTCCTGATGAAGTTGTTTCACTTGGATTTTCTGCACCTGTTTCAACTTCCACATCAACATTTGTTGTAATACCCTTTGATTCAATTCCATATGCATTAGCTGTAATTTTTACCTCATGAGTTCCTGCTGTAACTATTGCATAATCATAAGAACCTGCTTTCATGTTTGTACCTTTTAATACACCATCAATATAAAGGTTGTATGTCTGGTTTTGTGCTCCATCTTCAAAAGAAACATTAATCTTTCCTTTTGCAGTACTTACAACTTTAATATTCGCAGCCTCTACAGGCATATATGCATCTGTTCCCATAACGGCAATTTCATAAATATGATATCCATATCCATAATTATCACCTGCTAAGTTAACCTTTACATATCTTACTGTTTCCTGGCTATAAGCTGACATGTCAACAGGATTTTCAAATACTTTGCTAAAGCTTATTTTTTCTGCTGTGTAAACTGTTTCGTAATCTTCTCCATTTGAAGAGAACTGAACTGTATAGTTATTTGCAAATGTATTATTATCCTTAAATGCTAATAATACTTCCTGAATCATAGATGAATCATATGATTTTCCTAAATCCATAGTAACTGTAGCTTCCTTTGTTCCCCAAAGAGTTTCAACAAAGGCATCATTGTTACCTGAAATTTTTCCATCTGTGATAGTTGCAGGATCCTGATTTCCTTCTTTGTCATAAATACTGTCAATTGTTACCTGACATCCTCTTGAAAGGTTTCTGTCTGTATCAACGTAATCCTTTAATGAACCATCGTCGACTGTTACTGTCTGACTGATACCTTTTGAAAGTTTGCCATCATAATATGACATAACCATAACTGTATGTTCACCTGCAGATACATTTTTCAATGTATATTTTCCACCGCTTGTCTGTTCTGCAACCTTTTCTCCATCAACAAATACTAAATATTTAAATCCATCCTGATTTTCACCTGGTGTAATTTCATATGTTATTTCTGACAAATTCTCTGATGTTACATTTACACTTGCCGGGTCAGCACAAGTTTCAACTTCAACCTCTTTAGCATTTAAATCTGTTGATAAAACTGCTGCTTCTCTTATCTGATATCCCCAGTTTTTATGTCCCTTTAATACAATCTTTACATACCTTACTGTATCGATTATGTCCGAAGCATCTCCTACCTTGATAGATACTAATCCTTCATTTTCATATTCAACACCATTAGCCTCAGCTACTTTCTTATACTCAACTCCATTAGTTGAATATTCGATTTCGTAGTCGTTACAAAATGTTCCTGCATCATTCTTGAACTGCATTGCAATTGTATCTACACCTGCTGTATTATAATTCTTTTCTAAATCAAGAATAATATAATCTGACTCACGGTTAGCCCAATCAGTTGAAATATAGCTGTCTGCAAGATTTCCGTCTGTAAGAACTCCTGTGTCCTGACTTCCCTCACCTTTGTATATTGAAGAAACTGATGCATGTTTATTTAATGCGAGGTTATAATCCTTACTTGTAATCATTTCTGCTAATGTTGCTGCAGGTCCTACAGTAATTTCACAAGTTACAGTGAATTTACCAACCTTTGCTGTTACTTTAGCTGTTCCTTCTTTTTTAGCTGTAACAGTACCTACTTCATTTACTGTCAAAATATTTTCATCATCTGATGTCCATACAACTGTTGTATCATCTGTTGTGTCTTCCGGAAGAATCTTAACTTCTAATGTTTCTGAAGTTTTGTTCTTCATATCCATTTTTGTTTTTGATAATTCAACTGATGTAATATGAATTGGTTCAGTAACTGTAACCTTACATACAGCACTCTTTCCTGAAGCTGTAGTAGCTACAATATTTGCTGTACCTACGCCTACACCACTTACCAATCCATTGCTATCTACTTTCGCAACATCTTCTCTATCACTGCTCCATGTAACTGCTTCATCTGTAAGTGTTGAAAGCTGTTTTGTTCCGTCTGTAGCAATTCTTGCCTGTGTATCACTTAAGCTTATTGTTCCTGCTATTACGATATTTGAAACTGCTACGTCAGAAAGTACCATTCCCTTTCTATAAGTAATAGCTTTTACAATTGTAGACTTGTCTACGTCAAATGTTCCCATATAAGTTGCTGAATCTTCTGTAGGTGTTGTTCCATCTAATGTATATTTAATTTCAGCTCCCTTTACGGTTGTTTCTAATTTTACTGTCTGCTTTCCTTCGTAAATACCTGATACAGGAGTAATTGTTGGGGCATTTGCCTTAACTGCTCCGTATACTTCAAATTCAAATATTGAATATGCATACTGAGTTCCTCTCTGTACACCCTGCATTCTTACATATCTTGCCTTAACTGCTGCAAATTGTGTTGTTATCTTAGCAACCTTACCTGAAACATTTGCTACTGTATCCCAGTTTTCTCCATCTGTTGATACCTGAATCTGGTATTTCTGGGCATATGCACCTTCCCAGTCTATTGCTACTGTGTTAACTGATTTTACAGAACCTAAATCAACCTGAATCCACTGATCATCTGTTGAGTCCTGTGCCTGCCATCTTGATGTTGAAATTCCATCAACAGCATTTGCTGCCTTTTCACCTGATTCACTGCTTGCTGTAGCTGTTTTTCCAAGTGCAAGATTTTCACTGCTTTCAACCTTGTCTCCGTCTATTGTGATTGCTACTGCACCATAAGCTGAATCAATAAATCCATCTTTTACTGCTAAAGCTTTAACAACTGTATCTGTTGATACAAGAATTTTTCCTGTATAAACTTTTGAATCCTTAGTAGGAACTGTTCCATCTGTTGTATAGTAAATTGTTGCATCCTTGTCAGCACATTCAATTTCAACCATCTGTGTATCATTGAATTTTGCTTCACCTGAAATATTTTCAGTTACAACACCTTCTGCAAGAGAAGTTGCCTTCATTGTTGGAGTTGACACCTGATTAAGTTCAAAATTCTTATCCTTTTCAATTTCAAAACTTACTAATGCTTTTGTTCCAACATTTGCTGTTCCAACTTTTTTACCATTTGCATCGATTATTGTAACCTTCTGTGAAGTTTCTGTTGGATTCCATACTTCTGCTGTATATTTATCTGTATTTTTATTGTAATAAACAGAACCTGTTATATTTCCTGTTACTACATAGTCATTTGTTCTATAACCTAACTGATCCATTGCTGTAATAAACCACAATGTATTAGCTCTGTCTGTATTCTGTACCTGTGCTGCATTTGCTTCAAATTTATTATAAGCTCTTGTAGCATCTGTCTGTGATAAGAACGGCCATGTAATATGCTGCCATCCATTATCAGGAGTTACGTATGAATTTGGATCATAAGTTTCACCCTTTGCTGCTGCAAGTCTTGTTTCAATATCGATTGCGTACTGAGTATCATCCTCTAATCCTTTATAAATTACTGCACATTTTTCCTGATCCATACCATAGTTAGTCAAATATTCTGAAATTGGTAACCACTGGATACCAAATACATATGTAGGCTGTCCACCAAAATATGTTCCGTAGCCCATTGAAGCACCATAAATCTGACCTGCTGCCTGGAATGGGTAATCATATCCACCATCATTTTCAGGATCATCACCTAACCAGTTTGTATCGTCATAGTCAAACCAATACTGTTCCACGGCATCCATTTCTGTTGTAAAACCATAAGCTCCGGCATCAATGTATGTATCATTCTGAGTTGCTTCACCCCACAAATACATACCTACCCAGCTGAATAAAGCTTCACTTGCTGATTCCTGGTTGTTACCTGAATCACTATCTGCATAACCACCTGCCCATGAATGTCCTGCATATTGGTCAAATGCTCTAAACTTGCAGAACATATTTCCATCAGGATCATCTTCCGGTTCCATTGGATTTGCATAATCTCTTACAAGCATTTCAATCATATACTTGTAGTTATTCATAAATTCTTTATCATAAGTTGCCAATACGGCTGCACCAAACATAAAGTATCCATATGTAAAGTGGTGATCACAAATAGCTGCATTTGCACCATATGCACTGTCAGGATAGTAAATTGTACCCCAATCCTGATTGTAAATGAAGTAACATCTGTCATCTCCACCATCATATGTAAACCAGTCAACCATTATCTTCTTTAATCTCTTCTGGAAGATTGTCTTTAATTCTGTTTCACCTAACTGGTCTGCCATTAAAAGTCCTACTGCTAAAGGATGAACATTTTTTCCTTCCCAATATGCATCTGATACAGGATTTAAATTTGATGTTGCTGCCTCTAATACATGTAAGTATTCAATACATTCTGCACTGTCAAATTTATCACTGTCAGGTGTTGCAAATGTAGGTAATAAGCCTGCAAACTGCTGTGTTGTTGAGAATGAATTTGCCCAAATTCCTTTCATGTTTCCACGAATTGATCTGTAAACTGAAACAGGATTATCTGCATCAGATGAGTGTTTCCACTGATGTGGGAGAAGACAATGCATTGTTGTATTCTCAAATCCTTTTCTCTTCAATTCTGTAGTTGCAATATACTGTGTATAAATCTTTGAATTTGTATCATCATAAGTGTATTTTACGTCTGTGTCAGTAATAAATGCATATCCATGCTGATAATATTCTTCTAACTGAGATTTGTTTTTCATTGCAGCAATTGACATATAGTTATCTTTTGCTGATGGGAATGTAATTTTAATCTTGTAGTTAGAACCTGTTACCTTAGCCTGGAATGTTGTTCCTTCAGGAACTGAAAGACAATAATATGAACCATCATTATTTGCCTTTTTGTTTTCACTATCAACTGAAATAAATCCAATATGGTCTGTTGTTATATTTTCTCCGGCCTTTGTAAGTATTGAATTTCCATCTTTATCAAATACTTCAGTAATACTTGATGAGCTTAAATAAGCCACTGTATTTTCACAAAAATCGCTGTAAATATAAGGTGAACCTTTAGTGAACATTGACTTCATCTGCATTCCGTCATCATCCCATAATCCAATGTCTACAGAATAGTCTCCATATCCCATAACCTTGTCATATCCTGATGACGAATCAAAGTTTTCAGGCGATACATAGAAATCAATTCCTGTCTCACAGTTCTGGTCTGTTCCTAAATCATTTATGCCTCTTTCTCCAACCCATCCTGATGTTGCAGTAAGAACTCCTAATCCTTTTGTAGAATATTTTGCCTTAAATGGCATAATACATAAAAGATTACTGTATTTTGTAACTATTGCTGATGTCCACCAGCTGTTAGAATCTACAGGAGCTTTAAGGCTGTCATCAATGTATGTTGGAAGTTTGTTCTTTTCGTTATACATCTGACCTGTTACATATGAGCCTTCGCCTGATGGATTATTTAAAATCTGTGTTACAGGCAATTCTTTAATTTCAGGATTTGTCTTTGGTTGTCCTTCTTCATATGGATAAACCTTTAATTCAGAAATTCCAAATCCATTTCCACTTTCTACTCTTGTATATCCATATACTCTTACGTATCTTACTCCCTCAGCGTAAAGCTGCTGGTTTTCTTTCATTAATGCATAACCGTCTGTTCTTCTAAAAATTGTTTTCCAATTTTCATTATCATCTGAAACCTGGATATCATAAATTTTTCCACCATTAGTTGTCCAGTCTATGGCAACTCTTCCGATGTCATATTTCTTTCCAAGGTCAACTGTTATCCACTGATTATCTTTGTATGCTGATGTAAAAGATGTTGAGGAATCTCCGTCAACTGCATTTTCAGCCTGCATTTCTTTTACACTGTTTTCTTTTAAATTTCCATCTTCATCGTACATCCACCATTCATCTACGATACCTGAGCATTCAACTTTTTTGCCCTGTGCAATATTTTCACCATAGTTTACAGGTCTTTTTACAACACCGTCTGTACCATAAACCTGAACTTCATATAATGAATATCCATATGCTGGCATTGCTTTTTCTGTCATATAAACTCTTACATATCTTGCTTTCTTTTCAGATGCACTTAATTTAGAAAAATCAACTGTTACATTTGTATTATCTACCTGAGTTTCAGTTTCTCCTTCACTTACAGATTCAGTTTCAATAATTTCTTCTTTTGTAAATGTAACTTCTCTTTCTCCTCTGCCTACTTCATTTCCCTGCTTATCAAGGGCAATTACAATAAGCTTATGTGTTCCTTCAGATGCACATATCTGTCCCTGACTTGGTCCATGACTGTTAAATGCATATCCATCCGGTGCTTTAGCAACATTGTCTTCTGAATCAAGGCATACCTTATATGTTGCATTATCAACACTTGTCCATTCTGCCTGAATTGCCGGTTCTCCTGCTTTATTTGTCACACCCGGAACTGTTTTATAGTTAATGGAAATGCCTGTATAAGATGTTGTTGTCTCCTCATCCGGATTTTCTTCTGCAGCATTTCCTTTTGTATATACATCAGTCCAATTTTCTTCATCATTAGAAAACTGAATTTTATAAGATTTTGCATACGCTGCTTCCCATTTTAAATACATATGGTCAATATTGGCTTCTTTTCCTAAGTCAATATACATCCACTGTGTATTAGACACACCTTCTCCATATGAACTTTCCCATCTTGTATTTAAGTTTCCATCCACCATGTTTTCGCCATCTTTACCTGAGCTTACATACACAGGTCTTCCCTGTGAAATGCAATATGGCGTGTTATCATCTGCATTGATATCAATCAGCTGCGTTTGGGGTAACAACGTAACTGTCATAGCCAATGAGAGTAACAAAGAAAGGGTTCTTTTCATTGCTATTTTCCTCCTAACATTATAATTTTATATAGCGTTACATCTTAATTATACGATTGAAAAATTAAAGCAACAATTATAAAAAATGTTTTATATAAAATTCAGCATTTTGGCTAATTTATATGTCAAAACGTTACATAAAAGCCTATTAAAATAGGCAAAATTTATTACTTTCTATATAATGAGGAAAAGTTTATGAAAACGTTTTTACTAAAGTCTGATAATATTTTTTTATTATTGAACTATAATAAAAAAAGCCTTTGGATATGCACTTTCTGCTATCCAAAGACCTTTTTAAATTCAACTTTTTTTATTTAATCTTTTTAATTTTTGACCATTTACCATAATATTTTACGCCATCTACAATTTTATATCCTCTTGCCTTTACAAAATAAGTATTTCCTATCTTCAATTTCTTTATAGAAATTGTATTTTTTTTGGAAATAAAAGATTTTGTTCCTTTTCCTTTAAACTTCTTTGTCATTGATATCTTTATCTGATATCCGTTAACGTCTTTTATTTTCTTTAACTTTACAGATACTTTCTTAGAACTATTCTTCTTTATTTTTGTAATTTTAGCTTTTGATATTTTTATATTTCTCTTAGCAACCACTTCTTCTGTATTTGATGATTTTGCATTTTTATCATTCGTTGTATTACCAACGTTTGATGACTTATCATTTACCTTTGTGGTCGCCAACTGGTTTTTATTCGTTGTCTGTTGATTGTTCTTTGTAGTCTGTGGCGTATTTTTAGTTGTTTCCGTATTTTTCAAAGTCGTTGAGAACTCTCCACTCCACGGAAACGTCCCCTCATCACCATTATTTTCCGTTGCACAAACAACTTCTGTTTTCGTAAATGGCATATCTGCAAATAAAAACATAATAGCCATAATAAGAACCATTCCTGCAATTGCAGATTTATGTATACTTGTTTTATTCATTATATTCTTCCTTATAATTTAACTTCTGTATTACACATCAAAAGCTAAACTATTTGTTTTTAATTTTCTTTACCTTGCTCCATTTTCCATATACTTTCTTCCCATCAATAATTGTATATGTTCTTGCTTTAACAAAATATTTCTTTCCGGCTTTTAATTTTTTAACAATTACTTTAACTTTCTTTGATGCTACTGTAACTGTTGTTTTCTTTTTAAATTTCTTATTAATTGAAACTTTTACCTGATATCCATTTACGCCTACAACTTTTTTTAATTTGATTGTTGCCTTTTTAGCCGATTTTTTCTTTATTGCTTTTTTAATAACAGGTGTTACCTGACTTTCTGCTGTGTAAGCATCAGCTACATCAATTGTAGTTTCTATTTTTACTGTTGTTATAGCTACTGTTGAAGCTCCATTTGCAGTAGTCGTCTGAACATTTGAATCACTCTTTGTTGTATCGTTCTGTACTTCTGTGCTTTCCTGTATACTTGCACTTTCTGTTTCTTCTGTTTCTTCCGGTGTTGTTGCACTTTCTGTTGGCTTTGTTTCTTCCGGTGTTGTTGCACTTTCTGTTGGCTTTGTTTCTTCCGGTGTTGTT
>OLSN01000181.1_pt1 | contig 69314 bp, 4 predicted proteins | sample 1672411 | NCBI WGS metagenome assembly OLSN01 (sample SAMEA3136683, study PRJEB25190) | human gut metagenome | biome: human gut; feature: human-associated habitat; material: faeces | place: Austria | collected 2013 | reverse complement strand
GGTTTTGGAAAAGGCTTCTGAAGGCAAAATATGAGGCCGTTTTCTTACTCAAAAATCTGGCACCTTATATCTGAAAAGAGAATAAAGAAACGTAAGAACGAAATCGATCGGATTTTCAAACGAGATTCAAAAATATTATCCTAGACAAAGATAAAAGAATCGAGATTCGAAAATCTGCTCGATTATTCTTCAAGCAGATTAAACTTTCTCAGAAAAATGAATAAATTAATATGTAAATGAGAATAATAAAACGCATGAATCTTAATCAACTATGAAGATAAAGATTGCCTGGTTTTCAGAAATTTTCGAAGCCCGTTTTGTGTCTAGATTTTGAAGCGGTCTTGTAAAAAAGTTTTCTCCACAATTAAATTTTGCCGAAAATTCGTGCTAGAAATCGTTGAAAATTCGCGATAGCACAGCCCCGTTTTCGGGGGTGAAAACGGGGCTCAGAATCGCTTGTAATCGCTCTGAGATATCCTCTGGATCAGACTTCTGATTTTGTATAGAAAAAGTGTATATATTCCCTGCTAAATCGCTGATATCATCGAAAATGCTAGAAGGCAAAAACACTGCTAAATCGGGCGTTAGCTGAGCTATTTTCGACTGCATGCTACGAGGGGGCAAAAAATCGCCCCAGAAGCCACTCAGGGGCCTCTGAAAGCACAAAGCTATCAATTTGTATTTTTTATAGATTTGCGTATATCACTTGGTATATAATCTCAAAGACTCTAGATGAGTCAGATCGTCTAGTTACTCGCCAGAATGTTCTCAAAAAATGTAGGTTAGGTGGTTGAGTTGAGTTCAAAAGTCAAACAGGCGAATTTCCGTTTACCCCTCGAGTACATGTCGATGATCGATGATTTCGCTTCACGCGAAAACATCACCAAGGCGGCCGTCATCACGCGCGCCCTGGATTGCATGCAGGCATCGTACGATTCGGGTAACGGCGGAATGCCCGTCACCGGTTCCGGTTCCGGAGCCTCCGAGCAAGAGATCAACGATCTCAAGAACCAGCTGAAGCAGGCGGAGGAGCGCGCGCAGGCTGCAGAGCAGCGTGCCAACGATGCCGTCATGGCCCGCGACGCCGCAGAGGCGAAGGCCCGCGACACCGCGACGGAGCTCGCGGCCGAGCAGGCCAAGGCCAGCCTTGCGGCTGCCATTCCGCAGGTCGCTCCCGCTGCCGATACCGCCGAGCTCGATCGTCTCAAGGAGCTCGTCGCCAAGCAGGAAGCCAGCCTCGAGGAGAAGACCAAGGCGCTGGCAGCCAAGGAGGCCGAGGTCGCAGCCAAGGAGGCCCAGCTTGCAGAGCGTGATGCGCGCATCACGTCTCTTAGCGAGCAGCTCGGTGCGGCAAACGCCAAGGCTCAACTCGCATCCACCGCTCAGGTCGTGAGCACGGCGCCCGTCGAAGGTGGTGGTTCACCCGGAGAAGATTCAGCCCGTGCGCTACCATGCTTAACATGCTTGGCGGTGTCATGGGTGCATTCCAGCAGCAGGTCGATGATGCACGTCAGGTTGGCGAGCAGGAAGGTCGCGAGGCTGTCCAGAAGGATCTGGAAGACATGCTCAACAGGGCACGTAACGACGGTTACCGCGACGCAATGACCTATCTCGATGATCGTGTAACGACCGCGCGCGAGGCCGGCGCAAAGGAAGAAAGGGCCCGTATCGCAAACATGGGATTCTTCGAGCGTCGACGTTATTTGAAGGTTCACCTAACCTAAAGGAAGCATTTACATACACCAGGTTTCACCACTTACCACGACTTCCGCACTTCCCTTACAACACTCAAGCGGCCCCGTATCCACCTAGCGGGGCCGCTTTTTTGCGCCCGCAAACCGCGCCAATGAGACAGTCGCTCAGAGCAATTGTCTCATTGGCCGGAGGGTGTGGCAGGTCCTCGGCGGAGGAGAAACCGGCGGCAAATCTGTGGCAAATCTGAGGTCGAAAACGAGGGGAACGGGGCTCCGGGAAAGCAGCAAAGTGGGCCGTGTTCGATGTCGTTTTTGGTGTCGGGAATGTGTCACGGGGTCTGACCCCCTGACACATTTGCATGCCGTTTCGGGTGGCGCGGGCGCAGCAATCGGAGTCGGAAAATGAGACAGTTGCTCAGAGCAAATGCCTCATTTACAGGTACCAGTGATAGCGAAAACGCTCTTCTCGAAAGCGATCAAATTTTGCTTCGACGCGATGCTCCAACAGACTAAAACGGACTCTCGATTTTGATATAGCGAGACGGAAAGTGACGATGATTCCGGGGCTCATTTTGCATCAGGAGCAATGCGAAATCACATGCGACGCGGATGCGAAATCGTCTCGAAACGCGCGTGGCGCGAGACGGCTATCGCGCATGCCCCAAAGACAGAAACGACACATTTCGGGCGTCGCGTCCGGATGGCGTGACGCTTCCGAAAACCCCTCGGGAGGCGTCGGGCCGCGCGGCGCGGAAGGGCTCGAAAACGCGGCGCGGAACTTTCTCGATAACAGGCGCGGAGGCTTTCGGAAAGCCCGGAATCCCAAATGGGCAAGAAATGATTTGGAGCGGGGAGAATCCAAAGCGCGGAAGGTGTCGGATGCGGCGCGGGAGAGCGGCGCGTAAAAGCGCGGAGCCCTCGTACGGCAAGGCGCGGAGACGTCTGCAAAAGCGCGGAAGTGCGTGGAGGCCCCGAGAGGGTACCGACAGGGTTGGCGGGCGCGTCCCGCTGTAAAGCAACGGGCCTCGAATGGCTGCCGTCCGAACGACCGATTTTGGGCTTGCGTGGCGAATCGAACCCATCTGGGAAGAATGTCTTGCGGGAAACGGAGCGAAGACGGCGCGCTGCTATCTTGGACACATGACCCGGACGCAGATTCGGGTTCCGGGACGATTCGGGAGGGGAGTCTGGCGCCCAAGATTCCCCTCGGGTCTCTAGCACCAAGACGCGTCCCACATTCCTCCGGATTCGGATTCCCGGAATCAAAACGAAGAAAAGGCAATCGGGTGCGCGTTTTGGCCGTTTCGATGATTGCGAGCCAGGGAATTCGTCCCCGGTATGGAGACAGATGCGTTCTTGCCAAATTGAGCATTGCGTCCATCCGAAAACGAGGCACGAGAATGGCCTCTGAGCGGTTTTTAGGCCCAAAAAGGTATCCGAGTGAGGCAGCGAGGCTTAAAACGCCTTAAATCGCCTTAAAACGCGTCATTTGTCACAAGTCGGGGAGGGCTGCCTGAGACAGGCGGTTTCCGGCGGTAAATGAGACAGTTGCTCAGAGCAATTGTCACATTCTGTAGGTCAGGGGAGGGGAGCGTGGCAGATGTACCTGTCCAATGTGTCTCAGTGCGTGAGCAGGGATAGCAGAGGGCAAAATCACGAAAAACGCAATTTGTCAAGTTTTGGCTGTCTTTTAATCGGCCTCTGTTGGGTAAAAATGGGCAAAAGGGTCATCTTTATGCTCGAGTTAGATAAAGACTCGAAGGAAGGGGCTGGTGGGGAACACCGCTTCGCGATGACAGAATTGTGAAGAAGAGGGTGCTGAAATGTGAAGGAATTGTGGAGATGAAAAATAGTTTTCTGCTTCAAATCTGCTTGCAAGTCGCTAGAAACGGCCAGCTTTCGCCCTCGATTGCTATTTCGTCATGGTAACCAATTGATTTACGCGATTATCCGTGGGAACTATACAGAATCTAGTCGAAATCTATACAGAATCTAGCGCTTGCTTGCATGCTTGCTAAAACGTGCTATATCCGCAGGTCAGAGCAACAATCCAAAAATGAAGAAACTTGAAAAGAATGTCCTCGCGAGTAATATGCGACATGCCGGTGAGTCAGGAAAGTAATACGTATGACGCTAAACTTCGAACATAGCCTTCGTGGTTCGAGTGTACGCAGCGCCCACGCGCGCGCGTTGTACGCTCTGTTCGTCGGTGCGTTATCGTTCCTGATCCTCACCGCAACGATGGTCTTCTATTCCATCATGACCCCTTCGGCATATGCAGAAACCTCTTCCACCGGGGGAGACGCCTCGTATTATGAGGAAGTCTTCACCTTGGACGAGGCGACTGGCGAGATCACGAAAACCTCCGTGACCCGCGTCGATGTGCCGCAGGAGTCCTCCGCATCGTCAAATGCGGCCGCTCAGGAGCCTTCGAGGTATTCGGGCAGTTCCACCAATGCTGGTGGCTCCACTAATACTAATGGTGTTTCCGCTGGAGCTTCCGATTCCTCCTTCGTGACCTCGACGGGCAACGGAAAGAAGATTCATCTCACGTTTAGGGCACTTGACCAGGTCAACACCGTCGAGGCGTGTGCTGGTACCGTTCAGATCAAGAGCCTGGACAACACGGTAATCGATGGCAAGAGTTACACCTTCCTGGGATGGGAGCTCCCCGACGGCACGCTTGTCGCCCCGGGAGCCACCGTTGACCTTGATGAGGACGCGACGCTCACGGCTCGCTGGGACATCAAGCCCGTTGACGGCTCCGCAGATGGCATCAACTCTGGTCAGGGCGGTTTCCAGTCCAAGGTCTTCGATCTGAACGACCTCCTGATCAAGCTTCCCACCAATACTAATGGCATCGACACGTTCCCCTCGATCGACGTGTCCTCCCCGGACAACGGCGATTCCGATGCCGACCTGGACGACGTGATCGGTTCGATCAAGCCGCCAGACAACTTGTACGAACCTGACATATTGCCCGATCAGGGCACAGATTCATCGGGTGGCGAGAACTCGACAGCGCCGCCTGGTGACGAGCCGGACCGAACGCCGAGCATCGACGTCGGCACGGGTGACACGCAGTCGCCCTCTCATGGCACTAATACTAGTGGGTCGAACGGATCCGCCGTCGACGAGGATGCCACCTCGGCACCTTCGCCTGCCCCCGCGCCTTCGCCCGCTCCGGCTCCGAGTACGCCCGCCCCGAGCGCTCCGGGTTCCTCGGCCTCCACCGTCATCCTCCCCGCCGGTGGCAACGTGCAGAACAACATCCATTACGAGAACATGAACGGTACCGGCAGCTCCTCCGTCAGCGCTGACGGTGTTGCTGGCGATGCCGCGACTTGCGAAGACGGCGAGGGCGAAGAGGACGGTGATGACTCCGGCGACGGAGACTCAGACCCAGACTCAGACCCAGCCGACGGTGACGTCGTTGGCGTCACCGTGTACCCGGGCGACGACAAGCCCTTCGTCGAGCTTGCCGCTCCGGTCGTCTTCACGCTCAACCCCCAGACCGGCGCGATTACCGCGCAGGTTGAGCTCACCAAGAACCCGTTCCACACCGACTTCCCGATGCTCTACTGGACCTGGGATGCCGTCTCGGGCACCCTGACCATCGGGCAGAACGGCACCAACGCCGGCATCACCGACATCAGCGGCAAGTTCACGGCCTCCACCCTGCCGTGGCTCACCGCCGCCAACGGTGCCGCGCCCCAGGCCATCAAGCACATCGCCTTCAAGATGAGCGGTGGCGGCGGAAAGATCGCCGCTGACTCCTTCGCCTCGTGGTTCGAGAACTACACCGCCCTCATCGACTTCGACAGCACGGGCCTGTCCTTCGGACTGACCACGGACTTCTCCCGCATGTTCAAGGGCTGCCAGAACCTCACCACCATTACCGGTACGGCTTCCTGGTCGTCCACCAGGGGCACCAACTTCACCGAGATGTTCTCCGGCTGCTCCTCGCTGGAGTCGCTGGACATCTCCGACATCCACACCGCCAACACCACGAGCCCCACGGTCAACAAGACCCGCACGAACATGCTCGCGGGCATGACCTCGCTCAAGAGCCTGCGCCTGGGCGCCAACACCTCCCTGGTTGGCTCCGGGCTCAACACCATCTCGAGCAAGCTCGACTCCCTGGGCATCTGGGAGGCGCAGGGCCGTGGCACCGGCGAGACCGTCAACTGGACCGGCAACGGCACGCAGCTCATGGCTCGCTATGGCCTGTCCGGTGGCGTCTCCACCACGGGCAGCAAGCTCACCAACTCCATTATCTACACCTTCCATCCCCAGGGCACCTTCCTCACCAACGCGCAGGTGCATTGGGACTACAACACCGCCACGCAGACCATCACCGTCTTCGCCGATCCGGCCGCGGGCCTCAACCGCATCGTGACCGACGCCACCATGCCGTGGCTGGCCACCGTCTCCAAGAGCGAGGTCAAGACCGTCAACTTCGCCCTCAGCGACATGAACAACAACCCCACGAGCCCCGTGGGCTTCAACATCGGCGGCAACACGAGCATCGCCAACCTCTTCGCCGGCTACACCAACCTCACCACCTTCGTCGGCAAGGGCCTCATGATGTACCCGGCCGACGGCGTCAACGTCTCCGTGGTCGACTACTCCGGCCTCTTCGACGGTTGCTCGGCGCTCACCTCCGTGGACCTCACGGGTTGGGACATGCTCTCCAACTCCAATAGCGCCGGCTTCAACATCCGCAACATGTTCAACGGCTGCACGTCGCTGCTCACCGTCAAGGCGAGCGACCGCGTCGTGCTCTTCGTGAACGCCTCCCACAGCTCCGGCCTGGATACCCTCAACGGTCGCGGCAACAACAACGGCGTGTGGGAGCGCACCAACGCCTCGGCCACGGACCCGTGGTTCGGCACCTCGCTCAACCTGGTGACGCGCTATAACACCGACACCTCCAAGTTCCGCATCCACGGCGAGGCCACCTACGTCTTCAACACCTCGTATCGTGGCGGTCGCTTCGATAACGACAACACCTGGTGGAAGGTCGTCACGGGCGCCAACGCCAAGACGCTCACCGTGGGCGCCGACGCACTCGAGCCCAACGAGGTCGCCAACTTCCAGATCGACTGGGACGTCACCTCCAAGGGCGACCTGCCCTGGACGCAGCTCTTCGCCAAGAACGAGATCACGTCCATCGAGACCAAGGGCCAGGCTGCCCCGCTCAACCTGTACCACTGGTTCATGGGCTACACCAACCTGCGCAGCTTCGACGGCTCGGGCCTGGATACCCAGTTCTGCACCAACTTCTCCGAGGTGCTCATGGGCTGCTCGGCCGTCACCACCATCAACATCTCCAGCTGGAACATGGGCTCTTCCACGGCTGCCAACCGCGCCAACATGTTCAACGGCTGCACCGCGCTCGAGCGCCTCGTGCTCGGCACCAACGTCGACCTCACGGGCTCCAACCTCACCGCCCTCGGTGGCCACTCCACCGACGACGGCACGTGGGAGCGCGAGGGCCATCCGAGCGACAAGTTCATGGGCTCGTCCGCGAACCTCATGACCCGCTACTCGGGCGCTGGCTCCGAGGGCTCCAACGCCACCATCGTCGGCGCCGGTGCCGCCACCTACTTCTTCAACACCCAGCTGCTGCGCAACGTCTTTGCCAGCAACATGAACGTGTGGTGGCAGTTCAACAAGACCGACAAGCTCCTCGTCATCGGCGTGAACAACACGAGCCTGGGCAACGTGGTCACCGAGACCTACGACCAGCTCCCGTGGCTCACGGTCCTGGGCGGCGGCACCACGCAGGCCCACAAGGACGCCGCGCGTGCCATGGTCGAGTCGGTCGAGTTCCGCAACGCCGTCACGGTGAACAACCCCGAGTTCTGGTTCAAGGACTACGTCAACCTCGCCAACGCCTTCGTGGGCAACATGAACGTGGCCAACGCCAGCTCGCTCCAAGGCGTGTTCCAGAACGACACCAACCTCGCCCGCATCGACGGCATCGGCAGCTGGAACCCCAGCAACGCCACCAACCTGAGCCACCTGTTCGATGGCAACAGCTTCGCCATCATGGGCGGCCTGGAGAACTGGAACAACCGCGTCGGCAACGTGACCGACTTCTCGTACATGTTCGCCAACAACCCCAACATCACCAACCTCGAGGGCCTCAACGGCTGGCAGCTCAACGCCGGCGTCACGAGCTTCGAGAGGATGTTCGAGAACTGCGTGCGCCTCACCGCCCTGGACATCTCCGATTGGCAGATGCCCACGGCCGCCAACCGCACCAACATGCTGTACGGCCTCGACCGCCTCGCCACGCTGGTGCTGGGTAACGGCGCCCGCCTCGACGGCACAGGTCTGGGCCTGTCCGACAACACGAGCCTGCCGCGCGGCGACACCTTCGGCACCTGGCAGGCCGACAAGGCCGCCAACACCGCCGCGGGCGTGGCGGACTTCGCCTGGTTCGGCACCTCGGCCAACCTCATGGACCGCTACACGCTGTCCCGCTACGGCACGCCGAGCATCAACCTGAGCTCCAGTGATATCACCTACACCTGGCGTGCGGGCCAGTACGGCGGCCGCATCCAGCAGACCGGCAACCCCTACGATGACCTCTGGTGGAAGTTCCAGAAGGGCACCGAGGGCGCGACCGGCGCCGGTACGGGCACGCTCACGCTCGGCACCGACAACCCCAACGGCACCAACTACACGCTCACCCATGCCACGGCCCCGTGGATCAACACCATCTACCGCATCTACGGCGACGCCACCCCGCAGGCCGGCCTTGCCCGCGTGGCGGCCTTCGTGGCCCAGGGCGGCAAGACCAACATGGCCAACATCCACCTGGGTGCCAGCAGCCTGGCCAGCCTGTTCACGGCTGCCAACGGCTACACGGCCCTGTCGCGCTTCAACGGCGCGGGCTTCGATCTCACCAACGTGACGAGCCTCGCCTCGATGTTCGACGGCGTGAGCACGCTCACCCAGGTCACCGCCGTCGATCACTGGACTACGGGGAACGTCACCAGCATGGCGTTCATGTTCCGTGGCTGCAAGAACCTCGAGTCCATCTCCACCATGCGCGCCAACGCGACCACGGGCGCCTGGGATGTCTCCAAGGTGACGACCTTCGAATCCATGTTCGAGAACTGCGAGAGACTCGGCGACCTCACCGCCTTTGCGGACTGGAACGTCCACGGTGCGGTCAACCTCGCCAACATGTTCAAGAACGCCAAGGGCACCACCGACCTCGACGTTTCGGGGTGGGACACCACGGGCGCCAGCTCTCGCGCCGACATGTTCACGGGCCTCACGAGCCTCAACCGCCTGGGCGTGGGCAACAAGACCGTGCTCGTGGGCACGGGCTTCGACGCCATCGCCACGCGCCAGCCGGCCCTGGGTTCCTGGGACCGCTCCGACCACTCCTGGTTCGGCAACATCAGCGACCTCACCGTCCTGTATCCGGTTGGTGGCAACACCATCACGCTCGAGGTCAACGGCGTGCACAATCCGCTCGGCACGGCCACCTACTACGAGTGGGCGGGCGACTCCATCCGCGGTCGTTTCAAGAACGACAACGCCTACTGGACCATCACCTGGAACAACACCGAGCACACGAGCGCCAACCTCTACATCGGCATCTACGATGTGAACGGCAACCGCGAGGTGGACGAGGACTACCTCAACACCCCGTGGACCAAGGTCCTCTCGAGCGCCGGCACGCGTGACGGCAACGACCTCATCACCTACGTGGTCATGGAGCGCGGCATCAAGCCCGTCAACTTCGCCCACTGGTTTGCCGGCTACAAGAACCTCACCGACTTTGACGGCCGTCGCGGCAGCGACACCTACGGTGTGGACGTGTCGGGCACCACCAGCCTCGAGGGCCTCTTCGAGGGCGACACCAAGCTCCAGATCGTGGGCAACATCTCGCATTGGCCCGTGAGCCACATCACGAGCTTCGCCAACATGTTCAAGGGCTGCGAGAGCCTCTACGTCGTTGACATCCACAACTGGCAGATGGGCCCCGTCAACGCCGTGAACCGCACCGACATGCTCTCCGGCTGCAAGTCGCTCAAGACGCTGATCCTCAACGGCACCGTGTCCCTGAGGGATTCGGGTCTCGACGACCTTGCCGCCACCGACACGCGCGGCCCGTCGCACGGCTCGTGGCTGCGCATCATCGACAAGACCGAGAACACGCCCTACACCGCCGACCCGTGGTACGGCTCCTCGGCCAACCTCGTGAAGCGCTATGGCGACTCCACCAACACCCACGGCATGGGTGACGGCGAGGGCGCCATCTACATCTGGACCGACGTGCTGCGCGGCCGCTTCGAGGACAACGACAACGCCTGGTGGCACTACGACTCCAGCCGCAAGATCCTGACCATGGGCCTTGACGAGCCCGAGGCCGGCGAGACCTACACCGACGCCGACCGCGAGGTCACCGCGCTTCCGAGCTGGCTCGGCAACACGTCCGTCGCCGCGCTGCCGTGGGAAGTCGCCTTCCCCAACATCAAGAACGAGTGCGTGAACGCCTACGCCGTGCTCAACGGCGTCTCCGGCTTCAAGCTGCGCCCGACCACCATGCACGGCTGGTTCAAGGACTACACCGCGCTGACCAACTTCGACGGCTCCAACTACGACACCACCATCATGTGCGGCAGCAGCGCCAGCCTGGACGACCTGTTCAACGGCTGCGGCGCGCTCAAGACGCTGGACCTCTCCAACTGGCACTGGTCCGACCGCCAGAACCCCACCACGGTTCCCGGCGCCGCTTCCTATAGCAACATGCTGCTGGGCCTCAACTCGCTCATCTCCATCACGCTCGAGGCCGACGCCGCGCTTGCGGGCACGGGTCTGGACGATCGCACCGCCACCGCGGACCGCATCGAGACCGAGGGCCGCTGGGTCATGGACAACGTCACCACCGGCGCCGGCGCCGCCGACATCGCGTGGTTCGACTGCACCGAGAAGCTCGTGGCACGCTACCCGGGCAACACCCCCGGCGTCGTGCTCCAGCGTCCTCTCATGTCGCCCACCAGCCCGCAGGTCGTCGTCAACTACCTCCAGGGTCGCCACACCTACACCTGGGACTCCAAGGTGCTGGGTGGCCGCTTCGAGGACAACCCCAACGCCTGGTGGACCTTCAACGTCGAGGAGACGTACAACACGCCCGCCGGCACCCTCAAGGCCGGTACCGACAACCAGAACCCCGTGGTCGACATCGCCAACAACGTCTACGGCCTCGACGTCTGGGCCGACGGCGACGCCATCGACAACGGCGACGGCACCTGGACCTACGACACCTCGAGGCTCCCGTGGACCAAGGCCATCGGCGACCTCTCGCGCGTGAAGGCCTTCGTCTCCACGAGCGACCACCTGATCCGCCCGCTGTCGCTGCGTTCGGCCTTCGCCAACATGACGGGGCTCGAGAGCTTCGACGGCAGCGGTGTCTCCATGCAGTCCATCCTGGGCGACATTAACCATTCCGATAGCTTCCAGGGCCTGTTCGCCAACTGCAAGAACCTCGTCCAGGTCGACATCTCCACCTGGCAGATGGGCCATGACGGCACCCATCCCTCCAACGTCACCAACACGACCGAGATCAAGGACATGTTCCTCGGCTGCGAGAAGCTGCGCCTGCTCACCGTGGGCAAGTACGCGGTCCTGGCTGGCTCGGGCATCGACAACAACCTCGTGGGCCACACCCGCAAGGAAGGCTCCTGGATCATGGACGCCTGGTTCGGCTCGGGCGACGAGTTCGCCAACATGTTCGAGGTCGGCTTCAGCGGCGGCGCCAACGCCGACGCCCTGGCCCTGTTCGACGGCACGACCCAGGCCATCACCTTCGTCTGGGATGCCGGCAACCTCTGCGGCCGCTTCACCTCCAACTACAACGTGTGGTGGCGCTACACCGGCGTCGCCCCCGAGGACGACCCGTACCTGCACGTGGGCCTGCTTCGCATCGGCTCGGACTCCAAGGACATCACCGAGTCCTTCGTCACCGAGTTTGGCGACGCGCTGCCCTGGCGTGAGCTCCTGGACACCTGCACCGAGATCTCCGAGGTGCTCACCGCTGCCGACTACAGCGGCAAGGTCGCCGTGGCCTCGCTCGAGGGCTGGTTCGGCCACAACACCTACAATGGCCTAGACGAGTACCACACCGGCCTCACCGCCTTCGATGGCTCGGGCCTCGTGACCTTCGACTCCGCCTTCAACGACAAGGGCCAGTACGGCAACCACTGCACGTCGCTGCGCAACCTCTTCGAGAAGGCCGAGAACCTGGAGACGGTCAAGGGCGTCAACACCTGGGACACCACCTACATCCAGGACTACAGCCGTGCGTTCTTCGGCACCAAGTCCATCTCGAGTCTGGACATCCGCAGCTGGCACATGACCAACGTGACCAACAGCACCAACATCTACGACATGTTCACCGATATGGGCGGCTGGGACACCTCGCATCTCAAGTCCCTCACCCTGGGCCCCGGCGCCGTGCTCACCGATTCCGGCCTGGGCATGCATCCGGGATCCAACGGCTCGTGCATGGACGCCGACGCCACCACGTTCAAGGGCGAGACCATCGGCCGCTGGGTCATGGGCGACCCGCTGAACCTCGACCCGACCAAGCTCAACACCGACGTCGCCTGGTTCGGCAGCAACTTCGGCCTCGAGGACCGCTACCGCTTCGGCACCGGTTCGCGCCAGGCCAACGACACCTCGCTCACCTACGTGCACACCTACACCTGGGATAACACGACGGTCGGCAATCACTTCGACTCCAACCGCAACGTGTGGTGGAGCTACAGCCACGCCACCGGCGAGCTCAAGATCGGCGTCTTCGACAAGAACGCCACCGTCGAGTACGACAAGAACTGGACCATCGTCTACAGCCCCAACTCCATCGGCTGGGCCCACAAGATCACCGAGGGTGGCCCGGCGCCCACCGACGGCAGCTACGACGCGCTGCCGTGGCGCCGCCTGGGCTTCCTCATCTCGGACTTCCGCGCCGACGGCACCCAGGGCAAGGCCGCCCCGGAGACCATGGAGTCGTGGTTCGAGAGCTACACCACCATCAACAACATGCCCGCCAGCCAGCTCGACCTCACCAACACGTCGGCCTGGAGCGGCTCGCCCTACGTGAGCGTCTCGAAGGAGAACGACGGCACGGGCGACTGGTACCAGGTCACCTTCAACACGAGGCCCAACTGGGAGCAGTACTACACGCCCATCTACCTGTCCACGGGCTACACCTACCAGCTCAAGGCCACCATGCGCACCATCAGCTGGCCCACGAACGTCGGCGGTAGCACGGGCTTCGAGATCGCCTACCAGTCCTACAACCACAGCAACGCCGACTACTTCAAGTACATCGGCTTCACCCCGCGCCAGACCACCGGCTGGACCACCAACTCGATCCAGTTCACGGTCTCGCGTGCCGGCACCTACTACCTGGGCTTCAACGGCGGACCGATCGCCGACGGCTACACCGTGTCCGTGGGCATCAGGGACATCGAGCTGTCCATCGTCGCCGAGTTCGTCGAGTTCGACGGCACCAACATCGACGTCACCCACACCGTGTCGATGAAGAACATGTTCAAGAACCAGAACAAGCTGCATCGCACGATGGGCATGAGCGCCTGGAACACCGCGAGCCTCGTCAACACCTCGGGCATGTTCCAGAACTGCGGCAACCTCGACACCATCACGTCCGTGACCCATTGGGACATGTCCAAGGTCACCGACGCCTCCTTCATGTTCGACGGCGTGGGCAAGGTCGACACCACCAACGGCCTGAGCTGGGACGTCTCGTCGCTCACCAACGCCGAGGCCATGTTCCGCAATAACGCCTCCGTGGTCAACGCCAACTACATGGCCCGCTGGGACGTCTCCAAGATCACCAACTTCAAGTCCATGTTCGAGGGCTGCTCGTCCATGACGAGCGTCGATGCCATCGGCGGCTGGAAGGTCGGCATCAACGCCACGGGCGCCAACCCCGTCGACCTCACCTCGATGTTCGCCAGCTGCGGCAAGCTCGAGCAGGTCGACATCACCGACTGGAAGATCTACGACCGCGCCGACGGCACGCACTACGCCATCATCACCAACCTCTTCGCCGGCGACGGCGCCCTGACCCAGCTGGTCATGGGCAAGTACGGCATGCTCGAGGATTCCGCCCTGGGCCGTGACGGCGTGGGCGGCAACGCGCTTGCCTCGCGCGCCCCGAGCGCCGGTGGTTGGACGCGCTATGGCTCGTCCACCCCGTGGTTCGGCACCACCAACGACCTCGTCTCGGCCTACACCCCCGGTTCGCAGTTCCTGCTGTCCGAGGCCCTCATCTACACCTACATCTGGCAGAGCGAGCAGACCGGCGGCAACGAGTTCGTCTCCAACCGCTGGGCATGGTGGAAGTTCATGCCCGACTCCGGCACGCTCGTCATCGGCCTTAACGACAACACCACGAGCGATCCCAACTACCATCGCTGGGTTTCCGAGCGCTGGTGGGAGCTGCCGTGGTTCGTCGACATCACCGGCAACAACGACGCGCTCTACAAGCGCAGCGAGATCAAGTACATCGAGTTCGTGGGCGACGTCCACGTCATCAACCCCGAGTACTGGTTCGCGGGCCTGCCCAACCTCGAGAAGGCCGACGTCGCCCACATGCACATCGACGTGGCCGGCTCCATCGAGGGCCTCTTCGGCACGCTGCCCGAGAAGTACGTCGATGACGCCGGCGTCGAGCACGATCCCGAGTCCATCAAGGCCATCAAGGACAAGGAGAAGGAGGGCGGCAAGGCCGACGTCAAGCTCCGCACCGTCCAGGGTCTCGAGACCTGGAACACCGAGATGAACCTTCCCACCACCACCGGTGCCTTCGACGGCAAGGACACGCGTCCCGTCACCTCTGCCAAGGGCATGTTCCAGGGCGCCGAGAGCCTGCGCAACGTCGACACGGTCGTGGGCTGGGATACCGCCACCTTCCTGGACACGAGCTTCATGTTCGACGGCTGCAAGTCCCTGACTGACGTCTCGCAGCTCGCCACCTGGAACACGGGCAACGTGCTCACCATGGAGGCCATGTTCCGCAACGTCGAGAAGCTCCGCGTCGTCGACGGCGTCATGGGCTGGGATACCCGCAAGGTCGAGAACTTCGTCGACATGTTCAACGGCTGCAAGTCCGTTGTCGAGATGGACTTCTCGAGCCCCACCTGGGACCTCTCGGCCTCCGTGCTTCCCAGCGGCGCCTACAACATCGAAAACATGCTGGCCAACCTCCAGAACCTCAAGCTCATCACCCTGCCGCACACCTTCACGCTGGCGGGTTCGGGCCTCGACAACGAGCCCGTGAACCACAAGGCCACCGATGGCACCTGGGAGCAGGAGGCCTTCCCGCAGCCCGGCACCACCGCCGGTTACGTGGCCTGGTGGGGCAACCCCGGCCAGCTCGTGAAGCGCTACCCCGAGGGCGGCAACAACACCCTGCCCGTCGAGTACGCCTCCGTGTGGGCCACCGCCGAGTTCCTCACCTATAGCTGGAAGTCCGGCTACGTGGGCGGCCGCTTCGAGTCCAACCGCCACGCCTGGTGGAAGTACGACAAGAACGGCAACCTCATCATCAGCGTCGACCACGTCATCACCGACGGCGTCGTCAACAACGAGTTCCGCGTCTGGGAAGACGTCATCGCCGAGGACACCACCCTCACGGACTACAACTGGTCCACCGTGATCGCCAACCCGACCACCGCACCCACGGGCCCGTCTGCCGGCAACTACAACGCGCCGGACGTGCCCTGGCTCGACGTGCTCTCGGGCACCGACATCAAGAAGATCTACATGCAGAACCAGATCGCCCCGGTCAACCCCAACGGCTGGTTCTCCACCCAGGTAAACACCACCACCACGGGCTCGCAGAACTACTGCAACCTCGAGGAGTTCGAGGGCTCGGGTGCCGACATGCAGCACGCGACCTCGCTGGCCGACATGTTCCGCGGCGACATCAAGCTCAAGCGCGTCTCCACCGGCCTTGCCGGCTGGAACAACATGAGCCACGCCACGAGCCTGTCCGGCATGTTCGCCGGCTGCAAGGCGCTGGCAGAGATCGTCGGCCTGGACAACTGGGACGTGAGCCACATCACGGACTTCTCGTCCATGTTCGACATGAGCCAGCACCTCGAGGCAACCGGCGTGCTGGGCAACGACGCCCTGGTGCAGATGGGCAACTGGAACATCGGCGCCAACGTCACCGGCTCCATCACCATGAAGGACATGTTCAAGGACCTCCAGGGCATCACCTCGCTCACGGGCCTTGCCGCCTGGGACACCTCCAAGGTGACCGACTTCAGCGGCATGTTCTCGAGCTCCAAGAACCACAAGGGCACCGTCTACGAGTACAAGGACGGCAAGCTCAACATGACGATCGGCGACAAGGGCTCCATGCTTCTGGACGCCAATGTCGTGACCCTCTGGGACACCTCGGCAGCCACGACGTTCGCCAACATGTTCGCCAACGCCATCCGCCTCGAGAAGGTCAACATCTCGAGCTGGAACATGCACGACAAGACCGCCACCGACATGTTCCTCAACTGCGCCGGCCTCAACGAGATCACCCTGGGCGTCAACAACATCCTGGATGACACCGCCTTTGGCCCGGACATGTTCTTCATCGAGACGGTTCCCACCCGCGCCAACGGCGGCACCCACACCGACGTGAACGTCTACTGGCGCTCCAACGTGGACATCAACCCCGACAACAACAAGCTGACCTACAACGGCGTCACCTGGCAGTACGGCAACATCGGCGGCACCTGGTTTGCCCAGGACGCCAACCGTCCCACGGGCAACGACTTCACCGGCACCAACATCTGGTCCGGCTCCACCTCCAACCTGCTGGCCCTGTACCCGGCGCCCATCGCCCCGGGCGTGCAGGCCCACAAGGCGCCTGCCGCCGTCACCACCTACAAGTGGGATGACAGCTGCTACGCCGGCGTCTTCGACAGCTCCATCGCGCAGGATTCGACCACGGGCCTGTACTACTACAACTCGTGGTGGCGCTACTACAAGAAGGGCGACCTGGACAAGACCCTGGTCATGGGTACCATCGCCAACGCCGGCAACCATGTCGTGACCGAGAAGAACGAGTCCCACAAGGACAACGGCACCAACAACCTGCCGTGGGCCAAGTACCCCGGTGCCAACATCGTGGCAAACGTCGAGCACATCAAGACCGGCGCCGTGCTCCACGAGGATGGCACCATCACCTTCGACAGCCTCCTGGGCCAGATCAGCCCCACCAACCCCGAGGGCTGGTTCTACGACCACAACAACCTCAAGGACTTCGACGGTGCCGGCTTCGACACCTCGCAGGCCACCTCGCTTTCGTACTTCCTCGCCGGTTGCGAGAAGCTCGAGACCATCTCCAACATGGGTGGCTGGGACGTGAGCGGCATCACCGACTTCAGCCACATGTTCCACGGCGACGTCAAGCTCAAGGACATCAGCACGCTTTCCACCTGGGTTCTCAAGAACACGCCCGGCGGCGTCAATATGGCCTACATGTTCGCCGACACGGGCATCACCGACCCGGGCGCGCTGGCCACCAACGGCACCTACTGGAACGTGGGGCGCGTGGACAACATGGAGGGCATGTTCGCCGGCTGCAAGGAGATGACCACCCAGGAGACGATCAAGAACTGGGATATCTCCCGCGTGCAGACGATGGCCGGCATGTTCCGCAACTGCGCCGCGCTCACCACCGTCGACCTGTCCCGCTGGGCCATGAAGAGCGCCGGCGGCCTGACGCACATCGGCAACCTCAACGTCGATGGCATGTTCGAGGGCTGCTCCAAGCTAGGCCAGCTCACCGTGGGCGAGTCCTCCATGCTCACCAACACCGCGTTCAACAACAGCCTCGCCAATCGCGGCCCAACAGACACCGAGACCGGTGGCATGTGGGAGCTCGTCAAGGCCAACGGCGTTGACCTGCCGCGTACCTCCCACACGACGGATTTCCTCCCCGAGGGAACCGCGCTGTGGTTTGGCTCCACGGGTAGCCTGGCCGAGCGTTACACCATCGTCTCGAGCGTTCCCGGCGACGCGCTGACCTACGTCTGGCGCGACGACGTGATTGGCGAGCGCTTCAAGTCCAACCCGTACGCCTGGTGGATCTACGACAAGGGCATCAAGCTGGACAAGGACGGCAACCCCGTGCTCGACAGCAACAAGAACCCCGTCAAGAGTGGCCACCTGGTGCTGGGGCTGGATACCGGCGCCGACGCGACCAACTACTGCCGCGGCGTGGACCAGCAGACCCAGACCTACGGCAGCCTCGTGACCGAGGGCCAGGACGACACCGACGAGCTGTCGGCCTCCGACCTGCCGTGGCTGTTCAGGACCTTCACCGTGTCCGAGTCCGACTCCGTGAACAACGTGAGCAAGGACTACACCCCCGTCGCCCGCACGAGCATCGCCAAGGTCACCACCCAGGGTGGCATCGACGTGCGCTTCCCGGCCAACTGGTTCAGGAACTACACCAACCTCGAGTACTTCGACGGCTCGGGCATGGACGTCTCGCAGGCGACGAACCTCTCCAGCTTCTTCCGCAACGACTCCAAGCTCGCCGACTTCGTGACCAGCGCCTACCGTTGGAACACCTCCAACGTCACCAACATGAGCTACTTCATGTACAACACGGCGCTGCCCAACCTCGACATGCTCTCCACCTCCGGGGCCAACGGCTTCAACGTGGCAAACGTCAAGGACCTCTCCTACGCGTTCTCGTACATGACCAAGCTCACCGACATCTCGGGCCTGGCCAACTGGCAGATCAACTCCTCCCAGTACGCACCGGTCAACATGGACCACATGCTCTTCACCGCCACCAAGCTGACCGACGCCCTCCCGCTGCAAAACTGGATCGTCGACTACGCCAACCTCACGAGCCTGTTCAACGGCTGCCAGTCGCTGCACAGCGCCGACCTGTCGCGCTGGGATATGCGCAACGCCACGGTGGACAACATGTTCGCCGTCTGCAAGGTCATCGGTGATGCCAGCAAGGGCGGCAAGCTGCGCCTGGGCAAGTTCTCCAAGCTCGCCCTCACCGGCCTGGCCGGCATCGACACCCGCGCCGCCAAGACCGGCATGTGGGTGCGCGACACGAGCTCCGGCACGATCATCGACTGGTTCGGCACCTCGAATGCCCTCATGGACATGTACAAGGACGGCTCCACGGGCGTGGGCAACGCCATCCTCGTGCCGTCCTACCTCGACTACATCTGGGATGACTCGCGTCTGGGCGGCCGCTTCGGCTCCAACGTCAACGACTGGTGGATGTTCTTCATCAAGGACTCCACCTACAATGGCGAGCCCATGCGCAAGGGCACGCTGCTGCTGGGCGCCGACCAGACGGCCAGCAACCGCGTCGTCACCGAGACCGCCAACGCCCTGCCGTGGCTCGACGACGCCTCGACCCCCGAGGTCGACCCGATCGTCACCCGCGACCAGGTGTGGTACATCAAGACCAAGTACGACATCGCCCCGTCCAATCCGGCCGAGTGGTTCAAGGATTACGTCAACAACGTGAGCTTCGACGGCTCGGGCATGCACATCACCAATGCCGTGACGTCGCTTGCCGGCATGTTCAAGAACCAGCCCAAGCTCCACACCGTGACCGGTCTGGACAGCTGGGATGTCAGCAACGTCACGAGCCTCAGGGAGTTCTTCCATGGCGACGAGCGCCTCACGAACATCTCGGGCATGGACGCCTGGGCTTCCAAGACCGGCAAGGTCGAGGACATGTCCGGCATGTTCTACAACAACGACGGCCTCGTCAACACGAACCTCAACCAGTTCGCAAACTGGAACGTGAGCAACGTCCGCGACATGAGCTACCTGCTCTACGACGCCGACGGCATCACCGACCTCGACGCGCTCGCGAGCTGGCGTCCCGCCCGCGTCGAGGACTTGAGCCACGCCTTCGAGTCCATGGGCGAGCTCACCAACGTCAACGGCCTGCGCGACTGGGCCCCCGCCAGCTCGAGCGCCACCACGTCGCTCAAGCTTGCCTACCTGTTCGCGGGTTGCACCAAGCTCACGTCCATCGAGCCCATCACCGGCTCGTCGGCCAACATCGGCGCCAATCACTGGAACGTCGACAAGGTGACGGACTTCTCGTACATGCTCTACAACATCGCCGACGCGTCGGATAAGATGACCATCACCAGCATCGACCTGTCGCAGTGGGACATGCGCTCCAACACCTACCGCAACGGCAACATCCTGCTCACCAACATGCTGCAGCTGTCGAGCAACGCCTACACGGACGCCAAGGACCCCAAGGACACCAACTTCGTGTCGTTCACCTTCGGCCCCAACACGCTGCTCTACAAGGATTCCACCAACAACGCGGGCCTTGCCAACACCCCGCTTCTGACCCTTGCCGATGGCGTGTGGATCAAGAACACCAACGCCCTGGGCCAGGCCACCTCGGTGGGCAACTCCAATGACCTCATGATCTGGTACGACACGAGCGTCAACGTGCCCAGCGACATCACGACCTACACCTTCGACCCCACCCACCTGGGTAGCGTCATGGCCGACAACCGCAACATCTGGTGGACCGTGGCCAAGAAGGACACCACGTCGGTTGCCGACGCGAGCGTCGAGGACAAGGCCAACCTCCTGCGCATCGGCCTCATCGGCAACTCCAAGAGCCATGCCACGTCCATGCTCGGCCCCAACCTGCCGTGGAAGCAGGCGCTCGGCAGCGTCAGCTTCTGGAACGACGTCATCGGCTTTGCCACCGACGGCACCAACGGCAACGTGGCCCCCACCACGATGAGCCAGTGGTTCGCTTCCACGCCGGCCGCCTTCACGAGCTTCGACGGCACCTACCTGGACACGAGCAACGTCACGAGCTTCTACCAGGCCTTCTACAACGCCACCAAGCTCGCGACCGTGACCGGCACCGGCAACTGGAACACCAACAAGTGCGTGAACTTCGACTCGATGTTCCAGGGTTGCTCCGTGCTCAAGGAGCTCGACATGAGCAACTGGAAGGTGCGCGGCAACGCCGCCGGCGCCAACGCGAGCATCACCAACATGTTCGCCGGCATGGAGTACATCACCATCATCCACATCGGCCCGGGCATGGTGCTCCAGGGCACCGGCTTCACCGAGATCGCGGCCATCGGCCCCGACATGTCGGGCTACTGGTACAAGGACGGCACGCGCAAGGCCGACCGCTACGGCAACACCGCCGAGCTGGCCAACACCCACTACGGCGCCGCGAGCTGCGACACCACGGGCATCCACACCTACCGCTGGATCTACGGCGGCGAGTTCGCCAGCAACGGCAACGCCTGGTGGCGCTACGACCACGAGACCCAGACCATGTCCATGGGCCTGTACAATTACGCCGCGAGCGCCAACCACATCGTGACCGAGTACGGCAACTCCCTGCCGTGGCTGTCCGCTTCGGGCGCCAAGTCGATGCCCATTACCGAGGTCAAGCACATCGTCACCAACTTCGGAGCGACGGGCGACGACGGCGTCGTGTGCAACGGCGGCAACGGCCTGCGTCCGCGCGACCTTTCCTCCTGGTTCGCGGGCTTCACGAGCGTCGAGGACTTCGACGGCCGTGGCCTGTGGGTCGACCGCACGGGCTTCTTCACCAGCACCTTCAGCGGGGACGCCAAGCTCAAGAAGATCGACATCTCCACCTGGAACATGGTCAGCAGCCAGCGCTACAACGTCAAGAACAGCACCAGCCTCGGCAACGGCATCTGGCCCACCATGACCGACTTTTTGGCCGGCGCCACGTCGATCTCGCAGATCGTGGCCGGCAACCAGATCTACCTCATGGGCAGCAACATCGCGCGCACCGACGGCCTGTGGGCCACGGGCGAGTTCACCTACGACAACGAGTACACCGCCGCCGACACCCTGTGGTTCGACACGACGGCCCACCTGTTCACCGACACTACCTGCCGCTACATGAACTCCACGAGCACCGCGGCGGCCACGGGCCGTGGCTTGGGCACGGTCACCTGGACCTTCGTGCCCGGCACCGGCGCTCCCTTCGACGACAACCCCGAGGCCACGTGGATCATGGCCGACGAGGACGTCGAGCTGTCGCCCACCACCACGCTGCACAAGAACACGCTCTACGTGGGCGTGCGCCCGACGGCCGCCAACAAGACCACGGCCGGCTTCGAGATGTGGGCCCCGTGGGCATCGTGTGACTTCGAGGAGGTCCGCACCTTCGGTGGCCTCAAGCCGCTCAACATGAAGTACTGGTTCACCAACAACTTCCTCACCACCGAGCAGACCAAGACCTGGGGCTTCAGCAAGTACGTTGCCAGCGACACCTACTACAGCCCGAGCGCCGACGGCACCTACATGACCGTCACCGACTACGACCATGGCGACACCACCGGCATCTACAAGTGGGGCTACTACTTCGAGGCCGGCAAGACCTACGAGTTCATGTACGACTACAAGATCACGACGTCTGGCAGTGGCTTCACGAGCGGCTGCTACATCCGCTTCGGCTTTGGCCAGAGCGTCGACTACAACGCGTGCCTCTACTACACCAACCTCTCGCCCTACCAGAGAAACTGGAAGACCGAGCACTTCACCTTCACCGCGCGCTCCACGGGCAACCACACCATGAACTTTGGCTTCGACCTTCTGAGCTACAAGAACTACGCGACGTTCTACTGGAAGAACATGATGCTCATCAACAAGGACTCGAAGCTCAAGAACTTCGACGGCACGGGCTTTGACACCTCGGCCTGCACCGACTTCTCCTACATGCTGTACAAGCGCGGCAACCTCGAGTCCGTCGACATCCACAACTGGGACATGCGCAACGGTGGCAACTTCACCTACATGTTCCACGAGGACGACAAGATGACGCGCCTTGACCTGGGCCCGCTCACCTCGTTTGGCAACAGCGCCATCATCCAGAGCTCCGCCTGGGGCCAGACCGAGGGCTATGCCGCCGGCGCGTCGCAGTCCTGGACCATCACCGCCACGGGCGCCGACCCCATCTCCATCTACTTCCTCCCCGGTTCCGAGATGGAGCGCAACCGCGACTTCATCAAGATCTGGGAAAACGTCACCACGGCCAACCCCACGGGTAGCGGCGCCAAGTACAAGCTCACCGGCACCACCATGGCCGGCGTGACCTACACCTTCAAGGACATGAAGACCATCGTCATCACCCTGTCTTCCGACGCCATGGTCAACAAGAAGGGCTTCAAGGCCCTCATCAACGGCGGCAAGGTGACGGCGGTGACCAACAACGCGGTCTACGCCAACACCGACAACAACATCGGCGTCTTCGGCCCGCAGCCCGCCGGCGTGCTCGAGGGCAACGGCGCCTGGCTCGAATACGGACGCCCAGGCCCGTACCCCAAGGACGACCTGACTCGCCAGGACGGCGACTGGTTCGGCAACTACAGCGACCTCATCAAACACACGTACAGCACCAAGGGCAAGTACACCTACATCTGGGATCCCAACTTCATGGGCGGACGCCTGGCCGGCAACGACCACCTGTGGTGGTACTACACCGAGCCCGGCCACACCCGCACCGACAACGGCTACGTGGTCAAGCCCAACTCGCTCGTCATCGGCGCCGACCCGGGCTACACGCCCCAGAACCTGACCGTCGACATCGACCGCGCCACGACCATGCTGCCGTGGGAGAAGATCGTGCCCGCCGGCGTGGTCAAGCACGTGGCCACGATGGGCCAGTGGCGCGCCCTGACACTCAACCAGTGGTTCTCGTCCAACAAGGAGTACCTGATCGAGAACCTCTACGACCCCCATAGCTGGACGGCCAACAACCTGGACGAGGAAATCCGCGACAAGGGCTCCTTCACGATGAAGGACGAGAACGGCGACGGCTCCTTCAACACCGTTGCCAGCTTCGACCTCACGGCCGGCACCACGTATTACTTCCACTACAGCTACTACTGGGACGCTCGCGACCTCAACCTGCTCAACATCGCGGCGGGCAATTCGACCGCCCAGGTCACGCTCTCCATCGAGCGCGGCGGCACCGAGACCAGGAAGGGAGACGTCGCCTTCAGCGCCAACCTCCTGGCCAACCGCGTGGGGGAGGAGTGCCTGTACGAGAACTGGGTCTCCCTGAGGCCGGGCTACTCGGGCGAGTACAAGATCTGGCTGCGCCTGCCGGGCAACAAGGCCTTCGAGCTGAACCCCGCCACGCTGCACCTGGATGGCCTGAGCCTGCTCTCGCCGCGCAACGCCACGTCCTCCACCTCGGGCCTGCAAAGCGCCGGTACCGTCGCGGGCAAGTACGAGACGTACCCCACCAAGAGCATCCCCGTCTACGTGACGAGCAACGGTGCCTCCTTCGAGGACTTCGACGAGCTTTCCGACTACCTGGCCGCCAACCCCGGCATCACCTACACCACGAGCAGCCGCCTGGAGTACTCGCCCACCATCAGCACGAGCAACTACACCAAGTACTACTATCCGTCCGACTTCTTCCGCAACCTCGAGACCTTCGACGGCTCGGGCATCTACATGGACGACTGCCGCAGCATCGGTGGCCTGTTCGAGAACACCACCGGCCTCAAGGAGATCAACATCCGCGGCTGGTCGCTCGACCCGACCAAGATCACGACCGACAAGGCCCTGTCCTCGCTGGTCAACCTCGAGCGCATCATCGTCGACAACGGCACCTCGCTCACGACCGACCCGAGCTTCATCGCGCAGATCCCCAAGCACAACAACGGCGCGTGGATCGCCCAGTCCGTGACCGAGGACGCCGACAACCCCAAGCTCGACTCCGGCTCCAACCGCGTGTTCGAGGGCATGGCCGTGCTCAACACGAGCCCCACCACCTCGACCAACAAGAGCCTCGAGAACCTGTACGCCTACACCAACGGCGGTAACGACCACGGCATCGTCACCTGGGAGTTTGGTTACGGCACCTTCATCAACTTCGAGCCCAACCGCAACGACGCCGAGGGCTATATCCCGAGCGCCTTCCTCAAGGGCGGCGAGACCTTCAGCTTCACGAAGGACCCGGACGGCACCCTGTGGATCGACTTCCCCAACGGCGACCGCTACCCGGCCTACACGATGGACGGCTACGTGCTGCGCTACTGGAACACCGTGGCCAACCCGCCCACCAACAAGCACGGCGTGCCCACGCAGGGCCAGGAGGTCACCTGGGGCTACAGCTACACCGCCCCCAACGTGGGCGATGACGACGCCGTCTCCATCACCTTCTACGCCCAGTGGTACCGCGACGCCGACGTGACCGTGAAGTTCGTCGTCGACACCGACGGCGCGGGCACCGGCACCACCCCGGATTCCAACGTGGGCGCCGACGCCGACATCACCACGGGCTACCTCGAGATCACCGGCAAGAAGGTGGGCGACACCTTCCAGCTCTTCGACGGCACCACCATCGGCACCATGATCTACGACCCGGCCGAGGGCTACGTGCTCGACATGGCGAGCTTCGAGGAGTTCAAGCGCCCGGGTTACGACCTCGTGGGCTGGAGCTTCTACCTGCGCCACATCAACGAGGACGGCACCATCGAGGGCCACACCTACACCATCAAGTTCGACGAGGACAAGGACCACACGACGCGCCTGTTCATCCCGTACGGCGCCGACGAGGCCGACACCCTCTTCATCGACACCTTCTACGCCCTGTGGGCCCCGCATTGCGGCTATAGCGTGCAGTACGTCTCGACGCCGAGCGCCTACACGCCCGACATGCGCACCGACCTCACCTGGACCGACGCCAACCTGCTGCCGACCGACGGCGACAAGGTGACGCGCCTGGGCTACAAGGTGGCCGGCTGGTACGCCCTGGATAAGGACGGCAACCGCATCACCTTCGCCGACGGCAGCAACCTGATCACCACGGCCAACGCCGCGCACATCCGCATCCGCGACATCGCGCTTTCCGCCGACGTCGCCGACGTCATCACGCTGTACGTCGAGTGGGCCGAGGGCGACATCGTCCTCGAGTTCAACGCCGACACCGACGCCGGCCGCGTCTCGATGCCCGTACAGGAGGTGCCGCTGTCCGACGCAACGGCCGTCAAGAACGTCACGGCCATCGTCAACAAGGGCTACCACTTCGACGGCTGGACCAACGACCGCGACGGCACGGTGTTCACCGACTTCCTGCTCACGGCCGACCAGATCCGCCAGATCGCCTTCGACGCCGTCACGGGCCACTGGCTGCCCACAGTGTTCACAGCGCACTTCGCCCCCAACGAGTACACCATCAAGTTCGCCCCGGGCGAGGGTGGCCAGGGCTCCATGCCCGACCAGACGGCCACCTACGGCGTGGGCTTCATCGTCCCGATCGCAGGCGACACCACCACCTTCTACCGTGATGGCTACGTCTTCACCGGCTGGATGACCAACGAGCTCTACAGCGACTCCAACCCGTCGACGCCGCGCTTCATCCACGCCGGCGACAACATCACGGACTTCCTGAGCACCCACAACGGCACCATCATCCTCACGGCCCAGTGGGAGCCCATGACGATCAAGGTCACCTGGATCGCCGGCAAGGGCGGCATGGTCGCCGTGGCCGGTGACGAGGGCAACAAGGCCCAGACCGTCACCCGCGAGTACACCACCGTCACGGTGGCGCTCGACCGCGTGCGCGCCATCGCCAACCTGGGCTACCGCTTCACCGGCTGGCATATCACCGGCAGCGACGAGGTGCTCTCCACGAGCGCCCTGCTCGAGCGCATCCTGGCCGACGGCACCATGTGGCCCGCCGAGCAGAGCTTCACGGCCACCTTCGAGCCCATCACCTACAAGATCGTCTTCCAGCACTACGTGGACAACGACGGCCAGCCCGTGGCCACCGGCACGATGCCCGGCGAGCTCACCAAGACCTACGACACGCCGCTGGAGCTGCCGTACAATTACGACGAGCACGGCTACGACCTGCTCACCCGCCTGGGCTACGTGTTCAGCGGCTGGCGCACCCTGGACGGCAAGACCGTCTTCGACGAGGGCGGCTTCATGAACATCGACCTCTCGGCCGTGGATGGCGACACCGTCTTCCTCTACGACCACTGGGTGCCCTCCAAGTACACGGTGACCTTCTACCGTGGCACCGACAACGCCGTGGGCACCATGGCCGTTCAGACCTTCACCTACGATCTGGCCCAGGCGCTCTCGAAGAACCAGTACATCCGCAACGGCCACCGCTTCGTGGGTTGGGCCAAGAGCCTGTACGGTGGCATCGACTACACCGACGAGGAGTTCGTCAAGAACCTCGGCATGGACGGCGACAACATCGTGCTCTACGCGCGCTGGGAGAAGGTCGAAGCCTACAACGTCTTCTTCGAGCTCGACGAGAAGTGCACCGGCATGGCCACCATCCACATGCCCAACGACTACGATCCCAACATCGGCATCATGGTGCGCCAGGACTTCTTCGTGCCCGACGACCAGGTGCCTTTCTTCAGCCAGACGCAGGAGCAGATTGACGCCGACTACCAGCTGGCCTACTGGCGCTACAGCATCCAGCACGAGGACGGCACCGTCGACACCGGCATCACGCAGGACGTGCGCAAGATCGCCGTCACCGGCGTCATGCTCTTCACCGCCGTCTACACCTACGGCCGCACCTACATCGTCCTCTACGAGCAGGGCGAGCACGGCACCTTCCCGTCGGCCGACAACAAGACCTACTTCGTCGAGCTGCCGCCTTCGGTGAGCACCAACCCGACCTACGTGCCGCAGTACGGCAACACGCCCGCCGGTGGCGCGCTCGATCCCACCTACTTCGACACCAACAGCTCCAACCCCAAGAACATCGGCAAGCCCAAGGGCACCCCGGGCTGGCAGTTCCTGGGCTGGATGTGGCAAGACGACGACGGCACGCGTCACTACAACTTCGACTACTACGATGACCTGGGCAACCTCGTCAAGAGCGCCGAGGAGTTCCCCAGCGTCATCACCAACCGCTCCTACACCTTCACGGCCATGTGGGCCCCGTCCGAGGTGACCGTCTACCTGGGCACCAACGGCGGCGAGTGGATCCGCAACCCGGGCGACCCGGGCCTGGCGCATCCCGACGAGGCCGGCGAGTTCACCCTCACGGCGGGCAACGACTTCGCCATGGCCGTCCAGAACACGGGCCGCGCCATCATCCTGCCGTCCCACGTCAACATCATGGAGCGCGAGGGCTACAGCTTCATGGGCTACACCTCGAGCCCCGGTGGGGAAGTGATCTGGGCAGCGGGTGACACGATCATCGCCACCTACGGCCTGCACATCTACGCCGTGTGGCAGAAGCTCACCTACACCGTGCACTTCAACTCGCTGGGTGGCACCTCCGTCGCCGACAAGAAGGGCGTCGGCTGGGCCGACCGCAACCTGCTGGCGGGCGTGGCCACTCCCAAGAAGAACGGCTATACCTTCGACGGCTGGTACATCATCGACCCCAACGCCGACCTCGTCGACGACTCCATCCACAAGGTCTCGAACCCGTCGATGTACTCCACCATCGCCCGCTACAACGGCCTGACCGACCTCACGGCCCTGGAGCCCGGCGTCACCCTGTACGCCAAGTGGCTCGAGAACGTCTACGAGATCCAGTACAAGGCCGCCCAGATCGACAAGTTCGGCAACTTCATCGACACCAACGGCGGCACCGTCACCGTGAAGAAGGAGACCGTGCGCATCATCACGCAGGTCGAGGCCCCCAACGGCTCGGCCGCCCGCACGGGCACCGGCTTCCACTTCGTGGGCTGGTACGACGTCAACGGCAACAAGGTGTCGTCCGCCTACGAGTTCCGTCCCAACAAGGGCGACTACAACCTCACCGGCGAGTTCTGGGGCGATCCCAACCACTCCATCTACTACGCCGTGTTCGAGCCCAACACCTACATGGTCGAGTTCGTCGTCAACGGCGGCATCGGCCGCATCGAGGCCCTCGAGATGAACTACGGCGAGGCCCGCTACCTGCCCCTCAACAACGGCCAGATGGCCCGCGTCGGCTTCGTGTTCGTGGGCTGGGCCACCAACCCCGACGGCTCCGGCGTGCGCTATGACGACGGCGCCCAGATCATGAACCTCACCGGCATCAACGGCGCCCGCATCCCGCTGTACGCCATCTGGAAGGGCCTCGAGTTCACCTTGACGCTCGACAAGAACGGCGGCATGCCCAACCCGTGGGACGGCGTCGCCAAGCCGCCCGTCACCTATAACGCCGACGGCAACGTGGAGTACCCGATGGTCGCGGGTTCCACCATCCGCCTCCCGGACACCCACACCTTCGTGCGCGCCGGCTACACCATGGACGGCTGGGTCACCAAGCCGATGGGCGACGACCTCATCGCTCCGGGCAGCATCTACCAGATGCCCGGCGGCAACGTGGTGCTCTACGCCCACTGGGTGCCCAACACCTACATCATCCGCTTCCAACCCGGTGCGCCGGACGTGGAGGGCGCCGAGGACATGGTGGACATCACCGCCACCTATGACAAGACGACCTACCTGCCCAAGAACACCATGACCCGCGAGGGCTACGTCTTCTACCACTGGACCGCCACCATCAACGGCAGGACCGTGACCTTCGAGGACGAGGAGGGCATCCGCAACCTCACCACGGTCGACGGCCAGATCATCACGCTCACCGCCGTGTGGACGCCCAAGCCGCATCGCGTCACCTTCGAGGGCGGCGCCGGCACCATCGGTGGCATCGCCAACCCGCAGGACGTCAAGAACGGCGAGACCCCCAACGTCGCGGGCCTCACGGCGAGCTACGGCAACCACGTGCTCATCGGCTGGTCCTTCGTCATGCAAGATCCCGAGGGCGGCGATCCCATCACCGGCTACACCTACACCCCCGGCGAGGTCAAGATCTACGGCGACACCGTGTTCACCGCGCAGTGGGGCGGCCCGCGCGTCGTGGTCTACCTCCCCGGCGACCATGGCCTGTTCACCCCCTACATCGCGAACGAGACCCTGTACACCGACCTGCCCATGGGCGCCACCGCCGAGCAGTACCCCTACGGCGGTGCCGTCGACGACGAGAAGCACCTGCCCCTGGGCGAGGAGGGCTGGCAGTTCATGGGTTGGGACCGCGTGGCCACGGATGCCAGCGGCAACATCGTGGGCGACCGCCTCATCATCACCCTGAACGAGTACCTCAACGACCCCGTCGGCTCGCTCGGCTTCATCGACAACGACGAGCAGACCGTCACCTTCATCGCCCGCTGGTACAAGCCCTTCACCCTGACCTATGACCTCATGGGCGGCGGCACCTGGAAGGAAGACTTCGACTTCGGCTTCCCGCGCCAGGACGACACCCTGCCGGTCAAGCTCACCGTGGGCGCCGGCGAGATCGTGACCGTTCCCACCAAGGACGCCATCGACCGCGCCGGTTGGATGTTCGAGGGCTGGGCAACCTCGCTCGAGGACCACGAGAAGCACATCGTCACCTACCCGGGCTACGACGAGAACGGCAACGTCTTCACCGACTTCGAGATGCCCGAGCATGACGTCACGCTCTACGCCGTGTGGACCCAGCGCGAGTACCGCGTCCACTACGCCACGGGCGGCGGCACCTACATCGGCGTCCACATCTTCCACTGGACCGACCGCGGCCTCATCCCCGCCGAGGACCCGACCTGGCCGGGCTACGCCTTCAACAACTGGTACACCGCCGACAACTCCACGACGCTGCCCGGCGACGAGCCCCAGGGCCAGCGCATCTACCCCGAGACGCGCCTGTGCGACTTCCTCATCTCCGAGGAGATCACTGACGTCATCCTGTACGCCTGGTTCGTGCCCGGCTTTGCCACCATCCACTACTTCGTGGACGGCGACGGCGGCACCGTCACCAACCCGCGCGACGTGAACCTGTCGGCCTCCGACGGCCAGCCCAAGGGCTCCACGGCCGTCGCCGGCAAGGGCTACGCCTTCATGGGCTGGTACGATGCCAAGGGCAACCTCGTGGGCACCGAGCCCACCTTCGTGCCCACCAAGAACCCCGACGAGGCGTGGCTCGACGGCACCGTGTACTACGCGCGCTTCCTCTACAAGCAGTACATCATCGTCTTCGAGTCCAACGAGGCCGACTCCGGCAAGCTCAACGACCAGAAGGCGCCCTTCGACCAGGTCGTCACCCTCACGCCCAACGCGGGCCGCGTGGTGCGCGACGGCTTCAAGTTCATGGGCTGGACCAAGAAGCAGCTCTCCGCCTTCGACACCGTGGACGACATGAACGCCGCCCTGACGGCCCAGAACCTGCACCTCTACCTCGACCAGGAAGAGGTCATCAACCTCGTCGACGGCGACAACATCATGGTCACGCTGTGGGCCGTGTGGGTCAACGTCGGCTTCAACGTCCACTACAACCTGGACGGCCAGAACGACTTCTTCGGCGAGAAGTTCTTCGGCTGGGTCGACGACGTCGACAACGACCGCGTCTACAAGACCAACACCGTGGTGACCACGCTCACCAAGGAGGACACGCACGGTGCGCACCGCAACGGCTACAACTTCACCGGCTGGCGCTACCAGAACCACCTGGGCCAGTGGGTCGGCGTGGGCTTTGGCCAGACCTTCGTCATGCCCAACTACCACGTCACGCTCACCCCGGTGTGGGAGCCCATCACCTACACCGTGCGCTTCGAGGCCGGCGTCACCAACTACGAGGTGCTCGGCCAGTACGCCAGCGACGTGCACCTCAAGTACAGCGACGAGGGCAAGCCCTACTTCGAGATGGAAGTCAGCTTCGAGGATCTCTTCGACGCCAACAACCGCTTCTTCCGCAGCGGCTTCGACTTCCTGGGCTGGAGCGTCACCGGCACCCATAGCTGGGGCGACACCGTGAACAACCTCGACGGCGAGTACGAGGAGGGCTGGTACGAGGGCCTGTCCAACCTGGACGGCTCCGAGGTCACCTTCACCGCCATCTGGTCGCCGCGTCGCGTCACCGCCATCTTCAAGTCCTACGACTCCGTCACCGGCGGCACCATCACCGGCCAGACCACGCAGGTGCTCTACACCGGCGACAAGACCAAGTACGACGAGGTCATCAAGACGCCGCGCTACCGCAAGGCGCTGGCCTACTGGACCGCCGACATCGTCATCGTCAACGAGGACGGCACGACGGCCACCAAGTCGCAGCGCATCGAGCCCGAGGACATGGCCGATTACATCCTCGAGGGCAACACGACCTTCACCGCGTTCTGGGTCGACGCCCGCGAGGTGTGGTACTTCGAGGGCGAGTACGGCGACTTCTACGAGGACAGCGGCCACGACGCCGGTCATACCGGCGGCGAGGAGGGCACCACGCGCTTCACCCATGCCGTGCCCAACAAGCCCATCCCGACCTACAACGGCATGCAGAACGGCCTGCCGCGCTCGGTCACCGTCTTCGACGGCAACAAGCAGATCACCTACACCTTCATGGGTTGGGCGCTCGCCGAGATGGAAGACGGCAGCCCCAAGAAGGACCTCGACGGCCACGTCGTGTACCGCACCACGGCCAACGGCACACCCATGTACCTGCGCGACTCCGAGGGCAACCTCGTGCTGACCGCCGACCTCTCCGGCCTGTCCCTCACCGAGGACCTCTTCCTCGTGGCGACCTGGAAGCAGGGCGACTGCCTCATCATCTTCAACCGCAACGACCCGCCGCAGCCCAACGTGCCCGAGCTCGATGGCATCGACCTGGTCACCGGTACGATGCCCCAGCAGCTCATGGCCTACGACACCCAGGTCAACCTGGCACCCAACCAGTACAGCGCCGTCGGCTACCGCTTCATCGGCTGGTCCACGCGTGCCGAGAGCCCGTTTGCCAAGTCGTGGCTCATCGGCGATAACGACTACAGCCGCATCGCCGCGGAGATCGCCAACAACGGCGGCCAGTTCTTCGAGAACCAGGCGCTCTTCCCCGCGACGCTCGGCGAGATCCCCGTGGGCCACGACGTCAACCTCTACGCCGTGTGGGTCCTCGAGGAGTACACCGTGACCTTCCTCACCTCCGGCGACATCGTCGGTGGTAACATCATCGGCTGGCTCGGCAAGCCGATTCTCGAGGGTGACCCGCGTCTGACCCAGACCGTCGAGTACATGGGACATCCCTCCACCATGCACAAGCCTGGTGACCTCACCCACCTCTCCAACTGCATACACCTCCAGGCCAACCCCGGCTACGTCTTCGCCGGCTGGAACTACGAGGTGACCCTGCCCGACGGCACGAAGCTCACCGGCACCTTCCCCGAGGAAGGCGAGATCGGCTCGATCACCGTCTATGGCAACACGATGGTGCGCGCCATCTGGGAGAAGACCTACAAGCTGACCTACCAGCCCGGCGAGCACGGCGACTGGGCCGAGGACACCATCTTCATCGAGGGCCTGCGCGGCGGACGCGACATGCTCGTGGCCTACTATCCCGACCTCAACGGCCCCATCGACAACGACCCGAGCATCCCCGCCCTGGATTACGGCAGCGGCATCGCGAGCAAGCGCACCCTGCCGCTGTCCAAGGACGCCGACTTCATGTTCGACGGCTGGGTCTCCAATGACGGCCGCTACTTCCAGACCGTCGAGGAGGTCACGAAGGCCCTCATGAGTCGCGGCGACCTCGAGCTCACCGCCAACTGGGTGCGCCGCCCCGTGCTCGTGCGCTTCGACGTCGACGGTGGCATCCCCGTTGACGACACCACGGCGCTCGATGACCGCTACTGCACGCCGTACGAGCAGATCACCCTGCCGTTCATCGGCACCGTGACCAAGCCCGGCTACCACCTCACCGGTTGGGACTACGACGGCCACACCTACAAGGTGGGCACCAACTACTCGGATGCCTTCACCGTGCCGCGCATGGGCGCGACGCTCAAGGCCCACTGGGAAGAGGACCTCGCGACGCTCACCTTCAAGTCCGAGGCCACCAACACCACGGGCGCCGGCTACATCGTGTCCGACTTCGGCTACAAGACCACCCATGACCCCGGTTGCGGCAGCGACGGCAAGGTCGGCGCGGGCTGGTGCTACTGGCACGGCCTGAGCGGCTGGTACTACGACGACGCCGCCGGCCACCAGGTCGTCAAGGTCTCCGGCTTCCACGACGAGTGGTTCAACCGCACCACCGGCGAGGTCGACTACGTCATCAACAACGCCGTCAAGCCCGACGGCAAGATGTACCAGAAGTGGTACGACACCCTGCAGTTCAACGTGAGCGCCATCTCGGGCCAGACCCGCGGCTGGCTGTCCAAGGACTCCACGCTCGTGGTGAGCGACACGCCCATCCAGGTGCGCGCCGTCGCCCGTACCGGCTACCACTTCCTGAACTGGGTCGATTCCAACGGCGTCGTGGTCTGCGACACCCCCGAGTTCGTGGCCCCGGCCGGTGCCTCGGGCGTGTGGACCAACGCCACCTACTACGCCATCTTCACCGAGGACCAGGACATCGTCATCAAGTACCGCGTCGACGATCCCGACCACGGCTGGGTCTCGCGCGAGCGCGAGTCCATCGCCCCGTCCACCGGCACCGCGCTGGGCACCGACGTGCGCACGCTGCCCGGCTACGAGGTCGTGGGCTGGTACGTGGACGACGACAGCGAGCACCTGATCCCCAACCTGCCCGATCCCATCACCACCTTCATGCCGCCGCGCTACGGCGACGGCCTGCTGCCGGGCGCCCAGATCTTCTACGATCCCTCCAAGGAGTTCGCCGGTGGCCACACCTACACGGCCGTCATCAAGCCGCTGCCGCACATCGACTTCGTCGTGAACCACTACCTGCAGCACACCGACGGCTCGATGAACTTCGACCTGCGCCTCACCGAGACGCTGGACGGCCCCTATGACACCCGCGTGGGCGTCCGCTCGACCACGGTGACCAACACCGACGGCACCACGTCGGTGGCCTGGCACCTCTACGAGCTGGACGACGCCGGCAACATCGACCTGTCCGGCTACTACCTCGAGAAGATCCTGCTCGACAACGACTACCTGGTCGACGGCGGCTGGAAGTGGGCCTATGCCGACGACATCTCGGCCCAGACCAGCCACGGCGTCATCGGCCACGGCACCACGGGCAACGTCATGGTGCTTGACCTCTACTACATGCTCGACCCGCGCAACTACGCCACCATCGCCTACGAGGTCATCAACGTGCCGCACGTGGGCAACGACCCGTACGGCAACGGCGACTACGGCTCCACCGACCCGACCTTCGAGCTCATCGCGTCGGGCCCGACGGGCAAGCCCCTGGGCACCAAGGTCACCGTGCCCGACGGCTACGAGTTCCTGGGCTGGTTCACGAGCATCGTCGACCTGCAGGGCGGCATGGCACCGCTTTCCACGGACCTCAACTGGGCTCCGGCACTCGACGGCGTGGCCCTGCCCACCACCGGCCTCAACACCGGCGACACCGTGACCTTCTACGCGATCTTCCGCGAAAAGGCCCCCATCAACATCTACTACGACTTCGTGCCCTCCGACGGTGGCTCGATCTCGATGGACCATGACAGCTTCGAGCCCGTGACCGGCCATCCGCAGGCCGTGTACACCGAGCCCAAGCCCGGCTACCGCTTCAGCCACTGGACGCGCGACGACGGCCTGTGGGTCGCCTACGACGGCTCCGTCATCGCGGGCTCCGACCTGTGGACCTCCATCCCGAGCGACGCCAACCTCATGGGCCCGACGTTCTTCCCGCAGCACATCAACAACTCGTTCATGAGCTACGACAACCGCGTCTTCACCGCCCACTTCGTCATCGACGACGTGACCTTCACCGTCGAGCGCTACAAGGTCATCGGCGGCGAGATGGTGGACGGCAAGCTCGTGGGCGGCAAGGTCGTCTACGTCAACGACGACGGCACCCTGAGCTACACCAACAAGCCCACCGAGACCGTCAAGGTCTACGCGCCGGCCAACTCGCGCGTCAAGGTCTTCTACGATGCCGAGCTCAAGGACTACTACGTGGCCGAGACCGACATCTCGGGCGTCCAGCTCGACGTGGGCGTCACCAAGTACTTCAACATGTGGCTCGGCTACTGGTACCTGCCCGATTACGAGAAGGCCATCGAGTCCGGCGTCGTGCGCGGCGACGGCAGCCTCGTGCTGCGCATGTACTACTGGGCCGATCCCAACATGCACTTCGTCGTGGAGCGCTACACCGTCAACAGCGGCGACCCGTCGCGCCCCGAGACCAACCTGGGCGCCGTGCTCTTCGACACCACGCACTACGGCGCCCCCTACAACAACAACGGCGCCCCGACCGACAGCACCGTGGCCCTGCAGCTGCTGGCCAACGCCGGCGACAAGGCCGATGCCGGCAAGATCGGCATCACCGCGCCGGCCGGCTACCGCTACCTGGCCCACAGCGACGAGATCCTGAGCGCCATCGTCAAGGGCGACGGCACCACGGTGTTGCGCATGTACTTCGAGGGCATCGAGGGTGGCACCTCCTACAAGGTCGAGCACGTCTTCGTCGACGGCATGTTCAAGGAGACCATCGCCGAGGGCGACCCGATCGTCATCCCCAACGCCACGGCCGGCACCTACGTCTCGACCGACCCGCTGACCTTCGTGCCGGCGGCCGTGGGACACCCCGGCTACACCTACTCGGACACCGCCACCGTGTGGCGCACCAACCCCGAGACGGGCAACCGCGAGCTCACGACCGTGAACTCCAACCCGTACGAGCTCTACGTGGCCGGCGACGGCTCCACGGTGCTGCGCCTGTACTACGTGGCCGACCGCCGCTTCCTCGACTTCGACCTGGGTGACGAGGGTCAGTGGGCCGACGACTTCACCCGCGTCATCCCCATCGAGATGGCCACAGGCAGCGAGACCTACCTGCCCACCACCGGCGACGTGCAGCGCGACGGCTACGAGCTCGTGGGCTGGTACATCGAGGCCACCGGCACCAACACCAAGGGCACCAACTCGCTGGCCGTCGCCGACCAGCTCAAGGCGATGACGAGCGGCTTCTGGGGCCTGGGCAGCGACGGCCACGGCGCCCTGTTCAAGATGCCCGAGCTCAACGCCGGCGACAAGCTCGACCCGACCGACCCGGACCGCTCGCCGCTGCTGCACTACAACGCCGAGACGGGCGAGTACGACACCTACGTGCTGCACGCCGTGTGGCGCGCGGTGCAGGCCACCTACACCGTCGAGGTGTGGGTCCAGCACGGCAACGGCGACATCGAGCGCATCCCGTTCACCTTCCCCGTGCCGCCCGCCAGCGACGACAACGTGCTGTCTGGCAACTTCGGCGACATCATCGACTTCAGCGACCCGACCAATCCGGTGCGCCGTTACCCGACGGCCAACGGCGTGGTGACCGAGGCCCTGAACACGCCGTACGCGCCCGGCACGCCGTTCAGCGTTCCCACGCCGGCCGGCTACGTGTTCGAGAAGTCCTTCACGGTGCCCGTGGGCGCCAACATCATCGGCTACGACACCTCGCTGCCGGTCAACGGTTCGGTCAACTCGCTCGAGCTGAGCAAGACCGGTGGCTCGGTCATCTACCTGTTCTACACGCCCGAGGTCGACAAGGTGTACTACACCGTCAACCGCTACATGGTGCTGTCCGACAAGGTGACCCAGATCGAGGTCGACAAGAACGGCAATCCCATCTACCGCGACACCGACGGCAACGTCTACACCGACGCGGCGCTGACCAACCGCGTGGCCGACGAGGACCTGGACGACTACCTCATCCGCGTCACCGCCACGGCCGGCCAGTGGGCGCACGCCGTGAAGAAGGCCGTCGTGGACGGCATGGGCCTGACCTACACGCCGGGCTCCATCCGCGTGGTCGACCCGAGCGACAACACCAACTACTACATCATCTACGACAACGCGCTGCCGGGCTTCACCTTCTCGGCCGACCTGTCCGCCTTCTACGACAACGCCCGCGTCGCCGGCGACTGCTCCACGGTGCTCAAGCTCTACTTCGACGCCAACAAGCAGGACGTCGTCTTCGAGCTGGGTGACGGCAGCTGGACCATCAACAACCTCAACCGCGACGACGGCGCCTTTGGCGGCACCCTGGGCCGCGTCCACACGCTGGACACCATGAACCTGCCGGTCAACGCCAACGTCGAGCGCGACGGCTACGAGCTCGCCGGCTGGGCCACCACCACCGACATGCGCGACTGGGCCGAGCTCAACTTCGACTACAGCAACCTGCTCAAGCCGGGCGTCAACTGGACCGTGCCCGCCGCGGCACTCGGCCCCGCCAACGTGGACGCCGCCGGCTACGGCGTCGTGCGCCTCTACGCCGTGTGGAAGCCGCTCGACAACTACTACAACGTCAAGGTCTACCGCGTCGAGGGTGGCAAGGTCATCCGCGACAAGGACTTCGAGCGCCTCGAGATCCGCGACGCCAACGGTGACGTCGTCAAGCCCGCCTTCATGGACGTCAACGAGAACCCGCTGCTGCAGGGCCCCACGGGCTCCACGGTGGGCTTCGCCCCGACCGGCAACGCCGCCCAGACCATCTGGGCCTACCCGCTGCGCAACGGCTACAACCTCATCACCGACCCGACCTACTCCACGGTCTACGGCAACGCCAAGCTCACCGGCCAGGTCACGCCCGACGGCCGCATGACGCTCATCCTCTACTACGAGGCCATCCCCGGCGGCTCGCCCTACCAGGTCGAGTACTGGTACTGGGATCCCATCAGCAAGAGCCCCGTCAAGTTCGACGAGAGCGTCGCTCCCACCGTCACGCTGCACGGCACCGCCGGCTACAAGGCCAACGTGAGCGACGCCGCCTACAACACCAACGCCCCGGGCACGCTGGACACCACCGTGACCGGCGCCCCCGACGAGGCCACCCCGTACGACTCGCTGTCGTACATGTGGAAGACCATCGAGGGCTTCGACGCCGCGCCCACCACCTCGTGGATGTACACCGGCGCCTCGAAGGACCTGACCTACGACGTGACCTACGTCGCCGCCGACGGCACGGTCACCACCATCAGCCGCACCTTCCGCGTCTCGCAGAACACGTCGCTTTCCACCACTTCTACCGGCACCGTGGTGGGCGACAGCGAGATGCTCGTCCTGCGTCTGTTCTACACGCCCGCCCCGCGCGAGATCGTCTTCGATCCCCAGGGCGGCGTGTGGAGCAGCGGCACCGACAACTTCAGCTCGTCCACGTCGCGCAAGTACATGACCGGCCAGGTCATCGACGTTCCCGTCTCGACCCAGGCCAAGAACGACATCTACCGCACCGGCTACAAGCTGCTGGGCTGGACCACCGACAAGGCCGCCCTGGACACCTGGGAGGCCATCGGCGCCGACCGCAACCACGCGACCTTCGACGCCCTGACCGACGTGCTCTACACCACCACCTACGAGGTGGGCGCTCCGCTGCACCAGACGCTGTACGCCGTGTGGGAGCCCGCCGAGGCCACCTTCAACGTGGAGCACTACCGCGTCGTGGCCATCCGCAACGCCGACGGCACCATCTCGCAGGTGCTGCGCGTCGAGGACGGCCCCATCTACACCACCACCCAGACCGGCTTCAAGGCCGAGCAGCTCATCGCCGAGGGCGCCGTCAGGGAGATCACCGACTACGCCGCCTACCCGTCGCTCAAGGGCTTCGAGTACTTCGAGGACTTCTCGCAGCTGCTGAACGGCACGCTGTACGAGGAGTTCGACACGATCACCAGCGCTCCGGGCCTTGCCGGCGACGGCACCACGACCTTCAAGCTGTACTACGTGTCCGTCCTCGTGGACTACGAGGTGCAGTACTGGAAGGTGTCCGGCGACGGCGTGGCAACCCGCGTGCTCGACGAGCACGGCGAGGGCGTGAGCGATTGGCGCCAGGGCTATGCGGGCGCCTACGCCAAGGCAGATGCCCAGGAAAGCGCCCCGGGCACCTGGATGTCGTACAGCTACGTGGATGCCAACGGCAACACCGTCATCCCGACGCACCTGACCGCCGACGCGTTCCTGCGCGACCCGTCCATCATCGGCTACAGCTACCAGTCCGGCACCTTCACGATCAACGACGTATCGTTCACCTCCGACCCGTACGTCATGATCAAGGGCGACGGCACCGCGGTCATCCGCCTGTTCTACACGCCGGACACCTACAAGCTCACCCTCAAGCTCAACGACGACGTCACCTTCACCGACGGCAACTGGATCAAGAGCTACAGCGGCGCGGGCAACGGCTTCGTGCTCACCGGCTCGATCGACGTCACGAGCGGCTCGCAGCACTACCTGCCGGGCGCGGGTGCCGCACGCCGCCCGGGCTACAAGCTCGTGGGCTGGTACACCACCAAGGACGACATGGCCACGGCCGGTGCCGCCTCCGTGTTGCGCTACAACAACCTCATGAGCAACCCCAACTTCTACGGCAACGGCACCTTCTACCCGGTGGGCACCAACTACACCGTGCCCGATTCCGATGCGGGCACCGAGGTGTTCATGTACGCCGTGTGGGTCGCCGAGGAGTCCAACTTCCAGATCGCCTACTACAAGGTCGTCGACGGCCAGGCCACGCTCGAGTACGTCAACACCAACGCCTCGCTCAAGTACGCCACCGGCGACACCGTCGACCTGCGCGTCACCGACCTCTCCGACCTGCAGGCCCGCTACAAGCTCGTCACCAACTCGACGTTCAGCGACAACGGCCGCGACTACGACTTCCGCGGCTACACGCTGGACCTCACCGACGCGCGCAACGTCCTCAACGCGGTGATCAGCGGCGATCCCACCAATCCCACGGTCTTCCGCGTGTACTACAAGGCAAACGACGACACGCTGTTCAAGGTCCACCACGTCTTCGTCGACGGCGACGGCAACACCTTCGAGGTGCTCACCGAGATCCGCCAGTTCACCACCGACAAGGAGTGGCAGCCGGCGTGGATCGGTCGCGGCACCGGCACGGCGCCGTACCAGACCGGCTACGAGGACAACGTCAACCACATCTACGGCACCCGCGACAACGTGAACCTGACGACCATCACGCTGAGCTACCCGCTGGGCGCGATGATCGGCAACGAGTTCATCTTCGACTTCACCGGCTACAAGTTCCATCCCAACTCCGATGGCTACGTGCCGGGCACCACCCTGCAGACGAGCCTCGCGGCCCGCATCTCCGGCGACGGCAAGTCCGAGTTCACGCTGTACTACGTGGCCGAGGCCCTGCCGCTCACCTTCGTGCTGGGTGACAGCAACTCCACCGACCTGGCCAACCGCGACTGGACGAGCGGCGCCGCCAACATCTCCGGTAACTACAAGGTGGGCAAGACGCTCACGGTGCCGGTCTCCACGGCCGCGACCCGCCCGGGCTACGAGCTCGTGGGCTGGTACTCCGGTGCCGACTACACCATCTACACCAACCTGGTGGGCAAGGAGTCCATCGCCAAGTGCGCCGCACTGGCCGCCTCCGGCGCCATGGACCAGTACGGCGTCAACCCGCTGTTCATCCCGGCCGGCGGCACCTTCAAGATGCCGCAGGGCGCCACCACGCTGTACGCCGTGTGGCGCGCCAAGGAGATCACCTTCTCCGTCGAGCGCTGGGTCATGGAGGGCGGCACGAACGCCAAGAAGCTCACGACCATGGAGTTCCGCGGCTACGCCGGCGACAAGGTCTTCTTCGACGACCCGAGCCAGCCCGAGTGCGAGTACTACGAGGTCCAGGCCGACGGCAGCCTCGTGGCCCTCTCCCCGCGCGACATCATGGACTCCACCAACCCCAACCCCGACCGCAACTGGGAAGTCCCGCTGCCGGCCGGCTACCACCTGTGCGACCCGACCGACCCGAGCGACCAGGCCGATTCCACCATCGGCGGCGTCGAGTACTGGAAGAAGATAGTGACCACCGGCACCATCGAGGAGGTGCCCGGCATGCCCATCGGCAAGCCGACCATCTACCTCGTCTACGTGCCCGACAACGACACGCCGTTCTACATCCAGCACTACCTCGTCCAGGGCGATGGCGACATCATCGACCTGTGGGAGGAGAGCCAGTTCCGCACGATCGGCCATGCCAAGACCGGCGCCTACATCGACGAGGCCACGGGCCGCACCTACGAGCTGGGTACCTGGCTGGACAACTCCACCAGCCCGGCCACGAGTTACGCCCACATGATCAAGGGCTACAAGTTCGGCGACTACGAGCTGCAGGTGCTCACCGGCACCGTCACCGCCGAGGACGCGTGCCTCGTGCTCAAGCTCTACTACCTGGCCGAGCGCCAGCAGATCAACTTCGAGCTGGGCACCAAGGCCGGCAGCGACTACGCCAACGATGCTAAGTGGCGCGGCGACAACCCGTCCACCAACCTGTACCGCACCGGCGAGAAGATCGCGCTGCCCAACTCCATCGTGGGCGTGCGTCCCGGCTACACGCTGTACGGCTGGTACGTCTCCAACGACGGCGCCTTCTCGACGGCCGACCCGACGCATCCCGACAACGGCACCATCGCCTGCGACCTCGAGGGCATCGTCTCCAACGAGTTCATCGACACCCACGCGGGCCGCATCATCAAGGCCGGCGACCCGTTCGCCTTCGAGGTGCCCAACGACACCGTGACGCTGTACGCCATCTGGCGCGCCATCGACTCCGAGTACAAGGTCATCGTCAAGGTCGTCAACGGCGACGGCACCGTCGAGACCATCGCCACCTACGTGCGCACGGGCGTCACGGGCAACTACCTCGACTACGCGGGCACTCCGGGCTCCACGAGCCTGCTGCCCACCGAGCGCTACGGCAACGACATCTCCAAGGTGTACGCCAACCTGCAGAGCATCGTCATCCCGGCCGGCTACCGCATCTACAGCCAGACCAGCCCGCTTCTGCCCGATGGCGTCACCGAGTGGAACACGGCCTACCTCAACGCCACCGGCGACGACGCCGATGCCGCCGGCATCCTGCAGACGATCCTCACCGTGTACCTCGAGGCCATCCCCAACGGCACGAAGTTCTACGTCGAGCGCTACACCGTCGACGTCGACGCCAACGGCAATCTGCAGCGCCCCAACCTCATCGACCGTAACTCCTACAACGGCACCGCCGGCCAGTACGTGCGCGTCGACGCCGCCGTGGACACCGACGGCACCACCATCCTCAACGCCATCTACGACGCGGTGCTCTCCGCCTGGATCGCCAACGCCGGCGCAGGTGCCGAGGCCGGCTGGCGCTACCTGCACGTCAACGGCTACTACGTGGGCTTCTCCTACGACCCGACCTTCTCGAGGGTCCTGCCCGAGAACGCCACGCCGTCGATGCTGTACTCCACCAACGCCACCGGCCGCATCACCGGCCACGTGGGCGACCACACCTCGGCCGACGCCCTGGTGCTGCGCCTGTACTACGTGGTTGACCAGTTCACCATCACCTACAAGAGCCTGGGTGGCCAGATCACCGAGGACGACGGCACGACGCCCGAGAACGTGGACCGCACCGTCTACTACAACCACAGCTACACCCCGCTGCCCGCCAGCCAGGTCAAGAAGACCGGCTACAAGCTCAAGGGCTGGACCGACGTGGCCAGCGGCACCGTCTTCAACATCAAGGCCGACGGCACCTTCGACACCCAGAACTTCCTGTGGGATAGCAACCGCGTGTTCGAGGCCATCTGGGAGGCCCTGCCGGCCGACGTTACCGTCGTCCACATCAAGGTCGACCGCAACGGCAACGGCACCATCGCCAAGACCGACACGTTCCCCGCCATCAAGGACGCCGGCCTGACCTTCACCGTGGCCGAGAACGGCGACACGATGCCGCATGACGCCGAGACCTACGTCGACCGCTACGGCAACGTCAACACCACGCTCGTGACCACCGACGCCGACAAGCTCTTCTGGCTCGGCTACGGCCACATCACGAGCGGCCCGCACAGCTCCGTGCTCATCGGCGGTGTGCTCTACACCACGAGCGCCGACGGCTTCGGCTACGAGCGCGCCGTGGTCAACGCCGACGGCACCACCACCATCTACGTCTTCTACTACGCAGGTGGCGAGAACGACGACATCAAGGTCGACTACGACGTCAACATCTACAAGGTCGACGGCAACGGCAACCGCGTCCTGGTGAGCTCCAACACCTACCAGGGCTACGTCGACACCACCGTCCACGGCAACGCCAACAAGCAGGGCATGGCCGAGGGCCTGGCCGGCAACGACGACTGGCACGCCTACGACAAGGCCATGGCCGGCTACACCTATCGCGACGAGGGCCAGGCCGACGCCGGCTACTACAGCGCCAACGCCGCCAACTGGTTCACCACCGCCCAGGCGCTGCTCACCGCGAGCCTCAACGCCGCCGGCCGCCCGACGCTCAACCTCTACTACGAGGCCGACGAGCACGAGTTCGTGCTGCACCTGGACACCGACGCCTCCAAGGGCACCTACGACACCAACGCGCTGGCCGCCGCCGGCTGGACCATCTCGACGGACGGCCGCTACGTGAGCCGCATCTACCGCACCGAGCAGACCACCGTGGCGCTGCCCAACGACCTGCTGGGCAACACGCTGTTCAACGGTGCCTACCGCCACGACAACAACGACGCCAACCCGTTCCGCGACGGCTACGAGCTCGTGGGCTGGTCGACCAAGTCCGACGGTGCCGCCGCCAGCGGCGCGCAGAGCGTGACCATCGCCAACAACTACCTGGCCAACAACCAGGAGAACAACTGGCTCGTCTTCAATCCGACCACCGGCAGCCAGACCGTGAGCTACGCCAACGGCACGAGCTACGTGAATACCATCTTCACGCATGGCCTGGGCTACTACCTCGAGTCGGTCAACAACCCCGGCAACGTCACCGGCGGCGTCTTCAGCACCGTGTTCTACACCGAGGACGGCAACGCCGTGGTCATGCCCGCCAGCGACCTGCACCTGTGGGCCATCTGGAAGGCCGACAACAACACGCCCTACACCGTCGAGCGCTACAAGATCCCCGGCACCTACCAGAACGCCGGCGACGAGGTGCAGCTGTCCACCGAGACGCTGTACGGCGTGACCGGCGAGACCGTCTACGTCGACAAGAACTGGATCGACGCCTTCGACCCGACGCACGCCGCGTCCCCCAACGGTGACAGCTACCTGGCCAAGGACACCGCCGTTGCCGGCTACACCTACCAGCGCATCATCGCCTCGACCATCACGCTGCCCGACGGCACCACGGTGCTCGTCCCCGGTGGCGGCACCGCCTCCACCTACACCGGCACGGTGGCCTCCGACGGCAGCCTGGTGCTCAAGCTCTACTACGCTCCCTACGCCGTCGACGAGCATGGCGACCCGGTCATGCACAAGATCAGCTACCACACCGGCGCCGGCAAGTGGACCGGTGGCGCGGACGTCGACACCGACGACGTGCGCGTGGCCTACTTCTTCACCGAGCAGAACACCGGCGCCCTCTACGGCGACCTGGGCCGCGGCGGCTACGACTTCGTCGGCTGGACCACCCTGAAGGAGCACCTCTACAACGGCGCCACCTACGAGGTGGCCACCGCCAAGGGCTACGCGAGCCGCTTCATCAGCGACGCCATCGCCGACGTGAGCGGTGGCTACGCCAACAGCCTGCCGGGCTGGGGCACCACCAAGAACGCCTACTACGACCTGTCCATCGTGCCGACGAGCCTCACCGACGGCCTGGCCCGCCTGTTCACCAAGGACGGCGGCGACATCATCATGGCCGCCGGCGACATCGAGCTCTACGCCGTGTGGCGCGCGCAGAACACCGTGCCCTACACCGTCGAGCACTACCGCAAGGACGGCAACGGCTACCTCAAGCAGGTCATCGTCGACCCGACCGGCACCAACACGCTGTACTGCGTGACCGACGAGGTGTGCACCGCCATCGACCACGTCTACGACGCCGACACCATCGCCAAGTACGACGCGATAGGCAAGCCCTACATCCTGGATCCCGCCTTCCAGGGCTACAACGTCTTCGCCGACGGCGCCAACTTCACCTACAAGGATTCGAGCAACAACACCATCACCGTGCAGAACGTGCGCACCGGCACCTACGACGGCGTGAACCCGCTCGTGCTCAAGCTCTACTACGAGCCCAGGCCGCTGAAGCTCACCTTCGAGGGCGGCGAGTACGCCGTGTGGGACACCGCACCGGATACCGACACCATCGACGGCGCGACCTCGACGCTCACCTCGGCGCACACCAAGGAGCTCTACCCGGTCTACACCGAGAAGCGCTTCGACATCGGTGCCGACTACTGGATCCCGAAGATCACCCGCACGGGCTACACGCTCATGGGCTGGACCACCGAGAAGACCTGGAGCCTGGACGGCGGCGTCACGAGCATTGACATCTCCACCGCCAAGGCCCGCGACACCCACGCCATCTACACCGACCTGCAGATGGCCGGCAAGATCTACATGATCGGCGACACCTTCACCATGGGCCTGGTCGACACCACGCTGTACGCCGTGTGGCAGGCCAACGTCTACACGCTCGTGCTCACGCCGGGCGGCGTGGACGGCTCAAGCCCCGTGACGCTCGACCCCAACTTCAAGGGCTCCGTGCAGCTCGTGACTGACGAGCAGTACTACCTGCCCGGCTCCGACAAGCTCGACCGCGACGGCTATGACCTGGTGGGCTGGTACTACCAGGCGCAGGTCACCCTCGACGACGGCACCAACCAGTACGTGCACACCTCCGAGGGCCGCACCTCGCAGGATACCGCCAACAAGGCCAGCGCCGACACCGTCGACGGCGGCATCAACGTGGGCAAGCACTTCACGCGCAACGACCCCAACGAGTTCTACGTGATGCCCGCCCCGGTGTACCCCAACACCGTGGTGCGCCTGTACGCCGTGTGGTCGGCCAAGGGCGACACGCCGTTCGAGGTCCACTACTACAAGGTCGACGGCAACGGCAACCTGACCCTGTGGCTGTCCACCACCACGACCGGCATCGCCAACGAGACCTACACGATCGCCAACCCGCACGACGCCGCGCAGGTGGCCGCCGCCCCGTACAAGAGCGCGCTGCAGGCCATCGACTGGAGCGGCTACAAGTTCATGGGCACGACCCCGACGGTCTACGACATCATCGGCACGGCCAGCGCCACCAGCGATGGCTCGCTGCACTGGGCCGGCATCAGCGGCTCCTCCATCAGCACCATGGGCCTCAACCCCGCCGGCACCGTGTGGGGCACCCTGACCATCACCGTGGCCGGTGACGGCTCCTCGGTCATGTCGGTGGTCATGGACTCCACGCCGCTGAGCCTGTACCTCAAGCCGGGCACGGTGCTCGACAAGGACGGCAACGAGACCATCGTGTGGACCGACGCCGCCGGCACCAAGCTGCCCGACATGCCGCAGAACTACAAGGACTACGTCTTCGACGAGACCGCCGGCACCCCGGGCGTGCGCGACGCCAACGTGCTGACGCTTCCCGGCGCCAACGACCTCAAGCGCGACGGCTACAAGCTCAAGGGCTGGTACTACCTCGAGAACGTGACCACGGCCGACTACGGCACCGTCAACGTCAACGACTCCAAGGGCCTGGCCTCCATCGCCGCGGCCGCCATCGCCATGGCAGACGGCGGCACCACCAACGGCCTGGTGCACTTCATCCCGGTGGGCACAAACTTCACGATGCCCAACCGCGACATCACCCTGTACGCCGTGTGGGAGGCCGAGTCCAAGGACCCGAACGGCAATGACCCGGTCGATCCTCCCTCCAAGTCCAACACCTACCAGACGATCATCTACACCATCAACGGTGACGGACAGCGCGAGATCTACAAGGTCATCGACCACTGGGGCGTCGTGGACGAGGTCGCCAGCGCCAACACCTATGACGCGTCCAAGCGCGACTACTGGAACGACGACCGTCCCTACGACAACCCGGACGACTACACCAAGCCGGGCCTGCAGGGCTACAAGTACATCATGCCGGGCACCTACGTCACCTACTACGACGACTTCGGCAACCCCGTGACCACCACGTCGGTCGAGACCGGCTACATCATCGGCCACACCGCCTGGACCAACCCCGAGTGGCCCGCACCGGACGCCACCACGGGCTACCGCGAGTTCGCGCCCGGCCAGCAGCACCTGCGCCTCGAGATCTACTTCGAGGCCGTGACCTCGCGCCTGATCGTGGACCTGGGCGTGGGCACCTGGATCGACGGCGCCAACGAGACGCGCGGCGACTCCTACTTCCCGGCCCCGGGCTATGACAACCAGCACAGCTACGGCAAGGAATACAAGACCGGCGCCACCGTGCACCTGCCCGTGGACAAGCGCTACGGCGGTCTGGTGCAGGCCCCGCTGGACGCCCAGGGCCGCCCGTACAGTCTGCAGGGCTACGCCTGGGACAACGGCAACACCGTCATGGTGACCGCCCCGGACGGCTCGTTCACCTTCATGTCCATCATGGACTGCATCAGGAACGCCAACCAGGTGCTGGGCGGCATCGACAACTTCATGTACCGCGACGCACTGATCGCCGAGAACGCCACGGCCTCGACGCCGGTCTACATCCCGGCCGATGCCCCGGCCGGCGCCGAGGACGCCATCTTCAAGATGCTGCCGCAGGAGGTGACCCTGTACGCCATCTGGGCGATGTCCGTGCAGCCGCTCACCTTCAGGCCTGACGGCTACGCCGACATCAACGATCCCTCGCGCATCGACCGCGACGGCTCGCTATACACGGTCTACGTGAACGCCGACGGCACCATCGACGAGACCCGCACCACGGCCGTGGCCACTGGCTCGTGGAACACGAGCGACGGCAACCCGCCGGCGGGCTACGAGGACCGCACGCAGCACAACATCGACTCCGAGGTGACCATGCCGGATGCTAGCTACCTGCGTCGCGTGGGCTACAACTTCCTGGGCTGGTCGCGCAAGCTGGGCGCCACCGAGCCCGATGCCGACCTGACCTACCAGGACCTCGACGGCGACGGCATCTACGAGACCGCCCCGACGGGCTGGAGGATGCCGGCCGAGGAGACCATCCTGTACGCCGTGTGGGAGGCCCAGTGGATTCCCATCATCTACGATTCCAACTACCCGGACGTGCCGCACCTCGATCCGGACGAGTGGCTCGTGGAGTGCTCCACCACCATCACCCTGGACGCGCCCCAGCGCGACGGCTACAAGCTCAAGGGCTGGGCCGTGACGCCTGACGCCACCGACATTGACTACAAGCCCGGCGACAAGTACGACGTGCTCAACTGGCTCTCCGTGCTCGAGGACAACGGCGATGGCACCTTTAGCGAGAAGCTCGTGAACCCGAACGTGCTCTACGCGATCTGGGAGCCGGACGGCGTGACGCTGGTGTACTGGTCGTTTACGCCGGATTATCCCGTCGATGATGGCAATTATGTGGAAGTTCGCAGGATGACTGTCCAGCTCACGGACCTCTTCGATTACAAGTACGACCAGAACAAGGATGATGACCCGAGTAACGACTACATAGCGTATAGGCCTACGGGTTGGTACGACGAGTGGTGGTCTGAGCTCTATAACCAGGATTGGGTTGACGCCAACGGCTTTGAGCCCACGATCCAGTGGCTTGCCGATTACATCGGCTGGGATGGCGTGAGCGATATTAACGTCTATGCCGACATGGTGCTCCGCGAAATCAAAGTAACTTACGAGGCGAACGGCTACGAAGAAGATAACTTTATTGAACTCGTACAGTACATCCCCTGGAACGTTTCCCCGTATATCGAGGGCCTTAAATGGAGCGGCCATGTGCTTCTCAGCGAAACGGATGACTGGGGCGATGAGCTTGATTCCACAATAACCTGCGGTGATATTCTCACTGATATGATATTTGATCCGCTTGCTGATGAGATGACGATTTACCTTGACTGGATTCCTATTAATTATGAGGTTGAATTCATTCTCCCGAATGGGGCTAGCACCATTCTTGGCCTGAACTATTCTGATGTAATTGGTTTCCCGAATATCAACATGGCTGGTGATTATCCTGGTTACGATTTCGTCGGGTGGTTCACTGAGCCGAATGGCGGCGGTGAGCAAGTTCCTGATGGATATCTTTATGCGAACCTTGAAAAGAACGATACGGTTTCCTCTAGGACCCTGTACGCTTACATTGTCCCCTCGATTGGCGGCTCCTCCGTCAGCTCGATGAGCGTGCTCGACGAGGTCGTGAGCAGCATCCAGACGGCCAGCGAGCCCGCACCGGCCTCAAACGCCGCGCCTGCGGTGCGCTTCCTGGCTGCCGCCGCCCAGGCGGCTAGCAAGCCCCAGGATGCCGTCTCGGCGGCCCTACAGCTTGCTAGCATGCAGGCCACCGTATCCACTCCCGCGGATTCCGTGCAGATGGACGCCGTGAACGGTCTTGCCGCGGATGACGCTACGTCCTCCGCCCCCTTGTATCCCGCTGCCGCATGTGCAGCGTCCACATATGAAATGATCGCCGGAAGTGCCGCTGGACACACGGTTTGCCCCGCTCAGACGATGCAGGCCGTGCTTCCCAGCGTGACACGTCGCGTCGCCTAGGAGCATGACATGGTTCGCTTGCCGCAAACTTCCATGCCTTTACCCTGTCAAATCCCGGTCATCGTGGCAAAACTCATGACTGCTATACAGGGCCTGTGGTATCAATTACCCGTGCCTGACAAGGGGATATTCAGGGGAGTATCTACACGGATGAACGCACGCGTCCAACATAGGAATAGCCTGCAAAAGGTCATCAGCTGCCTGCTGGTGTTCTGCCTCGCGTTCTATTACGTGGGCGTGCCGACGACGGCGTACGCGACGACGGCAGACGAGTGCGTCGTTGCCACGGACGAGACGGACAGCCCGGAGCAACTGCCTCATTTCGAAGACCAAAGTGAGGCAGCTTCCCCCGGACAGCAGTCTCATCCTGATGAGGATTCTGCCGAGTCTCCTGCTGAAGAGACCGCCGACACCGCTGATACCACCGATACCACCGAGGGCGAGGGGGATCGCGATCTCAACACGCCCGATCCGGACGACCCCGCCGCCAACGAGGAGCCCGACCCGCAGCATGCGGTGAGCGTGAGCTCCGTCTTTGACGTTGATAGTCGCACCATCACCTATACGGTGACCGTTACCAACACGGGTGACGTCGCCCTCACGGGCGTCACCTTCCTCATTCCGCCCGGTGCGGAGGCCGGCGAGGGGGCTTCGTCTTCCACTGGCCTGAATGGCTTCGAGTCCGCGCGCGAGGGCGAAAGCTACGAGAGCTTCGAGATCACGGACCTTCCCGCCGACTTCGACTTGGCCGTGGGCGCATCTGCTAGCTTCACCTTTACCCACGAGCTCGTCATCCAGCCTACGGATGGCACGCCCGTGACCGTGGGATTCTATGCCACGGTCGAAGCCGCCGGCGAGACCGCCTTTGGCTCTTGCATGGACGATTGCGTGCTTCCCTACGAGGCCTACGAGGTATCGAGCTATTTCGACGCCGCCAAGGCTGACGGTTTGCGCGTATCTGGCGATGAGCCGGTCGTCGTGGGCGATACCCTGTACTTCACCTATGTCGTCACCAACACCGGTAACGTCCCCCTGCGCGGCATATGGGCCCAGTCCACGGGCATCGCGCTGGTCAACCCCAGCGACGACTGGTCCACGGCCACCGTGCTCCAGCCGGGGGAGAGCCGCAACTTCACGGCCTCGCACCTCGTGACCGACGCCGATACCGCCGATGCCCAGGACGGATACGCACGTCTGTGGGCCACGGCGTCCATCTACGTCAACGGTCAGTCCCAGGAGTGCACCTGCGAGGGCCCGGTCGTGGCCCTGGATTACCTGGACGTCTGCATCCGCCTGCTCTACTTCGAGGGTGCCCAGGTCACCGAGTATCCGGAGCGCAATCTGCACATGAGGGCCTTCGTCGACGACGACTTCTACTGGCCCGTGGACTACATCTACGAGAACTGCACCGACGGATTCGAGATCTACCGTCCGACGAGTTTCGATCCCATTACGCCCGAGGAGCTTTCCCAGATGGGGACCAACCAATACGGCGAAATCGTGCTACCCGTTGCCTACCTGCGCACTCCCACCGAGGCCTCCTATACCGTCAACTACTACAAGGACAGCGTCGATCCCGCGAATTCGCTGGGTAGCGAATATGGCACTGGCAACGTGGGCGAGGCCATTCCCGTGCAGATATACGCGGCACCTACGGGCTACAAGGCAGATCCCGTCGTCACCGGCCCCGAGGTCATCGACGCCGATGGCACCCAGAACGTCGTGGACGTGGTCTACGAGCGCGATAGCTTTGGCTACACCGTGAACTACTACAGCCGCGATCATGCCGGCCAGGAGAGCTTCCTGGGCAGCACCACCGGTCCTGCCGCCACGTACGGCTCCACGGTGACGGTGCCCGTCGAGCAGCTCAATGCCAAGCTCCCCACGGGCTTCAAGGCGCTCGAGGCCGGCGCGGACTACACGGTGGACATCACCGCCGACGAGTCTCAGAACGTCATCGACGTGACCTACGAGCCCGACACCTTCACCTACACCATCCGCTACTATCACGATGCGGCGCTGGACGATGCCTATCACTTCCAGGGAGAGCCCCTGGTGGGGGAGGCCGTGTACGGCTCCACGGTGCACGTGGACATTCACACCCTCAACCGCAACATCCCCGACGAGGGCTTCTACCCCAAGGACAATGACGACGAGTTCGACATCGTCATCACCGAGGATGCGGCCGCCAACAGCTACAACGTGGTCTACGAGCGCGCCAGCTACGCCTACACCATCGCCTACTACAAGGACTCGGTGGCGCCCGAGAACCTCCTGGGCGAGCGCACGGGCGTCTACCTGTGGGACTACGACCGCAACCTGGCCGTGCCCGGCGACACCGACGCCTTCCTGCCCGAGGGCTACCGTAGGCTCGTCGCCGACCTGCGCATCCACATCACGGCCGATCCAGCCCAAAACGTGCTGAACGTCGTCTACGACAGGAAGCGCAACGACCTGGGTTTCACCGTCAACTACTACCGGGACAGCGTCGATGCCGCCAACCTGCTGGGCAGTGACACCGGCACGGGTACCTTCGAGGACGCCATCCCGTACGTGAGCGGCAAGTACGCCCCCGAGGGCTACGACGCCACCGGCGTGACGAGCGGTGCCACCACCATCGGCATCGATGCCGATGCCAACGTCCTCAACGTGGTCTACACCAAGGGGCAGGTCGGCTACACCGTCAACTACTACCGGGACGGCGTCGATGACGCCAACCTGCTGGGCTCCGTAACGGGATCCGGCATGCTGGGAAGCGACATCCCGTACGAGGTCGGGCCGTTTGCCCCCGTGGGCTACGACGTGGCAAACGCCGCCACGAGCGGCCAGACGCTCGTGACCGCCGACGCGGCCGCGAACGTGCTCAACGTGGTCTACACCAGGCAGAACAACCTGTCGTGGCGCGTCAACTACTACCTGGGTAGCATGGACGGCGTCCCCGTGGCCTCCGAGACGGGCTACGGTGCCTATGGCGATGCGATCGTCTTCGAGGAGGGTAGCCACCTCGCCCCCGGCTACGTGACTCCCGCCCAAGTGAGCGGTGACACCACCATCGTGAACCTCGAGGGCGAGAGCGTTCTCAACGTGGTCTATCCGCTGGGCAGCTACGATTACACCGTCAACTACTATAAGGACGCCATCTCCGAGGATAACCTGCTGGGAAGCGACGTGGCCAACGGCCTCTACGGCAGCCCCGTCATCTTCGAGCAGGGCAAGTACGCTCCGGAGGGTTACCTCACCACTGGCCAGACCAATGGTGCCCTGACCGTGGGCTATGACGTTGCTAGCAACGTCCTCAACATCGTCTACACCGTTGATAGCTTTGGCTATAGCATCAACTACTACAAGGGCAGCGTCGCCGACGAGAACCTCGTCGAGACCGTCCATAACCCCACTGACCTGCGTCCCTTCGGCTCGACCGTGGAATTGCGTGCGAGCGAGATCAACACGCACCGTCCCAACGGATATGCCGAGGTCTCCAACGCCCGCAACCTCACCATCACGGCCGATGCCGCAAATAACGTCATCAACGTGGTCTTCGCACCCGACTTCGACGAGTTCTACACGACCGGCATCGAGCCCGTCGTGACCACCTACGATGGCTCCACGCACTACGTGACCGCACCCGGCGTGGTTGACGGCGACGTCGTGACCTACGTCTGCGACGGCGTCTACGAGACCCGTACCGTCGGCGTCGACGAGAACATCGGCCTGGAGTTCACCGAAGTCACCGACGGTGACGTGCCGGTCGTCGTCATGCTCACCCGCGCGGGCATCGCCTCCAACGCGGTGCAGACGTACGTGAACATCGCGCCCGCTCCCGTGGTGCCCGATGATCCCGACACACCCGATAATCCCGACAACCCCGATGATCCGGTTACGCCGGATAACCCCGATGATCCCGATGATCCGGACAACCCTGACGACCCCGCAAACGAGGACCCCGAGGTGCCCAGCGACATCTACGTGCCCGGTACCGATACCACCACCGATAGGGGCCCCATGGGACAGATCGCCGAGCGCATCTTCTCCTATGTCGACCCCGGCATCGACGTGCCTGCTCCCCTGAACGCCACTCCCATCGAGAGCGGTCTGGACCTTGCAGGTGCGGAGACGATCGCCGATGACGCCAACCCCCTCGCTGCGCCCGCAGCGCCCCAAAAGGACTTCAATGCGGTGAGCTACCTCCTCGTGGTGCTAGCTACCTTGTGCCTGGCTGCTACCTCGATCCTGCTGGTCGTTGGTAAGCACATCGGCAACCGCATGATGCAGATGTCAGTTGAGCTTGCTATCACCGACGAGCGCAAGAGGCGCGTCGTGAAGCGCATCGCGACAGGGCTTGGTGTCTGTGCCATAGTGCTCTACGTGCTATGGGCAACGCTCTTGCTACTCTGAGCAATCCATTAAAACTAATCTAGTAAAGGGCTATAGGGCCAACGCACCAGAGCTCAGAACGCCTGGGCCGTAGGACGATGCGATCAGAGCTCAGAAACCCATTCGCTCTGATCGCATCGTCCTACGGCCTTGACTCACGAACGTTTCTCCAAACTCAATGAAAAATGACCTCTCAAAATCGCGTCTAACGGACTTTACGAGTGGTCTATGAGTATTTACACCTAGGAAATATACGAGGTCTTAGAGGGCAAAATATTGCGTCATCCTACAAAACCGCAGGTCAGAGCACTATGGCATTAAGGAAGAGTAGGGGAGAATGGCGCTCGCTTGCGCTCGCCTATAGTATTAGTGCGATATGCGAGGTGGGCCTCTCGCATATCGCACTAATACATTTCCTAACTCACCTCTCTTCAAGGGCAAGCATGCTAGTTGATATAGTGTGATGCGTTTACATTCAGCGATATGGATGCAATTGATATGGTGTGATGGGGTCATGATCAGAGCGAATGGGTTTCTGAGCTCTGACATGAGCCCCATCACACCTGAAAACCTCCAATTCGTAGCCTGTCGCAGAGATTGGGTGGCATGATTTGCCCTAAATTCTCATTCTCGATTTGCATTTCTAGCAAAAACAGTGTATGTGCTACGAATCGGATAGTCTCGTGTATACCAAAAAGCTACCGATTGCTACAAAACCATATACGCATTTATCAGGTGTTTTAGATTTGACCCCGAAAGCCATATATCATTGTATATCTCCCGGTCAGAGCCATATTGCCCAAAGCGGGGGAGGGGCCATTCCAGCCTCGAATCTGGTCCGTTTTCGGCTCGAAAATCGCCCGTTTTCGGACCCAAAAACAGCCCGAAATCGACTCAGAATTTGGCCTTCTGTTCGCTCGACCAAGACCCCAAAATTGGCTTGAATTGTGGAGGAATTGTGAAGAAATGGGCATTCATTGACCGTTCACCCACACAAAATCGAGCCTCTGGGGGTCCGTTCGGAAGCTCCCGAACGTCTTTCAGAGTCCTCATGTATGCGGCATGCTCTCTCGCCAGGCTTCCGCGCTTTCTTCCGCGCCTCATGAAATCCGAGGTCAACACCGTAATTTCGAGTCTTCTCGAGGGATCTTCCGCGCCGGGGTTCCGCGCCTGGAAACAGACAAAGCGCGGAAGGGCAAATCGGCGCGGAAGTCTCGGTCAACGACACATTGCAAATAGTCGAAATTCGCTGACCTGCGCAAACAAAAATCGAATTTGGCGCGATTTCGAGGTCGAAAACAGGCGAATTCTGAGCCTGAGCTGGACAACCCTAGAAGCGCGGAGTACCATTCCGCATGCTTCGCCAGAGGAGTGTCTCGACGGCACCCCCCGGGGAGCGCAAAGCAGGAAGCCTCGACTCCGAGGGAAGGATCTTGGGTCGGGGTGTCTACAGGAAGACGGATTTGATGCAAGACTGGAAAGACATAGAGCAGGAGAGGGGTATAGCTACGGCTGCCCTGTCTTCTGATATGCCTGCGGTCAAGCATCGCAACCGTCTCGTGGCCTGCATAGCCGTTATATTCGTAGCGGCAGCGTTATTGTTCGCAATGCCTTCTCTTGCGTATGCCTCTAGCGAGGCAGGTGCTAGCCCCCAGGGCGGCGAAGCGCAGGAAATCCTGCTACAGCAGCAACGTAGCAGCAAGTCGGTGGACATAACGCCAAATCAACCCGATATAGCACCCCCATCATACACGGCTACAGATGCCTACACGACGACCTCGGATAAAAACTCCGAGGTCGTTGCAGTTTCTGGGGACGATGCTAGCAACCGGGTTGGCTATACAGAAGATGGAAAAGACAGCGATGATGACTCCGACGATGCTAGCTCCACCGAGCAGAACGCATCGGATGGGGCCAATCAAAACACGGGTGCTAGCGACACTGGGAGCGATGCTAACAGTGACGATACTAGCAACCCTGATACCGCTGATAAGAGCACTGGTGATAGCACCGGTGCTCCTGCTATTGACGACGAGCTAGCTACTGGTGACGATAACCAGAGTGCCCAGCCGACTGTTGATAGTGATAGCAAGGGCAAGGACGTGATCTCTACTGACGGTTCGCAAGCCGGTCAGGGTGAGGATCTTTCCTCTGCTACCTCCTCGAGCAATCGAGAGGAGGTGCAGAGCCAGCAAACTATATCTAGTGCATCAGATGGCATTACCGGACAAGCTGGAGGCTCAATTACTATTGATTTTCTCCATGGCTGGACATCGACTGATGCTCCTTCAGGCAATGCCGAAACAAAATGGACTACAACAAACACTTGGGGTTCAGCTCTTGACCCTACATATGGCGCAAATAAGTCTCTGATTAATGCAACAAATTGCAAGATAACTTTGGCTAGCGCTTCTGATTCTGCTGCGTCCAATCTGTCTAAGATTTATAGATATGGTTACAAGTTCTCATCGTGGGTCATCATTGGATATAACACGAAGAGTAGCCGCTGGCAGAAGCTGACTCAGACGTCACTTACTGCGCTTGCAAATTACACTATGTATAAACAAGGTACTATGATCAATATTGAAATGTATCCTGTGTTCGCTCCCTCAACCCCTGGCGTTCAGTTCTATGTCTCCGATCTACCAGACGGCGGCTCTGATGGATACAAGTTTGATCAGACGGTTGACTTTTCCAAGCATCCTCATTCAGATCCCGCTAACCCTGATCTTAAGTGGATAGTCACGAATGACTCTGAGACGCTTCCTGCAAGCAAGGCCATCATCGAAAATGGTTCCACCCTGACCATGTCCGATCTTTACAATCTTGTTTTCGGCACTCGTTCTGCCACTACATTCCTTTCTGCTTTTGATACCGAGGCAGGAAACGTAATCGAATCTCTCAAAATTAAGGAATATCTCGACGAAGCTGCCGTCTCCTTCACCGTTACCTATAACAATGGCGGTGGCACCGGCACGGCCGTGACCATCACCTACACCACCTCTTCTCCGAATGCAACCACCGATGGCACCGCCACCGGTGCGACGCCCGGCGGCTTCACCCGCACGGGCTATACCTTCAAGGGCTGGTCGACTGCGAACAATGCAACCACCGCCCAGATTCTCGACAAGGGCGCCCTTAAGCCCACCTTGGCCTGCGCCAACGGTGGTGCCTACACGCTCTATGCCGTGTGGGAGATCATCAAGCACAACGTCTCCCTCGTCTATAACCAGAACTTCTCCGGCAGCGTCGCGGGCTCCATGCCCTCCAACCCCGCTGCCGTTCCCGTAAACCACGGCGCCAACTACTCCAGCACCCTCGCCAACAACACCCCGACCCGCACGGGTTACGAGTTCCTGGGCTGGTCCGAGAGCGCAAGCGCCACCACGGCCACCTACGCCAAGGGTGCGAACATTACCAAGACCAACATCACGGCCGACACCACCATCACGCTGTACGCGGTGTGGAAGGCCTATCCCACCATCACCTACAATGTCAACGGTGGTAGCGGTGGTCCTACTACCAAGACCTACTCCGTCAAGCCCGGCACGGACCACCAGATTGTTTCCGGCGTGCCTACCCGCACCGGCTACGTCTTTGGCGGCTGGACCACGGTTCAGAACAACGCCTCGGGCACCAAGTACTCCTACAACGGCACCGATGTCGCTGGTACCACTGGCCTGTTCACCATGCCCACCACCAACGTGACCTTCTACGCGTTGTGGAACCCGCAGATCACCTACAACGCCAACAGGCCAACCGACGCGGCCAGCACCACGGTGTCGGGCATGCCCAACCCCGCGACCGTGACCGTGACCTACGGCTCCAACACCACCGCCGCCGCGGCCCCCAGCCTCGTGGGCTGGAACTTCGCCGGCTGGACCACCGCCGCCAACGGCAGCGGCACCAAGTATGCCGCCGGCGCGGCCATCAACAACTTCACCACCTCCATGACGCTCTACGCGCAGTGGACCGTCAAGGGCGGCTACAGCATCGCCTGGTACGACCAGCAGACCGCTGCCAGCGACGGCACCGCCTACCACACGCAGAGCAACCTCAACTGGACCGCCAGCATCAGCCTGCCGTCCGGCACGCCCACCAAGACCGGTTACACCTTTGCCGGCTGGTACACCCAGAAGAACGGCGATTCCGCCACGGGCACCAAGATCACCGCCGTCGACACCTTCAACAAGCTGTGGCAGGTCATGAAGGACGCCGGCCAGGCCACCGAGACCACCACGCAGCTCAAGGTCTATGCCCAGTGGACCGAGAAGGACAAGGTGTCCCTGACGCTCAACCCCAACGGTGGCAACTACAACGGCACCACGGGCGTCTACACCGTCAACAACATCCTGAACGGCGGTTCCGCCTCCATCCCCGCCGCCGCCACGATCTCCAACCCGTGGCGCGAGGGCTACAATTTCAGGGGCTGGACCGAGTCCAGTTCCGGCACCGGCACCGTGTACGTCGCCGGCCACACCTTCACCAACATGACGGCCAGCAAGGTCCTCTACGCCAAGTGGGAGGCCGCCAACGTCGTCTTCACCTTTGACAAGAACGCCACGGCATCCGAGGTCACCTCGCATAAGACCCCGGATCCCTACCAGATGACCGTCAAGTACGGCAGCTCCATCGCCGTCCCGCAGGGCACGACCGTCTACGAGCGCACGGCCTACAACTTCTCCAAGTGGACCTACACCACCACCGCCGGCGCCTCCGCCGACATCGCCGCCGCCGGCGCCTCAGTGGCCGTCGCCAACTTCAAGATCACCTGGACGGGCACCTCGGCCGACGGCACCCTCGCGGGCACCGCCACCATCGTGGCCAACTGGGCTCCCTACACCTACACCATCGCCTGGGATCACAACTACACCGGCCGTCCCACCCCGACGACCACCAACAACGTGAAGCCCACCGACACCATCACGCAGCCCGCCAACCCCACGCGCGCCGGTTACGACTTCAAGGGTTGGAAGACCGTCGCCAACGGCACGGGCAACACCGTCGCCACCGGCAACTCCGTGGGTTCCACCTGGACGCTCACGGGCCTGCCCAGCGGCGCGACCCTCACCGCCTACGCGCAGTGGGAGGAGAAGAAGGTCCAGATCCGCGTCTACGGTGACGGCTCCAAGGCCGGCATCCAGTACGGCGACGGCTCCGCCTACACCGCCGGCACCGTGATCTACGTGGGTGCCGCCACGGGTGCCATCTACGCCAACGCCGGCGACTCCACGCCCACGTCCAAGAACGTCTCGACCGGCTTCAAGCCGCTCATCACCGATTCCAGCTACGAGTTCAACGCCACCCACGGCTCCAAGTGGACCAAGGGTTCGGCCACGGGCACGCAGGTCTCCACCGCCGAGACCCTGGCCCTTCCCAAGACGAGCAACCTGTACGTGACGGGTGACTACTACCTGACCGTCTCGCCCAAGTGGTTCGCCTACACCATCGAGTACTACGAGCAAAACACTACCGGTTCCGGTTACACCAAGGTCAGCTCGCCTGCCGGCAGCGGCACCGCGCCGTTTGGCTACGCCCTGCAGCTGGGCACCACGGCCGGCACCAACGACTCCACCAAGACCGTGACCGTGACCCGCTCCGACATCACGGGCTTCACGTTCAACTCCGCCGCGGCCGGCTCGGTCACCAACCTGACCGCCATCAGCGCCACGGTCGCCAACAACGTGCTCAAGCTCTACTTCGACCGCAACCAGTTCAACGTGCAGGTCTCCTACTCCGGCGACGTGCCCCCCTCTATGGTCTACACCCCGGCCACCGACACCAAGCGCTTCGGCGAGACCGTGACGCTCACGGCTCCCGCCACGGTGACCGGTTACACCTTCACCGGCTGGACCCTCAAGAACACCGTGACCGGTCTCACCGCCGGCCAGGTCAAGAGCGGTACCTTTGCCATGCCCAACGGCGCCGTCGTCATCGAGGGCGTCTGGTCCAAGGTGAAGTACAACGTGCTCTTCGTCAACGACGCCACCAACGGCAACATGAGCGGCACGAGCAACTACCAGCTCGACTACATGGATTCGCTGCTCGCCACGCCGACCATCAACCCCAAGGACGCCAACAACTACTACTTCATGGGCTGGGAGCTCTTCGAGGGCTGCACCTCCACGTCCTCCCTGTCCGTGACCGGCGGCACCTCCAAGGGCATCATGTCCGTGGACGCCATCCTGGGCCTGGGCGCCGAGGCCGGCACCCCCTGGCAGGTCACCTCGCACTCCCGCTTCGTGGCCCGCTTTGGCAAGACCGTGGCCGTGTCCTACACCAACGGCGGCGCCAACGCCTTTGGCACGGTCAACGGCTCCATGGTCGCCAACACTGTCACCAAGGACGGCACCTACTACACCCAGCTCCAGCTCGGCTGGAACATGCCCGGTTACGGCGGATCCTTCGATCCTTCCGGTGACCGCAACGGCCTGAACCCGCACGCCGCCCCCGGCTACAAGTTCGTGGGCTGGGAGTGGGTCGACGTGCTGTCCGGCAACGTCACCAAGCGCGCCGTGGGCTCCTACAACGCGGCCAAGAAGTTCGTGCTCGCCAGCGGCGACGCGCTTCCCACCACGGTCGACCAGTCCTACACCTTCACGGCCATCTGGGAGGAGACCTCCCAGCAGATCCACTTCGTGAACAACTGCGTGAACATCCCCGGTGTCACGGGCGCTCCCGCCCCCGGTGACATCGTCGCCAAGACCGGCCAGACCGTGAGTCTGCCCAAGGCCCCGGCCTACGGCGCGGCCACGAACCCCACCGGTTACACCTTCGTGGGCTGGACCACCGTGTCCACCGGCTACGTCGCCGGCACGAGCCCGCTGTACACCAACACCTTCACCATGACCGCGGGCGTCCGCGAGACCGGCACCTACAACCTGCCCGCCGTCGCCGCCGACGGTGGCTACGGCGTGACCCTGTACCCGGTCTTCAGCGAGAACACCGTGACCATCCTCTACAAGTTCGCCACGGGCTGCGATTCCATGGGCACCCTGTCGGCCAGCTCCGAGGGCACGACCTTCAAGATGGTCAGCGGCACCCCCAACGGCTCCACGCCGACCGCCAACACCGGTTACAAGTTCGTGGGCTGGTTCAAGGACGCCGCGCACACCACCGCCGTCGACGCCGCCTGGGTCAACGCCTCCACCAAGAAGCTCACCCCGGGCAAGGAAAGCGGCGTCTACAAGGCGGCCACCTACTACGCCTACTTCGAGCCCGAGCAGTACGTCATCAAGTTCCAGGTCGGCGACAACGGCACCTGGACCGACGGCACCGCCGCCTCCACCGACAAGAGCGTCACGCTCACCTTCAACACCAACTACGGCACCAACGTGCCCACCTACACCGGCACCGGCGCGGCCATGAAGGCCAACACGGGCTACGGTTTCAAGGAGTGGGCTGAGATCAACCCGACCACGGGCGCCGTGGTGCGCACCATCAGCGACAGCTCGCTGCGTGGCGAGCGCGTCACCGCCGCCCGCACCTTCAAGGCGATCTGGGAGCCGCGCAGCGGTTACACCATCGTCTACAACACCAACGGCGGCGCCCCTGCCGTCCCGAGTCAGCAGGTCACCTGGAACGCGGTCATCGACAACGTGATGCCCGCCGGTGCCAAGACCGGCCAGGCCAAGCAGGGCTACGACTTCGCCGGTTGGTACACCAAGGACGACTTCAGCGACACCCGCATCGATGGCTCCGGCAAGACCTTCGAGCAGGCCATCGCGCAGGCTGGCATCACCGTCGACGGCGACGGCACCGCCACCCTGACCCTGTACGCCAAGTGGAACGAGAAGTCCTTCACCCTGAACTACGCTCCCAGCTGGCCCGGCTCCACCACTACGACCTTCCCCGCGAAGACCGTGACCTGGACGCAGACCGGCCTGCTGCCCAGCGGCTACGCCACGCTCACCGAGACGGGCTTCGACTTCAAGAACTGGAACACCGCCTCCAACGCCACCGGCCTGGTCGTCACCAACGCCACGAGCTTCGCTGACATCTACCAGCGCCTGTACGGCACCTCGGACAACACCAAGACCACCGCCACCATCTACGGTTGCTGGGGCCAGCGCACCTTCAACGTGCAGTTCAAGTCCGAGTCCGGCACCGTGGTGAAGAACATCACCGGCGTCAACTTCAACGACACGATCGCCTACTACAACTACGCCCCGGCCGACGGCTCCAAGTCGCTGCTGGGTTGGAAGTACACCCCCGCGGGCGGCACCGAGCAGACCTGGCTCAAGGCCATGGCCGGCACGCCGCTTTCCGTGGGCGTCTTCGACGGCACGCCTTCCCCGGCTGACGGTGCCACCTTCGTGCTCACCGCCATCATGGAGGACAACGCCAAGTACGTCATCAACTACTACAAGGTCAACGTGGACGCCAACGGCGACCCGCTGATGAGCCAGGCCGCCCGCCTCAAGCAGGACGCCGGTTTTGCCCCCGTGGGCGTCGGCATCAACATCAAGGACGGCACCTTCAACGGCATCGACTACGTGACCCGCTTCGAGATGCAGAACGGCTCCGGTCGCCGCGCCGACCTCAAGGGCTACGTGCTGCAGACCATCCCCGGCGCCACCAAGATCAGCGCCGACGGCTCCGAGGTCACCTCGGGCGGCACCATCACCTTCAACGTGTACTTCGTCGAGAAGCTCTTCACGGTCTCCTACGACCTGGGCGCCGACGTGCTGGGCAACGCCTGCCCGCCGACCGTGGGCACCCCCGCCGACAAGACCGTCGCCTGGAACTCCTCCAACCTGTACCCCGTCACCACCCCGGTGTGGGAGGGCTACAAGGCTCCCAAGTGGCAGTACAAGAACGCCACGGGCACCTGGACCATCGTCCCGACCAACGCCAAGCTGTGTGACATCGCCGTCAACGACGACAACACCAACCCCATCGTGCTCAAGGCACTCTGGGAGTCCGACGTGGTTCGCCTGGTCTTCAACGCCCAGGTCGGCGGCATCATCAAGAGCACCGACGGTACCATCACGGTTCCCTCCGGTGGCTCCAAGTACAAGGACATCGACGCCGTGACGGGTCCGGCCCCCACGGTCAAGGTCACCGTCGCCGACGGCTACGTCTTCCTGGGCTGGTACAAGGACGGCGTCAAGCTGACCGAGGACGAGACCTACACCGTGACCGCCGTGGACGGCCTGTTCACCTCGGGCACCTACGAGGCCCACTTCCGCGCCCTGTCCTCCATCAACTACAACATCAAGCACTTCTTCGAGGACGCCTCCAACCCCGGCACCTTCGTCGAGAAGCCCGAGCTGCTCGAGGTCCGTTCCGGCCAGGAGAACTCCGTGGTCAACGTCTCCAACGACATGGTTAAGCACGTCAAGGGCTTCACCCATGCCACCGGCATCCTGGGCGAGAAGCTCCACATCGCCGCCCTGGTCGATGGCGAGGAACTGCACCTGTACTATCGCGTGAACGAGCATGACGTGTGGGTCAGCCCGGCCGCCCCCGGCGCCGACGCCCCCGTGCCCACGCCGACCCCGACCTACGAGACCACGGGCATCACCGCCTCGCATACCCTGCAGAAGTTCGGCACCGCCCTCGTGCTGCCGACCATTACCGCGCCCGACGGCTGGGACTTCAAGTGGACCGTGACCTACCAGGATTCCGACTCCACCATCAAGACCACCCAGACGCTCGCCAACGGCGCCAACTTCTCGATGCCCGATGCCGACGTGAACATCGTGGGCACCTGGACGCGCCTGGGCCACACCGTCACCTTCGTGGCCGGCTCCGACGCTCATGGCACCGTGAGCGTGATCGCCCCGGCGACCCTGCCGTTCCGCGTCAACCACGGCAAGAACCTCAACGACCCGTCCGCCACGGGTAGCTCGAGCAACATCAAGGTCGTCGCCGACGCCACCTGGGCGCTCGCCGGCTGGTCCTACGTCGACGAGAACGGCATGACCCTCACCACGGTGAACCCCGACACCGTCCTCATCAACGTGGACACCGTCTTCACCGCCCTGTGGGCCCAGACCTTCAGCGTCATCTACTCCCCGGGCAACGGCGCCTCCAACCATGGTGGCGTGACCGGCTCCGACGACTTCACGCAGCTCGTGGTCGTCGAGAAGGACATCCCGCTGTCCGCCAACAAGAACGTCAACTCCGTGCGCTTCATGCTCAACGGAACCAACTATGACTCCAACGCCCCGGCCGCCGCTGGTTATAACTTCATCGGCTGGTCCTGGGAGCGCAACGGCACTCGTTATTACGAGGTGCTCAACACCCCGACTGCCTCCTACGACCTGAGCGTCTTCGGCGTGGCCGGTACGAGGAACTGGATCATCGACGAGAACATCACCTTCACCGCCATGTGGGAGGCCGCCGAGCAGACTCTGAGCTTCGTCCTGGGTTCCGGCAACCCGGCCCCCGCCTGGACGACCACGGGCGCTGCCGCCGGCACCACCGGCTCCAAGTACACCGTGAGCCCCAGCCCGCGCACCGACGAGACCGTCACGCTGCTCGGCACCGGCGACATCAGCCGCGAGGGTTACACCCTGGCCGGCTGGCGCCAGTGGGTCGACGCCAACGGTGACGGCATCGCCCAGGGCAACGAGCTGGTCGGCGCGGCTGTCGCCGCCGGTGGCTCCTTCACGATGCCCGCCCACGAGGTCATCTTCGTTCCCATCTGGGAGTTCGACAGCCTCAAGATCCGCTACGAGATCGAGGCCGGCTCCATCGGCCGCGGCACGCTCGACTCGCCCGGCGACAACATCATCAACGCCCTGACGAGCCAGCTCAAGGGCTCCACGGCCACGGCCAACACCGGCTACAAGTTCGACGGCTGGTACACCGACGCCGCCTGCACGCAGCGCGTGGACCTGGGCCTGCTGAGCAACATCGTCAACGACCCCAACGACCCGACCGTCATGATCAGCGCCAAGCTGGCCCCGACGCGTCCGTCCTCGGGCTGGGTCCCCATGACCTACTACGCCAAGTTCGTCCCCGGCAAGGCCGAGTACACCATCGAGTACTACCTGCAGGGTGCCGACGGCAACTACACCAAGGCCAACGTCACGCCCAACAAGTTCGCCGACCTCGAGACCGGTGAGCGCGCCGACGTGACCGACGCCGCCAACGCAGCCTACGCGCATCGCCTGAACACCGCTTCGGGCACCTACGCCGGCTACGTCTTCAACGACAACGCCTTCGGTCAGGTCCTCTCCGCCGTGGTCGCCGCCGACGGCTCCACGACCCTCAAGCTCTACTACGACCTGATCTGGTACAACATCGAGTACGACCTGGGCACCAACGACAACGGTGACGCGGGCACCTGGGCTTCCACGCCCGGCCCCAACCGCGCTGTCGGCGGCGGCATGGTCGTCATCCCCGAGGCTCGCCTCGCTGGCATGAGCCTGTCCGGTTGGACCATCACCTGGACCGATGCCGACGGCGTCGAGCAGTCCATGGTGCGCGGCTCCAACTTCCAGATGCCCTTCTTCAACGTGAAGGCCACCGCCAACTGGACCAAGAACGTCGACTTCAAGGTGCTCGTCTACAAGGCCGAGTGGAACGGCAACACGCTGGTCGCCACCGAGCAGCTCGTGACCCCGATGAACTGGCCGGCCTCCTTCGCCTCCGGCGACGGCGTGGCCACCATCACCGTGGGCGCCAACGGCACCATCACCGTGACCGCACCTAATACTCAGGGTTCGAGCTTCTTCCCGAAGACCTACACCCTGCCGCGTCTGGCCGGCTACGAGTACATCGCAGCCTGCGAGGCCCTGGGCATCTACAACACCACCGACGCCCCGCTCGAGGATGGCTTCAAGGTCATGAAGGTCTACCTCGCTCCCAAGCAGGGTTACAAGGTCAACTACGTCGTCGAGATCGACGGCACCCAGCGCCCCGTGGGCGACAAGACGGGCGTTGCCTGGGATGACAAGAACCTCGGCCTGACCACGCTGCCTTCCGGCTTCGAGGGCTACGAGCTCGACGGCTACGGCTGGCAGTACAAGGTCGGCGGCGACCGCATCGACGTCACCGCGACCATGTCCTACGGCGACATCGTCTACGGCATCTACGGCGTGCCCCGCGACTCCGTCAAGGAGATCACGCTCTACGCCAAGATCAAGGCCCTGACCTACCACGTCATCTTCGCCGACGACACCAACGGTGCCGACGACCCCGCCACGACCATCGTGGACAACGGCGACTACCGCTGGACGTCCCCGGTCGTCATGGGCGACCCCGCCACCATCGTGACCCCCGGCTACAGCAAGCCCGGTTACAAGTGGATGGGTTGGGAGATCCGCAAGGCCGACGGCAGCACGCTCGTCAAGTACGATGGCGGTGCCACCGTCAACTACAACGAGCTCGCCCGCCTGCTGGGTCTGGACTCCAAGACGGCCCTGGACACCCCGGTCACCGTCTACGCGGTCTGGGCCGAGTGGCTGCCCGTCACCATCGAGTTCTACACCAAGGACTCCAACGGCGAAGTCAAGTTCCTCGACATCAACTACACCGTCGATGACCAGAAGGTCTACAACGGCAGCTCCTACACGGTTCCCGACGCCATCGTGAGCGCCAACCGCCCCGTGGGCTACGTGCTGGACGCCGGCTCGATCCTGAGCCTCATCGGCGACGCGACCAAGGACAACGTCCTCAAGGTCATCTATAGCGAGGCCAACGGCTTCAAGCTGTTCCTCAACACCAACTACGGTGCCAACGCCAACGCCCAGACCATCACTGGCCTGAGCTGGACCTCCAAGCCTGACTCCAAGGCCACCGCCGCGCCGACCCGCATCGGCTACCGCCTGGCCGACAAGCCGCAGCGCTGGAACACCAAGGCCGACGGCACCGGCCATGACTTCACCGCCGACGCCACCTACGCGCAGATCGCCGAGTGGATCTACGGTGCCGCACTGGACGACGCCGCCATCCTCAAGAACGGCCTGACGCTGTACGCCCAGTGGACCATCGCCAACGACTTCGAGGTCCTCTACGACCTGAACAACGACAAGGACACGAACCCCAAGATCCAGACCGCGGTGCCCGATTACCGCAACCCGCTGGACATGGAGCAGCTCAACAAGCACAACGTGGCCTGGACCGACAACGGCTTCGACCAGAGCAACGACACCGAGCTCGACGCCGCCCCGTTTGGCTACGTCTTCACGGGTTGGAACACCAAGGCCGACGGCACGGGCCTGGCCATCACCAATAACATGACCTACGCCGAGATCTCGAACTACCTCAACGCCAACGCCGAGGTCAAGTCCATCAAGCTGTACGCTCAGTGGGCCGAGCTCGAGATCGAGATCAAGTACACGGTCGACAACGAGGAGGCCGGTTACATCGACCGCTTCCTCGACAAGATTAAGGCCGTCTCCGGCGAGCATGACCCGAACGGTTCGTCTGCCGGCGAGAAGCTGCACTCGGTGGCCAAGGCCAAGCCGGGCTGGCACTTCGTCCGCTGGGAGATCGTCTTCGACGGTCGCACCCGCGCCGTGAGCGACTACGCCAACGAGGTCGCCTACCAGGGTGCCGACGGCTCCACGATCGTGGTCAGCCCCGACTCCGAGTCCGGCCGCCTCTACGGCGCCGAGTACCGCGCGATCTTCGAGCGCAACCCCGAGGCGACCGTCGAGTACGATCCCAACGGCGGCGAGGGCGAGAACTTCACCTTCTCCACCCCGCACGGCAGCTACTTCACCCTGTCCGACGGCTCTCCCTTCAAGCGTGGCCACTACACGCTCAAGGGCTGGAACACCGCAGCCGACGGCACGGGCACGCACTACACGCTGAGCCAGGCCGAGATGCTGATGCCCGAGAGCGGCATGAAGCTCTACGCCGAGTGGGAGAAGAACTCCTACAGCGTGTCGGTCAACGAGCCCGAGAAGGGCGGCTCGGTCACCCCGGGTTCCACCGACGTCATCTACGGCGAGAAGATTCCGCAGAGCTTCGTCGACGGCCTCGACCCGCAGCCGAACCCCGGCTGGCACCTGTCGGGCTGGAAGTACACGATGACCAACGCCGAGACCGGCGAGGTCACCGAGGGCTTCACCACCGACCTGACCACGCTCACGATCGACGGCCCGATTAGCCTCACCCCGGTCTTCGAGGGCGCCGACCCGGTCGTCGTCGACGGACCGCCCCGCACGGGTGACGTGCCCTTCGACGGCACCCTGTGGATCATCGCCCTGGCCGCCCTCGTGGCCTGCGCGATCCTGATCGGCCTTGCGGTGCTGCGTCGCCGCGAGGAGGAGGCCTACGAGGCCGCCACCGCGACCTACGGCGCGCATTCCGCGAGCTGGAGCGATGCCAAGGCCACGCGCGTGCTGTGCACGAGCGGCTTCGGCGCGCATTCCGTCCGCAGCGACGGTTCGCGCGTGTCGCGCAGGGAGCGCGAGGCGCAATGGGACTGCGAGACGCGTGAGGAGTTTCTCGCGCAGGCCGCCGAAAGCGGCATCGGGGCGCACGCGGTTGCCGCGAGCGCCGACACATCTGACGACGAGCTGCGCACGAGCTGCTGCGGTGCCCATTCGGTGGCCGCGGCGGGTCGTGGCGCGCATTTGATACCCGTTCTGGCCGACGAGGCCGCCTGTGGCGCCGTGGAGCGCCTGGGTGCAGCCCAGGGAGCCCACACGGTCTCCAAGGCCGGAGAGCGCGTCCTGGACGGCCTGGTGGCCGCCTACGGAGCGCATTCCGTCCGCCGCGCCGACGATGGCGTCTGGGAGAGCTTCGCGGCGATCGTGCCGCCGACGCGCCCCGACGCGCCCGGCACGCGCGAGCGCATCCCCTATGTCATTCTGAACGTCATGCCGAAGCTTCAGC
>OLSN01000166.1_pt1 | contig 72298 bp, 71 predicted proteins | sample 1672411 | NCBI WGS metagenome assembly OLSN01 (sample SAMEA3136683, study PRJEB25190) | human gut metagenome | biome: human gut; feature: human-associated habitat; material: faeces | place: Austria | collected 2013 | reverse complement strand
TTTAAATTACAATCATAGAAATATAATTCATCCATAGACATTCTCTAACTTTCTCTGTTAACATTATTGTCAAAATTCTCTAACGATATCCCTGCTCTTTCTTGATTTGCTTTTCGAGTTCTTTTGCATATTCACCTAATCCACATTTTTTTCTTATATCCTTTGGAAAATATCCCTCTGGTTCTACGTATACCTTACTTTTTGCCATCTTTTCATCCTCTCTTTCTATCTCTTATCGTCATAATGTTAGAGCATATTTTCAAATCTTATTCCCCAATCATCATTTGTAACTACGAAGATGGAATCATCTGCTTTTTCAACAAATTCTTTCAGTGATATACTGCCTATCATTCCATGTTCATATGCATCTTCCATATCTTTAAATTTAACTTCATCGTTTGTATCTATATTAACAATTCTACAGGGTTTAGAATATAATGTATAATCTCCAATATCTATTGATATTCCCTTCATTCTATGCAAAAATGTGTCCTTTAACATTTATTTCACCTTCTATCTCTTAAACGCGTTATTTTAAAATACATTCAATATCTTCTTGTTTAATAGTATCTGTATCGATACTTCCATCTTTTCTATCAATATCTGCCTCATAAGCAATACCTTGCTCATATAATTGCAAAACTATATTTCTATCGTTTTCAATATTTTATCCTGCACTTTATTTAAACTTTTTACATCTACTAATTTCACACTTATTTTCATTTACCCCTTCCCACCACATATGTATAAAATTTTCCAAATTTAGTTTTTACAACCTTAACCTCATCTTTAACCATCGGCGCCGGATATTTCTTTGTCGGTATAATCCATATATCTTTCATACTTTTTCTTTCCTTTGGAAAATATACATTATATACAGTAGAAGAATACTTTCCAGTCTTTTTATAAGTTTTCTTTGATATTCGTCCATATTTTATCCCTATTGGAGGGAATAAAAAATACAAGACATATCCACCCCAGATGCAGGAAATGTATAATATTGAAAATATTGCAATTAGAATATATGATTTCTCTTTATACAACCCATATGTATATAAAAGAAATACTAATATGGAAATTAAAAATATAATTAATCTAATTTTTAATGACTCTTTTCCTAGTTCTCTGTATTCTTTTTTGTCTTCTTCTGTTAATTCATCAAATACTAAATTTTTATTTTTATTCATTATTTCTGATAAGTACCTGCTGTAACAATAATTTTAAATCACTTTTTGGTAAAAACGGATACACGCCATCTAAATCAAGCACTTTTCTTTTCCTCCTCTCGTATTGAAAGTTGATAGTTTATATTTTGTTTAAATAGTTAATCCTAAAATTGCATTGTCGTATAAAAATTGCTTTAACTCTTCTATTGTTTTCTCTTTCTCTGGAACCGGAGGCTCATAATCCGTTCCTGAAATACCAACTGTTCCTGTCCGTAGTTTTCCCCATTCCAAAGCTTCATTTCTTGCAATATATCCATTCAACTTACACCAATAATCAAATGTAACTTCTTCATTTACCGTATTTAAAAGAAATTTCCATGCATCACTCATGTTCAAAATTGCCTGAATATCGTCAAGTTGTACATTTGGAACATTCACACCATTTAAAATTGTCCGTGTTTGCGGAAAAGTTACTGCTTTGTTTTCCATTTTCATTCCACAATATATGTTTTCATCCATTCTTTTCTTTGCAAAAATTAGACCCTGTTCAGGAGATAGATGAAATTTATCTTTAAATTTTGACATTGTAATACGCACCTTTTCCTCTTTTCCATACACATTATAACACAGATTTATATAGTACTGTCAGCAATTGCTATCCGAATTGCTGGATATCATACTTATTTTATCCCCAATGCTTCCTTTAAAAATCCTACTATTCTCTTTTCATACTCGCCATATATTATATTTTCCTTACTTTCAGAATCACTGCCCTCAACAAAATATCTTCCTGTCTCTTTACTAATTGACAAAGAATCAAGCGGCCAGCCCTCAAATCTTTTAGTTGATGCTTTATCTATCATATAAAAAGCCCCTACATTTTTTGCTGACTCTCTATCCATAAATGATGAAATCCTACCATTGTTATAAACAGCTATACCGTCCAGGTAATAGGCAGATACCTTTCCTCCAAGCTCTCCTATAAGATTTGAATAATACTCAATCATTTCTTCATCTGATAATCTGTTCATTCCCATTGGAGTTCTAACATTTAATCCCGGTTGTCTCTCATCTTCTAAACTTAGTTCCTCAAAATACAATCCCGAATCATTACAAATCACCAAGTCAAAATATTTGCCATAATATCCTGCTTTGCATATTGCATTTTCTTCCGGCGTTTTTCCTGTCTCATCCGGTTCATTTTCTATCTCTAAATCTTTTAATGTTATAAATTCTATATCACAATTTTCTAATAGTTTAGAAAACCTCTTTACCTTTGACGGATTAGTTGTTCCCAGTAGTACTTTCATCGTTCTCTCCTTTCAATTCTTTTCATACTTTATTTCAAAATAGTCTAAATATGCCTTATATCTATCTTGCGCTGTTAGACATGTATCCATTAAATAACCTTTTTCATCCTTCCCTAAAGCAGAATGTAGCACAGCTTAATTTTATGTAAAAAAACTCCTGCACACCATTTCTAGTATACAGGAGTTCATTATTTTAAGTAATTATACTCTTTTCACTTATCAGTGTATTACTTGTTAGCAATAGCTGCCTGTGTGGTAATGGTTCACTAACTAGCTAAATCGTATAAATATAAACCAACATAATATATTTTAAAAACATAAAATTCCCAACAAATAACTTCATTGCGAAATTAAGTAACCTTAATAAAACAAAAAGAGGTCGTATTTGCAACCTCTTTCCTTATCATTAATTATACATTTGTATATATCCTTATTGTTGCAGGTTTATCCCAGCTGTCTTTCTTTGCTCGTCTACCTAAACTATTGGCATACTTCTTTGCTTCATTATAAGTAATTTGAAATTCCTTAATTAATACTGCATTAGAATTATCCAACTTCTTTGATGCTGGATGAACCGATGGAATGTATTCTTCGTCTGGAACATATAAAGGCTTATCATAATTTGCATTTGGATCTATCCTGATATTATATTCAAAAACATTGTCTGCACATACTTTGATACTGTTAACATAAGTCTCAATAATTCTGTCGGAAACACTTGTAACTTCTGAACCTACTGCAGGAAATCTACATGACTTTTTAATAAAATTTCTGACTTCCTTTAATACTCTAGACTTTTCATCAACATTATCATTGATTTCTTTACATTCCTTTAATAAGGACTTCTTTTCATCTATTTCTCTTATGATTTCTTCTTTCTTGTATTTAAATTCATCTTTTGAAATAACCCCTTCCATTAAAAAATCAAGAAGATTTTTCTGGTCATTTTCCAACTTTTGAATTCTCTTTTCTAACTCCTCTTTATTTTTTGCTTTTCTAAAATTACCCCCAGAGCCTTCAAAAGCTTTGTCAATAACATTTAATACCTTTTCTTTAACTTCATCTACATTACATGATAGACTATCAAATACTCGTAATGTGATTAAGTCTAACTTCCAATCTACAATACCATTTATGCAACAATTATCCTCTAATTGCTTACTACGCTTTTGACGTTCTTTTATACTGCCATCTTCAACTACCTGTAAACACTTATATGTTATTAATTTCCCATCCCTGCATTCATCTCTTCTAAACCTTCTTCCACAACCACAACGCATCTTTCTGCAATAAACATCATTGCTCGTAAGTATCCCTCTTTTAATGATTTGATTTGAACCATTAGTATAACAGTTAATTCTTGAGTCTAATACCTTTTGCACTTCTTCCCAAGTTTCCTTAGAAATAATTGCAGGAAAATTTCCCTTCTTTATGATACGTCTGCTTTTATCCTTCTGATTAACTCGCTCGTGTGTAAGTGGGTCAATTGTATAACTCTGCATATATTCATACTCCCCTATATAAGTCCTTCGTCTTAAAATTCTTTCTATGGTTGACTCGTGCCACTTAGTTTTTCCTAATGCAGTTTTGTAACCATTATCTTGAAGATACAATTTAATCTTTTTAACCCCATAGCCTGCAAGAACCATATTAAATATAAGTCTAACAGTTTCTGCCTGTTCTTCATTTATAACATATGTTGTTGGCTTACTGTCTGGACACTTCTTATCCTGCTTTACAACATCATATCCAAGAATGTTACCTGTGCCAAAATGTCTGCCATTAGCTCTTGCCACTGCCTGTCCTGAAAATACTCTTTCTGATACTTTTCTGGATTCCTGTTCTGCATATGTTGCCATGATTGTTAATTTGAAATAATCATCCTGATTAAAAGTCCAAATTCCATCATTTACAAAATACACCTCTACACCACGTTGTTTCAATTCATCAACCAACATCAATGTTATCTTTGCATTTCGCATAAATCTGCAAACTTCTCTTGTGATGATTAGGTCGTATACTCCAGCTTTAGCTTTAGAAATCATTTCATTAAAACTTTTTCGCTTGTTCATAGATGTACCTGATATACCTTCATCAACATATAAATCTTTTTCTGTATCAAACTCCCACTCTGGATGCTGATTGATAAGGTCGGTTATCCATTGATTTTGGTTCTCCAATGCATTAACCTGTTGCTCATGCTCCGTACTAACTCTTGTAAATGCACATACCTTTAAATTGCCTGAAATCTTTTTCCTATTCTGAATAAATATTCTGGAATCATATATGTTTGTTATCTCTTCCACGTTTGTAACTCCTTCCTTGCATTCTCATATGTAGCGATATTTATGATTTGCTCTTTAAACAAATCATCTATAATTTGTTTGATTAATAAATCAGTTGAAAGTTCAACATTTTTTGTCTCGTCTTTTTGCATATAAGCCTCCTTCTGAAAATAAATTCAAAAGTAAATATTTTGTTTCGATGTCAAACTCAACTATTTATAAAACTCAACTATTTTTTATTAATCTCAAAACCCCCATTAATATCGCTGTAAAACTTGCTATCTGACGTGTGTGATGTTAACTCTGGAATCATATTAAGTACACTGTCTATGTCTCACAAAAAATAAAGCATACCTTTGTTAGATATGCTTTAGTCTTAATTTCAAAAATTCTATTGTAATAAGAAGAAACTAATTATTCGATTTTTGTTATAATACACCTACAGAACTTGTAATATAGTAATTTAAATGACAAAAATAAATAGCAGATACCTTTTGATACCTGCTACTTATAATACTTTTCAAACCATCTCGGTTTTCTAACATATTCACTTTTGGGTTCTTCTTTTTTATCCATTAATCTCAACATACCACAACCATCTGTCTCCGATAAGCAGTGACCATTACCATCATAGTCACTACATTTATTGATATCTGGACTTAAAGCACATACTCTCTCCATAAATAATCACCTCTCCATGATTATATCATATAAAAAAGAATGTGTGAACAGTTGTTCGAGATGACGTACCCCACATATAACTAGAGATTACTAAGGTCAGGCATAATTTTAATATATCTCTCAATACCTGCAAGTAAATCATCATCTTCAACACCTGCAAGATTACTGCTTTCTGCACATACTACTAAAAGCTGACCTAATCGCATATCTGGATACTTCTTCCAAGCAACTTTTATGCGTTCAAGGACTTTATCTATTCTTTCTGGATTTCTGGGAATATAAGGCATTATACACACTTCCTTTCATAGTTTATTTTCGGTGTATGTAGTAAAACTCTGTTTAGAAGAAAAAGCAAGTAATTTTTAAAGGAAAAATTTTGAACATCATATTTTATTTATAGTCTTATTATGGTAAAATAAGGTAAATTTATTTAAATTATAAATTAGGAGTATAGAGTTATGAGAAAAAGAAGTTTAATTGCAACTACTGTGACAATTACAACTATGATGTTGATGTCATCAGTAGGTTGCAGATTTGATGGAAATATAACGCCATTAGGTAGTACTCAGGTATATGCATCTGAAGTTGTTCAGCAGGATGATGATAGAGGTATAATCCCACCAACTTTAGATACAAGTCAGGTGTACACATCTGAAGTTGTTCAGGATGATGATAGAGGTATAATCCCACCACCAGCTTTAGATACAAGTCAGGTTGATAGTTCAAGTCAGAATGTAGAAGAACCTACAGGTACTCCACCTAATGATGCAAGTCAAAATACTAATACTAATACAAACAACACATCATCAGTAGTAGTAAAGAAAGCACCAACAATTAAGGTTAGTAAAACTAAATTTACTATCAAGTACAAGAAAGGTTTAACAAAAACTCAGGTTGTAAAAAGTATTAAGAGGAGTATTACTGCAAAAGATGCTGATGGTAAAAGTCTTAAATCAAAAGTTCAGGTTAAAAAGCCTAGCTTCAGTAGTAAGAAGTACAATAAGTATCAGAAATTAACTGTTACAGTTAAAGATGATTATGGAAATGTATCAACAAAAACAATCAAGCTTAAACTTACTAAGTTTACTTCTGTTAAAAAGTACAAGAAGTTAACAAAGAGTTCTGCTCTATATAAGAAGGCAAGCACAAGTAAGGGTAAGAAGATTAAATCAATTAAGAAGGGTACAAAGGTTTATATAATCAGTAAACTCCCTAATACAGGTTGGTATAAAGTAAAGACAAAGGGTAAAGTAGGCTATATGAAGGCTTCCAAGTTTAAGGTTGTTAAGAAGAGCACATCACCTAATTATACCCCTGCACCAGCAGGTAAAAAAGTTTATATTTCAGAACGTAGTTATATTTTAAATGGTTATGTATATATAGATGGATTTTCCAGACCAGTAATGACAGAAGAAGAGTGGTATAGTTTGGATGATAATGCTGTAAAGCATGATAAAGAATTGACAGAAGGAGACTGGGGACCATCTTGGGCAGGTGGAAACAATTAGTTGACATTAATCTTATATTAAGAAGAGTCAGATTAACTTCTGGCTCTTTCTACTTCTACCCCAAAAGATAGTTACACTTCATAATCTATCGGTACAATACAAAAACTTTCAATATCATATGTCTGCATGAACTCTTGATTATCTATAAAATCAAAAATATTAGATACCTTCTGCATCACGTTCTTAAAATAATTATCTGATACAGGTTTCTTGAAAATCACTCTTACTATCAACCACGCATCAGCCTTAATAAAGTATTCTTGTTTCATGTTCTCCTCCTACTAGTAAAAATTCTTGAATTAAATCTTAAATTCGTCATTTTCTTATTTCTTCTATATTAATGTTATTATTTATTACTTGTAATTTCGTTTTATTTAAAGGAAAGCCATTAAGACTCCCCTTTAACTAAAATACATTATAAATTTTCAATAGGTATCATATCATAATTTTCGTGATTTCCCTGCACCCATAAGATTATAAATGGAAGATTTGAGAGCCACTTTAGGTTATAGTCAAATGTTCTGCTTTTGTTCCATAACAAACCAAAGTCCCCACAGATAACATAATCGGCATCTTCAAACTTGATTCTTCTCTTTCTTGTAAATCTACCGAAATCATTATGACAGTCTCCTGTTACATATATCATGATTTACCCCTCCTAACTAAAGTAAATGAACATTCTTACTTATTGCTTCTTCTACTTTCTCATCTTCAATACCTATGTATCTTTGTGTAGTTCTAACTGAACTATGTTGCAGTAATATCTGCACCAATCTAATATCATTACCATTGTCCTTATAAGTGGATGTGGCATAAAACTTTCGCATGCTATGGGTTGATACATTTTTTAATTCTAATTTTTCACATACCATCTTTAAATACTTTTGAATATTTCTAACACTAAAAGGAAATAACTTCTGCTCTGGTTTTATACCCCATCTGATTGAGTACTCCTGAATAAAGTTTATAACCTCAAGTGGAACTCTAAACTCTCTTTTCTTTTTAGTCTTCTGCTCAACAATATCAATACGATAAGAACTACCATCTCTAATGAAATCACTTAATCGTAACTTTACTAAATCTTGAATTCTAACTCCAAGATTAGCTTGAAGAATTAATGCATCAGCTATTCTTTCTTTACTTCTAATATTATGACCGTTGTATTCAAAACCACTTCGCAATAAAGATATTATTTCTGTATATTCTTCATAGGTTACTGGTCTGCATTTTTTGTTCATTTATTTTTCCCACCTTTCTAATAGTTCGTAATTTCACAGGATTTAGTGCGTATCTTGATTGATAAATTCATTCTAATTCCCAAACTTCCCATAAATAGGGCATAGTTCGTAAAAGATATATTATACGAACAAAAAGTTGACCTCGTATTTGGAGCTGTGTGGCAATATTCGAGATTGCCTCGGACAATTTACCCCTGAGCAGGTAAAAAGCCTGTGTGAGCCAAAATGAAAGTTACGAATTTTATTTACCAAAATACGCACTAAATTGTGCTCTATACTTTAACTCTATATAAGAATATTTAACAGTGGCTAAACTGCACAAACCTTCAGCAGTTCATTTAGTACTTTTGATTTTTATAAGAAATAAAAACGAGTTTCTTCTATATAAATGGGTATAAAAAAGGAAAGTACCCAAACCGATGGATACTTTTCCTCATTACCAGATATATAAACAAAATTACTTCTTATCATTTATTTGTTTTAAGGCTTTAATCTTTGTTACTGCCTCATTGTACATACGATTAAACTTATCTTTCTGCTCCTCAAGTTCTTTCTTGAGCTGATCCTTTTCTTTTCTCAATCGCTCCACTTCATTGTCTTTTGTTATACCCGATGGATTAATGACTCTACTGTCAAAAAACTCAAGTAACTCTGCTCTTTGAATCACATACTCTGGTTGAGATAAAATCTTGTATACCAAAGCTAAACTACCAATATCTAAACTTTTTAAATGTGAAAAAGTAGATTTACTGTCATGTAATTTAAAAATAGTCAACACTTCCAACATATCCTTTGAAAATTCAATATGCTCTGGAACTTTCACATTCATCTGCTCCTTACATAACTTGTTGAGCATATTGTCGAAATTGACAGAGTAATGATTTCTAAATATGTAATCATCATTTAATGAAATACAGATATTTATTAATCTGCGTAACTTCCTTTCATTGTCTGGATTACTACTGTCACTTAACATCACCTGAAAACAATCATTGCCAAATACTTTATAAAGCCTTCTGCTTATTCTTGATGAAGCTGACCTAACACTTTCTGCCTTTAAAATCTTTAAACCATCATCTGTTTTAACTGTAATCTGCATCTTGTTTGGAACTTCTTTTCGTAGAATATTCTCAAATATCTGTCTTTCAGTATCGTTCTTACACCACTTGTATGAGTAGATATACTTTTCAAGTGATGACAAACTTTTTCTATTAAGGTCACCATAAATCTTATAGAGGTCATTGTCTGAATCGGCTGTGATGCTCTGTCTGACTGATAGATATTCCTTAAAAAATTCCTTTGCCATTAAAAATTCCTCCTTTTGTATAAAACTCTTTTACTTCTTTTTTCCTTTTTCTAAACTGAGCCAATTGCCCTATTTATGCACTATTCCACAAAAAAGGAAATGGAAAGACCAAAAAGTTTCCTAAATTTAATTAATTTGAATCTATATGACCTCTTTTAAAATGAATGTTGAAAAATTTAAACTCTTTTATTGGAGAAAATATAGGCTTTCTATAACGTTGGATTTATAATATGAATTAGATTTGATTATTGAAGATTACTAACTTCTAAAGAAATATGTCGAATTTATAAGTATTGTAACTTTGTAAATATCAAATAGATATTTACAGATAGTAATACCCCACTGATAAGAAAAGCAGAATGCTTTTCTGTGTCATACTCAATTTTAATATTAATTTTCTACAGTACAATCTGATACTTTTACATGAATAATAACTATAGTTTTCTACTGCCGGGAAACTATAATATCAAAACTTGTAAATACCATTATCATATTTTGATAAAAGATATCGGCTCTGTCATTTACATATTTACCTCGCAAATATATAACTACACACAATATTTCTTTACTTGAAGAAAATGTCTTATTTATAATAACTTCGCTGTTTTATCTTATAAATTAATAAACAAAACACCCATCAAAGACAAGATTTGACACGTCAAAATTATTTTTTGATTTCATACAAAAGTTTTGATGCGTCAATTAAAAGATTTGACTCGACAAAAGGAAGATTTGATGCGTCAAAGAAAAGGTTTGACACGTCAAACAAAAGATTTGATGCAACAAACAAAAGATTTTATGCATCTAAAGGAAGATTTGACAGGACAAAGTGAAGATTTGATGCGTCTAAATTATTTTTTGATTTCAAACAAAAGATTTGATACCATCAAAAAATTAATTTGATTTCAAAATTTTCGTTTGATTGTATATCTTGGCATCATAAAAGCCAATACTCAAAACTGAATATTGGCTTTACTGTATGTATATTACTAAAGTTTTCTGAAGCATACCCCAACCAACTATTTAACAACGTTTACACTTCTGAATCCTTCAATGACTGCTCTACACTCATCAGATACATTATCTTCTCCAATAATATAAATATCTTTCCTTGTAGATACCTGTGATACGATTTCCTGAATAAGTAAACTTATATCGTCTAAAGGAGAATCTGACAGACTGACTTCATGAATAAGTACATAGCCACTTTCTATTCTTTCTTTAATGGTGTTAATTAGATTAATACCTCCATCCTTCATTAAGATTTTGTCATATACCCTCTTATATGCAGGAGAGAACTCGTCAGGATTATCTGAATTAAAAGACTCTTTATAACTTTTAATCTTACCATTAAGTTGAGTAGCTATCATATTGTCATATCGTCTGAACTCCTCTTCTAAGGATTTTTCATAAATAATTGATGCTTTCTCCTTTGCTTCATCATCTGTCATACCTATAGTTTTTAACTTCAAAAATTCTGTGTTAAGTCGTGACTTTGCTCTGGCTAACTGCTTATTTGAGAACTCATCTAACTTCTTATTACGTTCTTCATCACATTCCTTAATCTTCTTATTAATTAAGACTTTGATTTCTTCATTAACCTTTTCCTTAATCTGTTCATCGTTTAACTCTGTAACTTCCTCGATTATTGATTCTGCAAATTCATTCATGTTGGTAATTAAAGTTTTATGCTTAAATCTTGCTTCAAGCTGATGATTACCCCTTTTCAAACCTGCATCGTCTTTATATATCAAGATTGCAACTGCACTGTTTCTTGAACATTCTCTAAGTTTACTGCTACTGTTCATTAATAATTCTACGATACTGCTTTTCTTGAAGTAATACTGACCATTCTCCTTTGTGGCAGATATAACACCTTTATCTCTGTAGTTAAATACTGTCTGCTTCTTTACACCTGCATAATTTGATAATTCCTCTGCTGTTAATAAATCACTCATGATTAATACCTCCGTCAAATTTCACTTTTGATTTCAAAAATAATTTTTGATAATAAAATATTTTTTTGATTTCAAATTTATTTTTTGATTTCAAAAATTTATTTTGATTACTATATTTTTGATTGATTATAAACTCAAAAGACATATAAATATCAGGTATAGAATCTAGATTTAAGATACCCCACACGATTAACCTCATTCTACAATATGAATCGTACCCAAAATGATTAAGATTTTACAAAATATATCAAATACTCTGTATCAGGCTATTAGTTGTAGTATCTTCAATACATGTATCAGTAAAATTTATACTATCTGAAAGAAAATCAAGGATAATTAGCAAATTATACTGTTTTCCATTGAGAACTTGAGATAGATTTATTTACCTTCAAAAAATAAGACCTACAAGACTATCTATCTTGCAGGTCATATACTTTTATTATTTAAATCAATATATTATTTTTATATCGCTCACTTGCTAAATCTGAATATCTGGTACCAAAATCATTTACCATGTAGCCATACTTATCTAATCTGAATGGTGCAATTTCTATACAATACTTTCTACATAAATCAACTAAATTATATCTCAATACTAAAAATGGATTGGATGCCACATCTGTCAGAATTGAGGTCATAACACCTGCTGGTGTTAACCTGCCTTTTATATAACTCTCAATCAAATCTTCATATCCTTCTCTGTGTGTGACTGGATTAAATACAGAACTACTTGCGTATCTCTTTTCAACAAGACTGGCTTCCATTACTGCCTCTGGCTCATTATCTGTAACTCTGCCTTGATAGTATCGACTACCTATCTTTACTGCTGGAATAAATTTAAGTCTATCACAACCACTATTAGATGGCTGTGTTATATACCCCATTTGATATTTTGTGCTATCTTTATCGCAGGTTCTACCTTTACATAAGTTGTCAGACATTCTATTGGTTTTACAACCATCCAAAAGAAAATACTCTTCATTTTTCTTTAAGACACCTCTATTGATACTTGCAACTGTAGATATATTTAATACAAGTCTCTTAAGGTTCAAAAGGAAATCGATGTCTTTATTATCATAGAAGTACTTGATGTCATTTAATAAATCATAAACTATACTACCATTACTGTAGCTTTCTATTCTGAATCTTTCCTCTATTACTTGTATTCTAAAAGGTTCTTCTTCCTCTCCATATAAATCACTATCAATGACTGTTGAATATTGTAAGTCTTTAGGAAAAAAACCTAAATAGAACTTATTGTTTGATTTCACGACTCTTTCTAATGGATAGCCTCTGTCATACTTATATGAATACTGTTTATCAAAGTCCCTTAAGGCTTTATCTATTACTTTCTTTGGTGTCAGCATATTGTGAAAGTAGACGTAACGTTCATTATTGACTTTAACAATATGGTTGGCTAAATAGCTTCTTCTATAATCCTTTACTTTATCAAACTTTTCAATGTAATCCTCAATACCCTGTAGATTACTACGAAAAAGCAACATGCAGTCTTTATTCATAATATCTCATCCTCCTTTAACAATTTATTATTATAAATGGTCTTTGGATTAACATTAGAAAAAATAAAATCTACCAAACTATTTCTAGCTTGATAGATTTTATTACTACTGTTCAGCTTCAATTAAAATCTGCTTTATTTTTTGTAATACCTTATCATTACCTTTTGTATCTACACAGCTAGTCTACACTAGACAAAGTGTATGTTAAATGAACTAAAGTCCATGCTCAATACCCCATTTGTTCTAAAATTTGATATTATTGCAGAAAAATACTAATTAAATAAAACATACCTATAGAACTTGATAATACTAAATTTATCTCCTATTTTTGATATTTATATTTTTGGCAAAAAGAAAAAGGTCACCATTTAGATGACCTTCCTCTGTTTATATGAAATTTTATTGACCTTTATTCATATCAATTGTATGCTGACTATTAACTGTGAAATCACTACCTGCAACCTTCTGCTCTCTAATAAGAATTCTTTCATTTCCTAGAACTGCTCCATAAAATGTTTCTGGTACACTTACTGTTAAATAGAAAGCACCATTAACTGAACCATTTGAAGTATATGTTCCATAATCAAGTTTATCTGAAATGATGATGTCACCAATATTTACTACTGTTGAATATCTCTTGATAACGAAAGCTACTGACTCTTCATCGTACCATTTATTACTTGAATGGTTATCTGAATCTATGCTGCTTTCAAACATTTCGTTCAACTGATTTTCAATACCTGATTTGTTGAACATTTCTTCTGCCTCTATAAGTGAAATATGATACTGATTTGACATATCTCTTATAACATCTGCTTTGGTATTATCTGTTATTTCTCCATGGGCAAACTTGATTTTTATTGTCTTTGTTTCTGTATCTTCTGATTTTTTAATAGGGTTTGCAATATTGAAATCTGTGTAGCTCTTTGTTCCAACTTTCATTGTAGCTTCAACCTTGACATTATTCTTGAATGCTTCTACATAAGCCTCATGTTCTTCTTCTGGCTTATAATTCAAATTGTCTGCGTTAAATACTTTCTTAAGGTTTTCTCCATTGTAGTTATCATTAATATCTAAAGAATAAGATACTAACTTATATCTAACATCATTTGAAGCATTACACTGAATATCACTACCTTGTGCAATTACTATGTTGCCATTAGCATCTGTATTGGCTGTGCTACCTGTTAAACCACTTGTAGTATTTATATCACCTTTAGATACATTATTACCTGGTAACTTGTAAGTCATTGATATACCTCTGATAGATGATGGTAAGGCTGTTCTTATTTTCTCACCCATTGTGTATACTGTGTGATTACTTACCCCTGTCAATTTATCATTACTTACTAAAGGTAAATTAAAGCTGAATCCTACCTCTGGAAATACTGAAATCTTACTACTTGATGTATTTACAAATGTAAATATATTCTTTTCAACATTATCATTACTCTTTAAGTATGCTCCTCTACCTGCTTCTCTGTTCTCTGCTGTTCCTTTATCAAGTGCTGTATACTTTTTAATTCTATGGATAATATTATATTCATTATTCTGATTTACCAATACACCTCCTGCATTGATATCTGCTCTGAACTTGTAATCATCTGCTTTTGTCTGATTGAATACACTTTCAGTATTAATTGGTGTTACAATTGGTGAAGTCTTACCAATGTTTCCTAATATATATCCCATTGAATTTAATCCTGCAAGCACATCACTTCTTAACTCATTACTTCTATATGATGTAATAACTGGAGTATCTCCCCAGATTGCTCTTGTTAATGTATATGCATAACTTGGATAAGCTGTGGCATTGAAGTTCTTTGTCGTATACTTTGCAGGTCCAAATAAACCTGTAGGTTCATAGTAATTTGTTAAACTAACTCCATATTTATTATTTAAGTCACCTGCTAATTGATGTGTTACTGAATATGGATAAGTCATATCTAATACATAATTTCCAATTGGAATAATGCTACTTACATTGGATTTTTCTCCAAGTAAGTTAGGATATATATAATTAAGTTCATTACTTGCAAGACTATCCTCTGAATATACCTTTACAGGTAATGCATAAGATACCTTAACTACAAGAACAGATACACCACTGATATTGTTATCACTCATTGAAGCACTTCCTACAATAACATTGTTTTCTTTCTTAATGTACTTTGCTCCAATTACTGACTTACCTGTAACATTTCTAAATGCATTACTTAATGTAGTAGCACCCTGCTCGCCTCTTAAGATGTATGTCTGTCCTAAACTTCTTATCATATCCTCTGTAAGTTTCTTTGAATCAGTCATATTATATTCATTTGTCTTCCAAGCTAAAACATAAGTAGCATCTTTTCTTCCTATGTTCCATGTTTTAGTTTCATCAGCTCTATAGTTTGCACTTGATATATTACTATGCTGAGCTACTTCTGCTTTTTCGTTGATATAAACTTCTGACTTCTTACTTGTAACATTCTTATCCTTTGCTAAATAAGAGATGCTGGCGTAAATTGTGCCTTCTGACTTTTTCATGTTCTTTGTGCCTGTAATCTTACCTGCAAGGAACGTACCCCCTTGAAGATTTGCTAATGTTGTTGTGTCACCTCTGGCAAATACAGAGCCTACATCATATACTGATGTGACACCATTAACATTACTTAATGCTGTGGCTACACTACCTTTAACTGTATCAGCACCACTCTGGAAACTATAAGTATATGTGTTACCAAATCCCCCATAGACTGCTGAAGCATTAGTCTTAATAGATACATTACTTAATGCTCCTGCAATATCTGCCTGACGAAGTGACTTTAATTTATAACTTTTAGAACTAATAGGTATCTGCAATGCATCATAACCTAACATTGTATACCCTGATGTATCACCTGTATTAGATAACTTTGTGATAGTATCTGCTTTGCTTGATGTATCAATAAGAGTTTCATCATCAGATAAATAAATCTGCTTATTCTTTAATGAATTATTATAAGCATTACTTACTACTGCTTTATAATCCTTGTGACCTAAAGAAGTACCTTCAGGATTTTTCTCTGATGTTGTACCTCTCCATGATTTAGATAAAGCTGTTGTATTTGTATTTGCTTTCATATCTCCATTATAAGAAATTACTACATTCATAGCCTGTGTTCTTGTTTCTGGCTCTTCCTTACTTGCATTACAGAAGAAATAAGTAGCTTCTCCTAATGCACTTTCAGGCTTAATCTTAATCTTTCTTGCTTTATATTCTGCATCCCAAGTAAGTAAATCCTTATCTGCTGAAGTATACAAGCAATAAACTGAATAAGCATCCTCGCCTACTTTTGTTGTAAGTAAATCACCATAACTGAATACATATTTCTTTCCTGACTTCATGTTTGTGGCTGTTGAACACAATTCGATTACAAAACCAAAGTTCTTTACATACTCTTCAAAATTATCTGTATCATAACCTGAAGTATTTTTTAATAACTTTAATTCTTTTTTTCCATTGGAAGTTAAGTTCTTTTCTCTGTCATCCAATTCATCAATGTAATTAGAAAATATCTTCTTGAGGTTTTCCTTCTTACCTTCAGTTATAATCTTCTTATTTAGTTCATCAGAGAATGATATATACTTCTGACCATTTATTCCAATAGTATGTGTTGGAAGATTTAACTTAACACCTAAATCAGAAAAATCAAACTTGCCACTATCATCAAGTGTTAAATGGCTGATTGTCTTCTTGCCTGAAGTTGACTTACTTGTAAAATAATAGGCATTCTTTGCTTCTTTTGTAGATGTTGTATAAAGAGCAATATCTCTGAAAGTATAATACTGATCCTCATAATTTAATTTAACTGTAGAATCTTTTTTTACTGAGTCTAAACTCTTTTTAAGTAGTATTGGATATACCCTGTATATTGTAGCTTCATTATAGTCAGTACACCAATTACCCTTAGCTGCACCTGATGTACCTGTGCCTATAACTGTATCGTCTGAAGCATCTGTCTCGACTGCTTTTACCTCTGTAGGATTTTTTGTAAAATTAATACTAGAAACTGCTAAAGTTGCAATTAAAACAGATGATATAAATTTTTTAAGAAACTGTTTTCTCATGATTCTATCTCCTTTCAAATTTATTTCTTTCAATATTTCATCTTGAAAATTTTGTCAAATTTTCACTAAACTACCCCATAGAATGAAATAACTAATCTGAATACTCTCCTCTCCAATATGCATCAACCTGCTCACGAGTGTAATACTCTTTACCTGATGGTGTTTTAAACTGTGGTTTTAATTTACCTACCTGAACCCATCTCCATAAAGTTGTATTACTTATACCTATTGCATTGGCAAATTCTGTCTTTGTTAAATACTCCGTATTATTTAAACGCATCATGGTTACTACCTCCTTTCATCGTTTGAGTAATATAAATTTATGTGAAACTAAATAAATACTGGTGGTAAAAAGAAATACTTTAAAACAAAAAGGAAGAAATCTGGTAGATTGTCTACTAAATTTCTTCCTTTATTATTTTTTATTATGAGAACTTGAGAACTAAATAACTAACTTCAAAATTTTTAAGAAAAATTACCTTTTGGTGGGTTCATTGTTCCATCTTCATTCATTACTCCATTCTTTTTTAATTCATCAATTAATTCCTTCTCTCTCTTATCGTAGTCTTTTTCACTTTCCACCCTGAAGTCACCATTAAAACCATTCGATGGGTTTGTTTTCTTCTGAGTGGTCTTTTTAGTTGATGTCTTGATTTTCTTTTTACTTAGGTTCTTGTTTGGAATGTATCCTGTCTTTCCTTTTACCTTGACTTTTCTCCATCCATTACTAACCTTACCAATGACCTTTATCTTTGTGCCTTTCTTTATTTTGAATTTAATCTTGCCTTTCTTAATAGGCTTTGACTTAACTACTATTATCTTTTTTGCATACCTATAATACTTTGTCTTCTTGACCTTGTATTTTACGGTAACATTCTTTTTTGTCGACTGTTCTGCCTTTGATGTGGTAGTCTGCTGGACATCTTCATCCTTTACTAACTTTCCATCCTTTGCAATTATCTTTGGATTATCTAAATCTATTGTACCTACTACTTCTATATTTTGGGTTGTATCCTCTGCCTTTGTATTCTGCATTGGTGTACAGCCAAGAATCACAAGTGTAAGGCTCATTGTCATCACTGAATATATAACTTTTTTACTTGCCATGTTTATACCCTCCTTCTATCTGTTTAGCATATGTTTTAGTAAAAAGCAAGACCTGTCAGACAAGTAATCTGGCAGGTCTCATATATAAATTATTTTTTAAGAGGTTTCTTTTTTGTTTTCTTAAGGAACAGTACCCCAAATCCTGTAAGAGCTACACTTAATACTATTAATGTTATAAATGCAATACCTCCTGTTCTTGGAAGTTCTTTAAGTGAATTTATTGCATTACTACCTGAACCATTATCTCCCCAAAAACTAGCTTTGTTTAATTTATAATCTTTAACATAATCCTCAAAACAAGCAAATTTAATTTTCTTTTCTGAGTAGTTACCTGCCTTATCTACTGCTGTAATAAGATACTCGCCATTACCTGCTACTGTAATTGTTAACTTCTTTCCTTTTGCTGACTTACCATTACAACTGATTGTGGCGTATTCATTAGTATAAATTTTAAACTTGAATGCCTGGTCTGTTTTCTTTGTTGGAATCTTTTCTGTTTTAATCTTTGGAGCTTTATTGTCTGTGTTTGGCTTTGTTTTTGAAACTGAACCATCAACTTCTCCTTTAATGCAATCAACTGTATAATTTAAAACTTCTGGTTCAGAGTCATCATTAAAAAATACTAAAAATGAATAGTCACCATTTGATGTTAATTCTAAATCTACATATTTATCATTGTTCTGAATTATATCACTGCCATTCTGGACATAATCAATTTTATCTCCGGAAATTCTAATCTTCTCAGCCTTACTTGTTTTTGAAAGTGAAGTGATTATCGAAGCTGTTTTCTCAGCTTCAGCTTTTCTTACCCCAACATATTCAAAACTAAAGTTTTGAGTGTCACTACCATTGGCTACAGATACACTAATCTTATCTCCAACACTTGATACTGGAATATAAAATTCATTACTCTTATTATCTTCACTATAAGGTAAAACGCATTCTCCATCACCTTTTCTTGCATATTCATAATACTCTGAATCTGGTTTTACTTTTGGCTGAGTTTTACTAATATCTATCCATGACGATGTATCATTGCTAAATATAGATTTACCTTTCATTTCTGTTTTTGTATCAGTTAATTTTCCATCACTATCAAAGAAATAAACCTTGTCTTTATCATAAGTAGGATATACCCCATTTATTTTATAACTAAAGGTTGTTGTTCCTGAATTAGTTGCCTTGATGGTCACTACTGAATTTTCATCATCATATTTAACATCTGCTACATTCTGCGATGCTTTTACAGGAACATTAACTGATGCTAACATACCTGCAACTAAACCAAAAATCATTAACTTCTTAAACTTCATTATCTGCACCTCCTAATAAACCTTTACCCCTGAAGTAATCTGCAATACTATTTTTTAGAGCCTTGCCCTGCATATTTCTACCAAAGACTACCTTAATGTTGAGATTAAAAGATGAATTTTGTAAATACAATAATGTGTAAACTACATCCATTGGTACAGACTTTATCAACATTGTTTTATCGTTGGAAACAAATCTGTCTGTTAAAAGTACACCATCATTATTTATATTTACTTCTTTCAAAACTTCTCTTAATAATTCTAAATCTTCTCGTTCAGCTTCATTGTCTGGACAATATATACCTGACAGCCAAGTTACATTATCTCTATCATAAGCATTTAAAATTTTGAATCTCATAATTTACTTGTACTCCTTTCGATTTAATTTAATTTCTATATTTTGTCTTAAAAATAAACTCGTCAAAACATAAAAATAAGACAGACTAGCTGGCTCATTGAGGTACTAATCTGTCTTTAATATTTGTAAATATGAATCGAATAATTTTATCTATCTTGATTAAGTATTCCCTAGCATTAAATACTTAACTCGATAGATTGGAATTGGCTATATTGTTCCTATTAAATTATATTGTTTGTTTAACTTACTGCAATCATATTTATCGTCACCACCTTTCATGAATATTTTTATATTAAGTTTTCTGTTAGAAAACTAAGGAGCTACCCCAGAAGTTTGAAGAACTTGTGTGTTTCTATCTATACTCTAAACAATGTATTGTGTGTTTATATTCGTTCTATACCTGCTGCTACAGGTTTCTTACCTCGTATTTGTGTGCTTATACTGCTTATATGAATGTATTTGTGTGCTTATATGATACTCTTGTGTGTTTGATTGGATACTCTCTTACTTCATTGTGTGTCTATATGCACCTGAACTGTGCTTTTATCGAATATGGTGTATGTACGTTGTCTTGATAATCGCTACTTTGTGTGTCTATATAGGATAAAATTCATTAAATGTGTGTCGGTACAGCACATTATTAGTGGGTAATGTGTATGTAATAGTATTGAGTACCATCAATTGGACACTATCAAACTTTGTATGCTTTTACTATAATCTTCACAGGCTCTTATAATTTCATATAACTCGGACTTTCTATCAATGTGGAAAGTTGAGATTACTGCTCGGTCTTTATCTGAAATTGCTTTGCAGAAATCTATCTTTATTGAAAAATCACAATATACATTAATGTAATACTTGTATGGTGTACCCTGCAGGTCTAATAAAATATTCTGCTCTATAAGTTCCATCTTTCTTGAAACTAAAATACTGTAGCTTTCTAACTTACTATCCTGAATCATTAAGTCTGCTATTAAATCACTACTAATCATTGCATTGGCTTGGAACAACTCGTTCCAAGTTCTTTCTACATGCAAATATTTTATAAATTTATTGTTATAGTAGAAATCGAGCGAAATCTCATCTTCACTCCACTCTTTGAACATAATTGTTAATGTATTGTGATTGAAGTCTTGATAACGTTTATAACCTCTCTTAATTAATATCTTGTTTAACATATACTCACCTACTTTTCCTTCGATTTATACTAACCATATTTAATATCGGCTTTATTCTCAAAGATGCCCTGAAACTGAAGATTATTGGTGGGTGGATGTGCTAAATATAGAAAATTCGGTAGGTATGCCTTTAGTGGTCGGTAATTAAGAAAACGGAAGAAATAAAAGGCAAGGACAGAATTTGACGAAATTTGGCAGAATGCCGTTTAGTGGCACAACGAAACACCCAAACAGTAAAAGGGGCTAAATGGGGCAAAAATGGAGCCTGTGTGCCGACAAGACAATCGGCAAGCCGAAACCCATACCCCAAACAAGATTTTGACAAGGATTTTTTCAGTACAAAAAAGACTTAGCACATACTCTGTACCAAGTCTTTATGGGTTAATTTAATATTGAGTTTTAATTCTGTTTGTTAGGTTAAAATACGATAACATTCTCAATCTGTCTCTGTAAACTAATCATCAAAAATGTCACCTAGGTCACCAAACACTTCGACATACCTGTCTTCATCCATGCCAACCATGACATTATTCATTGTTATTAAATATACCTTTAAATACTTTCTGATTATCGGTATATCCTCCTCTCGTATAGAAGTGAACTCAGCACCACTATGGCGACATGCGAATATATCGCCACATAAAAGTGCAATGACTTCTCCCTCATCATTTATTAAGATACGATTGGGTGGTAAGTGGTCAATTAGACCACTATCATTTACTATCAAATCTATGTCCTCTGTTATTGCGACACGCTCTATGTAGCCTTTAACAAATTTCTGCTTTGCTTCAAGTGTTGCAGGAATTTCCATTAATCGCCCTTCTGTCGGGATGATATCTGCCATCAGTGGCATAGCATATATTCTGATTGTTTCCATAATTAAATTGCCTCGCTTTCTGGCTGTGGCTCGCTGTCTGGCTGTGACTCGATGTCTGGCTGTGATGTGGTATCTGGCTCTGTCTTGTTCTCTTTATCCTCTTTCTTCTTTCTTCCTTTTCTCTTAACTGATTTCTTATTAGATGATGATTTTTCTGAAATTACTTCTTGTTTTTCATCTTCTTTCTGCTCTTCTTTTTGTTCATCTACTACTTCATTATTATCCTCTGAATTATCGGCAGGAACTTTCTCCTCTGGTTCTATTGAATGTTCTTCATTTGTAGGCATTGATATAAAAGTAGCTGTGTCTTCGGCTGGCATATTATCTGAATTTTCAATAGCATTATTTTCAGAGCTAACTTCTTCAATGGCAACAGAACTTGATAATTCAGAATTTACATCATTGTTTTCTGATGTAGGAATTTCTATCTTGTCTGGAAATGCCTTTGCTACAGCTTTTAATAGTTCCATCAGCCTTATATTGACGTTTACCATTTTAACGTTACCTGAGCCACTTGCCTCATTGTATGCCTCGTTACAATCATTCTCATAGAATTCAATAATGGCTTTACCATAATCCTCTGCAGGTACACCTTTATCGAGTGCAACCTGACCTACAACTGCAATGATTGGAACATTGTTCTTTCTTAAAAATTTGTACTGAATGCCTTTAAAAGCCTCATCCAAATAAGTCACAAGTAACTCAACTGTTCCACGTCTGTCTGCTGGATAATCATTTCTTATACTTTCAGCAAATCTAACACATTCAGATGCTGAAGCAGATGTCTTAATAACAAAACCATCTTTATAATTTCTTTCAAGCAACATCATGATTGTTAAAAGCATTAAGAAATCATCTTCTCTTCTCATCATTGGTAACGTTAAGTTTAATGAGTTCTGAAAGAAAACACTTTCCTCAACTACCCCATTACACCAATTTGCTAACTCTAAACCAAGTTTAGGTCTTGCCTGCTGAATCTTACTTAATGGACTACCATTATTTAATCGTGCAAATGTCTCTTCAATTTCTTCATCTGTTGCATCTTCAATTTGAAAAATAGTAAATCGATACTGCAGAATAATATTCTGTAAATCCACATTTAATTCAGAGAATTCATTAAGTGAAATATCATATTCAAAACCATCAATCACAACTGGTGGAGTTTTCTTGTGAAGCCTGAACTCACCATTGATAAATTCAAATACTGTTGTAAGTCTCTGCTTTCCCTCGATTACACTTAAATGAGTCTTTTCATTTACTTTATCTTTTGTTAGATAAAAGTTAGGAATAAGATAATCTCCTAAAATAGAATGAATAAATAATGACTTTTGAAGATTATTCCACTGACTTGATGCTCGTTGAATTGGGCTATCAAAGTCCAAAACCTTATCGCTTTCATATTTCATTAATGTTTTAACACTAGCGTTTAAAGAACTTTTTTGCATATACTTTCCTCCATTCATAAATTTATTTTCTGCCATAGAATATTTGGCGTGTGTATATCTATCACTCTGTTTTGAATTAATTGCAAGTTCTTTTTTCAAAAAAAGAAAACAGCCACTTTTCAGCGACTGTCTCATTGATTAATTTAATACTTTTAAAAGAAAGATTTTTGACACATAAATTATACTTTTATGTAATGCTATACCCTGCACTCTCCAAATTTATCGTATATTTCTAAATTCTTAGAAGCCAAACTCTAATAACATTTTGAACTGCTCTACTTTGATTGGTAACTTCTCTAGACATTCTAGTGCTGTTCTCTCGTATGTGTCGAACTCTTCGCCTCTCTTCCTTTTCTCCAAAAGTTCTTCTCGTAGTTCTAACAAATCTTTTTCAGTTACTATTCTTCTGTTTGCTATAACCCAATCTAATTTACTCATTACTGTACCTCCGTTTTAAAAACCTAGTTCTAGAAGTAGCTTGAACTCTTCTACCTTGATTGGTAGTTTCTCTAAACATCTGCACGCTGTTCTCTCGTATGGGTCGAACTTCTCCCCTCGCTTCTTCATTTCCAGAAGTTCCTCTCTTAACTTCAGTAAATCCTGCTCTGTTACGGTTCCTCTATTTGCTACATACCAATCTAATCTGCTCATTACTAATACCTCCCTTTTAAAAACCTAGTTCTAGTAACATTTTGAATCCTTCTACATTGATTGGTGACTTCTCTAACCTCTTCAGTGCTATTCTTTCGTCTGCATCTAACTGATTGTTTCTCTTCTTTTCTCGGAGTTCCTCTCTCAGTTCTAACAAGTCCTTCTCCTCCACTATGTCTCTGTGTTCGATTACCCAATCTAACTTGCTCATTATTAAGCACCTCCATTTTTAATCTTTCTGTCTTACCCCTGAAATAAGAGTTATCGACAATTATAAAATTTTTGCAGACAATACCTTTACTCCTATTGTCCTTGATGAAATTGATAACATTACTTACATTTAGCTTATTATCTGATTTATTATACCCCCCATAAGCCTTAAACTTATCAAGTAAATCTAAATCTGAATTTACATACGAGTTATCATTCAGTATATGAATCTTCTCCCTATAGCCTGACCTATAAAAATATTTGAATACTTTAGCTTGTACAGTTACATCTCTTTGATTAAACACTTCAGCTAATAAATTTGTGTAAGTATTATCACAATAATCAATATCAAATACCTTATCATTCTCATACATTAGCATTACTATCAACTTGGCACTTGATGATATGTACTCTGGTGGAATAAGACCAAGTATGGGGGATAAAATCATATACTGATTTTTAACTTCATTTTTGTCTACTTCCTTGATGACTCGTTTGCTAAAATCTGTAGTAAGATAACTTTCATCAAACTGGCTCCTGAACCAACCATCTGGTGAAACATCATACTTAGGATTTTTTCCAATCATTAAGTGAAGCATTTAATGTCTCCTTTTTGTTTTGAACCATACCCCACAAGTTAATTGTCACACATATACAAGAGTGGAAAATAAAAATCAAAAGCTTCATAATTTCTTTCTCTTAACGCATCCAATACTATATCTGATGTATCTCTATCCTTGTACATTTCTTCAAGTTCATTTCTTAATTCGTCATAATCTTCTCTACTGAACTTTGTTTTATCCACAAATTCTTTGCAGAAATTTAATTTAGGATAATTATTAAGTTCTGCATAGATATGCTCTGTAATTTCATAGCAATCTTTAAAATACTCTAATTTTGGATACTTACAGTCACTTGATAAAATATCCCTGATAAGTAGACTACCAACAATGACTCTTATATAACCTGAATTTAAAACATCACATATTTTACTGCCAAGACCTGTTCTTAACTCTTTTAAAATTTCATCGTACTTTTCTGTTATAAATTCCAATACCTGATAAGTAGTCTTTTCAATACTACCATCTGCTAACATTACGCAACCTGTTACAGAACTCTCATTTACCACTCTGCTATATTTGAAAATTGTATTTAACAGAATGGTTTTTGCTTCCTCTACATCAGCCACTGATATAATTTTTACAGTTCCGTCAGTATAAATATTTTGCGTTGGTACATAAATTTGTATTTTCATAGCGAATAACCTCCTTGTCCTATCTATCACTCTACTTTGGTATAAAAGCAAGTTCTTTTATTAATTTTCTTTTTAAATTTAAACTTTTTCCAATTAACCTTTTTATAATTCTTCTTTGTGTAAATTCTGTATAGTAACTTCTCGTGTCTTTTATGCTTATCGCCTTTCTTTAAACGTACCCCATTAAGATATTCTTCTGAACCATATGCAAATAACTCTACAAGGTCTTCATCTGTTTCATACTGTGTCCACTCATAAACACTTGGATAATTAAGTTCATAATCAATAGCGTGAGCAAACTCATGAACAAATACGTTTTTCACACTATCGTGATAATATTCTGTTCTTGTACCATCTACATATATCTTTCTTTGATATGGATAGGTAACACCTAGAATATACTTCTTATGCTTTGCTTTCTTAGGTAAATACTTATTGATATTACTTACAATATTTACTTCCCAACCCAACTTTCTCATTTCATCCTTATACTTTTTAGGAATCAAATTGACTGCATCACTATAATCTTCAAGATATTTCATGTTATAAGTATTACATTTATTGATTAAAGCAAAGTCTGCTGGGTTCTTAACGTGCATTGATGCAGTTATAACTATCATTGCAAGCATATTTTATGTACCTCCTTCATTATATTTTTGATGTATAAATATGTTTTAGGACTATTAGCTTTTAACTTTTCTGGATGGTAAACATATTCCTGAAATGCCTCAGCAAAATATTCTTGTAAGTTTTCTTTATAATGACCATCTGTAATGTAATCATTAACCTTAAATGAATTTACTTCAGCATTGTAAATATTTTGAAACTCTCCATTGTTAGAAGAATATACAATAGGATTTTGAGTATCGTACCCCGTTGCTAAAGAACAATCCAAAGCATGTCCAATCTCATGTACTACAGCTCTTCTGAAATCAAGAGAATTAACTTTAATGTAAATCTTTCTTGCCCTTGCATCTGTAAGTCCACAGATAACTATATGCTTCTCATAATAATCTCCTGGGTTAGATACCAAATCTAACTGATAACCATTACATAGAACAAAAAATAATACATCTTCAGGTACTTTACTCACTGTATTAATTAACTTATTATTCAAACTTTTCTTGCTGGACTTACCTAAAAGGTCTTTTGCCATCTTCTTCTGCATATTAACTGTTGTTGTCTCTGGTACTGTTGTTGTCTGAACTATTGTTGTTTCCTTAATGGTTGTTTCTAAAGGCTTTTCTGTCTGTGTTTCTGTTGTTTCCTGTGCCTTTGTTACTTCCTTCTCAACTGAAACTTTATTACTTGTATAATCAGACCTTGCTATCATAAAACCTATTGAAAAACCTACTAATGTTGTTACTGCTAATAAAATAATCACCTGTTTATGATTTTTCTTCATATTTTTGCTCCTTTCTCAATACCCCATTTGTTAAATTAACTATTTAAATAACTGATACAACTGACGTTCAATATTACTATTATTACTGTCAAACCAATCCACAAATCTTGCTACTCCAATTGCAGTACCTGCAGTTATTAATGCCATCAAAACAAATAGAATATGCTTCTTCAAATCAACACCTCCATATCTAAAAATGGCACCTCACGTTCTGAAGTGAGATGCCAAAAGTTTGGGAAAAATCCTTATACATTAAAGGAGTTTCCTGTATATGAAAACTGAATTGAATCAGTTCTACAGGCTTAGGGGGGTAACGGTTACCCCCCATTACAATTAGGGGCTTTAAACTTAAATATTAAGTTTTACGATGTATAATAAATTAGTGTTTACTAATCTATTTTCTTTTTCATAATGTAGGTTTTTGTGCAGGTACCTACAAACTGCCTCCGACCTCTATTGCTATGCTAGGGCAAATAAAGTCAAGAAAGAGTGGAAGTTTAAAGCAACTTCCCAACTATGAATAAAACAGTATTTATATATTAACTTGGTTATCCAAGATTAATATCTTCTTTAGTGGGTGGCTCTTACACCACCCTTGAGAAAAAGAAATTAAAAGCAACTACTACTTTTAATACACTACCAATATTCCATCTCACTCTAAATATTAGAAATGCATTTTTCTTAAACTGCTAATTTCTTTCTAGCTCTACCCTGTACAGGATTAATATAAGTTACTCCTTCTGGAAATAACTCCTCAAATGATACTCCACTTTCTAATATAATCTTCAAATAGTCACCAATTCTTGTATCTTCAACACATAACTGGCTTAAAGTTTCCACTGCTGATGGATTACCTTTTAATGCACTTCTTATGCTGTAAATGATATCCACACCATAGACTGTCATAATATCTTTATGAATTGCGTGAATCTTCTCTACTGTCAAACTAAGTTCTTCTGTATCTTCAAATACTTTATATTTATCTGTTTTATCTGGTAGGCTATCAATAGTGATACCTCCTTCATCCTTTGCTTCATCTACTGTATCAACAACATCTATAAATCTCTTTGAATAAGTATTGTTTGCTAATCTTAAATTCTTTTTTACTGTTTTGTTATATGCTCTGATGTTAAACTCTTTATCAAATGTAATATTGCCATTTAATGCTGCTTCAATAATTTCTGAACAATATTCCCAATCTCTAGCATCGGTACTAAATGTGCCATCTTCATTAACTAATTCTCCAAATAAAAATTCATATCCAAAACTTGTAAGATTGTTATAATATCCAAAACTCCTTAATAACATATTCTTTACCCCTCTCACTTACTGATTTACACTTGCTCTCCAACTAAACATTTCTTCTTCACTAATTTCCTTCGCTACAAAACACATAATTAATAAAAACAAATACTCACTCATATCTCTTTCTGGTTTATATGTAAATTCTTCATCTTTATTTTTACTATTAACTGCAACCTTCGTTCTTTTAACTCTGTCAAATTTACTTTTATTTGCATTATTCTGTTTTGCATCTGCAAATCTCAAAAACTTTGGAAGATTAAGTGCTATATTATTAAGTTCATGGTCTATAGCTCCCATAGTATTAAAATCAATACCTTCAGCAAGTGCCTTAATAACTCTATATACCTTTACATTAAACTTTCCTTCATATCTTGAAAAACAAAGGTCAATTCTTTCATTCTCATAACTACCAGTCTTACGAATAAGACATCTTAAATCATCATTAGACTTTTTCATGTATTTCATTACGAAATCCTTTTCTACAATACTTGCAACCTGTCTTTCCCCAAAAGTATCAGATATAATTAATACTGCATCTGATTCCTTAGATATTAAGTACCATGTACTACAAGTTTTACTTCCTGGTGCTAATTCTTTTTTAAAACCTATAGCCATAAGATACTCAACCATTCTATTAATCTGTTCTTCTTCCGATATTGGAACCTTTCTTCCTTCTTCATCTACTACCATAAATGTTTCTAAAAATTCACTTATCGACATCGCTATTACCTCCTTATTTATATTGAAAACTATTTATTTTACCTTTCTTTAACTACTATCTCTTCACATCAACTATTCAGTAGTGATAGGACTTTCAAATAATTTTCCTTTGCTTTTATAAATAATTTATTTTCATATCAACAATTGAAAAAACACCTTACTTTTTTGATTTTTGTATTACTTTTTTTGTATTTTTCCCCTTGTTTTATAAATAATTTAGTTTGATATGAACGCCACGAAATACAGGTGGTAAAATGAAAAATAAATTAATAAATATAAATAAATATGAAATACCCCAATTATAAAAGAGCATACTAATTATGAAAATTTAGAAACTAAATTGATTAATACCTACAGAACTTGATTTATAGTATTTTTCCTTGCAAAAAAATAAGACCTATCAGCTAACTGATAAGTCTTAATTGATTTTATACACTCAACCACATTATTAACCTTTCCATATTACTAAAATCTATCCTACATCTGACTACTTTTGCATATAAATCATCATTTAGAATTTTACCTTCGATGATCATATCATCATGTTCTTCATTTATTAAAATAAATATATCTCTATCATAAGTTTTACTACTCTTTATAATTAAATTAGAAATCAAATCATCAAGTGTATGTATTTTGCAACCCCAAAGTGTAACAAAATGCAATGCAAAAGTGTAACACCCTAAGAGTTTATTTAGTTGCCGAATTCTTCATCAAGGAATGCTCGAATCTCCAGCTGTTTCTATCGAATACGATAAGATGACTGTGATGTACCAGACGATCAATTAATGCGGTCGTAAGCTGGTCATCGTAAAAGATTCCATTCCATTTGCTGAATTCTATATTGGTTGTAAGTATCAGACTGCGTTTTTCATAGCAGTCTGCAATTACCTGAAATAATAACTGGGAGCCTTCCGCATCAAACGGAAGATAGCCCCATTCGTCACAAATCAGCAGATCAAGTTTGCTGAGTCGTTTTAAAAGTTTGGTAAGGGAACCATCTGATTTTGCATCAGTTAATTCGTTTACTAAAGCTGCTGTTTTATAAAATTTTACCTTTTTACCCTGCATACAGGCTTCTACACCGATTGCAGTAGCCATATGGCTCTTACCGGCTCCATTGCGTCCGTAAAGTATTAGATTTTCATTTCGACTCATAAATTCAAGAGTTTTGATGCCGTCGATGCTGGTAGTGTTAGGAATCACGATATTATTAAAATCGTATCCTTCAAATGTTTTTAAATTATCGAAACCCGCTTGTTTTAAATTGAGCTTTTTTCTTTTTGTATTGCGATAATCTATTTCAGCTCGAAGTACTTTTAGCAAGTACTCCTGCGGAGTATCACCTGACATGGACAATGCATTTTCAGCAAATGTCGCACTAAGGCGCAGTTCTTTACAGCAAGCATGGATTTGTTCATTCATTGTGCTGACACCTCCTTTTCAAAAAAGGTATCATATTTGCTGTTGTCGGTGGCAAAGCTTGGCATAGAGATAACGTTGCATCTGAGTTGCATTGGTTGCATTTGCTGCACTCCTGAAGTAAGCGTTCGATATGCTGCAAGTACACTGTCTGCATCTTTGACACCATTACTGATTGCAAATGCAAGTGCGTCTTCCGCAGTCCTCATATCGTGTTTTTGCAACATCGTATACAATGAGGCTAAGCCCTTTCGCTTTCCTTCTGTGTTTTGCTTGCCGAGATATTTTTGCCAGTTATCCGGTAGCTGTTGATAAAACTCGGTATATTTCATAGCAGCCGGTCGTTTAGACATTAAATCTATGTAAGGGAGCCAGTTCATGGATTCTAAACCATTTCCGTATAAACGCTTATGTTCCATAATCACTTCATAAGAAGTGTTTAGAATCCATACTTTATCGCTGGATGCTTTTATGTATACATTCTCTTTTGCATACTTCGGTGAAGATGAATAGAGATTGTTATCAAATGTTACTTTTGCATAATTATCTGTTTTTCTTGGTTCTAACAGATAGATTTCATATGGAATCGGATTAAGGGGAATCATTTCTCGTAAATCCTCTTGAAACAAAGCTTCGATAGGAATCTTTTTACTATAATGATCTCTTCTTGCATCCTTTTCGCATGCTTCAAATAGAGAGTGGTTAAATACTTCAAAATCGAGAATGGTTGGTACAGGAACAAACATGTTCCTACGTTCGTAGCCTACTTTGTTTTCTACATTACCTTTCTCCCAACCTGCAGCACCATTGCAAAATGCCGCTTCAAACTTATAATGCGTCATAAAGCGTTTAAAACCTTCTGTAAGTGTGCGCTCATGTCCTTTGCCCATATGTGCTACAGCACTGGAAAGATTATCGAAAACAATTCTATAGGGAACTTTCCCCATATGCTCAAATATATTTCGCATTCCCTGTAGCAAACATTGCTGATTTTCACCACCAAAGATTTGACAATAAGCTTGATTACTGTATGGAAATGACATGGTAAGTTTTAATGCATCAATCATATCTCCTGAATTATTGATGTATGAAAAATGTCCAAAGTCAACTTGCGCTTCACCTGGTGGGTGATAAAGAGGTAATCGTGCTTTTTGCTGTGTTTTATATAGTTCTTTTTTCTTATCAGAAACATAGTATTGGACCGTACGAAGTTTAACTTCCAACTGTTCCGGATACTCTTCCTGCAAACGTTGAAATACACGTTTAGCAGTGTGGCGTTGTTTACGTGGTGCCTTCAAATCATCCGTTAACCATTGATCAATAACCGGTTTTAACGGATCCAATAAAGAAGTGGATTCCTTCGGTGGATACACGGGCTCATTAAAGTCCTCCATATCCAGATATTTTCTTACTGTTTCGTAGTGATAACCTGTCCGTCTCATGATTTCACGGATAGATAAGCCTTCCTTTTCATACAAACGTTTGATATACTTAATATCGTCCATTGATAACATCCTTTCTTTATCCTCCTTAAGTTCTAGTCAAACTCAAGGATAACGGATTTGTTAGGGTGTTACAATGGATTTTTTTTGTTACAGGAAGTGTTACACTTTTGGGCTGCATTTCGTTACAGTTTTATTTTACACTAAACAAAGTGTAATGTTTTCATAATCAAAAATATCTTCACTTAAAAGTGATGTACTACATCCAATTGGAATTTCATTCTCATTTACCTTAAATTGAAATCCATATTTGTCTATATGACATCTACCCTGTGTATCAATATATCCAACTAACATACATATCTCCTTTCGTAAAAAAGAGCCTACCCCATAGGATGAAATAGGCTCTTATATTTATTACTGAATTTCACAATTATAATGAATTGTTGCATTACTTATCTGAGTACCTGTTGTGTATGAGCCGATGAAAGTATTCCATTCATCTTCTGAACCACTAAAGTACACATCATTGATACTTCCACTACTGAATACATTACTTGTTAATGTTTTAGTTGATGAGTTATCAATGTATAACTTATCTATTTTAGCTCCGTATACATTCTTACCTGCTACCTGTGTAGCTGTAACTGTTACCTTAGTAATATTAGCTCCATAGAATGTATTAGTATTGCCAAATGATGTAACTTTTCTAATATCAACTTCTGCAATTGTTCCTTTGAAAGTATTAAAAGCAGATGCTCCAATACTTGTTACTGTATCTGGAATTGTTATAGGTTCTGTCACATTTGCACCATATAATGCATATGCAGGAATCTTTGTGATACCATCTTCAAATACAACTCTATTAATTGTTGCTCCATTAAATGATTTTGTTGTATAAGTTGTTCCTTCAGATATTGTTAATGTATCAAAAGAACATCCATAGAAAGCATTATCTCCGATACTTGTTATTGTGCTTGGAAGTGTAACTTCTGCTGAGCAATTATAAAATGCAGATGCTCCGATTGTTTTTACACCTTCTTCAATAATTATTTTCTCGTAGATTTGTCCTTCTTCTGTATTCAATTCATCTTTTGCAATATCATGTCTGAAATAAGCTGTTATACAATCATCTACAACTGCTATTTCATCTGCTACACATTTCTCTAATGTACCTGTCTTTGAACTGTAATAATAATTCTCCTGACCATTACCATCCTCACTTTTTGTTACAAAGATTGTATTTTCTATAGAATAGTTACTGCTAGTAGTTAATGTTATGTCACTTCTCTTATTATCACAAATTACTATTCTAGTTCCTGTACCTCTAAATGCTCCACCAAAGATTGTTGTACATGAACTTGGGATTAAAATTGTAGCAGGAGTATTTAAGAAACTACCTCCTCCAAGCTCACCTGCAAAACCTTCTTCAAATATTACTGTTTTCAAACTCTCGCAATTACTAAATGCTGAACTTCCAACAGATGTTACTGTAGATGGAATAACTACTTTTTTAAGTCCCTTACAATTCTTAAATGCATCTGCATTAATTTCTGTTAATCCCTCATTTAATTCTATACCAACAAGTCTTTTGGATGAAGTATTACCTGTATTCCAAAAACCATAAGCCTTTGTGTAGTTTGATGGGAATACTAATTCGATATCTGGAATATCATCTCTATCAAGTACATCCTTAAATTTATAACCACCTGAAGTATCAGCAGAAGCCTGAAAGCCAACAACCTCTGTATTATTATATGTAGATGGTAATTCAATTCTTAATGTTGAACCTGCACCTACATTTGTAAGTTGTTCAAGACCATAATCTGAAACACCTGCAACACATAATTTTCCATTATCATATGCATACTTAAAATATTCTTCGTAGTTGTTATCTGCATCTTTTAAAGATATGTTCCAATAAATAGTTGACTTGTATGTGCCAATAAAATCAATATCATCTTTGTTTACATCTGAAATAACACTATAAGACTTATAGTCACCTGATACATAACCTTCTCTTAATTCTGAAGCTGTCCATTCTGCAGAACCTTCATTTCCAAAAGTAATGTCTGCATTAACTTCTATGCTTTCATCGTAACCATTCTTATACTTAATGTTCTTGTCAGTTGATACGGTCAAAACTTTATTTGGAGAAGTAATACCCCATGCAGATACTTCATCAGTATTTGTAAACTTAGAATTATCTTCATTAAGACTAAGAATCATCTCGTCAGGTACCTGCACAATTAATTCTCCTCCGAGCATACCATTATCTGCTGTGAAACTTGTAATGGTTGACTCAGCATGTATAGGTAAAACTGTCGAGGATATAATGACCACTCCACACATAATACCTGCTATTAACTGTTTTAAGTTGAATCTCATATACAATCCTCCTTTATCATGTTTTAAAAAAGGAGCATAGCCTTTTTATCTGCCATGCTCCTGCTGTAAGAACTACCTATTATTTATCAACTACATTGATGTCATAATTGATTGTTGTTGAGTATGTACCTACATATTCTACTTCTGACATTGGAACAGTTGACTTAATAGCTTTATCGACACCTGCGTCCTTTGCAACTCTTAATTCGTTAGCTGACCATGTTTCAGTATTTTCTGTACCAAAATCGATAGTACCAACTGCATCTACTGTAGCATCATCTTCATGAAGATATGTAACTGTAGCTGGAGTTGTAATGTTTAACTTCTTAGCTGGGTTAATGTTACCCTTTGCATTTACATTATCAGAAGCACTGAAGTTCTGGTCTTCTGCTGAATACTGAAGAATTAATTCATCAGGTACTGAGACTACCAAACCTCCACCAAGCATATCCTCAGTTACTTCGAACTGTGTTGGTGTATTACCTGTTGCTGTACCTGGGTCTGCTGGTACATTAATCTGAGCTGCACTTACTGGTACTGCTCCTAATAACATTGCTCCTGCCATTGCTAAACCTAATAAACTTCCTTTTCTCATGTCATTATTCCTCCTTGTACATGAATTATATTATTTTATTGTTATTACAATCTCAGATGTACCTCCACTTTTGAGTTTCTCTGGATTATTGTAATCGTGATTTTCGATAACCACCTTAACTTTGTGGCTACCCTTTTCCATTAATGTTCCAAATGGAACTGAAAATTTATACCCCGGCTCAACTAAATCTGACTTATAGATTTCTTTACCTGTATCAATATCTGTAAAGATATACTTGAGATAACTATGGTCTTTATTAGTTATCGGGTTCCAAATTGACATATATGGTTTTTCTTTAGTTACTGTGAAATCCTGCACTACAGGTATATCAGTCTTACCTGCTTCAACAGTTCCATACTCACCATTGTCATCAATGTACTTTCCACTTTCAATCTGTGGTTTAAACTGTTTTAACTTTGTATTATCAGATGAACATGACCTTAAAAGTAATAGAATAATGATAATAATTAAAACTACAATAGAAATGTTACGAAAGATAACTTTACATTTAAGTTTTCTATTCTTTCTCTTTAATTCTGCCTGTTCATCTTCTCTTGCTATCTTTTTTTCTTCATCAATTAAACTCATTTTTAAAACTCCTTTCTACTTTAATACCTCAAAAATATTATTTATATAAGTCTGTAATTATTGATGTCATATAATCAAAAGTTTTAGGTGCTGAATTTAAAGTATCATGACCACCTAACATTAATACAGTTTGGAATGCTTGAGCAAAATATTCTGTTTCATCATCATAGTAATAATCAACATTGCCTTCCTCACCATAGTAAGCTGTAACTAAACTTTTTGCTTCTTCTTTAAATATTGAATGAAATTCATCTTTATCAATATTGTTGTAAGCAAGATATACATGACCAAACTCATGAAGTAATGAATAATCAATATTCTTTGGCTGAATGTAAATAATTACATCTTTTGTCTTATCATCAATAATTGTTTTTCCTATATTCTTATTCTCTAAGTTTGAAGTAACAACTACCTTTCCATTATGTTCCTTAAATGTATCAGCTAACTTATAAGGAACCTTATTCATAAGTTCATTAACTGAATTTATTACATCGTTTGATACATCTTTGTCACAACAAACATATTCATTAACCTGCTTGTATTGACTAATATCTTCGAGTTTTGAATTATTCGAAGCATTATTATTTTTTACAAGTGAACATCCTGTCAGAACAAAAACTGATGCCCAAACTAAAACTAAACTACAATTAAAGATTTTTCCCATACCTTTACCTCTTTTCTATTATCTTGTTGCATCGATATCGAAACCTTTACCGTTACTATCTGTTGAACCCCAATCTGGGAGTAAAGTGCTATCATCACCAGCTACTTTATGCCACTGTTTATTAACACCTTCAACGAAAGCATTGTATAATGTTCTTATAATACCACCATCATTAAACACTAACTGCCAAACGATAAAGATAAGAACGATTGTACCGATTAATAAAAATACTGTTTTTACGGTTTTATTCATTTAAAACACTCTCCTTTCTTTTTTCATTTACAAAATATAATTTTGTATTACTTTTCAGAAAAACGTCTGAACTTTTAGCTTTTTATATTACTAATTAAGCTGTTCTCCTTGATTTTTCTTTCATACAAAATATATTTTCATCTTAAAAAATCCAAATACATATCACTTTTAAATAGAATTTTTATATTTCTTTTCCTTTAAAAGATAATCAGTATATTTAGTCTTAGGTGTATTCTCAAAATTTAATTTTTCTTATTCTTTTTACGAAAAAATCAAGTACCCCATTAATTTAGAAAAATACTAATTTCAAAAAATACACTTTAAACTCTGGATACTTAAGAGAACTTGATATACCTGTATTTATCTCCTATTTTTAAGCATAAAAAGAAGCCCTATATATGATTTCTCATATACAGAGCTTTTGAATTAAAACAAATAAGGTAACTCTTCTGTACTAAAATCTGTAATTACACCAAATTTTCTTCTATTTCTGTCAGCAAACGCTCCATCGCCTGATAAAGCCTTTGTCATATACCTTCGACAATCTTTAAATTCATCACCTATTAGGTTCATACGATTGAGCCATAGTCTCATAGCATATTTATCGTTTGTAATATTAGTAGGCTTATTCATACTGCATCTGTCCAATGATAAGGCTGACTGCGTCAATGCCAAGGCAAACTGAATATATGCCTTTACTTCTAAATCATTCATTGTTCCATTGAACATTCTGTATTCAATACCTTTACCTACAAATAAACTATCAAGATTTAACATTCTATATCTACTTGAATAGTATGACCAAGATTCTTCTAACTGACGTATTGTGCGATACTTTCTTCTTGCTCGTCGCTTTATTTCATCATCTACATAACTACAATATCTGTTTAATCTGTCATCTGGTATCTGCAATGCATTTACCAACAACTTCTCCTTGCTTGCCATTAATCTAATTAAGTTCCTTAAGGAATCCTCATTAAAGCCTGTATCGTCAATATGAATGTGAAGTCCACACATATACCCCGAAGATGAAATACAACGATTTCTTCTAAGGAAACTTATTATATCCTGTAAAAATGGAATATCATCATACTCTAAAATCGGTGTTACAAGTTCTGCCTTGAAATTATCTTCATATGTACTCTCATACTGACCATTTCTCCATCTAACAGCTGTAATACTACCATCATATATCAACTTCCATTTTCTTAACTTACTATCACGTAAATCATCATCAAGCAGACCTTCCTCTTTAAGTTTCCTCTCGATGAAACTTCTTCGTCTACCTGTAAATTCAAGTTCAATACCAAATTTCCTCTGCTTCATTTCATTAATAAAATTTTCTCTATCCATAAAAAAGACACCATCCTTTACTACTTGATGGTGTCTGTGTATAACTCTGATGTGTTCTTTTGTCAACTAATTTTCTAACTATGTAAACCAATTTCCTTTACCATATTTTTTATACTACTATTATAGGAATTTTCCAATAGTTTTATAATTGCAGAATCGTCAATTATTACAAAACCATTACCTGTATCCCTTAATTCTAATTCAATAGTTTTTTCTGAAACTACAGGTTCCATTGCATCCATAACTTGAAGCATAAATCTGGATAAGTTCTGCTCTGTTACCTCTGTTCCTTTAAAATGCTTGCAAATCATATAACTATTAGCATAAAAAAACTCTCCTGTATCTGCTTCATCCATAAACTTAAAACTTATCTTTGCCTTGTACTTATTTCCACCCTTTGTGAGTGATTTTAAAGATACCCCAGAAATTGTTTTACCTAAATATTTTAAACCTCTTGCCTCTGAATAACTACTATCGTACATATATTTTGAATTATTCTGCAATTCAGCATACCTCTTATATACAGAACTATCGCCTTCACAAAAAGCATTTAATATCTTTATGTCTGCCTGCTTACTCAAGGCATCAAAATAACCATCTTCAATTATACCCTGAATATCATGCCATTTACTATCTTTTATCTTAATTGCATTATACTCTCTTTCCTGTTTAACTTCTGTCTTAGCCGGAGTATGAGTAGACTTAGTTGTCATAATACCACCTATGGCTGAAGTACTTGTAATTACTACTGCTAAAGATAGTATCATTACTTTCTTTGCCATTTCTCTATTTATTCTTGGTGTATCTTTCTTTTCATATTTCGATGTATCAGCGAGATTGATATCATCGTACTCATACATTTCATCAATAAAATTATTATCATTCATATTGCTACCTACTTTCTAATAAGTAAATGGACATAACTTTTTACCATCCTTACCAATCATTCTACCTTTTACGTCAATGTCATATTCTGGTACTGGAATTTTATTTTCTTTGTAGTAATCTTCTAAACCAAATCTCAAATAATACCAAGCGTTGTCTTTAATATTAAGAATATGTCTGTAAATGGCTTCTTCATGGCTAATCTGCCCTGTTCTTTCTAAATCAAGAATCTCAAAATCATCAACCATATACTCTTTAAAATCAAAGAATTTATAAACAGTATTTAAATACTCGTATGGATCTTTAAACTCTCTTTCAAGTCTTGATTGTGCAATACAACATTCATCTTCTTTAAAACAAGCCTTGATTGGGCTATATCGCCTGTAAACTCCACTATCTTTCATTACAAAAACTGTTGGTATGTAAACTCCATGCTTGACCTCGTACCCCATATCAAAACAGTTATTTCTATTGAATACATTGGAATTATCCTCAAGGTTCTGATTAGTTAAATCTATACTGACTTTATTCTTAAAATCTAACTCTTTAAATACCTGCTCATAAGGTTCTACTTTTGTGACTATAGGCATAAAATTCTTCTTTCTTAAACGTATCTGCTCATGCTCTATTTCTTTGAATTTGTCTGGCGATATGTAAAAATAATTTCTTCCTAAACCATAACCATATGTAGGTGCAAGATAAACCTTCAATACTTGCTCACCATTCTTCTGTGTAAATTCTTTAAATCCTCTAATACTGCTTTTTGTCATTATAACTACCTTTTCCTTTCTTTTAACTCTTAAGTAAAAAATATTTTGTTTACTATACTTAATTAAATCCATCTTGATTTTTAAAAAAGCATCTTGATTTTTTACTAATTAGAATTTGAGATAATTACAATGACAAAAGCAGAACTTGAGAAATAAAGATTTAGATTACAGTTTTATCCCAACCGAAATATAATCTAAGAATCTTTGCTGAATCTCTAGCATTTAATATTGGTTCTTCCTCATCATCAAATTGATGTGTTGGAATTATGACTGAATCAATATTTAATAAGCTATTTAAATGTTGTTGAAAGAAACATTCTCGTTTACTAGCATAGACACCTAATATGTCAGCTAGTCGTATCACTCCATAAGAATCTCTTTCTACTGGTTGTACAAGCACATACCTGTCTGGATAGTGCTTTACAACCGAAGAAATATTCATTCGTTCCATAGATATACCACCTTTCTACTTTTATAGTGGCTGTCTATTTTAACTCTAAAGCGATACTATTTCCACTTAGTCTTATGAAAAAATTTAATTTTCTTCATACCCTATAACTTTATCCAAATCCTTTACTAAATCATCAACGTAATCTTTAGTTGTCTTTCCTTTCTCTGTTGTATATTTACCTGTAAACCAATCCTCTACAGTGTGTGCGACTGTCTCCACAGACTTTACTATTCTGCCTCTGACACCATCACTTACTGCAAAATTAAATATCAAGATTGCTGTGATTATTAAAATTGCTGTTTTAATTATTGTTAGAACATAGCCTATATTTCTTTTGACTTCTCTGAACTTCCTCTTTCGCACGAGTCTTTTATATAATTTATTCTTGTCATCAAAACCGTGGGATTTTGGGATTTCAAAATACATAGGTTCCTGTACAGAGTTGGTTTCTTGAGTGTTTATCGGTTCTTCCTGTTGTTGTGGAGAATTGTCGAGGACTCCTATATCCCCTAAACTTACCCCACTTTCATTAGAGCTACTATACATTGATTTCTTATCCTCCTTACTTTTTTATAATCCCAATAAAATATATTGAGAATTGAGTTAATATACCTGTATATGTTATTTTGAAAACCAAAATTCCATTAAATTTAATAAGTCTTCTAATTTTTAAAAATCATGGCTTTATTAAAACATTCTATATCCTCCCAACTTGATAATGAAAATAATAAAGATTTGTATTCTTTCAAAAACTGCTTCATTGTAACTGTTATAATTCTTGTATTCTTATTTGGATTACTACCATTCCTTAAACTTACTGAATATGGACTATAATCCCCAATCAAGTAATTTTTAGCATCCACACTTACCTTGAAATTTGTAATTACAATTTCTGTTTGGTCTGATTTTACTTTACCTCCTTGCTCAATCAACTTTCTTAAATACATATCTAAACATTCTTTTATTGTTGCATTTTTTACTTTATAAAATTCCTCTATTTTGGTCTCAATTATGATAGTTACAAAACAATTATCTTCATATGATTTCCAATACAATAAGCTCTTAAAAAATTCTTCTTTTTCTTTCTTATTTTTACCTAAACTACTTCTGTATATTGACTGACAATGATAAATATAATGACAACTACTTTTATTTATTCTATCTATTAATTTCTTAATGTTACTAAAACTCTTACTATATTCTGCTGTTCCTGCATAAGGTGGGTCCAAATAAAGTAATGTTGATTTTTTATTCTTTATATTAACTAATTTCAAGCCATCTCTTTTGATTATCTCAACATTCCCCCTCGAATATGCTTGATACATTCCTTTAAAGTCCCTTTCAAATATCCAAGACATACTCTTTTTTAACTTATCAAGTAACTTGGGGTTATTAGCTGCTGTATTTATAGGTCTACCATAAGGAATAAATTGATGTAGCAATACAAAGTCTGCTGCTTTCTGCTCTATATTGTTCTTTACTTCGTTTATGTAGTTGTTGTACCATTTATGATACAGTTTTAGAACCTTATCATTTATAGCCTGCAAATGTTTCTCTCGTCTACCCTTGTCATTTTTATTTGGATACAACTTATAAACTTCATCAACTTCCTTCTGGTAAGTTATTAACTTTTTTTGTTCATCCTCTATCAATTTAAGCATTGTTTTATAACGTTTCTTGTCTTTCATGCACTGAAATAAGGCATAATTATATGAATGTAAATCATTTACTATGTACTCCCTATCATCTTCGATTGGAAACTGTAATAAAACTCTACCACTTCCTGCAAAGGCATCAACAAATTCCTTATAGTCTACTTGCTCTAACATTTCTCTTATCACAAAGCCTAAAATGTTATCCTTGTGTCCTGCATATTCAAATGGCTGTTCTGGAGGATAAAATACGTACTTGAATATTCGATATGCATCTAATCCCCATTTATCGTGCAGGAGCTTGTCTCCCTTCTCTTTTCTAAATAAATTAGTAGAACCATACCTTTTCACAGTAGCATCATGTAAATACTTTAATAACTTATCAGTAATAGGAACTGTCTTTCTAGGTTCGCCTGTGGCTAAAATGTTCACTCTATTAACTACTTCGGCAAACATACTTATCAATAGACAAATAAACCCTCTGATAAAGAAAGGATAATATCTATACTGTGCATACCATTTATATGTAATCTCAACTATATCCTTAATTAAGCTACTGTAATTGCCTTTATCATCAAAACTAAATTCCTTAATCTCCTTCCAAAACTTATCATTATTCTTTCTGGCTATTTTGTATGCTTTTTTTCTATCTATTTCTGAATGATTTTCGTTAATCTTACGTCTACTGTAATCAGTACACATATAAAAATTATCTACTTGCTTAAATAAATAGTTTCTTAAATTATCGATTTTCTCAAAAAATTTGTATAAAAAATCTACTCCATATAAATCTGCTAACTTTTCAAATTCATCTTTCATATTATTTGCTGACTTATTTCCAGCTAAGTCATATATAAGTTTTATCAAAGTAGAATGTTCATCAAACATATCGCAAATATCCATACTGTAAACTTCTCCTGTATAATAAATATCATTGTTAAACCCTTTGACTTTCTTTGTTTTTCTCATATTTAAAAATAGAGGGTAGCCAAAATGCTACCCTAATCTCCCTTCTTACTTATTTATAATTGAGAGCTTGATGCAAGGAAAACTATCTTATAAAATTCTCAATTGTGATTTTGTTATCTCCTATCATTTCTTGATATCTGGAATAAATACTCCGTAACCTATTATAGTTTCTCCAGATTTTGTCTTATTTTGCATAGTAGGGCGATTACTATCCTTAGTTCTAAGCAAATTATTTTTTTTAAGTTCTGCTAAAACTACATCTACATCAGGAAAACCTTCAGACTCAATGAGTTTATTAAACTTACTTTTAGGTATAAATATGTATCGATTACACTTTTCACCTTCAAATTCTGTGCCCATACCTTTTCTTGCATATTTAATAATACCTATTGAACCTTCAATATATACATCGAAATCATGTGAATCTATAAATTTACTTCTATTTTCTACAAAATACTCGAATAAAAACTGCCATGCTCTCTTACCAATATTTGAATTCCCCATAAGCTTAAAGATTACATTTTTAACTAACATTTCGTAAATGCCTGAGATATCTAATTTTAATTCTGTGACTTCTGAAAAAATCTCTGCTGATACCATATACAAAGCTAATGTATTAATTACTCTACCTATAACATTTGTTGCACTCATATCTATACGTTTATCCTTTTCGAAATAATCAATCCACTTCTCATATACAGCTTTCCACTTCTCTGATGCTCCACTTTTAAGTAATTCCTCTGCCACCTTAGGTGTTACAAATCCATAATTCTGACTACATTCTTTTTGAATTTTATCACTCTCTTCTTTTGAAGTAGTCCACTCAACATTAAAAAATTCAAGCACTCTTGCTCTAAGACCTTCGTGCTCATCACAACGCTTTAATATACTTTCTTCCCCATTAGTAATAATCGATGTAGAATACTCAAATGCTTTTGCAAAACTAGTTCCTCCTGCTGTTAACCTACTTTTTTCTAACCCTCCAGTCAAATTATAAACACTATCTGTTAAATTCTTCTCTTTTACTTTTGATAACTCATCAATTGCAACTGGATATCCTTTATTTCCACCTAACGATCTCATCAAACTATTTATTGTGCCACCAAAACTTAAAAATAATGACTTATTTCCTACTGTATTTATCGGATTACTTCCTAAGGATACTGCTAACATTGAAGCTGTTGACTTTCCATTTGTAGTGTTAGAATAAAAATGATTTATTGTACTTTGCATAGACATTCCCCAATTTTTGTTGGCAAACTCTAATACTGTAGCAGAAGTTCCAATCGCAAATACTGTCTGAAGATTTATATTACCACTCTCTATAATCTCCTTGTACATATCTAATGCCTTATTAAAATCCCCTTTTTTATTTATCAGTCTATCTCCAACATATTTGGATTCTATCTTATTATCTCCACTTTCTAATATTGCATTATTGGTTGCAAACACACCTTTATTAATCCAACCTATCTCACTATGAGTGAGAGTCTTTATTACTTGATTTTTGTTTTGTGCAATACCATATAGATATTCTAATTTCTTCTTATCATATATATCTCCTGTAAGTCTACTGATTTCCTTCTGCAAACTATTTGGACTTATTTTATATGACTCCATTTCAAATTCAACTATTTCATCTGAAATGGGGGAGTACACTCTCATTCCTATAGTGTAAGATTTGGTGCTTTGATTATACTCTCTTTTTACTATTTCTAATTTAACATCTTCGCAAGTCTCTTTATTATCTACTTTCACTTTTTCTTCCTCCTGTGGTTTCATTTTTTCTGACTCCTGTGCTTTCAATTTTTTTTGCATTTGTTATACCTCCATTATATATATTTTTTTTTTAATTTTGATGAGTTACAATGTCCTCATCTGAAGATAGGTATATTCTATTAAAAATAAAGTCTGACCTCATCTAGGTGGATTTAAAAAATAAAAAAAAGAACAATAACCCCTTTTTCATAGGGAAATTGCTCTAGTTATTTTTTTCTCATCGGTTAGTTGTGATGCTTTTACTCTTTATTTTCTCTGAAATGTGAAGATACCCACTTAACCCAATTTCTTTTAAATGTACTAAATTTCTGCTTCTTAAAACTGACGTCAAAATCAATACCATAAAATTCTTTGAAAGAAGCATTATCTACTTCATCAAAATCTATATTAGTGATAAATACTATATTGTTACTCCAACCATGCCTTCTCTTTTTAAGGTGAGCTGAAAATACATACACTTCTTTTCCTGTATTCTTTTCAATATACTCCATATTATCTATTATCTCATTTATAATTGAAGCATCCTTTTCTAAATCATATCTATCTGATAATTTTTCATTGTTATATATCTGATAAGTAGTCCAAGTTAAAATCCAATTGCCTTGATAATTTAACAATGTCTGTACTACATTTCTGTAACGTTCAACATCAAAGTTATTTCTTTCCTGCTCGATAAAAAACTTTGGTAAGTCTATGTATAAAAAATACTTGCTCTCATATAGCTCTCTACTATCTTCTAATGTAATATAGGAAGATAAATCTTCTATCTGCAATCCTTTGTACATATCATGAAGTTTTTTAAAATAATCCTTATCTAATGCTTTAAAGTCTTTTAACTTTTTTGTATATTCCTGCTCTTCATTAATGGTTAGAGAATCATCTTTTATGTATTTGTTTTCCCAATACTTAGGATAAAAGTAATAAGCCATGAATCTTAATGCTGATAAATAGTATGGTTCTAAATTCTCTTCAGACAAATCATAGAAATAATTTCTATCAAAATAATTTTCTTCCTGCCCCTTTGGTTTAATCTTTAACACGTTAAAATTCTCCAATGATAGCTGCTTATTATCCATTGATATAACACTAGCTCTAAACATATTAAGCTGTTTGGAAAGATTTCTTGCTAGTACTATTTGTTCATAAAGTGTATCCTTACTTTCTATGTATTTCTTAAATTTATTTACTTCCTTATACACTTTTACACTCTTACCTAAACCATCTGTAAAATTTTTTAAATCCTTATTTTCCACTAAGGAAATACGATTAGAAAAACCTCTTGCACATATAGATGGAACTATCCCTTTCTTTGCATATACATCCACAAAAGTATCAGTATAAACATCTGCATTTCCTACTAAGTAATGAATCATAAATAAATATAAATTATTACTTTCTATTTCATCCGTTGCAAAGTTTAAGTCTATCTTTTCATATTTATCTTGTTTTAAAGCAAAGCTGGGTGCATACATCTTCCAATGCTTTGTAAATATATCTGGAGATAAACCCATCGCCTTTAATAAATCCGATTGGGTAAAACTACCCCGATTTTGAGTGTAAATGGTTAAAAATACTAGGTAACGAAACCATACAGGTAACTCTGTAGTATTTTTAAATACTTGTCTTAAGTTCTTAATCTCTTTGCAAGCATCGTCAATACTTTTAGAATTTATTATGTCTTCGCATACCTTTATTGTACCAACTATACTATCTTCATCATCAAAATACTTATTTATTTCTTGCTCCAACTTTTCAATAGAAATAATCATATCTGCTCCTTTACGTGGGATTTTGGGATTTCAATTACTATTCTATCAAAAAATATGTCTTTTGTCTTCTGCACACAAGTCCTGAAGAAAACCTTTATAAATGATAGTTATATTACTTTTTGACTACATAACTTGATACAAGGAACTTTAAATCCTAATTTTGATAAAGTGGTCATATACGAAATTCCAAAGATTAGAAAATTAAGAAATAAAATCTGCCGGGAAAATACTATGTCAGAATATAATATGAATAATTACTATTTAAAAAAACTTTAGAAGTATCCAACACTTTGCTTTATGTGGCTAAATATCCTGCTGTATTGTAAAATGGCTGTGTACATAAAAAAATAAAAAGTTAATCTCAAAAGACTAACGTCTTATTTCTTTTAATAAAACTTTGTGACCAATTTCTTTGTCATTATCTTTATTGCCCTAATATTGTTTATTATGATGCCTGCCTTCTCTGAAAAGCCTTCACCTACGATAATTATCTCTTCTGGAACAGGATATATATTTACCTCCGTACTTATATTTTGAAAGAAAGTTCGTATTTTGACATTCATGACGTATGAAGAACGGACTTTAATGAATTAAGCATGGATTAATACAAAATCCCTGCAGAAAGCAAAAACAAAGCCCAACTAGAGCCAAAAATCGGCTCTAATTGGGCTTTTTATCATTTATTTACACACCCTTAAAATAGGCGTGAATCCCAGTGTTTATGGAGCTAAATTACTTAGCACTGTTCTGTGCAATTGCTGCCTGTGCTGCTGCTAATCTAGCGATAGGTACACGGAATGGTGAACATGATACATAATCAAGACCAATCTTATGGCAGAATTCTACTGAAGATGGATCTCCACCGTGTTCTCCACAGATACCTACGTGAAGGTTAGGGTTAACTGGCTTACCAAGTTTGATAGCCATTTCCATTAACTTACCAACACCAACCTGATCTAACTTAGCAAATGGATCATTTTCAAAAATCTTAGCATCATAGTAAGCATCTAAGAACTTACCAGCATCATCTCTTGAGAATCCGTATGTCATCTGTGTTAAATCGTTTGTACCGAAGCAGAAGAAGTCTGCCTGCTTAGCGATTTCATCAGCTGTAAGAGCTGCTCTTGGGATTTCGATCATTGTACCTACCTGGTATTCAAGTTCAACACCTGCTGCTGCGATTTCAGCATCAGCTGTAGCTACTACGATATCCTTAACATATTTTAATTCCTTAGAATCACATGATAATGGAATCATGATTTCCGGCTTAACTGTCCAATCACTATGTTTCTTCTGAACATTGATTGCTGCACGGATAACAGCCTTAGTCTGCATCTTAGCAATTTCAGGATATGTTACAGCAAGACGAAGTCCTCTGTGTCCCATCATAGGGTTGAATTCGTGAAGTGAAGAAATGATTGTCTTGATTTCTTCTACTGTCTTACCCTGTGCATCTGCAAGTTTCTTAATATCTTCTTCTTCAGTTGGAACGAATTCATGAAGAGGTGGATCTAAGAATCTGATTGTAACTGGGTTACCTTCAAGTGCTTCGTAAAGTGCTTCAAAGTCTCCCTGCTGATATGGAAGAATCTTCTCTAAAGCTGCTTCTCTTTCTTCTACTGTATCTGAACAAATCATTTCTCTGAATGCTGCAATTCTGTCTTCTTCGAAGAACATATGCTCTGTACGGCAAAGACCGATACCTTCAGCACCAAGTTCTCTAGCTTTCTTAGCATCAGCTGGAGTATCAGCATTTGTTCTAACCTTAAGTGTTCTATATTTATCAGCCCATCCCATGATACGTCCAAATGTACCAGCGATCTTAGCATCAACTGTAGGAATAATTCCATCATAGATGTTACCTGTTGAACCATCGATTGAGATGAAATCTCCTTCATGATATTCTTTTCCAGCTAAAGTGAATTTCTTGTTTTCTTCGTCCATAGCGATGTCGCCACAACCAGATACACAACATGTACCCATACCACGAGCAACTACGGCAGCGTGTGATGTCATACCACCACGAACTGTTAAGATACCCTGTGATGCCTTCATACCTGTGATATCTTCTGGAGATGTTTCAAGACGTACAAGTACAACCTTTTCTCCTCTTGCATTCCATTCAACAGCATCATCAGCTGTGAATACAACCTTACCACAAGCAGCTCCTGGAGAAGCTCCAAGTCCCTTACCAGCTGGTGTAGCAGCCTTAAGAGCAGCAGCATCAAACTGTGGGTGAAGTAATGTATCTAAGTTTCTAGGATCGATCATAGCTACAGCTTCTTCTTCTGTTCTCATGCCTTCATCAACAAGGTCACAAGCAATCTGTAAAGCAGCCTGAGCTGTTCTCTTACCATTTCTTGTCTGTAACATGTAAAGTTTTCTGTTTTCAACAGTAAATTCCATATCCTGCATATCTCTGTAATGGTTTTCAAGTGTTTCGCAAACCTTTACAAATTCTTCAAATGCTTCTGGGAATTCCTGTTCCATCTGAGCGATTGGCATTGGTGTTCTAACACCGGCAACAACGTCTTCACCCTGAGCATTCTTTAAGAATTCACCCATAAGCTTCTTTTCACCTGTTGCTGGATCTCTTGTAAATGCAACACCTGTACCACAATCATCACCCATGTTACCAAATGCCATTGACTGTACGTTAACAGCTGTTCCCCATGAATAAGGGATATCGTTGTCACGACGGTAAACGTTAGCACGTGGGTTATCCCATGATCTAAATACGGCTTTGATAGCTCCCATTAACTGTTCCTTAGGATCATCTGGGAAGTCTTCTCCGATTTTTTCTTTATATTCAGCCTTGAACTGTGCTGCTAATTCCTTTAAGTCATCAGCTGTAAGTTCAACGTCCTGCTTAACACCTCTGTCAGCTTTCATCTTGTCGATAAGTTCTTCAAAATACTTCTTACCAACTTCCATAACTACGTCAGAATACATCTGGATGAATCTTCTGTAGCAATCCCATGCCCAACGAGCATTTCCTGACTTTTCAGCAATTGCGTTAACTACTGTTTCGTTAAGACCAAGGTTAAGGATTGTATCCATCATACCTGGCATAGAAGCTCTAGCTCCTGAACGAACAGAAACAAGTAATGGATTTTCCTTATCACCGAATTTCTTTCCTGTGATTTCTTCCATCTTTACGATATACTCGTTAATCTGTCCCTGAATTTCTTCGTTAATTTCTCTACCGTCCTCATAGTACTGAGTACAAGCTTCTGTTGTAATAGTGAATCCCTGAGGTACTGGAAGTCCTAAACCTGTCATTTCTGCAAGGTTAGCACCTTTTCCACCAAGAAGTTCACGCATGTTTGCGTTACCTTCGCTAAAAAGGTATACCCATTTGTTTGCCATTAATTTTTCCTCCTAAAACTTTAGTATTTATTTTATGAGTTGTGGAGAATGGCTCTCTTTAACCAACTCATATTTTCTAATATTGGTATTTTTGCGCGCAAAAATTGGGCAAAAATCCCTATAAAACATTATAACATAAGGCATTTGATAGTCAAGTTCATTTGCCATATGTTACCACAAAAAATCACTAAAACTCATTAAATCTTACTAAACTTCATACGACATACCTTATTTTGTTGATCCATTAATATTCAAAATCGGTTTAATAAATTTCTCAGTTTCTGAATAGTCATTATTTCGTAATATATTGACAATACATTCTGCCAAAGCTATTCCCGATGCATATACAGGTTGTTCTACCGTTGTAATATGAGGTGTTACTAATTTTTCATATCCTAATCCGTCAAATCCTGTAACGCCAAGTTCATTAGGAACATTTATTTCCATCTTAACGGCACATCTCATTACTCCAAGTGCTAAAGCATCACTGGCACAAACTATCGCATCAACATCTGCATTTTTCAAAATTCTTGAAGCTGCAAGATATCCATCATCTTCATTATTACACACTCTCATTATTCCCGACTGTGGTATATCCATATGGTAATCTCTCATACAATCCATATACCCATCTAACCTATCCTGCGTGTATTTTTCTTCACTTCTTATTCCAATATTTGCAATTTTTTTATAACCACGTTTAATAAGATGTTCTGTGGCCATATATCCACCTTTATAATTGTCTATGTCAATCCAGTTATTCTTGTAACTGCTATTTCCAAATACAATTACAGGCTTATCTTTAAACCACTCCATCACTTCATCTTCTTCACGCTCAGTCATACCCATGGCTATTACGCCATCACATTTAACTTTTTTGTAATCATGTCTACATATCTGCATTGAATAGCCTTCAAGTCCCAACTTTTCTCCGATTCCTGAAATTGCTCTTAGTGTAAAAGGATGCAGAGGGTCAATTCCATTTGCAATATATACACATATAATATTTGTTTTGTTCGTCTGCAAAAGTCTGGCAACCTGGTTAGGTTCATATCCCATTTCGTCTACTGCCTTCTTTACCTTCTCGTAAGTCGATGGTTTTAATTTTTCCGGTTCATTGAGAAAGCGTGAAACAGTCATTGTTGATACACCTGTAGCTTTTGCAATGTCTTTAATTGTTATTGCCATTGTTCTCTCCTAATTGTTTTCTAATAATTCGTTCATTTGATAATGTTATCGATAACACTATTTTATCACATTATACAATTTATTGTAGATATAAATTTATTGAATTGATTTAATAGTCAATCCTGACAATAACTTTTCTCTTACTTCGTTTACTGTTACAGATTCATCATTATAAAAACATGTAATCTCCAACACTAATTCCTGATATCTTGCCTGTCCCAAACCTATTTGCATATTGTTCTCCTGCGCAATGGTTCGCAAATTAGAAATCATATCTGACGTCTCCTGGTCTGTAAGGTCTGATGTATCAATTACGGCTTCATATTTTACTGAATATCTAAATGTTTCCTGTTCGGTCGTTTCCTCTATAGTTGTCTGCTCAGCTGTCGTTTTTACATTTGTTTCCGTTGTCTTTGCTTCCTTTTGTTCCTTACCGCATCCGACAAACGCCAATGTAACACCTATTGCACAAAGTATTACAGCTATTTTCTTTCTCATTAGTTGCACTCCTTTTTTGTTTGTTTTCTTTCGTTTCATTAGTTTGTTTTCATTTAACTATAATATTATCATTTTTCAAATTTATTTTCATTACAATTTATTCCGATTGTTAATGGTTCGAATGCAATTTGCCGTTTACTCTTTTTATATAATCAATATTACATTTTTCACTTCATTTCATATACTATATTAAGGGAATATGTACATATAAACTTTGATATTTCTCTTACATATTTGGAGGATTATTCATGAACATTTCTGATTTACAATATAAAGATATTTCCCGGGATTTAATAAATTCAATGCTTTTTGAAAATATAGAATATTCAGGCACAAATTATTCGGATATGGGAATCGTTATGGGCAGCTACAGTGCTGTTAAATATCGTGTCCCTATGGCTGTGGATTTGTATAATAAAGGACTTGTTAAAAATTTTATTTTTTCCGGTGGCAAAATGCTCATTGATTCCGGAATTTATGAAGAGGCTGATATCATGAAAGATTTTGCCATAGAGTCAGGACTTCCTTCTTCAAATATTTATACAGCCTACAATTCTCATTCTACATTTGAAAGTTTGAAAAATGCTTTTGATTTGCTTAAAAGCATCGAAAATTTCACACCTAAAAATATCACTTTAATCACTACTGCATTTCATATGAAAAGATGCCTTTTATTAGCTGACAAAATGTTTTCTAAGGATATAAATATCATCCCATGCCCTGTTAATGACTCTTTCACAACTAAGGAAAACTGGTATAAAACTCCTGCCGGATATGAAAGAGCAATCGGTGAAATTTTCGGAATAATAGATTATGCAAATAAGGGCTACATTAATAATTTTGACATAATACTATAAGTTAATGATGCCAGGGTCAAAAGGTCTTTCACACACATGAGCTTGCTCATAAGTGGGCGAAAGACCTTGGGACCCGCCCCAATATGAGCATAAAAGCGGGATAATTCCCGCGATATGCGAATATTGGGCAGGATTATGGGAGTGCGAAGCACAGAACAATCCGTAGGCATCATATTTCTTATTTTTGTTACTTTTTATTATTTTTTAGCTTATTGCGTTTTTATACTTATTATGTTTTATTGTCTATTCTACTTTATAGTCTGTTATTCGTAATACAAAACTAATGTTTTTGTTGACCATTTTCCATAGATTTTTTTCTTTTTGTCTACTTTATAAGGTCTTACCATGACCGTACCTGCTGTCCATGTTCCATCTTCTTCTATTCCATTCGTGATGCCCATTTTATTTACATCATTTTTTGAAACTGCTTTAGTAAACACATTCTTTTTGGTCGTAAATGTTCTTTTGTATTTTGCACTTTTGAACTTAACTTCATATCCTGTCGCTCCATTTACTTTTGCAAATCTTATTGTGTATTTCTTTTTGCGCAACTGTGCATATTCAATTGATGTACCAGCCTTTTTCAGACCTTTTGAATATGTAATACTTGAATTTCTAGAAAATACTTTCTCTCCCATTTTTGGTTTTGTATCAAAAGCGAATTTCTTTAATGTTGAGTTTGCAAATGCTTTGTCTCCTATATATGCTAATTTTTTATTTGAAACAAATGAGGCAAGGTCGTATGTTCTATAAAAAGCTTGTTCACCTATATTTTTAACATTTTCACCTAATTTTACACTTTTAACTGATTTTTTTCTAAAAGCTCCTGCATCAATTTCTTCTACCGTATCAGCAATAACAACTTTGTCATTTGTTCCTATGTAATAATTCAATTTTGTTTTATCTGCTGACAATATACATCCTTTATCAAAAGTGGATTTTGTATTATCCTGTGCAATTATCACTTTATATATTGGTGAATTTTTAAATATCATACCAAGTTTTGTTGCTGTTCCATGTAAAACTACACTGTTAATATCGTCCGTATTACTTTCAACGATTCCATTTTCAAAACCATCAATATCTCCCATAAATTCAATATTTTTAATGGTTGCAAATGCATTTTGTTCAATAGTTTTTACATTTGCAGGTATTGTTATTGTTTCTTCGCTCCAAACAAATCCGAATGCTTTTCTTTTTATTGTTTGAACATCTTTTCCAATCTTTATGGATTCAATACTTAAAGTAGAAAAAGCATTTTCTCCAACACATGTAATTCCGTCTTCGATTGTTATGCTTTTTACAGAATAATAGTTGCCAAGTACTTCCATATCATCCCACATTGCACCTGTTCCTGAAACTACAATTGTTTTCGCATCCTTGTCATATGTATACGTTGCATTGTCACCACATTTTCCTGTTAGCACATTTTTAGATGACTCAACGTTCTTCGTTGTTTCCAGATTTTGCGTTGTCTGTTGATTTTGTGTTGTTTCTGCTGCATACACATTAACACTTTTGGTTGCAACAGGTCCCATAACTGCTGTTGCCATAGCTAATGCTACTGCCCCTGATAATAATACTTTTGATTTCATAATAGATACCCTCCTTAAAAATCTTTGTTTTCTTTGTTGTCTTATATTTATTAAACGGGGAATTGATATTTTTTATTGCATTTATTTTTTTAATTTTATTTTTAATTTGGGTTATCCCCATTATTAACAAAGAATAAAAAAAATAACAGAGCTAAAATCCAATATGAATTTCAACTCTGTTATTATTCAAAATCATATTTTATATCCATTAAGGATAATTGTTTTTAAATATGTCTTACATACTTTTGCGTGTTATATGCTGACAATTCCAATTAAAATGCCATCTTTTCTTCAAAGTATGCTTTTAAATCTTCAATCTTGATTCTTTCCTGTTTCATAGTGTCACGGTCACGAACTGTAACTGCTCCATCTTCCTCTGAATCAAAATCGTAAGTAACACACCAAGGTGTTCCGATTTCATCCTGACGACGATATCTCTTACCTATTGCTCCTCTGTCATCATATTCACAGTTATATAATTTGCTAAGTTCTGCAAATACCTTTTCTGCACCTTCATTTAACTTCTTTGATAATGGAAGTACACCGATCTTAACAGGTGCGATAGCCGGATGGAAATGCATAACTGTTCTCATATCCGGTTTTTCTTCTGTTCCGATATTTTCTTCATCATATGCTGCACAAAGGAATGCAAGTGTTACTCTGTCAGCACCAAGTGATGGTTCAATAACATATGGAACGTATCTTTCTTTCTTTTCATCATCAAAATATGATAAATCCTGCTTTGATAATTCCTGATGCTGAGTTAAATCGTAATCAGTTCTATCTGCGATTCCCCAAAGTTCGCCCCATCCAAATGGGAATAAGAATTCAATATCTGTTGTTCCCTTTGAGTAGAAACATAATTCTTCAGGTGAATGATCTCTTAATCTAATTTCATCTTCTTTAATTCCAAGACTTAATAACCAGTCACGGCAGAATCCTCTCCAATACTGGAACCATTCTAAATCTGTTCCCGGTTCACAGAAGAATTCAAGTTCCATCTGTTCAAATTCTCTTGTTCTGAATGTGAAGTTACCAGGTGTGATTTCATTTCTAAATGACTTACCAACCTGACCGATACCAAACGGAATCTTCTTTCTTGAAGTTCTCTGTACATTCTTAAAGTTTACAAAAATACCCTGTGCTGTTTCAGGTCTTAAATATACTGTATTTTTAGCATCTTCAGTTACACCCTGGAATGTCTTAAACATAAGATTAAATTCACGGATTTCTGTAAAATTGTGCTTACCACATGTTGGACATGCAATGTTCTTTTCTTCTATGTAGTTAGCCATTTCTTCGTGTGACCATGCATCAACAGAACCTTCTATTGTAATTCCATTTTCTTCCATATAATCTTCAATAAGTTTATCTGCTCTAAATCTTTCATGACATTCTTTACAGTCCATAAGTGGGTCTGAGAATCCACCAAGATGTCCTGATGCAACCCAAGTCTGAGGATTCATTAAAATAGCACAGTCAACACCTACATTGTATGGGTTTTCCTGAATAAATTTCTTCCACCATGCTTTTTTAACATTATTCTTTAATTCTACACCAAGGTTACCATAATCCCATGTATTCGCAAGTCCACCATAAATTTCTGAACCCGGATATACAAATCCTCTGCTTTTTGCAACTGCAACGATTTTTTCCATTGTCTTTTCCATGATACTTCTCCACCTTTTATTTTTTATGATGCCGGGTTAGGAAATACTAAGTAATCCATAAGGCATCTTTTTATTATCATTATTATTTTAATGTATATACAATATAGCTTATTCCGTCATCAGTTTTAGCTGTTTCTACCACGCCATCACTGATTTTACAGTTTTCGCTCACATACTTTACTGTTCCTTCAATCTGGACTTTCATCTGTTCATTAACAATCAAAATATTATCATCTAAATCATTAATCTTGTCTTCTGACACTGATTTTTTCTTATTGTCAGGAGCATAAAATTTTCCCTTAATTTCACAATCTTCATTGTCACTTATGTCACCTATATAGAAAGTTCCTTTATCAGGATTGTTATATTTTAAAATATATGTTCCAAAGTCTGTAGTTGATGCAAATTCCATAATCATAGTCGCAACATCTTTCTTTACATCCATTGACTTTAAAGAAAGTGCATCTTTTCCTGATGCATCACTATCTGAATTAAACTCATCGACTTCATTTTCAACAGTACTCTTAAGTTCCTTCTTGTCATAATAATCTTTATCAAATGACTCTGCTACTCCGTACTGTACTTTACCATCTTTTGAAATATGAATTGCTGTCTGACCTTTTTCTAAAGCAATATCTCCAACTTTATTGTCACACCCGACAAATGTAAGGGCTATTGTCATAACCATAAGCAATGATATAATTTTTTTCTTAAGCATATCCGCTCCTCCTCGCAATACCTAATTTTACATTGTATACTCATTATTTTCAATAACTAATTTCCAGAAATTCCAGAGTTTTGAATTGTTTTTCTATGTGTTCTTTCAAATAACTTTCTATAATTCCATTTATTTCCTGCCACACCTCATCTTTTACATTAAATGTATATAATTTGTTAAGTGGCGATGAAATTATGTATTGAAGTGCATACACTGCTGATTGCGATACTAATTTATCTTTTGGCAAATTTCCATGACATTTAGAACAAATCATGCCATTCTTTCGCAAATCAAAATAATCCAGTTCACTATTATTGCCACAATTTACACAGGTAAACACATTTGGATATTCCCCGTTTATCACAAGCGATTTAAGTTCATATATATTTTTCACTAATTTGTCAGGAATAGAATCATTTTGCAGTGCTTTAAGTGAAAGATAGATTAATTTTAATGTCTCTGTTCCATCTATATTTTCCCTTCCATAGTAGTCCGCCATTTCAAGAAAATACATTCCCATATACATTTTATTAATGTTGGTCATTTCACCGCCAAAATATTCTGTCACTTTTACATTTGTTATAGTGTATGAATTTCTTCCACGATACATGGTAAATTCGCCAAAGCTCATAGGCTGCGTTCCCGAAAGGAACTGGCTTGTAGGTCGTCTTGCCCCTCTTGCAAAAGCCGTTATCTTTCCAAATTGTTTTGTAAGAAGCACAACTCTTTTATCATATTCACCCATCGGCATTGCTGATATTACAATTCCCATAGCTGTTACTGTTTCAACCATAATCGTGCCTCTCCTTTCTTAACTCAAATCACTAAATATTTAATAAATGCTAAAAGCCGCATAGACACGGCTTTAATAGCAAATATTTCTTACATTTTCTTAAAATTGTATTTTACTGCTGCTTTTCATTATATCCGTAATTCTTCAATAACAAATCGCTGTCTCTCCATTCTTTTCTAACTTTTACCCATAACTGAAGATTAACTTTCATTTCAAGCATCTGTTCTATTTCATATCTTGCATTGCTTCCAATCTTTTTAAGCATACTACCCTGTTTTCCGATAATTATACCCTTATGAGAATCTCTTTCGCATATAATTGTTGCTTCTATATCAGTAATTTTGCCGTTTTTTCTTTCTTTCATTTTTTCAATTGTAACAGCTATTCCATGCGGAATTTCTTCATTTAGAGCATGCAATGCCTTTTCTCTTATAATTTCAGCCACAATCTGACGCATTGGCTGGTCAGTTACTGTGTCTTCATCATAATACTGAGGTCCCTGTGGTAAATATTTAAAAATAGATTCTACTATTTCATCTGCATTTTTATCTCTTAATGCTGATGCAGGAATTATTTCCGCAAAATCAAGAATTTTTCTGTATGCATCAATAAACACTAAAATTTCTTCTTTTTTAACAGTATCTATTTTATTAATTACAAGAATTACAGGTACATTTATATCTTTAAGCTGCTCGGCAATATGCTGTTCACCTGCCCCGATAAATGTACTAGGTTCAACAAGCCACAAAATTACATCTACTTCTTTTAATGTTTTTTCAGCCACATTTACCATATATTCACCTAATTTATTTTTTGCCTTATGAATACCCGGTGTATCAAGAAATATAATTTGTCCTTCATCACATGTATATACTGTCTGAATCTTATTTCTTGTTGTCTGTGGCTTATTTGATGTAATAGCAATCTTCTGTCCGATTATTTTGTTCATTAATGTAGATTTTCCAACATTTGGTCTTCCTATTAATGCAACAAATCCTGATTTGTACTCTTTATTTTCCATTTGCTCTCCATTTCTAAACTTTTGTTTTTATACTTTATTTACATTATTATCATCCGATTTGCATTTATTTTTAATTTTTATTTTCAAATAAATTGTAGATATTTTTAAACATATATTTGTTTTCTTCTATTCTTCCTTCGTTTCCGATAACGCAAACATAATATTCTTTAAGTGCATCTGTAACAAGACTTCCACAGTTTCTGATTGCATTCGTTGTAGTACTTAACACCTGACTTCTTTCTTTTTTAAGATTTTCAAAAGTATTATGGTTAAAATACAATGTTAACAATCTTCCACCTTCGCTACATGGTGTGCGTGGCTGGTCGTATTCACTTATAGTTCCGATAATAAATTTGCGCATATCTCTGTCACCGGCATTAAAATTGTTAATGTAATCCACAACATTTTCATAGATTTCATTTGTTTCTTTTAATTTAGGGTCTCTGTAAGATGTAAACATTGCAACACCCTGTTTTGTAAAGAAGTTGCTACAGCCATACGCGCCACCTTTTACCCTTACGTTATTCCACAAATATTCATAAACTAAAATAGTTTTAAGTACTGATAATGTTCCGGTATATGGATATTTGTCTGTATCAAATTGTCCTGCTCTTACTACATATTGCACCTGACTTGATGTTTTAAATCCTTCATTTAATACATTCTTTACAAATTTTTCTACTTTATCGCTACTCAATATACTACTGTCAGGTTCTTTGTCAAATAATGAATCTGTCATATCTTCCACTAATCCTGGTAAGCTGTCATATTCATCATCCTTACATACATAACTGATAACTAGATTTTCTTTTCTAAAAACATACTCTGTAAGCAATTTTAATTTTGCTGCCACTTCCTCTTTTACATTTTCAAAATTATTAGCTATATCTTCAATAAATTTGTAAAATGTAATTCCTGCATAATTTTCCCTTCTATACATCGTCTCTGAGAAATATGAGCCTACTCTAAGTGCTGCAGCAGAATCTCCACTTTCCATAAGTGTATTCTGAAGTCTTGCTTTTATTTCATCGATAATTTCTTTTAATCTCTTATAGTCATCAAATTTTGTAGTAAGCATAACTTCTTTTGCAATTTCAAATGCCTTGTCCATTCTGCTTATCATCGACTTAAAATTAACTTCAATTCGATGCTCGAACTTATTCTTTTCAATTGCATCCGGATATAATGTTGCATCAACATATATTCCACCAATATTTTTATTTATTTCATTTGCAAGCTGAGTGTAATTATAACTTTCCGTATTCATATATCCGGCAGTATTTTTTAGTAAACCAATATATGGCAAAAGTTCCGTAGGTATATTTTTACAGTCAAATGACAATATTGCATAACCTATTCCGTTAGTAAAACAGTCATAATAAACTGTAGGTATTCCATTAATTTCTCTTATCTGAGACTTTATAGGTCTTGGTTCAGGGTCAATATCACTTATTTCCAACATTGGTATCTTCTTTAAATCTTCTTCAGGTGATGGTTCTTCCTGATACTTCTTTAATGCCTTTGTATCTGCAACTAACTTATCAATTTCACTCTTTGAAAGAGTTGCCTTTTTTGCAGCTAACTTGTCTGCTAATTCTTTTTCAGTTTCTGCTACAAGACCCTTTTTAGGCTTAAGCACTACTGTTGATTCAATTTTGCTGTTTAATACATACTTTTCAATTAATTTTTCAAAGTAATCTGTTTCAACCATTTTCTTTAAAAATGCATATGTTTCATTGCATTCTACATATATAAATGGCTGATTTTCATCGTAAATCCAACTTTCATACATCTGAAGACCAATCATTAATCCCCTTGGCCAACGTCCAAAATCACTTTCACGATATTTAAATTCCAAATTATTGATTGTAGCAATAAGGCTTTCTTTTTCAATACCATTTTGTACTATTTCTTCTAATCCGCTTTTTATTATCGTCTTAAATTTATCCTTATCTTCATAATTTGCATATTTAGCTACTATAGACCAATATGGTTGTAAAATTCCTGACTCATATGTGCTTTCTACATTCTTTCCTATGCCTGCATCTATAATCTTTTGTTTTAAAATTGCACCCGGCATTGTCATAAGTACATAATCAAGTACCTGGAACGCCAACACTTCTTCTTTATTAAGTGTTGTGTCTAAAACTACATTCCATGACAAAATAGTATTGTCTTCTTCTGATTCACCATCTGATATAGGGTAGTAACTTTCAACCTCTGCAGGTTTATCAAATGGCTTCTGCATTTTTATTTCAGAATCTATTTCTAATGTATCGTATTTGCTCAAATATTCCTTATCTATAAAACGGAGTTTTTCTTCCATATCCATATCTCCGTACAAATATATAAAGCTGTTTGACGGATGATAATATTTTCTATGGAAATCCAAATATTCTTCATAAGTTAAATCAGGTATTGATACCGGATCCCCACCTGACTCAAAGCCGTATGTTGTATCCGGGAAAAGCGAATGCAATACCTGTCTGTCAAGAACTCCTGCTACTGAGGAAAATGCTCCCTTCATTTCGTTATAAACTACACCATTTATTTTCAACTCATCTTCCGGTGATTCTAATTCGTAATGCCATCCTTCCTGTTTAAAAATCTCCTGATGATTATATATTTGCGGATTAAATACTGCATCTAAATAAACATCCATTATATTTTGAAAATCTTTTTCATTACAGCTTGCAAGAGGATACATAGTCTTGTCCGGATATGTCATTGCATTTAAAAATGTATTAAGTGAACCCTTTACAAGTTCAATAAATGGGTCTTTTACCGGAAATTTATCTGAACCGCAAAGGACTGTGTGTTCTATTATATGTGGTACTCCTGTATCGTCATTTACCGGTGTTCTAAAACCAATATTAAAAACTTTATTATTATCATCATTTGATAATAACGCAATTCTTGCTCCTGTCTTTTTGTGCTTTAATAAATAAGCCTGTGAATTTAAGTCCTCCATATAATATTGTTTTATAATTTCATATTCTTTAATATCTTTTACTGCCATTAACTTTTCCTTTCCACAATATTCTTCTTTTTTAAGATGTCCGGTCAAAAATGTCTTATATTTTATCACTCACCATTCACTCTAACGTAAATGTGCCATCATTTTATACTATTCACCGTGTTATCTTAATATATTATCAACTTCAGCTAAAAATCTATTCAACTGATATACTCGTTCTATATTCTAACACATTTAATTTTTTTCTTCATTAATAATAAATGTTTTTATCTGATTTTAATTTTTGTTTTATTTCGGACCTCATTTGATATTTTATTCATATTTGTTATACTTATAGAAGCATTAGGAGGAATATTATGAGCGTTAAAGATGAAGTTTTACATATGCTTGAAGCAAATAAAGGAAGTTATTTTTCAGGAGCTACTCTTGCAAAAGAATTAAACGTTAGCAGAAATTCTATTTGGAAAGCAATCAAGTCTTTAGAAAATGAAGGGTACAAGATTTCGGCTGCTACAAATAAAGGTTATTGTCTTGAACAATCAAATGATATTTTAAGTAAGCACAGTGTTGGTGAGTTCTTAAAATATCCTTTAGATATCCACGTATATGATACAATTTCTTCAACTAATACTGTTTTAAAAGAAATGGCTGAAGATGGTGCAAAAGAAGGAACTGTTCTTGTAGCCAGCGAACAGACTTTAGGCCGTGGCCGTATGGGAAGAAAATTTGTTTCACCTGCCGGTACAGGAATTTATTTTAGTATACTACTTCGTCCTGATATTCCTGCCAGCGATTCACTTTTTTTAACTACAAGCGCAGCAGTTGCAGTTGCTAAGGCAATTGAAGATGTTTCCGATAAAAAGGCAAAAATAAAATGGGTTAACGATGTTTTTGTAGATAACAAAAAAGTATGCGGAATATTAACTGAAGCTACTTTTAATATGGAAACAGGCAAACTTAACTATGCAATTGTCGGAATCGGTATTAATGTCTGTTTTCCTGAAGGCGGATTTCCTGAAGGAATCGACAAAGTTGCTACAGCTATATTTGACAAAGAAAGCGATTCCATTAACAAGCGTAGCAAATTATTAGCTCATGTCTTAAATTACTTTATGGACTTTTATAATTCATTTGAATCTAAGAGTTACCTTAAAGAATACATTGACCGCTCTATATTATTAGGGAAAAATATTACTGTTATTGACAGAGATGGCAACAAACCTGCTAAGGCAATTTCAATTGACGATGAATGCCATCTTCTTGTCAGATTTGAAGACGGAACTGAAAAATTGCTTTCTTCCGGAGAAGTAAGTATAAAATTGGATTAATATTCGCACATATGAAAAATATCCAATTTATAAGATATACGTCAATTTTATATTTGTTTATTATATATTTGTTTATATACTAACAGCCAGACTTTTTAGAAGCCTGGCTGTTAGTATATAGTATACAATATATGTAATACCAAAGTCATAAAATCTAATACAGATTCTTTTTGTAATTTTCATCTCTATATTTTGGTATCACTTCAATTAATAAATTTTTATTTATTTTCTCCCATAAAGAACAAACCAACTGTTCCCGGTCCTGCATGAGTTCCAATCGTAGGACTTAACATTCCTATGATTACTTTTTCAACTCCACATTCCTCTTTAATCTTATCAGCTACTTTATTTGCATCTTCTATGCAGTCACCATGTACAATAAAGGCTACTTTATTTTCATAACCTGCTCCTTCTTTTTTCATGGAATCAACCAGACTCTGTAATGCTTTCTTTCTTCCACGAACATTCTGGAATGGTTTTAATTCTCCTTCATTTGTTACATGAAGTACAGGTTTTACATGTATTAAAGTTCCTACAACTGCAGTTGTTTTTGATACTCTTCCACCTCTATGTAAATGGAATAAATCATCTACAGTAAAGTAATGGCACATATGATTTAAATTTTCTTCAATCCATGCCTTTACTTCTTCTAAACTTTTACCTTCTTTTTTCAGATTTGCAGCTTTATATACTAAAAGCCCCTGACCAAGAGACGCTGCCTTTGAGTCAATAACAACAATATTGCTATCAGGGAATTCTTCTTTTAAGTCCTCTGCTGCAATTCGTGCTGAATTATAACTAACACTTAATGCAGATGAAAATGCAATATGCAATATATCTTTTCCCTGATTTAAAATATTTCTAAACACCTCAGTTGCATATTCCGGATTACATCCCATCGTTGTAGGCATCGCACCTTTTCTCATGAGTTCAAAGAATTCATGTGGTTCAATATTCTTTTCATCTCCGTATATCACTCCATCTATACTATAATATAAAGGGAGGCAAGGAATATCATATTCCTGTAAAATTTCTTTTGGCAAATCACTTGCTGAATCTGTTACAATAACATAATCTCTCATATTATCTACATTCCTTTCAACCTAAACAAAATGTCATTTATTTTCGTTAATATCATATCATTGTAACATTTCTATTTCTACAACTCTACAAAAGAAAATGTTTATTATCTTGTTATATTTCTTATTTTCATCCATAAATGGCTGATTTTCTAACTATTATTTGTTTTTCTTTTCCAGCAACACTTGTATACTTCTCTGTAACTATTATGTCCAACATTCCTTCTTTATAATCAGCTGAAATAACCTCTATTTCATAATCTGATGTTCCACTAACATTATACGCTATATTATTCAAGCAAAAATTCATCATATCTTCGTTGTTTTTGAATTTAGCCTTTTTATTCTGACTTACCTTTACAGTCTGCTTTACAGCTGCTGCGACTGCTCTGTTTAGTTCTGTTTCTCTTGAACTATTTTCTTCTAATGCCATAATAGTCATACTTGTAATCATAACTGACACAATTAATCCAATCACTATTGCGATTTGCTTCACTAACTTCTTCCTTTCTTAATGTTATTTATCATTTCTTTTGACATTTTATATTTTTTCATTCCCTCTCCTTCCTTTTTATTAAGACTTTCTTCTAGTTTATTTTTTAAAGCAAGATTCCATTTAGAATTTTTATTTAACGTATTCATATATTCCTTTGAAATAAATCTAACCGTAGGATTATAGTCATTATTATTTATAATATAAACACCAAATTTCTTTTCTTCATAAGAACTATCATTTCCGGCATTCGAACAAACTGTCACTATAAATTCTGCAACAGACTCAGTATTCATAAACTTCTCAGTTAATACAATATCTGAATTGTTTGCATCTTCAAATTCTTTATTCTTACCTCTTTCATAATAGTTTTTACCAGTTACGTCAGTTATCTTTTGTATATATAGAGGATATTTTGTACTTGAATACGCATCATCATTAACTGTTACTTTCTTTACTAATTCGTTCATATCTAATTTTATATTTTGATTAACTACGTAATATCTGTCAGTAGCATTTATAAATAAATTTATAACTTTTTCTTTTTCCCATTGGGCATAAAGTACCCTGTCTCCATTTGCATATAATATTCCACCCGGTTTTAAAGTTGCTCCATTGCCGTCACTTTGGAAATTCCAATGTTTATTTTCTACTGTATGATATCCATTTCTTCTGATTGTAACACCACTTATTATTATGTCTTCCTGCCAAAATTTAATCTGATTATCAGGCATTCCTAAAACCTGTTCAGAAGTATTTTTATTAAATGTAACGTCATATTTTTCGCTTATTATTATTTCATTATCTACATAAGCTTTAACAAATTTCGTAGGTCGCAAAATTTTGTTCCCACTTATATTTCGTACCAAAAATTTTTTTACACAATTTTGGTTATTTAATTCTGCAACTGCATCGCCTATATAATATAATTCCTTCTGTGCATCTGTACTATATTCAACCTGTGCAATTATTGTTCCCGGGTCAGTTAATGTTGTCCTTATAACTGCAACATATCCGCTAGGTTTTAGCAATCTGTCTATTATTGATATGTATGTCTGTCTGGTAAGGTATACTTCATTACTTTCATCTACACTTGCTATGCTAAACATTTGAAACTTTCCTCTTACATACACACCCATTCCGTTTTTAGCACAATTATTTTGATATATGTTATTATCAGTTAATAAAAAACATGCTTTCTCGCCTATATATACACCCCCGCCATTATTATAGGCATAATTATTATTTATGTAACTTCCCATCCACATATGAACCGTAGCTGTATTGCCAATATAAAGTCCTCCTCCGTTCCGTGAAGAGTTGTTATTTATTGATGTATTTCTCATCAAAATAGAAGAATCCGTGCATATTCCACCACCTTTATCAGTAGCTCCATTTTCACCTATTATACTATTATAAAGTTTTATGGCTCCGCCATTTATATCCTCTACATTACTACCTATGGATATTCCACCTGCATTATCATAACCTGAATTATTAAATACATTTACAGATTCAATATTTATTTTAGAATCTTCTCCACAGGCTATTCCGCCTCCTAAATTTCCAGATATATTTCCAATAATCCTTGCATTATATATAACGGTACATCCTCCATGTCCATCCCCTACACCACCATTGCATCTTACTCCACCACCACTTCCTCTTGATTCGTTTCCACTAATTGTCGGTGCAGTACTGCCTGACCCAAGAATAAGACCTGCCTGATATCCTGAGAATACGCCTCCGGCACTGGCTCCGGCATCATTGCCATATATCCATCCATCATTTATATTTACAATTGTTCCTAATCCTGTTCCAAATATGCCTCCACCTTCCTCACCTGATTTGTTATTATGTATTATTCCGGCAGTCATTAATAAATGCGAAGAACCACCTATGTAAATTCCTCCGCCTTCTTCTAATGCTTCATTTTCAAAAATTTCACCATCATATATCCTTAATTCTGAATAACTTCCAACATATACTCCACCACCCTGACTTAGAGTAAAACATTTATATATTTGTGCTCCGGGCCATATATTGCACACTCCGCCTTTAATGGTAATTCCTCCACCTTTTACCCCATCACAGTCATGAATAATTCCATATACATTCAATGTTCCTGTGCTTCTAACCGCTCCTGCTTCCGTCTCGCCATTATAATTAGTGACATTTTTTACTACACATGCATTTCCAATCGTTCCTGTTGAACCGTCATCAACTTTTATAAACCCTTTTGTTGCAAAAGAAATTTGATTCTTTTTTCCATCAAGATATAACTTATATCCACCCATTCCATCGCCAAAATGAACTTCCGCTCCATCTGAGATTTTAAAACAATATTTATCTGATTTATTTACATCATCGCTTATGTCTTTACTTCTACTAATAGTTCTTTCACCACCTGATGAATAAAGCATATATCTTCCTTGAGTTACTTTTATTCCATCTTTAATTTTTATATTACCAACTATGGCAATATATACTACGCTTGTTTTTTTGTTATTGCTAAATATATTTTTTAATTTACTTTCTGTTTGCACAAGATACGGATTACTTCTACTTCCATTTTCTACAACATCGCCGGAAACATTTTTTTTACAAAAAATCATGCAGCAAAAAGCCAGCACAACGCATACTTTCAAAATATTTTTTTCTATTACTACACTCCATTTTCCAATCATCTTGCATACCCCTCAATCACAACTTTTTTACTCTTGTTTTCTCCAAACATTTGATAAATTGGAAACGTTATATTATATTCCATACTAACATAACAACTTGGTTCATTTTCTGATAATGAATTATCTTCTGTAACCAACATATATCCTTTTTCACCGGCTTCTTCTTTACATTGTTTGATAACCTGTGCATCGCAATTACTATCCTCTATACGATTAACTGCTACATTATAAAAATCCCTCGCTTTTACATTTTGATTTTCCGTGCTTATATACGACGAAAAAACTATACAGGCTATTGTTACTACTATAACTATAGAAAACATTTCTATTGCCAGTTTCATCTTTTCCCTCCTCTAATTTAACATTGACTTTTTATTTCCAGGCCAATCTGTATTACCATTGCTTATTCCACTACAACATTCATATTCCTAATACTTTTAATGCCACTTTCACCTCTTACAATACATTTAATGTTATATACACCTCTGTGAAACACATCTACATCTCCATATATTTTCAATTTATCTGTTATATCTTTTCCATCGTAATCCCTTGCACTAATTTGATTTGTCACATCAAAACTTTTATCTAAATATGTAACATATATAACATCGTCACCTACAATAATAGGGCATTTCTTTTTGTATTCTTCCGAAAACTCTCTGTTAGTATTACTTCCTTCACAGTTGTATGTAGGCATTATTTTTTTAATACTTGTGTTTGTTATAATGCTAATAAGTGCAACAATAATTACACCAATTACCGCATATTGAATAGTTTGTCCATGTTCGCTTAAAAATACTTCCATGCATTATCCTCCTACCAGTTTTGTAAAAAAATCTACATTCATTCCCGCTGCAGTATACATAATTGCAATAGACAAAATTATTAATATTACTGAAATAATTCCACTTATAATTATCTCGCCATGTTCTTCTAATAAATTCTCCATTCTCCACCTTTCTTTTATCTAAAATAATTCCATACTTCTATTTGTTCTTTTTTATTAACAAAAGATTCGATTTTATTATTTTTACAATTTTTTTAAAACTTATTTTCATATTTTTTTTACTCTTATAAAACTATGTAACCTGCTGCAATACATAGTAAAATCCCGCAACAATGAATAAAAATAATATTCCATAAATCAAAGTCTGACCTAATTCAGATAATAATAATTTCATTTTCATCCTCCATTCATTACATTTCCCAATGCTGATGTAAATACTAAAATCATAAGTACCATATCAATAATTATTTTTACTACTCCTACCATCATCGGTCCTGCTGACAAAGTTCCTGCTAATCCTATTCTGTCCTTATTCTTCATTTCTTCCGCTTGTTTCAACATCTTATTGTTTCTATCTATAATTGCATTTGTCTGCTTATAAGTTTCTTCTTTACTTAACTCATTTATGCAATAAAACATTTTCAATGATGACTGTATCTCCGGCATATTAAGTTCATGAAGGAAATTGTCATAGGGCTCAATTCCTATCGGATATTCTTCAAAATCAATTAATAAATGTCTTATTGGTCTCTTTAAAATGTAAGGTGCTTCATCATACGAATTTTCTATCGAAGATTGAACTGTCTGTTGTTGCAAATTCAATGCAACCTGTCTTAACCAATCAGGAAATACTTTCGATATTTCCCGTCTCATTCTCTTTTTGACTTTATTAATTGACAACTTGTCCATAAATTTTATTTTTTCATTCTGGCTTTTCGTAATTAAGTCATAATACTTATCTACCATTTCAGGATTAAGAAAACTCTCCTCTTTCAACCAGTCAATATTTAGTTTCTTATAAACAAAAATATAAATGACAAGCATTATCAAAATAATAATCATTGAGCTTATCTGATATACAATATTTCCGGTAAATGAATACTCTTTTGGAATTAGATATGCCATAAATCCGCATGTTAACAGTGTAGCTCCAATTGAAATAAGAACGTTTCTTCTTATCCTGTCTATATCTCTTCTAAATAGCTCTGTTCTGTCACTCCACTCTTTTATATCACTAAGAATAATATTTATATATTCTTCAAATTCCCCACCTTGTTTTTCTATTTTTATAATAAATTCATGAAGTGAAACCAGCCTTTTACAATAATATTCTTCTTCGAGAATTTTAAGTGCCTGCTCATAAATATCTTCATTCATTTTAGAATCAATATTCACTACAACTTCTTCAATTATTTCCTTCATTTCACCATCACTTATTTTTTGTGCATCTATAAGAGATGGTCTGATTTTTCCGCTTTTTTTAAAGGAATAGCACATCTGTTCCATATAACTTATTAAATCTTCAAATTTCTTTTTATAATAAATTTTCTTTTTTTCTTCTTTATATAGCATAGGCATAAGTAATGTTGTTACTACGCCTATAGTAAGCACAATAGGCATCTTTAATTTATAAGCAAATGCTATTCCTACAACTATAGCTATAATATATATGTACTTTCTAAAATATTTTACTTTTTTCATTCAACTCCTAATTTTCGCTTTTCTTAAAAGGATCTGTAATCCCTGCCATTCTGAATTTTCTCATCAATTCAGAAGGAAGTTTTCTACATAATATTCTTCCATCTTCATATATCATCGTTTTTTCATTTCTGTCCTCATATCTTGATAAACATATAATCTGTGTTATTTTTCTTGAAATTTTCTCTCCCTGTTTTACTACCGATTGTAGCTGTATTCCGATATCAATAAATGAATAAACATCATTTTCATAAACTGACTGTCCCATGTTTCTTAAGCGATCGGGTATTTTGCCTGCATCATCCAAGTGGATTGTCGTTATGCAATGTACTCCTGCCGAAATATTTTCCAGAAGATACTTAACTTCCTCTCCTCTTGCCTCTGCAAGCAAAACCCATGTTGGTAATTGTCTTTTACTCGCCTTAAGTGCATCAGCATATCCAAAATTATCACTAACTTTAATTTCCACACAATCTTTCTGCGGATTAATTGACGAATATCTCAATTCAAGATTATCCTCAATCGTATACACCCTTTCATAATCCGGAATATAACTTGTTAAATATTTTACATATTCTGTTTTACCAACTCCCGGGAGTCCTCCAACAATCACAGTGCAGTGTGCTTTGATGGCGTTCTCCATAAAGATATCCAATACTTCCGGACAATACTCACTTTCTAAAATACTTTCCCTGCTTATTCTTCTTACAGCAGGAGTTTTTCTAATACTTATACTGATTCCTGTATTTGTAACTGAATCATGCAAAATCGAAATTCTTAAATTTTCAGTTTCCGCTTCTAATAATGGATTGTTTTGATTAAATTGAACATTCATTAAATTACTTATTTTTGTATAAAACTGTTGTATAAACAATTCGTCTAACGTAAATCCCTCAATCTTATACCTTCCCTTATTTAAATCGTTTACCCATAATTCACGACTATAATTGATGTCCGTAATGTTATCGTCATAAATAAATGGTAATAACTTTCCAAATGCCCTATCCGGCAATGACAATTTTCTCAACTGTGTACCCCTTTCGCTTACAATTAACTAATCTTTCCTGCTACACTGTTAAAAGTTACAGAGCCTGCGTAACTATTCACGATTTCTTTAATCGCATCTGATATAACCGGTCCCACAACATAAGCAACACCCACTAACAGCAAAATACATACCGCAATAAAAATTGTCTTACCATGTTCCTGCAAAAAAATGTCCATAGTTTACCTCCTATACTTTATTCCAAATAATCACATATTATACGCTTCGGGTAAGAACTACACATTTATGTTTATTTATAAATACGATAATAAAAGCCTTATTTCTACTAATTATTATTTATTCAACACTCTTTTTATCGTTCTGCCATAGATACATATTGTGTTTTTGTATTGTTATACATATACTATGTTGTTTTATTTGGTATTTAGAATAATATCACACTTTGGTTGTGTCGTCAATTACAATTAATATGTTTTTCAATTATTTTTTTATCTTTATTTAAAAATGTTATTTTATAACCGACAGTAAAAAAACATTATTTAACTGGTAATTCAAAACAAAACCTGCACAACCATCTCTTTTAAAATTAGTATTAAGAAATCATCCTAATAAAGCACGAAAAAGCCGTCTAAGTGATTTCTCACTTAAACGGCTTACTTTAAACCCCAATATTTATAGCTCCCCAGCTACATTTAATACCTTTATTTTGTTTTTGGTAATGTATCTATTGCCTTATCCATTGCGCTCCCCCAAGCGTATCCATTAGATGCATCCCAGTTAATTGACCATGTCATTACACCTCTTAATGAAGGATATGTCTTAGGTGGCATAAAGCTTCCACCACTTGCCATTCCCTTTGTCAAACAATTAAGAGCTGATGTTAATGTATTTGTAGATACAAGACCGCTTCCTGCAGCCGGTGCTGATGATGGAACACCAATTCCGACCTGATCAGGTCTTAATCCATTTTCAATAAGCAATGTTGCAAGTGATGTAAGGAAATCAACTGAACCACAGCTATAAACTCCTCCACCGTATCCAACCATGCTTCCTGAATTGTAATACTGCATGTTAACTACAGTTAAAATATCTTTAATATCTAATGCTAACTTAAAGTAATTAGATGTTGGGCTCTGCATATAATATGTTTCAGGTGCCATTGTAATAATAAATTCGTCACCAAAATGGTTATGAACCTTTCTAAGAGCTCCTGCAATATATTCCGTTCCTGCTACTGCTCCACCTTCAAGGTCAATGTCTACACCTTCAAATCCAAACTTTTCTATTACTTTAATTAAACTATTTGCAAAATTATCTGCTGCTGCCTGACTTGTAATATAAATTGTACCTTCAGCACCACCAATAGAAAGAATTACATGCTGATTTCTTTCCTTTAATGTCTTAATGTCCTGAATAAACTGTGCATCTGTATATCCACCAACTGCCTTGCTTAAGTCTCCATTTACACTAAAAGTTACTTCTCCAGGTGTTGATGTTGAATCTGCAAATGAAACACAAATTAAATCATAGTATGATGGTACTTCACTTAACTTCAAGTTTGCAGCTCCATTTGTAAAGTTGTGCCAATATCCTGTAACAATATGTTCCGGTAAACTCTTGTTAACTGTATAGTTATTATCCTGAGTTGTTTCTTCTTCTTTTGATGTTGTTACTTCCTGAGCTTTTGTTGTAACTTCAGGCGCCTTTGTTGTTTCTACAGGCTTTGTTGTTGCAGCCGGTTTAGTTGTTGTTCCGTCTGTCAATCTCCAAACACCCCACTGGCCACATGTTTCAGGGTTATCACCATTTGTCCACCACTGAGCTTCATAAACATTTCCGTTATATGATACTTTGTCGCCCTTTACATAAACTTTTCCATCTACCCATTCCGGATAATTTCCTGTGACTTTAGTTGTTTCTTCATTATTAGCTGTTGTTGCTTCTGTCTCAGGTGCTTTTGTTGTTTCTGGTGCCTTTGTTGTTGTCTCTGTCTGACCTTTTACATCTACTACAGCTTCTGTCTTTTCTGACTCTTTTCCATCATAAGTTGTTGTTACCGCAACTGTATGTTTTCCGGCTGTATAGCCTGTATATGTATATGAGCCACATGCTACTGCATTTGATACTAATTTTCCATCAATATAAACATTGTATAAATCAATAGTACCTCTGCCCCATACAACTGTAATTGAGTTATTTGCTGTTGAAGTTACTACTAATCCAAATGGTTTATCTAAAACTACTTCCTGTTTTGTTGTTGTTTCAGGTGCCTTTGTTGTCTCTACTGTCTTTGTTGTTGTCTCTGGTGCCTTTGTTGTTGGTTGTGTTACTGTTGCATCACCAACATATTTCCAAACGCCCCACTGACCACATGTTTCAGGATTATCTCCAAGTGTCCACCATTTTGCCTGATATACTTTTCCGTTATATATAACTCTGTTTCCACCTGTGTAAATTGTATCTTTATTCCACTGTGGATATTCTGAATCAATTGTTGTTTCAGATGGCTTTGTTGTTGTCTCTGCCACCTTAGTTGTTGTTTCAGGTGTCTTTGTTGTTGGCTCTGCTACCTTAGTTGTTGTTTCAGGTGTCTTTGTTGTTGTCTCAGTTACCTTAGTTGTTGTTTCAGGTGCCTTTGTTGTTGTCTCTGCCACCTTAGTTGTTGTT
>OLSN01000165.1_pt1 | contig 72353 bp, 103 predicted proteins | sample 1672411 | NCBI WGS metagenome assembly OLSN01 (sample SAMEA3136683, study PRJEB25190) | human gut metagenome | biome: human gut; feature: human-associated habitat; material: faeces | place: Austria | collected 2013 | reverse complement strand
ATAATTAATATATATGTGTGTAATGTGGTATATATTAATCAATACAGTTGTTGTTATATATTAAACAATTCAATATATTGACAAAATAAGTATATTTGATTATTATTATTTTAAATTTAATTAATAAGCGGAAGCCGGTTGCCCGTACTGTTTGGAATTACTCCAAGCGGTGCGGGCTTTTTTATTTTATGATTTTGAGGTGCTGAGATGGAAAAAATTAAAGGAAATATAACTAAACATTTAATTGCTGATTTTGGCACTTTCCAGCTCTATCGGGAGGACTTCGAGAGGGCTATAGAACAGGCTTGTCAAGAACTGCAAATTGACGATTTGAAAAGCGAGGGTCAAAGACCTTGGAAAGCTGTTTGTAAAAGAGTCGGAGAGATTATATTTAATGATAACAGTATATTAAAAGATAAACAGTTATATGATAATACATGTATGTTAACTAACTACAATAGATATAATTATAATATATTAAATAATATATGTGATGAATATATATATATTAGTGATAAATATAACAAGCTATGTAGTACTGTTGCATTTAGTAATTGGTGTAATATAGATTGTGGTGTTATAGATAATTGGAGACTGAATAAAGAGTCAAGTCCTAAAAGTTATGAGATTTGGCAAAAATTGCAAGGAATCCGTAAAGATTGTATCAAGGATAGAGCATACGACAATAAATCCCCTGTCGGTGCTATGTTCGTTGGTAATAATGAATTTGGCATGAATCAGCCGGGAATTGGCTACGAGGCTACACAAGCAAGAGCGTTAACCGCTAATGAATTGCCGCAGTTAGGTGGTGCAAATAGTCAGAACATTAAAGCATTACCGAGCGATAACATGGTTGATAATGCCAAGTAATTGTATATGCAATACACACAATTCTAAACCCTTTATTTACAAGGCTTTGAGAGCTATTGAGTTATTACAACTATGCACAAAACAGTTGTTTAGCGAAGAGTTGAAAGCATAGAAGTAAATTGTATATGCAATAGATACAATTTAAAATACTTGATGTTTGAGAGCTGAGCAGCGCACGTATTGGGTGCCCTAGGGGTGTATATGAAAATCGAAAAACTGCCCCGCTTAGCCCCCAAAATATCCGCCAAAACAAAAAGGCCTTTACCCATACCTTAATCGCACCAAGCAGTATTTATTATTATAACATAAGTTATATATTAATTAAACAACATACACAATAATAATATATATACATACAACTATGATTAAATAATAGTTATATATTATATATAACAGTAAAGGAGCTAACAACTATGAAATTAACAGGATTTGAGTCTAACAAAATTAATTCCGATATGGTAAATCACCCTAGCCACTACAATCTGCCTGACCGAAAAGAGTGCATTGATGAAATGATTGACATTTACGGACTTAAGGATGTGGCTAAATGGTGTGAGATTACTGCATACAAGTATGAATATCGTGCCGGACATAAAGGTTCTGTAGGTGAGGATATGAGCAAGGCAGAGTGGTACACGGATAAGGCTCACGAGCTTAAGTCTAAGCGCAGGTGGAAGATTTTAGACAAGATTATTTATAAATTTATGCCAATGTTTTTTAAGGGCCTGTATGCATGGATAATTTTATTCTGTTTACTTTATGGAATACTTTTTGCTGACCGATGCTCAATGGTAGTCTCAATAGTGTTTTTAGTTCTTGCGTGCATAGCTGAGTCGGTATTGAAAGAAAATGAAGATAATTAGATTTTGAGGTGTAAATCATGTTTGTACTAAAAATTGCAACAACAGTATGGCTGGCATTAATTGCATTGGGAATGACAAGTGCTACATTAAACGAAAAAGAGACAGCTATCACAAGGCTCATTAGCATTGCTATAATGTTCGGCCAGATACTTGCCATAGCTTTCATGTGGCAATAAATAGGGCATTCGCCAAGCGGTAAGGCACGGGATTTTGATTCCCGCATACGTTGGTTCAAATCCAACATGCCCTGTTCGGGGTTTACTTGGTTCCCCGACATTGGACTTAGTAGTCCCTTTCACCCTCATAGTGGAAAGCTGTTAAGGGCCGTCACAAGGCTCGTGAGGGTTTAATCGTGTATAATCCCACAATGCACGAGTGTGGAAACCAACCTGTCGTAAAGACATCTGTAATAGGCAGAGTAGACATATATACCCCCTTTAATTGTTAAACTAGGGCAACTCAAATCATATGAGTCTTAGGTGAGGTGCAATTCCTCACATGTCCTTTGCTGTAGGTTTCGTTAGTTCTTTTCCTACAGCACATACAAATTTATATCTCCGGAGGGTGTAGCCACTCCTTAGACTTCACCCTCATTATCGGCATGTAGCTCAGTGGTAGAGCAGTCGGCTATTAGCTGATTTGTCGTGGGTTCGATTCCTACCTTGCTGATTAAACTTACGACAGGGGTGAACCTTGCCGTAAGCGGTAGAAAGTCCGCATGAAACTGTACAATGTAGCGCAAAAGCAGTTTCAATATAACAGTCACGCTACGGCTGTTATATTTTGCCGATATGGGATAAAGGTATTCCAGTAGCTTGCTAAGCTATCCAACAGAAATGTTGTTCGTGTTCGATTCACGATGTCGGCGCTCTCGCGTGTAAACTGAAAAGAGAAATAAGTTGTTGGTTATCTATATTTCTTAAAACCATCTACATGCGAGTTGATGTGTGGCGGAATGGGTAAACGCTATAAACGAAGTAGGTACTGTACCAAACAGAGTTCATGTGAAAGCGAAGCATGAATAGTCCTTAAAGGTTTCTGAATCAGTATTATGTGTGGTTCAAATCCACACCACATCAATCATATGTTGGTTTAGTACGAGCGGTTATATCTTGAATAGCGGTTGCGTAATGCTGGCTGGTCCGCAATAGAGCGGTTTCGGAAAATAAAATAAAACACACAAAAACAAGTTGCCAGTAGGTACGCGCGACCGAAAGCAATGGGGTGAGACACTTCAAAATTCTGTAATGTGTTTTGGGAAACCTTTTGATGGAGTGTATCTTACTTTTTCAAAAAATCGATAAAATCAGTTGCCTAGTGATTGCAACACGAAAAGCGGAACCGTGACCGCCTGACAACTGTTTTTATATAAATCACGGAGTTATCGGTACGGAGGTAAATAATATGCTATCAGAAAATGAAATCCAAACAAAAGTTAATTTCTTATCATCAGCAAGGTGCAATCACACATTCCATAAATACATTGACATAACAGGCGACTTGATAGAGGGAACACTTTTATCAAGGATTTTATATTGGTTTGCGCCAAGTAAAGACAATAAGAGCAAAGTTAAGATATACAAGGACGGCGAATATTGGATTGCAAAGCAAAGAAAAGATTGGTGGGAAGAAATAAGGATTACTGAAAGACAGTATGATAAAGCAATTAAATCGTTGGTGAAAAAGGAATTTGTAATTACAGCAAAATACAAATTCAACTCAATGCCGACTATACATATAAGACCTAATTATGATGTTATCAACGCAGAAGTTAAAAAATGGGAAGAAAATATCAGACGAGAGGTTATAGCAGAAGATAAAGGACAGGAGTTACATAAACAGGCAGACGGGAATGACACAAAATGTAATTCCCAAGGGAATAACACAAAGTGTAATTCGGGAATGCCACAAGATGCAACTCTTTTAACAGGGATTACTAACAATGATTACCTTAACACTAATTACGAAACATTAAATACTAAAAGTAATTCTCTTAACAGAGAACAGTGTAATTCTTTTTCACCTAAAGATAAAAAAGTGAAAGAGTTTAAGCCAATAAGCGAATACTCTCAAAAAGATTGGGAAGTTGCCGAAGAAAGAATGGTAAACAGAGCTGGTAAGATAGCCTATGATTGGACTAACGATGAAACACTTAAAGAAAATGTAAAGTTATTCTTTGAATACTTCCTAGGCAAGCATAGAGAATACACCGGAGAATATCACTATCCATTAACAGACAAGGTTTTATCAAGAGTGGTAGACAGTTTAACAAAAGAAACTGAAATAGAGCGTGACGGATATACGGACAATTATTACTCAACGATAAGCAACATGAAAGATAATACAGACTACAAGATGTTAGTTGATGAATATTTCAATACAAAGTTTTCAACACAATGCGATTACAGCTTGGCACATTTTTCTTCTGAAAAAGTTTTGACCAACATTATGAACCATGTTTGTAAGAGCAGTTGGTGTGAAAGCAAAGAGTGGTAGGAGGTATTCACTATGAGTTCATATAAAGATTTACAGACTAAAATTTTTGAGAGAGATAATTACACTTGCCAATATTGTGGAAAAAGTAGTAGAGAATACAGGGCATTGGTGATGGCACACATAAGAACGGCTTCATTGTGTGGAGATGATAGAGAAAGCAATTTAATTACATTATGCAGACATTGCTACAGCCATATTTCAAACAGTGAGATTAGAGCAAAGTTTGAAACAAAGGAAAATGCGGATTATTTTTGGGGATTATATCACGAAAAAGTCAAAGGCTATTGCTATTACACCAACTATATCAGAAAAGTATTTACTGAAAATGGTGTAATTATGACAAGACCGCAAATAGATAGATATGTCAATGTATACATCAAAAATGACAGCGATTTTAATAATTTTGCAACAGAGCTAAGAGAAATCGGCTGTGAAAATATGAAGTATAAAATGCACAGAAAGATGGTAGAACACAAACATCAAATTGAAAAGCAAAAAGCGGAGGTATAAATATGGCAAAGGGAGTTAAGACGCGGAATATTGATTCATTCCGAGAGGGATTGATGGAATACGCATATGGCAGATGTTCACAGGCACAAGCTGCAAAGATTGCCGGTATGAGCGTGCCGACATTCAGGAAGTACGCAAATATGCATTTTTTAGGCATTCCATTTCCGGACACACTGTTTAAGGCAAAGGAAGAGTAAGAAGCATGTGTGAATTTTGCGAAAATCCTACAAAATGGAATACTGATGATTATAGCTTAGTTCCAAACAGAAACTTATCAGATGGGGTTATGCAAGCGGAAGATAACACGTATCAGATTGGTGTGTTTAACAGTTATTTTGATTTTTGGGAAGTTATGGATATCGATTGTTGCCCTATCTGCGGCAGAAAGCTGGTGAAGTAATGGCGGAACCTTTGAGCAAATTAGTAGAAAAATGTAAAAGTTGCCCTAAATCTGAAAAATGCGACCATAAAAGAATGGAGTTATGTGCTTTAGCGGATTTGCCACCACAAAATCTTGCAAGTGCTACACAAAGCATTTTGATGGACAATATGTCACCTGTATTGAGGAAAGAAATAAAAAGCCCTTTAAGTCCATTTAGGTATAAAGACGAATTGGAAAAAGCACTAAATGATTTCCATTTCGGAAATAGGTTTATGTATGGTGCTTAGAAAGTTGGTGAAAGAATGAAACATCAAAAAGAATGGCACACTTGCGACAGGTGTGGGGCAGAGATAAAAATTCCAAAAGAGAAAAAGTGGTATGATTGCATAACACCACATTTAAGAGAAATGAAACTTAAAAAACCGGTTAGCTTTGATGAGTATGTAACAAACATTCGTCAGAACATTGTTTTACCGGAACCGGAATTGAGCCAAATTGATAGTATCAGACTTAAAGAATATTATGTCAGCGAAACAGAGAGCATTGATTTATGCCCTAAGTGCAGGAAAGATTTTGAGAGGTTTATGAAAAATGGAACATGAAAGAAAATGGTGCACTTGCGATAGGTGCGGTGCAGAAATTAAAAAAGGAATATTGTGTGGAAATTCGGTTACAAAGAACGGCATTTTTAATACCACATACGACTTGTGTTATAAATGCATGGAAGATTTTGAGAGGTTTATGGGAAATGAAACTGACAGTCGGAAATAGCGTATATGAAATGAAAGCAGAGCAATTAAAAGCTGTTTTACATGTTGCGAGTAAACAGGTTCCGTTTGGAATTTATGCAATCAGCAAAAAAGGCGTGGCTATTCTTTTGAAAGAGACCTATTCCACCAATGAGGAGCTGAAAAAGGCTGTTTCTGATTATGCGATGAAAGGATTCAAGGTGTATTACAATGAGCATGGCAGAAGTAATTAAATCAATAGAGCGTGAAGCACTTAGAGAAGCACAATCGCACGAAATAGGTGGCAGAAATGGCGAGCCTATAGATTGTTCCACTTTAGAAGATAAGCCTGTTATTAAGGCAGATAACGAGGCAGACAGGCAAGCGTTAAGAGATTGCTTTAAGGAGTGATAATTGATAGAATTTCAGTACAGAAAAATGGCACAGGAGATAGTTGACGAAGCATTAGACAATGTTACAATCAACAATATTCCGTTTCGTGAATGGATTGATAATGTGAATAATGCTTATGCAAATAAAAAATGCAATCTGACTTCTTGTCGATACAATACAGATGGCAAGTGCACCAATGACGAAAAGAGAAAAGAATGTATTGAGGTTTCTGAAAAAGTAATGTGCATTGATAAGAAAACATTCAGAAAGATTGATAATGTTAAACATATCGGCGATGATGATGGCAAACCGATGGAAACATCTGAATTTCACGATATGACTATTGGCATTGATATTTCAGTTGATGCAGTCAATGAGTATGCAAAATCAATTCTAGGCAGATACCCGAAAAATAATTATGAATTTTCAAGAGCATTAGCAATGAAAATCCTAGAGGAAACAAAATCATTAGCGAATAGTGAGGAGAAAGAGTGAGATTATGAAATATCAAAGCACAATGCTTTGCGGTAACATATCCGGTGGTTATTCAACAAAGACACCATGTATAAGCAAAGATGATTCAATTCCGGAATGGCTTAGAAAAAATGTTGAAAAGAAATTGAAAGATTGCTTTAAGGAGTAAGAATATGGAGTACCAAGGCGCAATTAAGGAAATGGAAAAAGGAATAACAAGACTTCGAAAAGAATTAGACGAAGCCAAGTCAGGAATAAAAACATCACAGAACGAGTCTCTTATTTACGATGATGCGATGAAAATAGATATTCTTGGAACAGAATACAGAATTGAAATCCACAAAGTATCAGAGGACAGTTACATGAAGGAAAAAGGTCTTGCAGGCTATTGTGAAGAAGAAAACAAGTTGATTGTAGTTGCCGATATGTCCGAAGAAAAATACTTTGTAGGCATGGACGAAAAAGCACAAGAAACATATCGCAAAAAGACCTTAAGACATGAAATTATGCACGCCTTTCTGAATGAGAGCGGACTGTCTGATAGTTCAAATCGGTTTGATGGTGCATGGGCGAAGAATGAGGAAATGGTTGACTGGCTTGCGATTCAAACCCCGAAAATATATAAGACATTCCAGAAATTAAATATTATTTGATACGAGCAGAAAGGAAAAAATTATGAAAAAGAAAATTTTAGCAGTTGTGTTAGGACTGACATTGTGTTTAGGAATGACCGGATGTGCGTCATGGGACAGAATGGTAACAGATATGAAAAGTGATGTAAATGGCGGTATGCAGAGAACTATTACTGTATACACGGCAGATGGTAAAGAACTTGCAACATATGAGGGAAAGATTGATATTGATACAAACGATGGCGGATATGTTAAGTTTGACCTTAATGGTAAGAGATATATCTACTACAATTGCTTTGTAGAAAGCATTGCAGATATTGATTAAGTGATATTACCGGCTACAGATTGATTGCAGTCGCTACCCTAAAACAGTTACAGGCAGAGGTCTATAAGCGCCTTTGCTTTTTAAAAGTGGAGGTGCTTTTCTTATGGCTAGTCAAAGCCTTATTTCCACAGTAAACGGATATGAAAACTACATAAAGGATAAAGGAATAGACGAGCAAGTAATTAATGCCTATGTAGACGCTTGCAGTGTAGCCATAAATGGCGAGAAAGATATTGAGTATGGACTACAGCTCACTAAGAGGGCAAAAGAGCTTATAGAGGGCTTCTGCACGGCTAAAACAGGTGGTACGATTTGGGATTTGGAAAAATACGCATTCGACCACAAAACCACATATGAGCTGATAAACAAAAAATATGAGGTTTTGTTGCTTGAAGCTCAAAACAAAATAGTTGACAGTTATTTTCAGTACATAGAGAAAAAGCGTGAGCCTAAAGACCGGTTTTATATGCCACGTAGGAAACAACTAATCAAAATCGGACTTGTGGACGCATTGCAAGGCATGATTGATGATAAATACGACATATTGTGCGTGAGTCTAGTGCCTGGAGCCGGAAAGAGTACGATTGAGAAATTTTTTCATTCGGCAGTTGCCGGTTGGTTTCCAAAAGACTACAGCTTATTTTATTCGCATAGTGGTGACATTACACGAATGTACTATGACGGAGTATACGACATTGTTACCAATGATGATGATTATGCGTGGCATGACATTTTTCCTAATCTATCAGTTACAAGCACGAATGCCAAAATGGAGCAATTCAATATTGGCAAATACAAGCCTTTTCCGTCAGTACAATGTACATCTGTCGGAAGTAAGAATGCCGGTAAAGTCCGTGCAAGTAAATTTTTGCTAGTTGATGATATGATAGGCGGAATTGAGGAAGCCTTAAATCCGGCAGTACTTGACAAACTTTGGGATAAATACGCAGTAGACGCAAGACAACGTAAGACACAAGACACAGACGGAAAGCCGTGTAAAGAGATACATATTGCCACTCGTTGGAGCGTACATGATGTTATCGGACGCATTCAAAACATGTATGCCGGAAACCCGAGAGTCAAAACAATATCGGTTCCCGATGTAGACCCAGTGACAGGGGAAAGCAATTTTGATTATGAGTATGGCGGTTTTACGAAAGAGTTTTTTGCCGACCAACAATTACTCATGGACGAAATCTCGTACCGATGCTTGTATAAACAGGAGCCTATCGAGCGTGAGGGCCTATTGTTTCCTGATGATAAAATCCGCAGATACTTCAATCTCCCACATGGTGAGCCGGAAATTATTACAGCTCAATGCGATACAAAAGGAAAAGGCACAGACTATTTTGTTATGCCAATACTACAAAAATATGGCGAGGACTATTACTGTGTTGATTGCGTGTGTGATAATACGGCAGACTATGAAATGCAGTATGAAAATGCGTCAAACACATTAGTCAATAATCAGGTACAAGAGTGTGAGTTTGAGCGTAATGCCGGCGGTGACAGAGTGGCTATGGAAGTTAATAAGCGAGTTGAAAATAAAGGGTGGATATGCAACATCACTGATGTACCGACAGAAACTAACAAAGAAGCACGTATTTTTCAGTGTTCTAACTGGATTTTACAACATATTATTTTCAAAGACCAATCACTCTATAAGCCCAACGAGCCTTATGGAGTAATGGTATCACTGCTGAAACGATATTCAGTAACAGGCAAAAAACAGCTTGATGATGTCCCTGATGTTTTTTCAAACTTTGCTTTAAGAATGACGCAAGGCAGTAGGATAGCAAAGGTTGAAGCAGTACACAATCCGTTCAGAGGAGGGCTTTATTAATGACAAATACTTGTTTTATGTGCGGAGCCACTATCGAAATTAACAAAAAGCAAAAATACGTTTGTGAGGAATGCGACAGAAAAATAAAATTGTTGAAACAACTTACAAATGTGGATAAAGCAAAGGAAAAAATAGAGAAAAAGGCAAAACGAAAAAGAATTAAAGATTTAGATTATGAACAAGAGGCTTGCGAAGTTGCACGAAAAATAATGTCAGAGGGCTATGTTTTTAATAGCGTAAATGAAATTTGCTTTGCTATACAGCTTGAAAAGGAAAACATTAAATATTATCCGAATTACAAAATAGGCGAGTGCAAAGTAGACTTTTTCATACCGGATTTAAAGAAGATTGTTGAAGTTGATGGCGAAATATATCACACAGATGAAAATAAGGATTTTTTAAGAGAAAGAAAGATAATGAGCTGTATTGACAATGGTTATGAGATTGTGAGAATACCGGCTTCGTTTGTGCCTGATTATATTCTATTGGGATTAAAAGAGGGTTTAGACTTTATAGTTGATAAAAGAAAGTTTGATAATAGATTTAGAGACACTCGGTTCGACAAGATATATTGGGAAGAATTTATTAATTATAAGTATGCAATGAGGAGAGCGAAATTATGAATACAAAAACTTACTTAAATCAAATCAGCAGATTAGATAAAATGATACAAAATAAGCTGTCTGAAATATACAGGCTTAAGACAATAGCATGTAGCGTTACTGTTTCAACGGACAAAGAGGCAGTTGATGTTTCATCTGACAAAGATAAATTAGGCAGTACAGTAACTAAAATTGTGGACTTGGAAAAAGATACAGACAGACTTGTTGATGAATTTATGAGAAAAAGAAATCATATTATCGGTCAAATTGATAGTATGGAGAATACCGACTATTATCACGTACTCTCAATGAGATATGTTAATCAAAACACTTTTGAAGAAATCGCACAGGCTACAAATTGGAGCATAAGAAAAATATTTACAATCCACGGCAGAGCCTTGCAAGAGTTTGAAAGGCTTTACGGAAAAGAATATCTTGAAAATGTGCAGTAGTGTGCATAGTTTTGCATATCATTGCATATATACACTTAAAAAATTGACAGTTATAATATAACTATGAAAAAATCGTAATTCGTTCATTGCGTAAAATCTCTTTTAGAAATGGCACTCACAGATTGTGGGTGCCCTTTTTAGTGAATCGAGGGTGACATGAATAATCAGAATATTAATATTGTACCAACGGGAAAACGAAGTGTAATGTGCCCTCGTTGCGGTAAATTGCTAACGTGGGTAAATAAAAGCGACAAGAAACACCACAAGGTAATGTGTACGCATTGCCGTAAATGGATATGGTTTTGGGCTGGCACACAAGAATTTGAGATAAAAGAGGTTCCACAAAGAACTTCTGCAAGCAGCATGAGGTTTTATTGATGTATAGATATGCTCATAAAAACGTAAGACCTTTTTCGGCCGTCTGCCAAAATAATTACGGCAGACAAGTTATTTTCACACGTAAAAGGCAAATCACAAAAAACAACATAATCGAAGAACTGAATAAAGCACTTGTGATTCACGAACAAAACGCTATTGAGATTGAGTATCTTGACAGATACTATCGTGGTGACCAACCGATTTTATATCGGCAGAAAGTGAACCGACCGGAAATCAATAACAAGATTGCCGTAAATCTTGCGTATGAGCTTGTCGAGCGTAAAACCGCAGAAATGTGTGCCGAGCCAATCCAATATGTGCTGCGTGGCACCGATAATCATAAGTCGGAAGAAATCACACAGCTTAACATCACGATGGACTCTGAAAGTAAACAAGAGTGCGACATAGACATACATCGCTGGAGAAGCATATGCGGTACCGGCTACAGATTCATCGGTAATGATGATGGACAAGGGCAGTTGCTTGATGAAAGCGATTTTTACTTATCGTCTGAAAATCCAATGTACACCTTTGTAGTATACTACTCAAACGGACGTCCGGCATTCTCTTGCCAAATCGGAGAGGATGAGAACGGAGCAGATATTTATTATGTGTTCACCGATAATGAATGGTTTGATATTCGCAACGACAAGATTTATGCAAGCGGAACAAACGGCAATAGAGCAATTCCGGTGATTGAATATCCAAACAATGCAAGACGATTATCTGATATTGAAATGACTATTGCAATCACAGACGCTATCAACGTGCTTACATCGGACAGAATTAATGGTGTGGAGCAGTTTGTGTCTGCATGGGTAAAATTCGTTAATTGCGAGATTGATATAGACACATTCAGAAAAATGCGACAAGAGGGAGCATTGGTGGTTAAATCTAACAATGGTTCAGATAACAAGGCTGATGTTGATGTAATGACGAGCGAACTTAATCAGACGGAGGGACAGGTAGTATTTACTGACCTTTTTGAAAGATTTTTAAGTATTCAAGGCCTTGCGAATCGTCAGGGCAACACAGGCGGTGACACCGGTTCAGCCGTAGAACTACGAAACGGACATTACGATGCCGGACTTAGGACAGCTATTAATGAGCCTATCCTCAAGAAATCAGAGAGAATGGCACTTAGGCTTATTCTTAACAGGCTGAGAATTAATAAGGGCTTTACACTTATGCCTAGCGATGTTGAGATACACATTAATCATAATAAGCTAGACAACATGCTTGTTAAGGCAGAGGTGCTTCAAATACTACTTAACTGCGGTATCAATTACAAGAGGGCTGTCAAGACGATTGACATGTTTAGCGACCCTGAACAAGTCACTCTTGAAAGCGCTAAGCGCATGGAAATGTTATTCCCGGAAGAACAGCCGACAACAGCTACACCTAACAATAATAACAATGATAAGAACAATGGAAAGACAGCCGATGAATAATTGGCTGTCAATTTATTTTGGAGCTTGATATGGCAGACGAAATTCACGCACTCGGCAAAAATGAAATACAAGACATAGATTATGATACATATTTTGGCGAGATGGATTTATCTGACAAAGAAAAGGAAGATAGAAAAAAACTTGCTGAAAAGTTTGAAAAAATCTTTGTTATGCTATTTGCCTTGTTATCCGGCAAGGAAGAAACAGAGATAACCACTATCACCAAAGAATTTATCATCAGATATGAGAGCATTGCCACACAGTATTGCAAGGCAAAGAGAACGCCCTCATACATTACAGACTACGCCCGGTACATTGTGAATGAGGTTGTTGACGCTACCACGCAAAATACTGAAGTAGAGTATTTTACTTCACAGAAGCGAGCGAAAAATGTAGCTGCGAATGAAGCTAATGCGGTTGGCAATTACAGATTGCAGACTGAAATGGTGAAACAAGGTTACAAAACAAAAGAGTGGCGCTCGAAAGAAGATTCACATGTCAGACCTACACATGCGAATGTCGACAGAAAGAGAATTAATATTTTTGAGCCGTTTGAAGTTGGAAATTCACTAATGATGTTTCCAAAAGACCATTCTCTTGGCGCGGAGGTAAAAGAGATTTCTAACTGCCGGTGCAGTGTTAAATATTACAAATAATAAGCAACTTGTAAGGAAACTTATAGGTTGCTTTTTATTATACAAAATTTGCAGTTGTGCGTTAAACAACAGAAAAACTCGGCGGGAGCGACCCGCGATAACAAAAGCGTGAGTTACGGAGGTAATTGAAATGACAAGAAATGATGTTTTGAAGCTTTTCCCGGACGCAACGGATGAGCAGATAACAAATCTGCTTAACAAGAGTGGTGAGGAAATGGCAAGAGAGAAAGAAAAAGCCAATCAGTACAAGGCTAAAGCCGACAAAGCTGACGAGCTACAGACACAGCTTGACGAGCTACAGGCTGGCAACATGACGGAGCTTGAAAAGGCGAATAAAGCCTTAGAGACAGCCAATCAGCAGATTGCCAAGCTACAGAAAGATAATGCTGTCAGAGATTTACGAGAGAGTGCAATGTCAGATTTTGGAATTACAGCAGAACAGGCAAAGACAGTAGTAAAAGAGGATGGCTCTTTTGACACAACATCACTTGGCAAGATTATTTCCGACATGAAAGCCAATGCGATTGCGGAGTACGAGAAAAATGCACTTAAAGGTACTCCTAATCCAAACAATGGCGGTAACAATAATGAACCCGACTCAAAGCCAGCAGATGTAGCCAATGCAGAACAAATCTCATTTGGCACAGTTGCAAGTGCAGAGAGCCAAAACAGCTATGTAATTTAAACAGGAGGTAGAACGATGGGAAAACCAATCGTAAGAGACTTTACACAGGGTAAAGGAATTTTAAAATTTTTCCCTTATGAGGGTGCAGCGTGCCTTGTACCACAGACTATGGTAACAAGCGCAGACGGAAACGGAATGAAGATTGTACCGGCCGGTACACCATTCCCAAGCAATGATGCAGAGTGCAAGGGTTATCTGTTGCACGATGTAGATGTAACAATGGGTGACGCGCCTGGAACATATGTATATCAGGGAACTATTGATTGGGAGAAAGTTAAGTCACTTTCAATCGCAGATGAAGCTAGAACTGCAACACCTAGAGTTACTTTCTATGGCGCACCAAAGATTGTAGCAAGTCAGGTTTAAAGGAGGTAGAAGAACATGGCATTACCATTAGCAGAAGCATTTACAGCGAGAAGCCTCGGTGTAATGTGGAACAATTATCAGAAGACATTAGGAACTGCCCCTTATCTTGGCAGACAGAAATTTGGAACACGTAAACAGGACTCACTCGACCTTAGATTCATCAAGGGCAAGAACGGACTGCCGGTATCACTCAAAGCTTCAAACTTTGATGCACAGGCAGAGTTAAGAGACGTTGGAGGTTTCTCTGACATTCAGAACTCAATGCCATTTTATCGTGAGTCTTATATGGTAACAGAGAAGGAGGAACAGGAGTATGACAATTACAGAACTTCTGAAAACTCTAACCTTGCCAATAACGTATTACGTGAAATCTCAAAGAAACCAATGAACCTTATCGAGGGCGCATTAGTTGTGCCGGAGAGACAGATTTGGCAGTTACTTGCACCTACAGATGGTGTACCAAGAGTAAAAGTAACTATTGGCGACAAACCTTTTTACATTGACTATCTTGCAGATAATGAGAAATCAGAGCATACGGCAAAGCATTACAAGACTTTTACAGGCACAAGTGCATGGGACAAGTCGGATACAGCCACACCACTTGACGACCTTATTAAGACCAAGAGAGATTTCTCAAAGGCTACAGGCTACTCACTTACACGTTTCACCATGAATACAGAGACTTGGGAAATGGTTCTCGGAGCAGAGGATACAAAGAAACAGGTACTCGGTATCACTGCTTACAATGGCGGTATCAGATTACAGCAAGGACAGGTTACTGAATACCTTAGAGGATATGGTATCGAGATTGAAGTATACGATAAGCTCTATGTTGATGAGTCAGGACAGACGCAGTACTTTGTACCAACAGGCATTGTATCTGCGCAGTCTGCCGGAGTATTCCTTGGCGATTACACATTCGGTAAGACTCCAGAGGAAAGAAGCGGAAGTATCACAGACGGAAACCTCTCACTTGTTGAGACAGGTGTATCTGTATACACATACGCTACAAATCATCCTATCAATACTCACTGTATCGTATCTATGATTGGATTACCTACATTCGAGGGTATGGATAGCGTTATGGTTCTCAAAGTTAAGGAGGATTAAGGCTTATGATAGCAACGCACTCTATAAAGCATGATGGAGTGTGGTATAAAGTCGGAGATGAGGTGCCGGAAAGCAATAGCAATTCGGTGCCTTCTGATTTTATGAACCCACCTGAAACAACATACACAAAGACAGAAATTAACAGAATGTCAACAGCCGACCTAAAAAAGCTTGCGAGCGAAAATGGTATTGAAAATGCCACAGAAATAAATGGCGGTGAATTGAAAAAACTGTTAATTGAAAAGTTTGGATTATAAGGAGCTTGGCATGGAATACACCACATTAGAGCAAGTCAAAATCAGACTCAAACAATTTCATATCGAAACTGTCACAAACGATGATGAAACAACATCTGATGTGGTTGTATTCGATAAAAAGGAAGATAACCCACTCATTGAACAGCTCATTAGGCAAGCCACGGAAGATGTAAAAGCAAAAAGGTGTTATCCGGACACTTTCACCGATGATGATATAACTGCTGATTTAAAGCAGTTTGAAAATGTCGTTATCAATCTTGCTGTCTACGACCATTCACAAGCCGGTGAGAACTACATGAGCGCATTGAGCGAGGGCGGAGTGAGCCGTACATGGAAAGACAGAGATAAGCTGTTTGTCGGAGTTTTTCCTTTTGTCAAAGTGCTATAAGCAAAAGAAGATTGTGCGTTACCATTTTACTGATGTCGGTAAAGTGGTAGCAGGCGGTACACATTAAGTGGTGGTGGGCGGTGTGCCAATTACCAAAGACGAAAGGCTGTAAGATGAATAATTTAATCTATCAGACATACATTATTGCCTTACCAATTATCCTAACAGCGCTTTTGGGTTATATTGTTTGGCTTTTACAAGAGCAGAAAAAGCAAAAAGCGATAGACACAAAAGAAAGAAACGAGCGCATTGAAGAGGAAAAGAAGCTACGACAAGCGAACGGAAAAGGTACAATGTTACTTTTACGAGTACAGCTTATCGAATACCATGATAAGTACATGAAGCTTGGCGAAATTCCCTCATATGCGTATCAGAATTTTTGCGAGATGTATGATGCATACCACGCACTCGGTGGTAATGGCATGGTAACAAAAATGAAAAATGAGATTGAGAAAATCCATTTAGGTAAAGTCCAGCTAATAAATGTCAATAGTAAAATGAGAAAAAATCTATTTTATTTTCTGACTAAAAAAGGGCGGACTTTCCCCTTGGTGAAAATATCGTTTTTTGAAAGATATTGATTCATTGGGTTCATAGTATTTTATGCAGCTATGTCGCATTTAGCAGAATTGTATTGTTTGATATGCTCCTGAGGAGCAATGATTTTGAATGGTTTGTTGTCTCTGAGTATTGCAAATATCATATTGCATACCTTATGTGAAACAGCTCCCATTGCTACGAGCTTTGGTTTTGAGTCACATTTTTTGAGGTAGTACTCACGAAGAACTGGATTTTTAGCTTCTCTATTACGGGAGATACTGATGCTTTGTAAGGTTAACGTGTGAATAACACGTCTAGCTATGGCAGAACCACGCTTAGACATTTGAACCTTGGTGCCTTCAAATTTACCGGATTGCTTTACTGCTGGATCAAGACCAAAATAAGCGAAAAGTTGTTTGGGCTTTGAAAATGCTGAAAAGTCACCGATCTCACCCATAATGGATACAGCAGACAAGAAACCAGCACCTTTGAAAGTTTCAATCAAATGAATCTGCTTGACAAAGTCAGAATCTTCATTAGCATCAACAAGCTCGTGGAGTGATTCAAGAATGCTGTTGATTTCTTCATCATATTTACGTATGAAGCTGATATAAAGGCGAATACGCTTGATGTTGCTGTCTATGATGTAACCAAACTGATTTGCATCAGTTGCCGCCTGAATTATGGCATTATACTTATTTTGAGCATATGTAAGCCCAAATCGAGCTGTGGATTTGATGATATCAATAATCTCTTGCTTGTCTACTTTAAGAAAAGCTGATGGAGAGGTATAAGTCTCCAATAATGTAAGAGAAGTGTTGATAGTAACCTTGGAAAAGATGCCAAGATACTGTGGAAACGCCATGCGTAATTCACCCTGAAGCTTATTCACATAGGCACTGCGATTATCAATTAAATCGTAGTATTCACGACATAGGTTACGGCAGTTTAGAGCAAGATCTGAAGGCATAAGTGAAACCTTTAAATCAGGTTTCAAACCAACCAAAGCAGCTTTTTTAGAATCAAAACGATCATTATGTACTTTTCGTATGTTGATATTTGTGCTATTCTTAGTGATGATAGGATTAATAACCGAGCAGTTAAAACCCTTATCACGAAGATAGCAGAAGAGTGGGTAATGATAAATTCCCGTGGATTCGAGGAAAATGCGACTTTCCAAAGAATACAACTCTTCTGCTTCTTTTATTTTAGAAACAGCGGTTGTAAGGGAATCAATACTGTTATGTAGGATTTTGTAAGGTTTTCCTACGAATTGTTGGTTTGGAAGTGCTATAGACATCCATGAGAAATCAGCACCGACATCAATACCAACAGAGATGAATAGTTCATCAAGATTAAAAATAACTTTGTTTGACATGAGCAATAGCCCCTTTCTGATAGGAATCCATTTCCAATCTGGCAGGTACACAACCTAGCGTGTTATTCGGGTATGGCCTTCAGGCTCCCAACCAGCTAAAACATAAAACCCTGTCGAATGGACTAATTGACTTTATTGCAGGTATCAGTCACAGAAGTGACTTCCCAAGGAGGTGAACATTCTTTGTCCTATCCTAAGAGATAATACCTTATGTTTTATCTGGTGTCTATCAGGAACCGTCAGACATGATAATTATTATGGATAACATCTGATGAAGGAAGAACCCCTTCTTTTGTTATCTGATTTACAGAAACTTATTAACCAAGTAGTCTTGATTGACTACACCATTATTATACTAGGAGGGAAAAACTGATGGACTTTACACAAGTACCTACAGTAGTTGCTATTATGGTAATTACTTATTTAATCGGATATGCTTCAAAGCAGATACCACAGGTCAAAGATAATATTATCCCTATTATCGTAGGTGTAGCCGGTGGAGTACTCGGTATTGTTGGAATGTTTGTAATTCCCGGTTATCCGGCAAACAACATTCTTGACGCAATAGCAGTTGGCATTGTGTCGGGCATGGCAAGCACCGGTGTTAATCAGATTTACAAGCAGATAAAGAAAAATGCTTGACATTAATAAACAAGCCATGAAATACGCGCTTCAAGGTCAAACTGTCACAGTATACGATAAAGACGAGGACGGAAATCTAAAGTTTTATGAAACAGAGGACGGAGAGAAAATATATTACACCCATGAGGAAACAGGCTTTTCGGAGCCTGTTGATTTTCGGGCAAATATATCGTTTGACGGAGGAGAAGCGCAGAACAAGGAATATGGCTTTAATACGGCTGATTTTGATGCTGTTTTGCTAACAGACAGAGGAGAATACCCTTTTAAAAAAGGTGACGTTATTTGGCTTGATAGCGAGCCTACAAAGGATGAAAACGGATTAGTTGATTCGACTTCCGCAGACTTTACAATAGTAGGAGTAAAACCCTCTCTCTACTCAGTTAAATACATGTTGAAAGCAGTTGTGAAAGAAGTGTAATTATGAAGATTGACGTTTCCCTGACAGAAAAATCTATACAAGATGCGATAGACAAGCTTGAAAGATACAAAGACCGCTTACGGGACAAGTGCATAGCGTTTGTCGGAGAACTTGCTAGTAATGGTATAGCCGTAGCACGAGCAAATACAGGCAATTTTGGGCACTATATTACATTTAGTTACGAAATTAAAGATACAACAAACGGCTGTACGGCTATTGTGCTTGCTACCGAAACAGGGCAGATACAAAGTACATGGCAGACGGCAGATGGACTTAAAACAGTTGATGTATCGCCTTTGCTTATGGCTGAATACGGCTCAGGCTGGAAAGCTAAACCACATTTCAATGACGCAAGGGGCGGTCAGGGCACTTTCCCGGGACAGACACACGCATTCGATAGTGAGGGTTGGTATTGGAGAGACGAAAGCGGAGAATTACACCATTCATACGGCATTACACCTACAATGCCGATGTATCGTGCATTTTTAAAAATGGAAAATGACATTATGAGAACGGCACGGAAAAATTTTAGTTGAGGTGAGATAAAGTGGCGAGTCAAAATCAATGGGTTTATGACCTTGAAAATCTCACATATGCGATTGTGAAAACACGATGTGAGAAAAAATTGAAAACTAAATATCCCAAGCTAAAATTCACACAAGAGGAACAGTCGGACAGTGCAGCGGCTAGTTTCCCGACAGTGCTAGTTCAAGCACTCGAACCTATTGAACAGAATGAGGATTTAGAGTGTGAAAGAATAAATACAGTGTTATTTACGGCACAAGTAATTGTTACAACGAATAAAAGCCGTTCAGAAGCTTTGAATGTGGCGCAGACAGTGGCTAATGAATACAAAGCTATGTCATTCAAGCTGACAACAATCCCATTCGCTAGGAAGAACGGCAAATTATGGACAGCAACATTACGTGCTAGGCGGTCATTCGACTGGAATGATAGATTATAAGAGCCTTTTGGCTCTTATTTTTTTATGAAAAATTAGGAGGTAACAAAAATGGCAACAGGTTTAAAAAGTAGAATTGCTTACAAGACACCAACCGCATCCGCCACAAGTGGCGATTACTGGGTTGGAACTTACAAGCTCTTAATAAGGGCAAAATCAATTCCCTCACCATTCGGTTCACAGAACATGGTAGATACTTCAACTCTTGAAGATTTAGTAGAAACACAGGAAATGGGCAGACGTTCAGCCGGCTCCATGGAAGTTGAGGGAGCTTTCGAGAAGAAGTACAAAGACGAGATGGTAACTAACGAGGGTAAGAAGCTCGATTTTATCATTCTCTATGGTACAGACGGAAAAGGTTCAGAGGGTATCTGTGCTTTTATCGGACAAGAATCATTCGCCCCAGGTGAGGCTTCCGATGACCACTTAACAGGAACTGCGACTGTATCAGTTCAGACAGTACCTAAGTGGATTGAGGATAACTACGAGGTTGCGGTAACAGAGGATGACCAAGGCTATCCTACATCAATCACACTCACAAAAAAAGGGTGAGCCAATCGGAAAAAGCCGTAGCGGTTGGCTATGATGATAGCACGGCTGACAGCGAACTTGAAGATACAATATAGTAAGGTAATTGAGGCAGTTTTAATACTGCCTCTTTCCCTATATAAATTAGGGAGAAAGGGAAAGATAAAATGAAAATTAAATTAAATGGAAAAGAGTATACAGTTAAATTCGGATATGCACCGGTAGTTAAAAATAAAATTATTCCAAGACTCGTAGGAATGGAGCAACAGGGTGAGGGGCTTGAAGTCATTGACAACATGCTTGAGTTTCTGCCGGAGTTTTTGCTCGTAGGTTTACAAAAATTCCACGCTGACGAATTTGGCTTTGATTTTGACAATAAAGAAGCAAAAGAGAAACAGCTTGTAAAGGTATACGATTTACTTGACGATTACCTTGACCCGGAGAATGAAGAGGGCGGAGATTTACAATCACTCTATAATGACTTGTCTGCGGAAATGGAGAAAAACAGTTTTTTATCCAAGATGTTGGCGAAAGAGGTACAGACAGCCAAGAAGAAACCAATCAAGAAGTAAAAGAGCTTACATGGGAAGTGTATTGTAACGAAATCCGCCCATATTGGCTTTTAGCAACTAAAGGCTATGGATTTAGCGTTGAGGACATAGATATGTCTTGTCCGGCTGATTTAGAGCCTTATTCAAAGGCTTATATGCTTGAACAAAAAGAAGCTGACTCCAACATGTGGGCTTGGTGGGGCACATACGGATTAAGTGCAACTCTTACAGCAATTGACAGAGCTTTGAATGGTAACAAAGCAAGAGCAAAATACATTGAAAAATCATTAAATGAGCAATACTCAAAAGATAACGAGCCTAAATACAAGGAGTCTAATGAGGAAATTGCCGTTTATGAGATGAAACAACGAATTAACGCATTAAGACAGTCGGGATTACCTGAAAGTCCTGATTAATGAGGTGAAAATATGGCATATAAAGGAATTGACGTATCGTCATATCAAGGAAATATTGATTGGAGCAAGGTTAAGTGGGCCGGAGTGCAATTTGCAATCCTAAAAATAATCCGCAAAGACCTTAATCCGGATAAAACCTTTGAGCAAAACTGGAAAGGCTGTACTGATGTAGGAATGCCAATACAAGGTGTTTACAACTACTCATACGCTACAACAGTAGAGAAAGCAAAGACAGACGCAAATAAGGTCATTCAGACACTTAACGGACGGAAAACCTTTGTTTGGTTAGATGTTGAAGATAAGTGCCAGCAAGGACTTGGACAGACACTTATTGATATTATCAACACATATCAGAGTGTTATCAAGAGTGCTGGGCTTAACTTTGGTGTATACACAGGGCTTAGCTTTTATAATCAGTACATTGCACCATACGCAAATCAGATTAATTGTCCATTTTGGATTGCACGCTATCCATCAACTAAGGGAATGTCTATTGGTGATGAGCCTAATAGCGCAAAGAAGCCTGTTATTCAACATTCTCTGTATGGCTGGCAGTATTCAAGTGCGTTTACTTGTAGCGGTCTGAATAACAGTACTGACGCTAACTTACTTTATGTTGAGCTTGACAAGGGTGACGGAATAGAAAATAGTTCGGCACCGACAGCAACTCCAGTAAAGAATAACACTTGGAAAGGCAATGAGGAATATTACCTCAATAATGATGATGTAAGAAAATGGCAACATGCCATGAACATCGGATTTGACACAAACGAGCTTAAAGAAGATGGCAAGTTTGGAGCCAATTCACAGAGATTTGCTAAAAATCACAATTTGTGGAGCGGTCAGAGGCATAACTGCCCGACAGCCATTAAGTGGCTGAGAAAAACTCTGCATGACAAGTACCATTTTTACAAACTTGATACTGATTACAAAGAGTGGAGTGACTATCTCACTAAATGTGTCATGGTATTTCAAAAGAATAGAGGTCTTAAGCAAGATGGTTATGTTGGATTAATTACAACATACTATCTGCTCAAAGACTAAATACATGAGAGCTACTTTAGGGTAGCTCTTTTTTATTACAGGGAGGTGAGAAAATGGCAGAGAGCATTGAGCTTCAAATCAAGTCGGACGCGCAACAAGCGACTAGAGCCATAGGCAATTTACAAGATAAGTTGCGAGGCCTTGAAGACACTCTCAATTCCCTCAATGGTGCAAGCATAAGCAATTTTGCGAGTGGAATGTCACAACTTGCAACATCACTCAGAAGCGTGAGCAGTATTGACACTCGTACCTTTAGCAAGATTGCAACTAACATGGAGAAACTCGGCAACCTTGATACTGCAAGACTTGTCAGCTCGGCAAGTGCCTTAAAGAGCATGGCAACAGAATTGTCGGGCTTTGCGAATATCTCAAAGCAATCAGCAGAGATTACACAGCTAACGGCTTCAATCTCAAAGCTCGGTTCAAAATCAGCCGGTTATGCTGCGGATAACATAAGAAACATTGGTAGTGCCTTAAAAGAGGTAATGACAACATTATCTAACGCACCGAGAGTCAGCAACAACATTATTCAAATGACTAATGCACTTGCTAATCTGTCACAGCAAGGCTCAAAAGTCGGTTCGGCTAGCAGGTCACTTGTAACAGGCTTTTCAAACACAACTAAGTCGATTAAGAGTACAAGAAGCGGATTTAAGGGCTTAGCTTCAACTATCGGTAAGTTTTATGCAACTTATTGGTTGGTTATGCGGGCTGTCGGGAAAATAGGCGGTGCAGTTGATTTAGCAAGTCAATTAACCGAGGTTCAAAACGTAGTAGATACCACGTTTGGCGACATGGCAAGCAAGGTTGATGATTTTACAAAAACATCAATTCAAGACTTTGGAATGTCAGAGCTGACAGTTAAGCAGATATCAAGCCGTTTCCAAGCTTTAGGTACTTCAATAGGCCTTTCATCAGAGCAAGTGGCAAATGGTACGGCAGTGGCAAATAAAGCCCTTATGAGCCAAAATAACACGCTATACAAGACTACAGACAGTATGGCTGATATGTCGCTTAATCTGACAAAATTAGCAGGTGATATGGCTTCGTTCTACGATGTAGACCAAGCTGATGTTGCAAAGAGCTTACAATCCATTTTTTCAGGAACAATCGCACCATTAAGGAGATACGGACTTGATTTAACACAAGCCACTCTTTCGGAGTGGGCTATGAAAAACGGACTTGACGCAAATATCAAGTCAATGACGCAAGCTGAAAAGGTATTGCTAAGATACAATTATGTCATGGCAAACACGCAAGCTGCACAAGGAGACTTCGCCAAAACAGCCGATAAACGAAACGTTAGTTTCATGTGTCGCGCAGCATAGTAATATGCTGATGAAAAATCGAGCAAAGTCGGTGAAAACTAAGTTGATTTAGACAACATACTTTGATATAATATGTTCGAGGTGATTTAATGAGAACGTATTATATCTATAAGGCTACAAATAAAGTAAACGGAAAATTATATATCGGACAAACAGTAAACTATCACGCTAGGGTTCAACAACATTTAAGGTGTTCGCCAAAAGAGGATTGCTTATTTCACAGAGCAATTGAAGAATATGGCAAGGACAACTTTGAATGGGAAGTGATTGATAAATGCAATAGTCCACAGAAAGCATTGCGACTTGAAAGATTTTATATATCTTTGTATAACACATACAGAGATGGATATAACGAGAATAAAGGCGGTGTCGGTGGGCATAACGCAAGAGCTGTCGTAAGGCTGGATAAAGATGGAACATTCATAGAAAGATACGACAGTGCGATGGAAGCCGACAAATATGGCTTTGGTAATACTGATGTATTATTATGTTGCAAGAATAAAATGCTGACATGTAAAGGCTATCAATTCATGTTTGAAGATGAATATAAAGCTAATGGAGCTAAGACATATATAAAGCCAAAGCCTATTAATCAGAGAAAAGTTATTCAATGTGACCTAAAAGGCAATTATATCAAAGAATTTGATAGCATAGCACAGGCTTCAACCGAAACAGGAACAAACAGGACAACACTGATAGGGGCATTGAAACATCGTTATAAAAATGCCAATGGATATATTTTTGTCTATAAAGAAGATTTTCCGATAAAGGATTTGAGCATGTATACTAAACTAAAAAAGGGTAGGAAAATAGCTCAAATTGATATAAAAACAAATAAAGTAGTCAAAGAGTATGACAGAATATCTGACGCTGGCAAAGCGCTGGGAGTCAATTACAAAGCTATACACAAAGTAGTTGATAAACCCGACAGGACAGCATACGGATATAAATGGATAAGTCAATAAGTCAATACCGAGGTAATCAATCAGATAGCGAAAGGCTGATTGACACTGTAACGCGTAGGAAGTGAATAAATATAATCTTCCCAAGAGTGCTCGACAACCATAAGACGTAGAAATGCGTCTTATTTTTGTGGTTGAAAATGTACGCTGAACTTATAGGAAACTATAAGAAGTAGAGGATAAAAAGCCTTTACGATAACAAATTGACATGGGCGAATAGTGTAAGAGTCCTTAAGCAAGAGTTTCAAGCATGGGGCAGTATCATAGGTAGCGTAGTAATCAATGCTCTAAAACCATTTGTTCAAGCCTTAAGTAAAGTAATGCTCAAGGTTATCAGTTTTACAAGAACTGTAGCTGACGCACTCGGAGCAATCTTCGGATGGACTATCGAGATAAGCGGTGGCGGTGCTACTGTTGACGGCATGGAGGACATAGCTGACGGAGTTGGTGATATTGGTGATAACGCTGATAGTTCTAATAAGAAAGCCCAAAAACTGAAAAAGACATTGCTTAGTATAGACGAGATACACGCACTTGACGATAACAGCGATAGTGGCAGTGATGGCGGTTCAGGCAGTGGCGGTTCAGGTGGAAGTGGAGCTGGCAGTGGTGTTGATAGCTCGCTGAAAAAGACCGATGGATTGCTCGAAAAATATAAATCATCAATCAAAGACCTTTACTCGCTTGGAAAGTACATCGGTGACGCTCTTGCGAGTGCTATGGAGAGCATTGATTGGAAGAAGATTTATCAGAAAGCTGACAATTTCGGAAAAGGACTTGCAGATTTCCTTAACGGCTTAATCAGTCCAAGACTCTTTTATGATTTGGGTGCAACAATAGCCGGTTCGCTGAACACAGCTTTACATTTTCTTAATTCATTCGGTACAACATTCGACTGGACTAATTTTGGCTTGTCGATTGCTAACGGCATTAATGGATTTTTTGAGAACTTTGATTTTGCGTTACTAGCAAAAACTATTAACGCATGGGTACAAGGAATATACACCATGCTAACCACGGCAATTAAAAATGTGTCGTGGAAAGACGTACTCAAAGGAATTACGGATTTTTTGAGCAATTTAGACATTAAAACTGTTGAGATAATAGTTGGCACATTGCTGATAAAAAAGATAATTTCACTAAAATTAGGTTCAGTGGCACTCGCTTTTATTGGAAAATCATTATCAAAAGCGATAGCACAGGCAATAGCTTCAAAAATTGGATTTGAGCTTGTAAAAGGAGCTGGCATTGGAACAGCGATAATGCAAGCATTTAAAACGATTTTTGCCTCATTGTCAACAAATCTTGGATTACTCATAGAGGGATTATTCAGTGGTTTAAGTTTGGGTGATGCAATAACGGCCGCATTCGGAACAGGGGCAGTAGACCTATTAGCAACAATCGGTTCTGCTTTTTCAGCAATAGCCGGAACAATTTTATCTATTGTAAATTTTGTCAAAATGCTAAAAGACGGATTTAGCTGGGTGAATGAAATTCTAATGGTAATAGGTGTTGCATTAGCCACAATCGGAGCAATATTAGCTGGTGTGGCAGCATTGCCAGCGGTAATTGTTGGAGCAATAGTGGCGGCAGTATCAACAATCGTTGTTTTAGTAAAAGATAATTGGAACACAATTTGTGAACTATTTTCAACGGTTGGCGATTGGTTCAATGGAAATGTCATTGAGCCTGTAGTTTCGTTTTTTAAAGATATGTGGAAAACCATAAGTGGCTTTTTCGGTTCTCTATGGAAAGACATAGTAACTGTGTGGCAAGGAGCTTCGAAATGGTTTAGTTCCACAGTAATTGAGCCGATAGTTGGCTTTTTCAAAGGCTTTGCTACACGAGCACAACAGATTTTTCAAGGTATTTGGATAATAATCCAAGCAATTTGGATAGTGGCTTCAAGCTGGTTCAATGATAATGTGATTACTCCAATTTCAAATCTGTTTAACTTTTTAAAAACGCTTATACAGGCAACGATACAGACTGCAAAAGATTTTGTATTTTCAACATGGCAAGGGGTGGCAAGCTGGTTTAGCGGTACAGTAATACAACCGATTTCAAGCTTTTTTAATATGTTGAAAGCTGGTATAACATCGGCACTTAGCACAGCAAAGAACTTTGTTATATCTACTTGGCAAAGCGTGGCGGGTTGGTTTAATGGCAATGTTATTTCGCCTATCACAAACTGCTTTAATATTATGAAAAACGGAATTACAAGCGCATTTAATTATGTGTGGAGTTCGATAAAAGGCGGTGTTACAGGAGCCATGAACTACGTTATTTCTAAAATAGAAAACGGCGTTAATTTTGTTGTCAGTGGAATTAACTCTTTATTAAGAGGATTTAACAAAGTTGTTTCTATGGCCGCTAAGGTGGCCGGTGCAAATTGGAACGGAGTATCGTTAGTTCCAAAAGTGCATATTCCAAGGCTTGCTAGTGGTGGAATTTTCCCAAGGGGAGAGGACGGCATGGCTTTTATTAATCACAACGAGCTGGTCGGTAAATTCTCAAACGGCAAAAACGTAGTTGCAAATAACCAACAAATCACAGAGGGAATTAAACAGGCTGTCATGGAAGGCATGGCACAAGTAATGATGAACTATAATGCCGGCGGAAACTCTGCACCTATCATTGAAAACGTGTTTAAGTGTGACAGCGAAACACTCTATCGCATGACACAGGTAGGCAAAGCAAAGCATGGACAACGATATATTGTAGCAAATGAATTTGGATAAGACGCTCACCCTTGTGTGGGTGTCTTTTTACGAGGTAACAATATGGCAATGATGTTAGTAGACGGAGTGGAATTACCTACTCCGTCAAGCTTTGAATGGGGCATGATTGATGTGTCTGCAAGTGACAGTGGACGAACACAGGACGCTCAAATGCATAAAAACAGAATAGCGCAGAAACGACAGCTTAAATTGTCATGGAGCGGTACAGACACGGCTAGGACAGCAAAGATACTTCAAATGGTGAACCCCGAATATATCAGAGTAACATATCCTGACGCTATGAGCGGCACTGATGAAACACGTACATTCTACGTGGGCGATAGAAGCGCACCTATCAAGATATGGACTATCAACAATAAGAGGTATGAGACATTGAGTTTCGACCTCATAGAAGTATAAGGCGGTGATTTAATGCTTAACGTATCGGCTAAATGGCAAAGGGCAGTAATGCTCGACAATAATATAAATGTAAATTGTTTTGCTGACATAGTTACGGCAAGCGGCGAAAAAATCCCTATTAGTGATAGTGAGCTGTGGGCGAATGGCTTCGAGGTCAATGACTCAACATCAAGCAATGGCACTTTCACAATCGGGGCTTTGATTGCTGGAAAACTGAAAATTAAGCTGAATAACATTTATGAAGATTACAGTAAGTATGATTTTGATAAGGCAAGCGTAACAGCATATGTTTCAAAAAGCTTTTCTGACGACACAACCGAAAAACTAAAAATCGGTGAGTATAGAGTCAGCGAAACAAGCTATGACGGCTCACTCATAACGCTTACTTGCCTTGACAATATTAATAATTTCAATCGTGAGTACGACAGCAATTTAAGCTACCCTACGACAGCGTATGAGGTAGTCAGAGACGCTTGTATTAAGTGTGATGTACCTTTTACTATGGCAAGATTTGATAACTCTGATTACGTGATTAACGAGATACCAAGTGATAATCAAAAGCTCACATACGGACAGGTAATAGCTTACATCTTGCAGTTAAGTGGATTATGGGGCAAATGCGGTCACGATGGTGAATTGCTTATCGGTTGGTATGATATGAGTCAATTTGACAGTCAAGGTTACGATGGCGGAACTTTTAGCACGAAAACTACACCATACTCTGACGGAGATACATTGAATGGTGGAAATTTCACCGACTATTCAAGTGGAGATATCGCTGATGGCGGAACATTTACTGAGGCGAGAAATTACCACAATATTTACACGCAAAAAGACTTGAATGTTGCGACTGATGATGTTGTTATCACCGGGGTAAAGGTAACAGTAACCTCAAAAGAGGATAAGGCGAAAGATGTTAACGCGCTTGCCGGAAAAGAGGGATATGTAGTCTCAATCTCTGATAATCCGTTTATTCCGGCAGACAAGGCACAGGCAGTTGCAAATTATATCTTCAAAAAAATCGGTGGCATGAGGTTCAGACCGCTTGATGCTACACTCTTGTCAAACCCACTGATTGAGAGCGGAGATGTGGCACTTGTGACAGACCGCAAGCAGAATACCTATAGCTGTTTTATTTCTAACCGAACATTTACAGTTGGAAGCGGCACTAAAATTTCGTGTGACGCTGAAAATGCTTCAAGAAATAGTGCTGACAAATTCAGTAATGAGACAAAGGCTGTCGTACAAGCTAGGGAAGTTGCGCAGGCACAACTAAGTGTATATGATAAGCAAATGCAATTGCTGACACAGCTAATGTCTCAATCGCTCGGGCTTTTTAAGACCGAGCAGAAACAAGAAGATGGCTCAATCATTTACATTATGCATAATAAAGCCGACCTTAATTCGAGCAACATACAGTGGAAAATGACGGCTAATGGCTTAGCGGTTTCAAATGATTACGGCAAAACATGGAATGCCGGAATTGATAAAGACGGAAACGCTATTTTCAATATTATGTCGGCTATCGGCATTAATTTTGACTGGGCGCATGGTGGTACGCTCACTTTAGGCGGTGAGAACAACGTAAACGGCAAGCAGTATGTCAAAGACGCAAACGGAAAGACACTTGTAACGCTGGATAATAAAGGTATTGCACTTGATAGCAGTGTGAAAATTGCTTGGGATAATGTGGCTGACACTACTGCTAAAGTCACTCAAATAACCAAAGACACAGTGACTGCAAGCTATGTAAACGCACTTGGCGTTAAGGCAGGAAGTGTTGATGCCGAAAATATTACCGGAACGACAATAAATGGTAAAAATATTGTTGGTGATTCATCAATATCGCTTACTGGCGGAAGCGTGTCGGATACTAAATTTAAAATCGAGTCAACAAACAACGTGGGGACAAAATTTAGATTAGAAAGCAACGGTGGCGTTTTTAGAATGTATAAAAATGACGAAGCCGTAATATCGCTATATAGCCCATTTGGAAGCGTTGGTGCAAAGATACTAAGAGCAGCAGACTATGTGCAATCACCAAGACTTGAAGAAGATGGCAGAGGATATGCGGTGTGTGGTGACACAACAGACCATACTTACCATTGCAACTGGGATGGTAGTGCCTTAAGTTTCCAAGTTGATGTTACTTGGGTATGGAGTTCGTCAGATAAACGCTTAAAAAAGAATATTAAAGCCATTAATCAAGATTATATTGATGCAGTAGGCTCGGTTGATTTATTCCAATACAATCTTAATAGACAAGGATATTCAGACAAGCCGTTATATTTCGGCGCAATGGCACAGGATATAATCGAGAATCTTAAAGATAAAGGACATGTCGATGAAAATCTTGATATGATTTTTCAAAACAAAGCAACATCGGATGATGACACGCTATACTACGGCATGAACTATGAGCAATTCATAATCTTAAGGCTTGCCGGAGACGAGCAGAAGATTGATAAAATGCAAAAACACATAGATGAACTGGAAGATAAGTTTTCGAGATTGTGCCGGAAATTAGGCATTGACGAAAGCGAGGTGTAGCTTATGGCAATTCAAATGAGACGAGGACAGAGTGTTGACTTTGACCCCTCAAAAATGCTTCCCGGTGAGTGGGCAGTATCTACTGACAATGATTCTCAAAAACAAATGGTGTATATGTGCTTTGCGCCGGGAGTTGTTAAGCGAATGGCAGCACTTGAAGATTTGCAAAACGAATTAGGCAAATTTGCAACATTCGGAATTACGGACGATGGATATTTTTACGTTCAGACACCCGATTGAAATGATTTAGTTTTTAGCATGGATGATGATGGAAGGTTGGTGATTGACTATGCCTAGATATGTAGGTAACAGATGTATTCCAATGCCCATGGGTAATTGGGACAAAACCAAAGAATATGAAAATCTCTCGGTGGTTTTAGCAAGCAATGGCGATAGCTACACATCAAAGAAGAATGTGCCAAAAGGAATTGAGTTATCAAACACTGAATATTGGGCTATCAGTTCTCGATTTAATGCACAATTAGAGACACAGAAAAAGCGCATTGACAACATTGTAGCACTACCTGATGGCTCTACTACAGGTGATGCTGAATTAACTGATATAAGAGTAGGTGCGGACGGAAAGACTTATCCAAATGCGGGTGATGCAGTTAGAGGACAGGTTGGTTCACTAAAGGAAGATATAGGAAATAAAGCTCCTGCAATAATAAAAAAAGCATCAGGAAAAACTATCGTTATAAATGATTCTTCAAATCTTCCAATAAAAAAATTGCATGGAACAGGAAAAATCATAATTACAGGGAAGAATATTCTTAATGATAAAAAGTCCAACGAATTCATTCCATTTGAAGCAAAAGCTGATACGCTATTTACACTTATCACCAACGGAGAATTGAGTGAAGGTGGGAATGTCAAATTTTTAACTGAAAATGGTGATGATTTATGGCTTTCTATTGATAAAGGGCAGACAAGAGTTTCTGCAAAAATTAATAGCAATGTAAAAGGATTTTATAATTTACTTGTGATTAAAGAGGGACTTAAATACTGTTTTTCTGTTGGGGAAAATGATGAATATGAAGAGTATGTGGAGCAAGTAATCACCGCTCCAGTTGATAGCAAGCAATTAAAGGCAATTCACACAAATTATCCTACAACCATGCTGACATCAGAAAACGAAATATCTGTTGAGTATGTAGCGGATACGGAAGCATATATCGAAAAGAGAATTAAACTCGAAATTCAAAACGCTTTAATCAATCAGAAAATTTCGGGGGTATAAACAAGGAGGTGATGATATGGCCGGTCAGAGATTACCTATCGAGGTAGTCCAGGAGCGAAAGCAGGCTATTACAACTAAAAAGGAGAGGGAAACCTCTCCATAGTTCAATGAAAAATAAAATCAAGCCACATCAGTGCAGAAGCAACAATGCCAAAGATAGAACCACCATGATTGCGTGGAATTTCATTCTTAGACGCTAAATCAACTATTCCGAGAATAATTGAAGCAATAGAGCAACACACAAAAATTAAGCCAAACATAGCAATAAAAAGGTCATTGTCCACCGGAAAGAATCCTATTTTTGTTGCAATAAACATTATAAGCGGAATGGCTATGAGAATGCCACTTGTGAAGCTTGCTGTTGAATTTTGCTTAACGAATGGCTCATCTTTTTGGCACAGCTCTACATAATATTTGGCTGTTTCAAATGAAACCAAAGTCCTTTGCGATATTTCATTACAAGCCATGCCTAAGTTGCCATTATAATGCTTGATTATATCATCAACATTGATTTTTTGACCATTGATGACGTAGGAATTGCATTTATTTGTTTTTGCCATATTAACATCTCCTTTTGTAGTTCTTTTTTGTCATTCTATTCTTTACAATCCATGTTGTCAATATTCGACAAAATAAAACACTTTAAAGTGCTACAGTGATGATGTTCTCAAATAAGAGAACTCTTCAAGTTTCGGTAGGGCGGTGGATTTTTCTGCCGTCCTTATTGACGTTTAAGAACAAATGTTCTATAATTGATGTATCGGAGGTGGCATTGTATGGAATATAAAGAAGAAATAATTAAAATGATTGAGGGCTTGGAAGATAAAGACCTGTTATTGTACTTGTACATATTTATTAAAGGAAAAATAGAGGCAGAGTAAAAACTCTGCCTTGTGGTTATATTTTCTTTTCCCAAACGTTACCGCACTTTGAACACACAAACTTTGTTTTGCCATTCTTTCCCTTAATTCCGGTAGCAGTACCGACAACGGCACCGACAGGTCCGAAGAGACCGCCTACTGTGTTGCCAACAAGCGCTTTGCCGAATGAGAATTTTTTCTTGGTATCAACAGGTATGCCAACACCATCGCAACCCCATTTAGGACATTTAACAGTTTTACTCATAATAAAATACCACCTTTCCTATTAATTTGATTTATTTTGAGTATTTTCATACATCATATCTATTAAATTCATAATATTTTCTTGCTCTTTATCCGACAGTTTAGATAATTTCAACGCATAGTCTTTAATTCTACTATCCATATTCGACAGAGCCAAGTCTTTTGTTGCCTCTTCAACAACTGAATGGTGCTCTTTTCCGGTAACTAAATAATCAAGTGAGCAATCAAGACATTCTGCAATTTTTACCAACTTAAACAATTTTGGACAGCTTTTTCCCTTTTTCCAATCCGAAAAAGTACTTTTAGGAAAACCGCCATATTTAGCCACTTCTGAATCATTTAACCCTTTTGAGTCTCTTAATTTACAATATCTTTCGTACATAGAAAATCTCCTTTAAAAAAAGTTGTGATTTCTCAACATTTGGGGTTGACAAATAAGACTTCCTAATGTAGAATGAAAAAAGAAGTTAGGAAATCTCAACTCAATAAAAAATAAAATTGAGAAAATAATATTATGTTTCTGGACAATTCATAGTATACACGATTTTCTAATTTTTATCAAGACATAGTTAGGATTTTTGAACTAAAAAACAAAAGCTGTTAGTGTACTACCACCAACAGCCGTTGCCTTATTTTTTATACCACATACATTTTGCAGCCTTTCGACGCACTGTGTAGTACCAATGCTTCTTTAAATGTTCCGTCACTTATGCAGTTTAAGTTCAGCAGTTTAATTGCCATTAGCTGACGGATTGAGAGGAGTATCTAGCGTAGCACGGCATATTACCGGACATGCCAACCATGATTTTTTATCGAGCTTTACTGCCCAAAATGCGCTACACCGATTGCTACATTTTAAATGCGACCTCGCAAATATGGAACAGGCAAAATCAAAATTGCTTTCAAGGTTTTTACCTCCTAGCGTATTTTGCCTAATATGGCGCTTTTATTGTAACGGATTTCCTAACTATTGTCAAGAAAGGAGATGGGAAATTGAATAAGAAAAAACGACAGGCAAGCTTTAAAAAACTTGATACGCTCATAAAAGCTAGAGACGTTTCGTTTTACAAACTGTCAGAGGAACTTGGAATGGCACGAAGTACTTTTTCAGATTGGAAGTCGGGAAAATCAATGCCAAAAACAGACAAGCTAATTAAGATTGCTAATTATTTTGGTGTAGAAGTTTCTTATTTTATTGAGTAGAGAGAAAGGAGTAGAAATGTCGAAAATTGAAATCAGACAGGTTGAGGGCGAAAAGATTTTTACAGAAATCTGCATTGATGGTCACAAAATAGACGGAGTGAGAAGCTATGAATTGAAACAAGACAAAGCTGGATTTCCCGTACTAACAATTGACTTAAATGCGTTTGATATTGCCACAGACTTGCGAACACTACAGTTGAATCAAAAATATGTAGGCACTATTAAGAGTATCAAATTTAGAGATGGCTATGAGGTTAATTTTGGCTCTCATGTTTCAGAGAGCCAATAGGAACTATTTGTTGAGATTTTGAAGAATAGAGCATTGTTTAGGATTGCGACAACAACCAAACGACATTGCATATTGACAGACCAACCGACCATTCTCAAGACTTTGTTTTTCCAAGTCGGAAGTATCTATCATTTTAATCTCAATGGAATAATCCGTGTTCTGCTTATTGCAGAAACCGGTAAGAATCATAAGCGACTCACCTCCTTATTAAAAGATAGGGAGATTATACCGCAGAAAGGAGAAAACATGAACGATTTACAAATCTTCAACAATGAAAAATTCGGAGAAATTAGAACTATCACTAAAGACGATAAGACATATTTTGCCGGAAGTGATGTTGCAAAAGCATTGGGATATGCAATACCTCATAAGGCAGTGCAAACTCATTGCAAGGGGGTTCTAAAATGGAACATCCCTACCAATAGTGGAAATCAAGATGTTTTATTCATAACAGAGGGTGATATTTACCGACTTATTATGAAATCAAAATTGCCTAGCGCAGAGGAATTTGAGCGGTGGGTAATGGATGAGGTACTTCCGTCAATCAGAAAAACAGGCAGTTATGGTATGCCAAAGACAACAGGCGGTCAGATACAGCTCTTGGCACAGGGCTATACAGAATTAGAGCAGAAAGTAAACGACATCAAAGATGATGTGAGCGAGCTTAAGGAAAATGTACCACTTTATAGTTGCGATATTGACGAGATACAACAGCGTGTTAAGCGCAGAGTTGTAAATATTCTTGGCGGCAAGCAGAGTGAAGCATACAGGGACAACAGTATCAGGCATAAGACATTTTCTGATATATGGACGCAGTTAAAGCGTGAGTATGGTTGTGTTTCTACTTATAAGAGTATCAAGAGGAAATATATAGACGATGTGCATGAGTTTATTGATTGCTATGTCGTGCCTAAGTATCTTGATGAGCTTATTCAGGACGCAAATGCTCAACAGAGTTTTGCATAGTGAGGTGATTGTATGAGAAAAAGAACTCTAAAGCAAAAATTCTACACCGGCTGTGGCTATTCGATTTTCGGAGCATTAGCATTTGCATTTTTCCTTGGATTATCGGTGGCATACGGAATTAAGACAGCGAGTATTATCGTTGGAGCAATCGTAACAGTATTTTGGCTGATACTGATTGCAATATGTCTCATAGAGGAGGGCGAACCGCATGAGAAGAAAAAGGATATTGATGTTATCGACTTTAATAATTGGAACTATGACCTTAAAGCCAATAGCAGCGAAAGCAGATAGCAAAGTTGAGCTGACAGCCGGTGTTACTTCCTATTTAAATAGCGTAATGCTAGGAAAGATTGAACCGACAGTAGTTCAGAATGAGCCGGTTGTAGTTGAGCAGACTTATGTAGAGCCAACAGTTCCAACTTGCCGTAAGAAATACAGTTGTAGCCGATTTAGGAAACTAGGGCGAGTCCGATATGGTGATTACACTTATACGTGGTACTCACAGAGAGTGTTACCTGGAGGTGGTTTAAATATTCCGGGCAGACATTTAAACGAGCACGGATTGGTAGTTGATGAAAACGAATACGTTGTAATTGCAAGTGATGATTTACCACACGGAACTGTAGTTGATACTCCTGTTGGCATACAAGGAATTGTATATGACGAGGGAAGCGGAAATGGAAATCTTGACATCTACTGCGATTGGTAGCCAATTGAAACGTCAGAGTGCTAACGATTACCTACAAGAACTATATCGAGCTAAACGGCACAAGGACAAATCATTTGACTTTCAAGCGTTGCTAGACAAAGAAATGGAGAAACTAAATGAGCAGTGTAAGACGAATTAGGCTAGGCGATACGAGATACAGATTGAAGCCATTAACAAGAGAGCAGAAGCTATTGCTCAACAAGGCTCATTATGTGGCTAGTGAGTGGCTTTTTGTATCGGAATCAGACTCATACTTAAGAGTAGTGAAGAAATCAAGCCTACACGGAAATTTAATCTTAAAAACCATAAACAAATAATAGAAAGAGAGGAAACACAATGAGAATTGTACATATTTTTGCACAGAATTTTTGTAAATTCTACGGCAAAAACACATTAGACACAGACTTTTCGATGAAAACTGTATTGTCCGGTCAGAATGAAGTCGGCAAATCGACAGTTAAGAGGATTATTCTTGATGTGCTGAATTGTCACGATGAGAATGACAGAGAGATTACAGGCATAAGACCGCATGATGAAAACGGAGTCGAGATTGACGATGTTGATATTGTGAGAGCTGTTACCTTTGAGATTGACGGAAAAGCAAAGACTCTGAAAAAGATTACAAGACAGAAACGCAACAAAAAGGGTGAGATTACAGGCAGTGTTACTGATTACTCAATTAATGATGTGCCGTATAAAATGGCTGACTACAATCAGTACATCAATGACAACATGGCAGAACTTGGAGTATTACCATTTTGCTTAAATGCCATGACATTGCTCAACAAGTCGCAGGCAGAGCAGAGATTAGCACTTGCAAGCTATTTTGGCACACGTACTGATGAAGAAATCTGCGATATGTTTCCACAGTTTGCCGAACTTAAACCGATGTTTGACGATGGGGACGTAGACCAGCTCAAAAAAGTATGTCGTGGCAAGCTAAACGGCACAGGCGGTAGGAATGGCTCAAAAGGACTTGTTAAGGAAAGAGACGAAATCTCAACAAGGATAGATACAATCCATTCCACCAATGAGTATACAGACCTTGCAGAGCTTGAACTACAGAAGAAAACATACGAGCCACAGCTTAAGGAAATTGAAGATAAGCTGTCTGACTATAACAAAATTTTAGAGGACAAGCAGAAAGCCACAGAGGACATTATGAACCTTAAATTTGAGCTTTCAGACATGGAGAGAAAAGCCAATGCCGAAAATCAGAAAAAGCGCATGGAGCTACAGTTACAGATTGACGGCTTCGATGTTTCAATCCGCAAAACAGAGTCAATGATAAGAGCCGGAAAAGCTAGCATTAAAAGCTCCGAAAGAGAGATTGGAGATTGCGCAATAGACTTAGCAAAGGTACGTGCTGACTGGAAAAAAGCAAAGGCACTTTCCTTTGATGAAAGCAGTGTTAATTGTCCGATGTGCGGTCAGAGATTGCCGGAAGATAAGATAGAGAGCATGAGAGCTGAATTTGACGAGCGAAAAGCAAAGAACCTTAAAGAGCTTGAAGATAAGGGAAATGCGCTATCAAATGATAGCAAGGGGTTTAAACAGGCTATCGAGGATAGGAAGAAAGAAATAGCTGACCTTGAAGCAGAACTTACGGAACTGACAATAAGACATGATGCTGTTGCTAAAGAGCTTGGAGGCTTACCTACTGATACTGATATGACAGGCAACAGTGAGTATCAGGCGCTTAAAGCTAAAATCGAGGAAAAAGAGAAAGCTCTTGCCGATGAAAATGATACATCAGAGCTTATCAGAAAGCTCAAAAACGAGCGAAACGAACTGTTAAGGCAAGTTTCATCGGTTGATACAAAGATTGAGCTTGGTGTGGCGAATAACAAGCGTATAGACGATAGCATAGCTGACCTTGAAACAAAGAGAACCGACCTCAATCAGGAGATTGCCGATTGGGAGAGAAAGCTTGACTTGCTGAAAGAGTTTACACGTAAGAAAAACGAACTCTTACAGGCTGATGTTAATAAGTACTTGGATTTTGCCACAGCAAAGCTTTTCAGACCGCTCTTAAATGGTGATACCGAGGAGTGCTGCGACTTTGTTTACAATGGTGAAGCATATGCAAGGAATCTCAATCATGGTGCAAGGATGTTAACGGAAGTTGACATATGCAGAGCTTTTCAGAAAGTAGCAAGCGTTAATTTCCCAATTATCATTGATGATACAGAGAGTGTTGACGATTGGAGAATACCACAGATTGATAACCAGCTTATTATGTTGAAGCATACACAGGACAAGGAACTTGTGATTGAGGAGGTGTGATGTGAAATTATACTTTTACTTTTTGGATACTTATGGTAGGAACCCTAAAGGTTTATATGTTAAGGAATGTGAAGCGAAAGAGAAACCCAAGACATACAGGGCTGTTAATGGAGCTTTTCCAAACTACTATGGCACGGCAAGGAAAGATGATGTTGGGCGAATAACTAATAATTGTCTGTTTCTTACAGAACCTAACTTTGAGTATGCAAAAGAGGTGTTCCGAAACAGGGCAGAAAGAAGAATTGCAGACAAGCTGGAAGAGGTTGAAAAACTCAAAGCTGAATTAAAAATAATAAATGAAAGCGAGGTATAGAGATGATTAAAGCGAAAGACGGAGAAATTACATTTAGAGGTACAAGAAGTAATGTTATGGCAGAGGCAGTTACTGTTTTACATGCGCTTAAAGAGGAACTTTCAGAGGAAGAGTACAAAATGGTAATTAGACTTGCTGATAAAAGCGAGGAACAGGTGAAAGATGAAGCCGAGAGAGCAAGAGAAACGCTCAAAAAGTTACTTGGATTATAGGAGGTTCAATATGAGTATTAAGAAGAGAAATTATTATATGGGTGGCAAGAAACATACCGTAGAGCTTAAGTATGACGGATATATGTATACAGTTATATCTGACGGAGTTTTATTTAAGCAGACACCTAATGAACTGTTTGCGGTTCAGGTTTTTAATGAGATTTAGGAGGATTAATTATGGCAGAGAATACGCAGTTAGTTGAGTATGAATCAAATGGGGAAATGGTAAAAATTTCTCCAACAATGATAAAAAGATACCTTGTAAGTGGCAATGGCAATGTATCTGACGGAGAAGTAATGATGTTTATGTCATTATGCAGATACCAGCACTTAAATCCGTTTTTGAGAGAAGCATACCTTATTAAGTATGGAAGCAACGAACCAGCCACAATAGTTACTGGAAAAGACGTTTTTACAAAGAGAGCCAATGCAGACCCACGATATAAGGGAAAGAAAGCAGGAATTATTGTAATTAAAAAGGACGGAGCTGTTGAAGAGCGAGAGGGAACAATGGTTTTACCTAACGAAACTATCGTAGGTGGCTGGGCGAAAATCTTTATAGATGGAAAAGAGGACGAGTATCAGTCAGTAGGCTTTGATGAGTACGCAGGAAGAAAAAAAGATGGTTCGCTTAACAGCCAATGGGCGAAAAAGCCAGCCACAATGATTAGAAAAGTAGCTGTTGTACAGGCCTTAAGAGAAGCGTTTCCAGATAGATTTCAAGGTTTATATGCACAAGAGGAATTTCAAAATGTATCAGATGTAAAACTTGACACAGAAAAGGTTGTTGCTGATGAGATTAAAGAAAACGCAAATAGTGTAGATTTTGACGAGGACAACATAATTGATGTGGAGCCGACCGACACAGCTGACAAGCAGTCAGAGGAGCTACCGCCATTCATGCAGAGTGAGGAGGGTTAAGTAATGCATCGACACGACTGGATTAAGTTTTGTAAGCATCATAAATGGGGCTATAAGTGCAAAATATGTGGGAGGTTTTGGAGACCATGAGAGTAATTTCACAGCATGGCAATGTTGATTTGCCTTATGAACAGATAGTTGTGTGCCACGCAATGGAGAGCGTTATAGCACTATACAATGGAGAGAAATACGTATTAGGCGAGTACTCTTCCAAAGAGAAATCGTATAAGGCTATGGAAATGCTGAGAGAAGCATATATCGGTATGCCGATTGTAATGCAGAATGTTGATATTTCAGAAGATGTGGTAAAGGAATTTGAAAGATTAAAGAAGTGCGGTGTTATGGTGCAAGCAGAAAATCAGCCGTCAAAGGTAGAGTGTGTCAGCAATGCTGTTTTTCAGTTCCCACAGGATGATGAAATCGAGGTGTGAGTATGTCAGTCGAAGAAATCCGTAAATGCGATAGATGTGGAAAGCCTTTTGAGTACAGTTTGTCTAAATGGGCTGGATATTTTAAATATGGTATCAAAAAAGAAAATCGACTGTGCTTTCATTCAATGTTTTATGGTAATCCAGATGGCTATTCATATGTAGATTATAGATATGACCTTTGTGCTGATTGTACAGAAAAATTATTATTGTTTTTGCGAAGTAGTGAGTAAAGGAGAAGATGTAAATGTACTTAAAATGTTTAGGCTCATCGTCAGCCGGAAATTGCTATCTGCTAACTTCCGACAGTGGAGAAACACTTATCCTTGATTGTGGAATACCGATTAAGGAGATTAAAAAAGGCTTGAATTGGCATATAAGGGGGATAAGGGGCATGATAATAAGTCATGCCCACCTCTAGATCACAGCAAGTCATTAAACGATTTTAAGTCAATGGGAATACCAATACTTGCCCCATATTTAGGCGATAGTTGTAAATCAATGAATATGGGCGAATTTACAGTAAAACCTTTTGATTTAACGACAATAGACGGAAATTGGACACATACAAACGCAAATGGCGAACCTTGCCCGATATATGGCTTTCTGATTACTCACAATGAAATGGGGAGAATGCTTTATATAACCGATTGTGAGGTTGTCAAGTGGAAGTTTAAAGACATAAACCACATTCTCTTAGGTGTGAATTATGACAAGGATTTAATCGACAGGGATAACACAGGAAAGGCTAATCACGTTTTCAGAGGTCACTTGTCCATTGACACGGCTTGTGATTTTGTCAAGGCAAATTATTCAGATAGCTTGCAGAACGTCATAATGTGCCATCTATCAAGTGAAAATTCTGATAGAGATAGTTTTATCGAGAAGATGAAAAAAGTTGCTTATGGGGCAAATATAGATGTTGCGGAACGCAACAAGGAATGGCTACTTGCTAATCCTAATGAGTGCCCTTTTTAAAAATTAAACAGACAGGAGAAAAATAATGAACATTGTAACATTAATCGGCAGATTAACTAGAGACCCGGAGATTAGATATTCACAGGGAGAGAATGCAATGGCAATAGCAAGGTTTACACTTGCCGTTGACAAAAATTTTAAAAAGAAAGGTGATACGGCAAATTTCATTAACTGCGTGGCTTTTGGCAAAATTGCTGAAACAGTAGAAAAGCATGTATTTAAAGGCTCAAAGATAGCAGTTATCGGTGAGTGGACTACAGGCAGTTACAAGAATAGAGACGGAAACACAGTCTACACTAACGATTGCAATATATCTAAGTTGGAATTTTGTGACAGCAAAAATTCAAGTGGCAGCAGTGCAGAGCCACAGCCAAAACCCGATGATAGCTTTATGTCAATCCCTGATGATATTGACGAGGAATTACCATTTAACTAGGAGTTGGTTGATTATAGGGCAGTCAAATAACGGCTGTCCTAGAAAGGGAAAATAATGGATTATACAAATAAAATATTTGCAAATATTGCAAAGGATATGTCGGAGCAAAAAGATATTGCAGTTGTAAGAGCGTTTGTATTTCAGATTACAGAACTGCTACAGAAAAATGGCATTATGCCAATATGCACTGAAAGATACATGAATATCAATTCTGATAAATCAAGTTACAGTATTATCAAAAAAATCAATATCTCATTCGATGAGCTTGATTGTACCGAGCATGACCGAGAAGTTAGAAAACAGGCATACAGAGATTTTATCAAAGAATTTGAGAGCAGAGCTAATTCAAAAGATATATCTGAAAAACTCTTTGAAACTGAATGTATATTATTGGAGCGTGATAAGAATGGGACTAATTGATGCAGATGCACTAAAGAAAGATTTAAAATCGGTCACTTTAAGCAATGGAACTTTAGTAAATACAAATGCAGTATTGCATTTACTAGAAGAATATCCGACCGCCTTTGATGCAGACAAGGTTGTGGAGCAGTTGGAAGAATTAAAAAGTCAAGTCCCTGTAAACAGAATCCTTGATGACATCATAAAAGATAAACCGAAAGAATTAGGCCAGCTAATTGCTTATGATAAGGCAATCGAGATAGTAAAGGCAGGTGGTAACATTGAATTATCAGAACATAGCAAGAGCCAAGGCAATAGAACAGGAAAATAAAAAGCGACTATTAAAGCTGAATCCAAAGCTGAATGACAGGAGTGGGATTTACTTCCTACTCCGAGAAGATGAAAACGGATTTAAGTATGCTTATATCGGACAGGCGGTACATACACTTAGCAGATTGGCAAGCCACCTTGTAGGCTATGAACAGCATATAGACCTTAGCTTACGCAAACACAAGCTGTATGACAAAGAGAAAAACCCTTATGGTTGGCGAGTTGAATTTCTGAATTTTCCCGAAAGCCAGCTTGACGAGAAAGAAAAATACTACATCAAGCTATATGCTGATAAAGGCTATCAGCTTAGAAATGTCAGTTTAGGCGGTCAAGGAGAAAATCGAGCTAGTGGTTCAATAGGAGAAAGAAAAGCGCCTAAAGGCTATATGCAGGGCGTACAGCAAGGATATAAAAAAGCCTCAAAAGAAGTTGCGCATTTATTTGAATTGCACCTTGACTATAAGACTAAATCCGAACCTCCTAACAAAAACCAAGAAAAAGCACTGAATAAATTTTTGGAGTTTTTAAATTATTGCAAAGGAGATTCTGGAAATGAATGAGATTTGGAAAAGCGTTGTCGGATATGAAAACCTTTATGAGGTATCAAGTTTCGGTCGAGTCAGAAGTGTTGATCGGACAACTATTGGAAAAACGGCTTTTAGTGATGATTCTTTGTATCATTTTAAAGGGAAAATATTGAAACAAGGAAATAAGAAAACTTCCGGAATGCCTTATAAGCAGGTTGTTCTTTATAAAAACAAGAAGCACAAGACTGTTGCCGTACACAGATTGGTTGCAGAGGCATTTATACCCAACCCCGATAATTTGCCTCAAGTAAATCACAAAGACGAAAATCCAAGCAATAACAATGTTAATAATCTTGAATGGTGCACATGTAAATACAATGTGAATTACGGAACTGCAACCGATAGGAGGGCACTAAAGACAAGAAACAATGCATATAATCAAAAGCCTGTTATATGTGTGAATACAAATATTGTCTATCAAAATAGTTATGAAGCAGAAAGAAAAACAGGAATAAAGGCGAATAATATAAGAGAGTGTTGCAAAGGTAATTACAGTCATGCTGGTGGGGCCAAATGGCAATATGTCAACGAAACCGATGCTGCAATTAAAAGCGTAGGTACTCAAGAAATGGCGATATTAGACACTATGTTTGAAATTGAAAAAGGAAAGGGGATTAGTTCATATTCAAAAAACTCAATTGTTGTATCGACAGTTGAAATTTCCAACAGGCTCAATATTTCTACTTATGAGGTTAGAAAATCAATTAGAAAACTTGTTGGATTAGGACTTGTAGAGAAAAGCGTAATTGGCAAGAAGTATATAAAACCAAGTGAAGTAAATGAAGGTCAAACTGTGGGGCATATTCCACCAGAAATAGGATTTTCACTAACAAAAACAGGATTTAAGGTATCGCAGAAACAGTATGAGAAATTTATGGATTTAATCAATATTGGGAATTGTGAGGTAAATAATAATGATGATTGAAAAAAGAGTTTTGGACAAGTATTCGTCTTGCAGAGCACAACATGACGAGTACATAACCAGGTGTTATTGTTCTAACTGCAATGAATATTTAGGTGCAAAGGATAGTACATATTTGGATAGCAATAATACTTTAAGCAAGGATATGAGATTTTGCCCTTATTGTGGAAAACATGTTTAATTTTTATTGAAAGTGGGTGATTCAGAATGAAAATTTTAAGTAAGAAGAAATGTGAAGAAATTCTGAAAAGAATTACTGCAAATGAAATTATTCAGGTAGAGTACGGACTGCACGATATGGAAGCGGAAACAAAGGCAACAGAAAATAGAGCAGAAATAGCTTTTATTGTCGGTGGTTTCAAGGGTATGAATAAGGTGCAGAACACGTTGAGAAAAAGGTATAACAATATAAACAACGAAGAAAAAGATTAAAATACATCAACCGAAACTTGAGGAAAATAGGAGATTAATTAAATGGCAGAACGTAGAATGTTCACAAAAAAAGTCACTGATGATGATAATTTTATGGCTTTATCATCAAGTGCGCAAGCCTTATATTTGCATTTATCTATGTCTGCTGATGATGACGGATTTTGCAATCAGGTATCAGTTTCCATGTTCAAAGCTCACGCAAGTGTGGCTGATTTACAACAGCTATTGGAAAAAAGATACATTTATCAGTTTGATAATGGTGTGATTGTAATTAAGCATTGGCGCATGGCAAACGCTTTGAGAAAAGACCGGTATACACCAACGAATTTCAAGGAAGAATTGGCAAAATTAAAGATAAAATCCAATGGTGCATACACATTTTCTGACGATGGTTGCCGTGTGGTTGCCAATGGGTTGCCGGATGGTTGCCAAGTGGTTGCCACTTGTCTGCCACAGGATAGTATAGGTAAGGTAAGTATAGATAAGAATAGTATAGTTAAGGATAGTAAAGATAAGGATATAAAAGAAAAAGATATTGATAAATCAATATCTAAAAAGAAAACTGTCTACTACCCTGATGATGCAATGCTTGAGAGTGCTTTTCAGGAATATCTGACAATGAGGAAAAAAATAAAAAAGCCAATATGTACCGAAATGGCATTACACCGAGCTATGAACACTATCGAGAGACTTTCAAAGGGTGATAACGATTTGGCTGTTAAAATTCTTAATCAGTCAGTAGACCATTGCTGGCAAGGGCTGTTTGCACTAAAGGACAATGAGCCACATTCAGCTAACAAGGGTGCTATTGATTGGGATAATGTGTGAGGTAGAGAAATGACAAGAGACGAGACAGTTAAGATTATCCGCATTATGTGTGATTGCTACCCCAATTACAAGCCGGACAATTTATCAGAGACAGTAGATGTTTGGAATATGATGTTGGAAGAATACAGCTACAGTCAAATATCTATGGCATTGAAAACTTACGTGTATTCCGATACAAGCGGATTTGCACCGAGCATCGGACAGCTAATCAACAAACTGCATGAGGTTCAATCCCCACAGGAACTTAACGAAATGGAAGCATGGATGCTTGTTAGCAAGGCACTACGAAATGGCTACTATGGTGCAGTTGAAGAATTTAACAAGCTACCGCCACTCGTACAAAAGGCTGTCGGAAGTCCTGATAATCTTAGGAACTGGGCGCTGACGGACAGCAAGAGCATTGAAAATGTAGTACAGTCAAATTTTATGAGAACCTATAGGACAGTTGTTAGTCGAGATAAGGAATATCAAAAAATGCCAAAGGATATACAGGCATTGATTGAAAATACCAATAGAAGCTCGTATTCGACTCAAATCGGCTCTAAAAATCAACAGACGATAAAATTATCGCTTGAAGATAATAAAAGCCAAAATAAGCCAATTAAAGGTGTCCCAATGCCAAAAGAAATTAAGGAACGCATCGAGCAGATGAAAAGATAGGAGGTAAAGAGGTTTGTGCGCACAATTAAAGCCGGCTTTACTCCTAGCGAAAAATGATAAAAGACAAGTATTCAAGGCAAAGGTATGAAGTACGAAAAGCCAGTAACCTTTGCGTACTTTGTGGAAAACCACTTGATAGAGAAGGCGTGGTTTGCACGGCATGTAACAGCAAACGTACAGCATATGGTCGAGAGCTTTATAAAAAATTACAGGCGGTTGGTGTTTGCCCTAGGTGTGGTAAAAACTTGCTATATGGTGATGAAAAAAGCTGTGTTGAGTGTAGGGCAAAATCAGCCGAAGCCATGTCAAAGATACGCACTGCTGATGTAAAAAAATACAATGAGCGACAAAAGGCATGGCGAAAAGCACGATACGAAAAAGACAAGGAAAATGGCATATGTACACGCTGTCGTAAAAGAAAAGCAGACCCGGGACATACCACTTGCACATTTTGTCGGGAAACAATGAGAAGAGCACGAGTCAAAATGCCTGAAAGAACCGGCAGATACGAACAAGGACTATGTTTTTTCTGCGATAATCCGGTAAAGCCCGGATATAAGGTCTGCGAAATGCACTATCAGCAGAACGTTAAGAATGCAACTTGTGAAAAGGCAAACTTGGCACGGCAGAAGATAAAAGAAAGGAATTCACAATGGACTCCTTGAAAGATTTTTACGAGTTTTACCGACCACTGCAAAGGAGATATGACTTGCGAATGATTTACAAAACAAACAGCAAGGAAGCAAAAGTAACTATCCGGTGGCGCGGTAAAGAGCTTGTAAAAGTCGCAGAAGAAACTACCGAAGCCTGTTTCATTAGGGCAAAACGAGAACTTGAAGAAAGAATGAAGAAATATGAGCAACAAACTGAAACCAAAGAAAAAGCACAAAGAGCCGGATTTTACATGGACAAAATCAGAGAGAGTTACGCTGAAAAACAGCAATAACCGCAGAAAGCTCGTAAGGCGGTCTTTTACGGACTTCATGGATTTAGGCTACTATGTACTGTATTTGCACCATGGATTTGGCAATAAACGTATTGTAAGGCTTGAAAGAACCATAAATGAGTACCTTGAAAGAGCACAGAGCGAAAATGAAATGAAAACTAAAACGCTTGCCGAACTTTTGAAAGTGAGATACGGCATTGATGTGCAGAAAGAGATTAATTTAATCCCAATGCAGCAGTTGATTAGAATTTATCAGAGAAATAATCCGCTTACAATAAACGATACGAGACAGCTTTTAAATGACACGGCATACAGCTACATGACTTTAGCATGTACGGCACTTAAGCTGATGTTTAAATTGTCGGTTAGGGAAATTAAAGAGTTTATCGCAGAATTTAGGGACTTAATAGACACGCTGTATAAATTTAATCAATTCAGTCTGACATTGCCAAAGGTGGCACAATGCCTTGCTGATGAAGTTAATTACGTTGATGAAAGGTACATAAAGGTGATTGATTAATGAGTTATGTGCGGGAAAATGATAGTACACAGAATGCTCATATAAAGCATTCAAACGATAATAGGCAAAAAGCCTACATGGAAAGGCACAGAGACAATAAGGTATATGAGAGATTCAAACATATGCCGGATTATGGGAAAGGAGTGCAAAACAATGACAAATAGAGAGAAATTCGCAGAACAGATTTTGGATATTGCTTGTGGCGGTAGCAAAATAGCAGTTGACAAAGCAACATTAGAGCTGGCACCGTGCTATAAATTAGCGTGTAACGATTGTTTATTTAGTTTTGGTAATGGTGATTGCAGAGGCGCGAGAAAAAAATGGGCGAATAGCGAATATGTTGAACCACCTGTTGACTGGTCAAAAGTTGCAGTTGATACACCAATACTAATAAGAGATAGCAGTTTTTCCGAGTGGGGTAAAAGATATTTTGCGAAATATGAGAATGGGATAGTTTATGCTTGGAGCAATGGAGCAACATCGTGGAGTGGCGATAGGTGCACACCATGGAAACTGGCTAAACTTCCGGAAAGGAGCAGTAATGAATATTGATGAATTTATAGAACGTGTGCAAGAATCAGCTAGAAAGCATCGTTATCATGCAGATTTCTTTGATATAAATAATCCTATGCGTGCCGCTTGCATTAAAAGCGCGGAAGATTGCGAGCAGTTAGCTGAGTGGCTGGAAAAATCCAAAGAGTATCAGCACTTAGAGGAACAGGGTAGACTTGTTATTTTACCTTGTAAAGTGAGAGATACAGTATGGGATAATGACTATGGCAGACCTTGTGCATATACAATAACAGCCTTTTCATTTGGTGAATGCGAAGAATACATTTGTGAACCTGTTACAACAAAAGAAGTCGTATTCTATTATACAAACTCGAGCGGAAGTATCATAGGAAGTTTTGCAGAAAGTGAAATCGGCAAGTCAGTATTTTTGAACAAATCCGCAGCAGAATCAAAACTGAAAGAATTGAGAGGCAACAATGATTGATTGTAATATTTGCAAGCATAAAGATTGTACAGAATGCAAGCACGGAGAGTTGTTCGAGAGGAACAATGTGTCAGAACCTAAAAAAATATCAGTTAGTAACGGAAAAGAATATTGCGGACATTGTGGTTATTTGTCTGAATACGCGAGAGGATATAAAAAGTTTTATTGCATTAGGTGCGGTGGACTTAATTTAAGAAGTTGGAAGAATTGAGAGGTGGAGAAAATGAATAGTTTAGCAATAGGAGATAAATTACAAGCAATCAAAGAAATAGCGATTGGCGGTTGTGAAGATATTGAGGTTTCTGAAAAGATATTTGACCTTTGCGATGAAATTTTGGGGTTAGTTAATTCTGCCTCTTGTAACTGCCAGCACAACAGCAATTCAAGAGATAATGAGCCTTGTCGTAGATGTGATAGCATAACAGCAAATATAAATAAGGCTAAGGTAAATAGCTTAGAAATAATCGCACGAATGCTAGACGATAAGCCTTATGATGAATTGAAGTACAGACAGGCTGGTGAAAAGGATTGTTCTATCGGATATAGTTCTTACGATTTAAAAACTGTATTAGGTTACATTGATACATATTTTGAAATTGTGGAAAGCGATAAGCAGAGCAATGCCGACAGGATAAGGAATATGTCGGATGAAGAGTTGGCGGAGTCCGGTCTTTGTCCGCATATGGTCAATTGGAGAAAAGGAAACTATGATACGTGCGTCCATCCGAATGATAAAGATGCATGTAAAAAATGTATGTTAGATTGGCTTCAATCAGAAGCGGAATAGGAGAGAATATGAGAATATTTAAAAACGTAGACGAAAAATTAAAAGAGATTGGATTCAACAAAATCTGTGAAGATAAGCATGGTGTTCAATATGAACGCTACAATACAAAGTACAATTATTGGCAGCGCGTTGACATTTGGCATAAAGCTTCAGGCCGTCATATTTTACAGTCGTATGACAGAGACTTGATGGACGAAAAGAAGATTGGAAACACTTGTGTTGGCCTTACAGGATATGAAATGAAGCTTTTTCTTAAAAAAATGAAAAAGCTAGGACTTTACAGCAAAACTGCAGGAATCGAGGGATAGCATGACAGCGAAAAAGGCAATTGAATTTCTGCGAATGCATTTTGAGTATCTAAAAGAAAGATGGAAGCCATACCCTGATTACAACGTTTTAGAAGCAATTAGATTTGCAATATCAGCAATAGAAAAGCAGATACCAAAGAAACCGAATAAAACAATAGATTCATCTTGGGGAACACAAAAAGAATCACATACATGCCCTGTATGTGATTGTGATTTGACAGAAGTGTATTTTATTGCACCGCAAGAAAGTAAAATCAAGGAAAAAATAACTTATTGTGAAGCTTGCGGACAAGCCATTAACTGGGGTGATGAAGAATGACCGGCATAACAACAGTAGTATACACTGCCCTCATAGTATTCGGCATAATCGGTCTGACAGAGGTAGCGCTTGCGTGGTGCGACATCTACGGACGAGATAAGACCGATGATGAGGCACAAGAGCAGTGGTGCAGCGAAAATATTAAACATTAATTAATTTATCAGAAAGGAATAGGTTGTCGCGACATAAAACCGAGGTTTCCTTTTGGTAAGAGAAAATGTTGGATTTTGGATATTACAACATGGATTGTATGCAAGGAATGAAAGAATTTCCCGACAAATATTTTGACCTTGCGATTGTAGACCCACCATTCGGGGGGGCAATCCGATGAATGGGAAAAGAAAAAACGAGGCAGATTTGGAGGATGGTTCGACAAATATCATATTGACAGTGAGGACTATCCCTAGCTCTAATTGTTGCAGAACAGGCGGAACTTGGGCGAAAAAGTATCAGACTAATGGGAATGCAGAATTGAAGCAAGATATTAGACACTGGGATATAGCACCAAGCAAGGAGTATTTTGAAGAATTATTTAGGGTTAGTAAAAATCAGATTATATGGGGCGGTAATTATTTTAATCTGCCACCAACAAGATGCTTTATTGTGTGGGATAAAAAGAATATTTCAGAAGATTTCTCTATGGCGATGTGTGAGTATGCTTGGTGTTCATTTAATAGTAATGCAAAAATGTTTAGACATATTCCGCAAGGAAATGCTAATGAAAACAGAATGCACCCAACACAAAAGCCTGTAGCACTATATGAATGGCTATTAAACAGATACACAAAGCCTAATGATATTATACTTGATACTCATGTAGGCAGTGCGAGTAGCTTGATAGCTTGCTATAACACTAACCATAAATTTGTTGGGTTTGAGCTTGACGAATATTATTACAAGGTATCAAAGCAGAGGTTAGATGCCGAAATGGCGCAAATGAGATTAAGTGATTTTATGTAGAGGTAAAGCAATGAAGCACTACAAACCAATTAAATGTGTAGTCTGTAGCAAGATATTTACACCGACCGCAGCTAATCAAAATACGTGTTGTGAAGCACACCGACAGCAGAGAGCTACGGAATTAAGAAAAATCAGAGAAAAGAAAAGGCTCAAAAGAAAACCTGTCAAGAAAACAAACTTGCGGAAATCTGTGAGATTGCTAAGAGTAAGGGTATGAGCTACGGACAATATATGGCAGAACAATATAAAAAGGAAGTGATGATAAGATGAATAGCAGAACTATAAGTGATATAGAGCCGATTGAAAGACAATGTGTATACGAGGACAACAAGCCGTGCAACAGCTCATGCCGATACTCAAATACTTGTATACACAGTGCAAGCAAAACCGAAGAATAGGAGATAGGTCTATGAAGTTTTCAAAACTGACTAGACCGGAACTTGAAGAAATTTTGAAAAATGCCAATTTCACCGATGAGGAAGCGGAAGTTTTTGAGTTGCTAGTTGCTGATAAAAGTCTTGAAGAGGTATCACAGAGACTATTAATTTCAAAAACAACCACTTCCCGGAGAGTGGCAGACATTAAAGAAAAGATAGAAAGGAGTCGGGCGATGATTAACAAAGTGCCAATATGGGAAAAAGTAACGCTGACGATTGATGAAGCTGCGGAATATAGTAACATCGGAATTAACAGAATCAATGATATGCTTAATAATCCCTCATGTCCTTTTGTACTCTTTGTCGGAAGAGGCAAGCGATTAGTTAAGCGCAAGGAGTTTGAAAAATACCTTGAAAAGACAGACAGCATATAAATAGATATATTGAATTATAAGCCATTATGTAGTAATATATAAGTTATCATATAATGGCTTTTAATTTTGAAAGGAGCCATAAATCAGTATGGGAAAGGATTTGAGAGGAAAAGAGCTGGGAGTCGGAATAACCCAGCGTAAGGACGGACTTTATCAGGGTAGATATAAAGATAGGTTCGGCAAGAGCAAGACAATATACAACAGCAAGTTGTCAGAACTGCGGAAAGAACTTAGTAAAGCAGTGACCGACAATCAACAATTCACAAGTGTTAGAGACAGCATTACCCTTGATGTGTGGTTTGATAGGTGGATGAATGTATACAAGAAGAAGAGAGTGCGCCCCAATACCATTAGGGAGTATACGCATATATATAAGAAGAACATTTCACCATACTTAGGAAACCATGAAATAACATCTATTCGCAAGTCAGATGTGCAGTTACTTATCGACAAAGCCTCTGACGATAACTATAAGTATGAGAGGCAGAGCAAAATCAAGGTTATTTTAAATGACATGTTCAGTAGGGCTATGGAAGATGACCTGATGATTAAGAATCCGGCAAAAGGTGTAAAGCTGAGAGCAGACAAGGAAGTTAATGCTTTTGCATTGACAGTAGAGCAACAGAACGAGTTTTTTGAAGCGTGCAAAGGAACATTTTACGACAATATGTATAATGTGGCAGTTAATACAGGCTTGAGACCGGGAGAACTGTTTGCGCTCACGATTGAAGATATACATATGGACGAGGGATATATTGATGTTAATAAGACACTTGTGTATCAGAAATACCTTGAAGATAAAGGCAAGACATTTCATGTTGAGCCACCAAAAACCAAGCAGAGTTACAGACACGTACCAATTAACAGTGTGTGCAAGGAATATCTGACAAAGCAATTTGAGCTTAAAAAGATAGTTTCAGAACGTAGACCCAAGGAACAGAACGAATATTTGTTTGTTACAAGGTTCAACACACCAATTAATTCGGTTATATACAGCGACTCTATACGTTCAGTTGTAAGACGGATAAATGATACAAAGAGCAGTGACAATGAATTTCCATTTTTTAGCGGTCACACGTTTAGGCATACGTTTGCGACAAGATGTTTTGAGTCAGGCATAGAGCCGAAAGTCGTTCAATCATATTTGGGTCATGCATCACTGAAAATGACAATGGACTTGTATACACATGTTACACCTGAAAAATCGTTTGCTGACATTGAAAAAATCGTTAGCACCGACAACAAAATCATAGAATATAGAAGAAAATGTGTGTAGTAAGTGTGTAGTAGTACACACTCTAAATTTACAGAATGTTGAAAAATCAGCGCTCGTAGGGCATTTTTGTACTAAAGCTGGTAAAATTATTACGTGTACCAGGAAGTGCCGTACGAGTTCATAAACAACCGCGAGATAATTGGAAAATAATGACAAAAATTATAGTATTTTTTAGTTAATTTTGAATTGCATAAATGCTAAAATGTGGTAAAATATAACTATAAACCATTATAAAAAAACAAAATAATTGCAAAAGCTAACAAAAATTTAATGAAATTAAACAAGGGGGATTTTAATATGGCAAAAGAGCTAGTTGCGATGCTTCTTGCCGGTGGTCAGGGTTCCAGACTTTATGCACTGACGCAGAAACTTGCAAAGCCGGCAGTTCCGTTTGGAGGCAAATACAGGATTATTGATTTTCCACTTTCTAATTGTGTTAATTCAGGCATAGATACAGTTGGTATATTGACACAGTACCAGCCGTTTGTGCTGAATGAGTACATAGGAAATGGACAGCCATGGGATCTTGACAGATTATATGGAGGAGTGCATGTGCTGCCACCGTATCAGAAGGCTTCAGGCTCAGACTGGTACAAGGGAACAGCCAATGCGATTTATCAGAATATTGCATTTATCGAGAGATATGATCCTGAGTATGTTATCATACTTTCGGGAGATCAGATTTGTAAGCAGGACTACAGCGATTTCCTTAAGTTCCATAAGGAGAAAAATGCTGAGTTTTCTGTAGCGGTTATGGAGGTTCCATGGGAGGATGCATCACGTTTCGGTCTCATGGTAGCAGATGATGACGACAAGATTACAGAGTTTCAGGAGAAACCAAAGAATCCTAAGTCTAATCTTGCATCTATGGGTATTTATATCTTCAATTGGGATATACTTAAGAAGTATCTTATCGAGGATGAAAATGATCCGGATTCAGAGAATGATTTCGGTAACAATATCATTCCAAACCTTTTGAGGGATGGCCGCAGGATGTATGCTTATCACTTTAACGGCTACTGGAAGGATGTAGGAACAATACCTGCACTCTGGGAGGCAAACATGGAGGTGCTTGATCCTGAGCACAGCGGTATCAACCTGTTTGATGAGAACTGGAAGATATACAGCCGTAACAGCGGCCATACAGGACATTTCATCGGCAACAACGCAGAGGTTACAGACTCTATGATTACCGATGGCTGTGTAGTGAAGGGCACAGTAAAGCATTCAATTCTTTTTGGCGGTGTCATCGTAGAAGAGGGCGCTGTGGTAGAGGATGCAGTTGTCATGGGTGATACTGTGATAAAAAGAGGCGCTAAGGTCACACACTGTATAGTTGCAGAGGGCGTTACAGTAGGCTGTGATGCAGTTATTGGAGAAAAGCCGGCGGAAGACGTGACAGGTGATGTTGCTACAATTGCACCGGGAGTTACAATTGGCGACAGAGCGGTTATAGGACCAAAGGCAATGGTATATAATGATGTTGAGGAGGGCCAGGAACAATGCTAAACATGAACAACGAAGAGGCTTTGGCCATTATTTTTGCAAACAGCTATGATGCCCTCATTCCTGAGATGGTATCCGAGAGACTTATGGCTTCCATTCCGTTTGCAGGTCGTTACAGACTCTGCGATTTCCTGATTTCGAGCATGGTACATAGCGGAATCGACAATATATCTCTCATAGTTAAGAAGAATTATCACTCTCTGATGGATCACCTGGGCTCAGGTCAGGAGTTTGATCTAGCAAGAAAAAATGGTGGTATCAATATAGTTCCGCCTTATGCACAGAAGCAGATTAAGGTGTATGAGGGCCGTGTTGAGGCAATCGAAAGCCTTAAGGGCTATCTGAGAAAGTGTACTCAGAAGTATGTTATCATGGCTGATGCCAACTATGTATTCAATTTTGATTTCAGGGAGCTGATTGAGGCACATAAGAACACAGGGGCTGATATCACTGCAATGTACCGCAAGCAGGAGGTACCGAAGGTATTCCTAAGACCAAACGGCAACAATGATGAGATGTACTATACATTTGATATAGATGATGGACGTATCAAAAAGATATATATCAATGCCATGGATATGGGCAAGGTAAACTTTGGCATGAATATCTATATCATGGAGAAGGAGAAGCTCATTAGAATAGTGGATGACGCTTTTGTACATGGTTATTCTTATTTTACAAGGGATCTGATGGCTGCAAACACTGATTCACTCAATATCCAGGCATATGAGTACACAGGCTATGCTTCACAGATTACAGATATGAAGAGCTATTTCGAGGAGAATATGAAGCTCCTTGATGAGGATAACAGGGAAGCATTGTTTAAGACTGGCAATTCTATCTATACAAAGATCAGGGATGATAACCCTACAAGATACATAAATGGCTCAAAAGCCAAGAATGTCATGGTTGCTGATGGCTGTGTCATCGAGGGTACCGTGGAAAACAGCATCCTATCAAGAGGCGTCAAGATAGGAAAGAATGCAAAGGTCAAGAACTGCATCCTGCTACAGGATACGGTAATTGAGGATGGCGCCAATCTGGAGTACGTGATCACAGACAAGAATGTTCGCGTATCAAGAAATAGATCACTTACGGGAAATGACTCATTCCAGGTTTACGTGGCAAAGGGACAGACCGTATAGCCGGTTAAGGAGGAACATGGACATGGCAGAGAATAGAAACACAATAAATATCAAATCAGATGAGTCTGGCGAGATCAAGGTAGCAGATGAGGTTGTAGCTATCATAGCAGGTCTTGCTGCCACTGAGGTTGAGGGAGTAAGCTCCATGGCAGGCAATATCACAAACGAGATTGTCAGCAGGCTCGGTATGAAGAATCTCTCAAAGGGAATTCAGATTGAGATAGCAGACAATGAGGTAGTGGTTGATGTAGCACTCAATATTGCTTATGGATACAGCATCCCTGAGGTTTCTACAAAGGTACAGGAGAAGGTTAAGTCTGCAATTGAGACAATGACAGGGCTTTCTGTGGCTACTATCAATGTTCGTATAGCAAGTGTTGATATGGGAGAGAATTAAATAGTTCTTTTTAAATGATCACAAATGTAGTATAATTAAGGATGTCGTACAGACATCCTTAATTTATATAAAATATTATTCACGAGAGGAATTTAAATGACAAGAAGCAAGATAAGAGAAAACGTTTTTAAGATGCTTTTCAGGGTTGAGTTTCATGACAAGTCTGAGCTTGCAGAGCAGATGGAGCTTTTAAATGATGAGCTTACAAATCCTACAGACGAGGAAAGACAGTATATTGATGAAAAATGCAGTGCGATTATTGAGCATATGGCAGAGCTTGATGCACTCATCGATGAGAAGTCTACAGGCTGGAAGACCAATCGTATGGCAAAGGTTGATCTGGCAATTATCAGATTGGCAGTTTATGAGATAAAGTTTGAGGACGATATTCCTACAAAGGTTTCAATAAATGAGGCTGTTGAGCTTGCAAAGAAGTATGGTGCAGATGAGTCAGGTGCATTTGTAAACGGAGTGCTTGCAAAGTTTGCATAGCTTAAGAGGAACAGCGATATAGAGCATTGAACATGGCAAATAGAAATATATATTCGGTAGCGCAAGTAAATAGCTATATTAAAAATATGTTCGCTCAGGATTTTATGCTCAGACAGGTGAGTATAAAGGGAGAGGTGAGCAACTGCAAGTATCACACGAGCGGTCATATTTATTTCACAATAAAGGACGCGGGAGCAGCCATGAACGCTATTATGTTTGCGGGCAGCCGGGCGGCAGGACTTTCCTTCCACATGAAGGAGGGGGACCAGGTTATTGTGACAGGTTCCGTTGAGGTGTATGAGAAGACCGGCGCATATCAGCTTTATGCCAAAAAGATAGAGCTTGACGGAGAGGGCAATCTGTATCTCAAATTCGAGCAGCTAAAGCATGAGCTTGAGGAGATGGGCATGTTTGCCGCAGAGTACAAGCAGCCTATTCCGCAGTATGCCGGCCGTATTGGCGTGGTTACAGCACCGACAGGCGCGGCCGTGCAGGATATAAGGAATGTATCATCGCGCAGGAATCCATATGTACAGGTCATACTTTATCCGGCACTTGTGCAGGGAGAGGGTGCGGCTAATAGCATAGTGAAGGGCATACAGACATTGGATGCTATGAATCTTGATGTGATAATAGTCGGCAGAGGCGGAGGCTCCATAGAGGATTTATGGGCCTTTAATGAGGAGATTGTGGCGAGAGCCATATTTGACTGCCGCACGCCAATCATCTCGGCAGTAGGTCATGAGACAGACTGGACGATAGCGGATTTTGTGTCAGACAGGAGAGCACCAACACCTTCAGCGGCTGCAGAGCTTGCAGTCAGTGACTACAGACAGACGTTAGAGCGCCTTGACAATCTGCGCCGCAGGATGGACAGAAATCTGACAGGCCGGATTGATTTTTTCAGGGAAAAGCTGTCACATATTAAAACAAGACTTAATTTCCTTAGTCCACAGAATAAACTAAATGAGAATAAAAGGCGTCTGGCAGATATCGAGGATGCACTTGAAAGAATTATGAAGCAGAGGCTTTCGGATTGCAGACAGCGTCTGGCACTGCTTTCAGGTACACTGGATGCATATTCACCGGCCAAAAAGCTGGCACAGGGCTATGCGTATGTCGAGGTGGAAAAGAAGGGGGCACTGCACAGTGTATCCGATATCAATGCAGGCGATGACATAAATATATATCTGATAGACGGTCATGCAAGGGCCGTAGTTTCGGAGGTTATTAACGATGAACAAAGAAAATGAAAAAACACTGACACTCGAGGAGCGATTTGCACACTTAGAGCAGATAGTGGCGAGGATGGAGAATGCGGATGTATCCCTGGATGAGGCCTTTGAGCTCTACAAGAAGGGGCTTGATGAGGTAAAGAGTGCCAATGATATGGTACAGGGCATGGAAAAGGCCATGCTTGTGCTAAACAGCGACGGACAACTGGAGGAATTCTGATGAGCTTAAATGGGAATTTAAATAAGTCACAATTTATGGAAGAGCTGCAGCAAAAGGTAGAGCATATAAATAACGTGCTTGAGAAGTTTCTTCCCGCTGAGGAGGGACAGCAGAGGATTATTTTTGAGGCCATGAACTATAGTGTGAGAGCCGGTGGAAAGAGGCTTCGCCCTATGCTCATGGAAGAGACTTACCATATGTTTGGCGGAAGCAGTGCAGTGATTGAGCCATTTATGGCGGCAATCGAGATGATACACACCTACTCACTGGTGCATGATGACCTGCCTGCCATGGACAATGATGAGTACAGGCGTGGAAAGAAGACCACACATGCTGTGTACGGTGAGGCTATGGGCATTCTTGCAGGTGATGCACTTTTAAACCTGGCATATGAGACCGCAGCAAAGGCTTTTGGCATGGAAGTTGCTGATGCGCGTGTAGCAAAGGCATTTGCGGTGCTTACAAAAAAAGCAGGCGTGTATGGCATGGTCGGAGGACAGGTGGTCGATGTGGAAAGCGAGAAATCCGATGACTGTCCTATCACAAGGGAAAAGCTTGATTTTATCTACAGGCTTAAGACAGGCGCACTTATAGAGAGCTCGATGATGATAGGAGCAATCCTTGCAGGGGCATCGTCTGATGAGGTATCACGCGTGGAGCAGATAGCGGCAAAGCTGGGGCTGGCGTTTCAGATACAGGATGATGTGCTTGATGTCACAAGTACACTTGAGGTGCTTGGAAAGCCGGTAGGCAGTGACGAGAAAAATAATAAAGCGACATATGTCACATTTGAGGGATTGGATAAAGCAGTTTCTGATGTGGAGCGCATCTCCAAGGAGGCAGAGGAGCAGCTTGATGATTTGGGATACGACGATGCATTTCTTAAGGAGTTATTTGAATATCTGATCCATCGGGAGAAATAGGATGGTTTTAGAAAAGATACAAAAGGAAAATGATATAAAAAAACTGACACCTGAGGAGCTTGAGCTGTTAAAGGATGAAATAAGACAGTTTCTTATAGAGAGCATATCGGTGACAGGAGGTCATCTGGCATCAAACCTCGGAGTTGTGGAGCTTACCATGGCGCTGCATCTGTGCTTTGATCTTCCGAAGGATAAGATAGTGTGGGATGTAGGGCATCAGTCGTATACGCACAAGATACTCACCGGCAGAAAGGATGGATTTTCATCGCTCAGACAGTATGGAGGCATGAGCGGTTTCCCAAAGACGGATGAGAGCAACTGTGACTGCTTTAATACAGGACACAGCTCCACATCTATCTCAGCGGGACTTGGGCTTGCGACAGCCAGACAGGTGACAGGAGAGGACTACCACGTGGTTTCTGTAATAGGAGACGGTGCGCTGACCGGAGGCATGGCATATGAGGCGCTCAACAACGCTTCAAGCGTGAAGGGCAATTTTATTATAGTGCTAAACGACAACAATATGTCGATTTCAGAGAACGTCGGGGGCATCAGCCAGTATCTTTCAGGCTTTCGCACAGCGGATGCATACAGGGATTTTAAGAATAATGTCATGAATTCCCTAAACCATATACCGATCTACGGAGAGCGTATGGTAAGGCATATCAGGAATACAAAGAGCAGCATAAAGCAGCTTTTTATTCCGGGGATGTTCTTTGAGGAGATGGGCATTATCTATTTGGGACCTGTGGATGGCAGTGATATAAATGAAATGTGCCGTGTGTTTGATGAGGCAAAGCGTGTGGATGGTCCGGTGCTTGTGCATGTGCTCACGAAAAAAGGAGCAGGCTATGGCCCGGCTGAGCGTTATCCTTCCAGATTTCACGGGGCTGAGCCGTTTGTTATAGAGACAGGGCTTCCAAAGAATAAGCGCACGAAGGCCAATTACACAGATGTTTTCTCAACAGTCATGAAGAAGCTGGGTGAGAGAAATCCAAAGGTGGTTGCGATAACAGCTGCCATGGCAGAAGGAACAGGGCTTCGAAGATTCCACCGCAATTTTCCGGATAGGTTTTTTGATGTGGGAATAGCCGAGGCACATGCCACGACCTTTGCGGCAGGTCTTGCAAAGTCAGGACTTATCCCGGTATTTGCGGTGTACTCGTCATTTTTACAAAGGGCGTTTGACCAGATACTTCACGATGTGTGCATACAGAATCTGCATGTCATCTTTGCAATCGACAGGGCAGGGCTTGTAGGCAGTGACGGAGAGACACATCAGGGAATATTTGACATATCATATCTGTCGGTCATCCCGAATATGACAATCATGGCTCCGAAGAATAAGTGGGAGCTGTCTGATATGATGAAGTTTGCAGTGGCATATGACGGTCCGATTGCACTCAGATATCCAAGAGGGGCAGCCTATGACGGCCTTAAGGAAATAAGACAGCCGATAGAGCTTGCAAAGAGTGAGCTGATCAGAAAAGGAAGCACGGTGGCTATCATGGCACTCGGCAGTATGGTAAAGACTGCCGTTGATGTAGTAAAGCTGCTTGAGGCAGAGGGAATCTCTGCTACACTTATCAATGCGCGTTTTGCAATGCCTTTTGATAAGGAAGCAATTAAGGAACTGCCGGCTGAACACAGTCTGCTTGTGACTATGGAGGAAAACGTGCAAAGCGGCGGTTTTGGTGAGCATGTGACGGAGTATGTCAAGACTAACGGCATAGCTCTTGAGGTGTTGACAGTTGCACTTCCTGACTGCTATGTGGAGCATGGCAATGTCGAGGTGCTCAAAAAGGAGCTGCATGTGGATGCCGAATCGGTGGCTAAGCGTATAATAGCAGTATTATAGATAGAGGTAACATACAGTATGAAAGAAAGATTAGACGTATTACTTGTAAACAGAGGCCTTGCACCATCACGGGAAAAAGCAAAGACCATGATTATGGAGGGCAATGTTTTTGTAAATAACAACCGTGAGGATAAGGCAGGAAGCACATTTCCTGATGACTGCAATATTGAGATTCATGGAAAGACACTGCAGTATGTGAGCCGTGGAGGGCTAAAGCTTGAAAAGGCTATGAAGCACTTTGATATCACGATGGATGGCAAGGTGTGCATGGATATAGGTGCATCAACAGGCGGTTTTACAGATTGTATGCTTCAAAATGGTGCTAAAAAGGTGTATGCCGTGGATGTCGGATATGGCCAGTTTGCATGGAAGCTGCGTCAGGATGAGCGCGTGGTTTGCATGGAAAAGACCAATATCAGGTATGTGACGCCCAATGACATAGATGATGAGCTGGATTTTGCATCGGTTGATGTGTCATTCATATCACTTACCAAGGTGTTAGGTCCTGCAAGAGCACTGTTAAAGGACGGTGGCGAGATGGTTTGTCTTATCAAGCCACAGTTTGAGGCAGGCAGGGAAAAGGTAGGTAAAAAGGGCGTGGTCCGTGACAAGAGCGTGCATGAGGAGGTAGTGAACAATATCATATCCTTTGCACTTTCAAATGGATTTAGTGTGTTAGACCTTGAGTATTCGCCAATCAAGGGGCCTGAGGGCAATATAGAGTACCTCGTACATATCAAAAAGACAGATGATCCTATAAAGGAGGAATCAGTGGATATTCATAGTGTGGTCGAGGCCGCGCATGGAGAGCTGGACAGGAAATAGACTATGAAACATTTTGTTGTGATAGCAAATGCCTATAAGGACAGGGATTTTGCACTTACAAATAAAATAGTGGCATACATAGAGCAAAAGGGCGGCACGGCAAAGGGTCTTATGAGCAATGTCGAGGCTATATCCGATAACGAGTTTGAGCTTGAGGATATACCACAGGATACGCAGTGTATTCTTGTGCTCGGCGGAGATGGTACACTGATTCGTGCAGCCACAAGGGTGGAGACACTTGAGATTCCGCTTATGGGAGTGAATCTTGGCACACTCGGCTATCTGTGTGAGGTGGAGGAAGCTACGGTATTTGACGCTATTGATTCGCTCATGGCTGATAAATACATGACAGAGGACCGTATTATGCTCACAGGGCATAAAAGAGGCAGTGAGACCTCGAGAGTTGCATTAAATGATATAGTCATCCATAGAAAGGGTAATTTGCAGATATTAAGCCTCAATGTGTATGTAAACGGTGAGTTTTTAAACAATTACCATGCCGACGGCATCATTGTTGCGACTCCAACAGGCTCTACAGGCTACAGTATGTCGGCGGGAGGTCCGATTGTGGATCCGAAGGGTGATATGATACTGCTCACACCGAACAATGCTCACAATCTTACGTCAAAGAGCATTGTGCTTTCAGGCGATGATGAGATAGAGATAGAGATTCTAAGCCGCAGGGAGCAAAACGATGAGCTGGCGTGTGTCAGCTATGATGGCGACACCACGGCAGAGCTGGCTGTGGGAGACCGTTTTGTTATTTCAAGGGCAGCCAATCATACAAAGATCTGCAAGCTCCACCAGAGAAGCTTTTTGGAGATACTCCGCAAAAAGATGGGAAATTATTCATAACACAGATAAGGATTGTTATAATGAATAGTTACAAATAATATTTATGAGGTGACAGGACATGAAAACAAACAGACAATCCAAGATAATTGAGATAATCCAAAAGAATGAGGTAGAGACGCAGGATGAGCTCTCTGCGCTTCTTGAAAAAGATGGTTTTCGCGTGACTCAGGCCACAGTATCCAGGGATATCAGGGAGCTTAAGCTCACGAAAATCCCTACCGCAAGCGGCAGACAGAAGTACGCCGTGATAACGGATGCACCTGAGAATCTCTCAAAGAAATATGAAAGAGTACTCAGAGAGGGCTTTTTGTCAATGGATATGGCACAGAATATCCTCGTTATAAAGACTGTATCGGGAATGGCAAGCGCAGTCTGTGCTGCAATAGATGCCATGAAGATGAGAGAAATCGTCGGTTCGATTGCAGGAGATGACACAATCATGTGTGCAATCCGGACTGTTGATGATACATATGCGGTGATGAAAAAAATCCGCAGAATTGTGGAATAATGTTACATGAATATCAGATTATAGCTGAACTGTAACAGAAAATAACATATATCGTCATGCCTGGGAGAGGAAGGAGAAAATATGTTACAAAATCTACATGTAAAGAATCTGGCACTCATAGATGAGTGTGAGGTTGAGTTTTCCGACGGACTAAATATACTGTCGGGAGAGACCGGAGCCGGAAAATCAATCATCATAGGCTCTATCAATCTGGCGCTTGGGGAAAAAGTGCAAAAGGAGATGCTAAGAGACAATGAAAAGCCTGCTTTTGTGGAACTTATTTTTTCAGTTGATGACCCAAAGATTATAGAGGCTTTAAGGGAGCTTGATGTGGAGGTCGAGGACGGATGCGTGATTTTAAGCCGTAAAATCACACAGTCGCGCGCAGTCGGCAGGGTAAACGGTGAGGCTGTGTCTGTTTCGCGAATGAAGGAAATAGCCTCATATCTCATAGATATCCACGGTCAGCATGAGCACCAGTCACTTTTATCAAAGAAAAAACACCTTGATATTCTTGATGAGTACGCAAAGCAGTCGCTTGGAGATAAAAAGCAGCAGCTTTCAGTCACATACAAAGCATATAGGGCGCTTAAGGACGAGTATGAAAAGTCAAATATCGACAATGAAGACAGAAGCCGTGAGCTGTCATTCCTTGAGTACGAGGTGAAGGAGATAGAAGAAGCTTCTCTTGTGCTGGGTGAGGATGAGGAGCTTGAGGCGCAGTTTAGGAAGTTTTCAAACGGAAAGAAAATCATGGAGGGCGTAAATGCTGCATATTCTGCCACAGGAGGCGAGATGGAGAGTGCCTCAGAGCTTATTGGCAGGGCGGTAAGAGAGCTGTCACTGGTATCAGGTTATGATGAGGATGTGGAAGCTCTGGAGAGTCAGCTGTCAGAGATAGACAGTCTGCTTTCTGATTTTAATCACGAGATATCAGGATATATATCACAGGCTGAGTTTGACGAGGAGACCTTCTATGAGACACAAAAGCGTCTGGATGAGATAAATCATCTAAAGAGCAAATACGGCAACTCAATTGATGATATACTGATAGCACTCAATGAAAAGAGGGAGCGTATCAGTGTCCTGAACGATTATGATTCTTATTTACAGAAATTAGAGCAGCAGCTTGCGAAAAAGGAAAAGGAGCTGGCACAGATATCGGATGAGGTATCAGAAATCAGACAAAAGAGTGCTGTAAAGCTTGTGTCAGAAATTAAATCAGCACTTAATGATTTGAATTTCCTTGATGTACAGTTTGATATGCAGTTTGACAGATTGCCGGACTATACGGCAAACGGCATCGATGCGCCGGAGTTTCTCATATCAACGAACCCCGGAGAGCCGCTTAAGCCGCTCGGCAAGGTAGCATCGGGAGGAGAGCTGTCACGTATCATGCTTGGCATCAAGACAATCATGGCAGAAAATGACCACATTGAGTCGCTTATTTTCGATGAGATTGATTCTGGAATCAGTGGACGTACAGCTCAGATGGTCTCTGAGAAGATGAATGAGCTTGGCCGCAACCATCAGATTATATGTATCACACATCTGCCACAGATAGCAGCTATGGCAGATGCACATTTCCTTATTGAAAAAGCAGTCGAGAACAAATCCACGGTTTCAAGGATTCGAAGGCTAAGTGACAATGACAGCGTTGCTGAGCTTGCCAGAATGCTCGGCGGTGCAAAAATCACAGATACCGTGATGGAGAGCGCACGCGAGATGAAAGCACTTGCCATGGAGAAAAAAATCTGACATTATCAGTTTACGGCGCGGTTGATTACCAGTATATCACCGGTGGTCAGCCGTACGTTTCCGTTTGGGATGATTACCTGCCCATTTCTTTGGATCATTATTATAATCTCATTGTGTTTTTTTGATATTTCAGACAGCAGTTTATTGTTATATCTGCTGTCTTTTTCTATTATTTTTTCCACCAGTTTTATACCATGCACCTCATCAGGTGTGATGGCACTAAGCACGAGCACATCATTTTGCAGAATTATTGTTTCACCGTCCGGTATTATATTCTGCTCACCTCTTCGTATAAGCACAATCAGTGTCTCAGGAGGCAGCGTCAGGTCCTTTAGCTTGTGGCCACACCACAGATGATTTTCCGGTATGGTAAGCTGTATGAACTGGATGTCTGCTTCCTCGGAGTAATCATTGAAGGTCTTCATTACATCGGCTGTTTTATCGAGCATATCAAGCTTTCGCGATATCCATGGGAGCATTGAGCCCTGAAGCAGTATTGAAAAGAGTACTATCATAAATATTATGTGGAAGGTGTCGAGGTCATCATTGGTGGCGGTATATGCCATGATGGAAAACACATAAATTGTCAAACTATATTCGATTACGAATAAAAGAAAAATGACCGACGCATACTAATCCAAATGGAGGTAATAGTATGCGGAAGTTTTTTGGAAAATTTGTGAGTGTCACGCTGGCTGCAGCAGTGATAGCTATGTTTGCACTAAGCAGTGATGATAAGTGGTGCAGCAGGGTAGATAAGGCATTTGATGAAAGTGTATTAGGAAGTTTTTTAAATGAATCAAAGGCAGGATATGGAAGATATGCGACAGGGCTTCCCGGACAGGCGGCCAGTGTATTGGCTGATTCGGGCGAGAATGGTGAAAATGGTGAAAACGGCGGAAACGGTGGAAACGGCGGAACCGAACAAGACATAGGACAGACAGCAGATACAGCATCAACTCACAGAGATTATGAAGAGACAGATAAAATAAGTGCTGGAATAAGTGTTGAGGGCGTATATGCCTGTGGCAGGCTGACCGGTATATATGAGCAGACAGAGGGAGTGCTTGTAGTGAATACGACGGAGGTGACAGACGAGGATGGCAAAAAAGTCAATCCTGCAGATAAAAAGGTGCAGTGCGGGGATTATATCCTATCTGTCAATGGGCGCACTGTTGCAGACAAGGAGGAGCTTTCTGAAGCTGTGAATGATATCATGAAGGAATATGATGAAAAGCATGAAGATGAAAGTAATGAAGATAAAAGTACCGTAAACATTAAATTTCTTCGAGGCGGTGAGAAAATGTCAGCGGATATCACGCCTGTCAGGATGGATGATGGCAGATACTATATGGGAATATGGGTGAAGGACGATCTGGCAGGAATCGGTACTATCACTTATTATACAAAGGACGGCCGTTTTGGAGCGCTGGGGCATGGAATAGGAGACGGAACGCAAAGCGGCAATCTCTTGTATGCAAACAGTGGTGATTTGTACAGCATGAAGCTTACCAAAATCAAAAAGGGAAAAGCCGGCGCGCCGGGCGAGATAGGCGGAGTGGTATATTTTGGCAAAAAAAGCCATATAGGCACACTTGACTGCAATAGTAATCTGGGAATTTACGGACAGCTTGACAGCGATGAATTGTCGGAATATGCCGCAGAGGATACGTATTATCCGGTTGCCGGCAAGGATGAGATACACACAGGCAGTGCACAGATGATATCGGAAATATCAGGAAAACTTGAAAAATATAATCTGGAAATAACAAATATAGATAAAAAAGCGACAGATACAAACAAGGGAATGGAGCTTAAGGTGACAGACGACAGGCTGATAGAGCTCTCCGGTGGCATAGTGCAGGGCACATCCGGAAGCCCTATCATACAGGATGGTAAAATAATAGGAGCAGTCACCCATGTGTTTGTCGATGATCCGACCGGAGGCTACGGCATCTGCATTGATGAGATGCTGTAATTACTGCTCCATTCTGCGAAGCTCAGGTAGCACAGTGCCAAGCATGGTTACAAAGCAGATGCTTCCGCCAATCACGTTTGATACAGGCTCTGCCATAAACACACCGTCGGTTCCCATACCAAAGGAGTAAGGCAGAATATATGTCAGCGGTACAACGATGAACACCTTGCGAAGCAGGGAGAAAAATATAGCCCGCTTCTTTTTGTTCAGTGATTTAAAGGTGGTCTGTCCGATGTACTGCAGATCCATAAATATGAATGCCGCAAAGTAGATATTCAAAGCCTTCACCGCATCATCCATAAGGGTGGAATCGGAACTGAAAATTGCAATCAGGGCATGAGGGGCAAGTATAATCACACTCCACATGACAGCTGTATATAGAAGCACGAGCAGTCCCATAGTGAAAATAGATTTTCTCACCCGGGCCGGCCTTTTGGCGCCATAGTTGTAGCTTAAAACAGGAGATGAACCCTCCACAATTGCATAAATTGGAGTCTCGACCATCTGCCTGATGCTTGATACGATGGTCATTACCGATATGTACAAATCGCCACCGGTCACTGAAAGCACATTGTTGCAGCATATAGATACCAGGCTGTTTGTGAGCTGCATGACACAGCCTGAGGTTCCAAGGCTTATGATGTCCTTTGCATAGCGCGTGTTTTCACTGAATTCAGAGAGTGTCATAAGGCGCACCTTAAGCTCAGCCTTTTTCCTAAGAAAGTGAAGCACATAGAGAGCAGACAGTATTTGTGAGATGACCGTAGCAATAGCTGCTCCTTTGATACCGAAATTAAATCCAAATATAAAAAGCGGGTCTAAAACCAGATTGGCAACGGCTCCGATTGCAACAGACAGCATGCCGGTAGTGGAGTAGCCCTGAGCGTTGATAAAGGGATTCATGCCGGTTGAAATCATGGATGGGAGTGTTCCTATCAAATAAATGAGCAGGTATGGCAGAGCGTATTTGAGAGCATTTTCAGATGCGCCAAACACGATTAAAAGAGGCTTTGCAAAAATCATGCACAAAGCTGTAAAAACGACTGCGAATGTGCAGACCATTGTAAAGCTCGTATTCATTATAGTATTGGCGGCTCTGTCATCACTCATGCCTCTTTTTATTGAAAAAAGCGGAGCACCACCGCTTCCAAAGAGATTGGAGAAAGCGATTGTCAGCATTATAATAGGAAAGCAAAGCCCCACAGCACCGAGTGCAGTGGTTCCCATATCCGGTATGCGGGCAATGTATATGCGGTCTACTATATTGTACAACAGGCTTAGAATCTGGGCTGCCAGCATGGGCAGAGCAGCCTGCAATATATTTTTCTTTATCGAATCATTATCAAAATCTATTTTTTTCATTTTGAAACCTCTTTTTGATTTGCTTCGCCCATTATATCACCTCATATAAAAAAATCAAATGCTCAGCAAGTTTTGATATAGATTTTATTTATGACAAACTAAAAGAAAAATATATTTTACAATGACAAAAAACTACAGTAATATATGGAATATAAAAATTACAAATTATTGAATAACCATATATACCGGAGGATAACATGAAGATTACACAGATACATACAAACAAACCACAGTCGCTCTCCTTTGAGATATTTCCACCAAAGAAAGAGGAGGACTTCAAAAATATAGACGAGATGCTTGAGATACTCTGTGATTGTCATCCTGAGTACATCAGCGTGACATTTGGCGCAGGCGGCAGCTCAAACAATAACAAGACTATCGAGATTGCGAAGAAAATCAAGAACCAGTACAATGTGGAGCCGGTCGTACACCTTACATGTCTGTGCTATAACAAGGCTGAGATAGATGAGTTCACGAGACAGCTTTCATATGAGGGCATTGAGAATATCCTCGCTTTAAGAGGAGATAGAAATCCGAACGTGCCTGCAAAGGAGGATTTTCTCCATGCAAGCGACCTTATTAAGTATATAAAGGACACCACAGGTGATCAGTTCTGTATCGCAGGTGCGTGCTATCCGGACATCCATCCGGAGGCAGCTGATAAGGTAGATGATATTAAGAATCTTAAGAAAAAGGTTGATGCAGGAGCAGAGCTTCTTTTATCACAGCTTTTCTTTGACAATGATACCTTCTTCAATTTTGCTGAGGACTGCAGGCTTGCAGGTATCAATGTGCCGGTTATCCCGGGCATCATGCCTTGTATCAATGCGGCTCAGATTCAGAGAATGGTCACAATGTGCGGAGCAAAGTTCCCGGAAAAGTTCCAGAAGATTGTCCACAGATATGGAGACAACAAGGCGGCACTTTTTGATGCCGGAATGTCTTACTGCGAGAGTCAGATAATTGAGCTTTTAGCTAATGATGTGGAGGGAATTCACCTTTATACTATGAACAATGTGAGAGTTGCAAAGCGTTTAACAGAGGGAATCAAGAACCTTATTTAGGATAATAGTACGGAACGCAAGCCCCGTGTACCACTGGCGCACACGTATTCCCGCCGTCGCTACGCTACCAAACTGCAAATTCGAATAAAAAATATCAACCGTTGCAAAAAGTACTCTAGATGATTATAATAGGTATATTAGATTTGTAAATGGAAACAATGTCCATATTAAATCGAAATTAAATTATATAATATATTAAGGAGACAGTATAAAAATGAAAGAAAAATCAAGAAGCACTTTTTCCGGCAACATTGGGTTCGTTCTTGCGGCAGCCGGCAGTGCGGTAGGACTTGGAAATATATGGAGGTTTCCGTATCTGGCAGCAAAGGACGGAGGAGGACTTTTTCTGCTGGTGTATCTGATACTTGTTCTGACTTTTGGCTTTGCATTGCTTACCACTGAGATTGCAATAGGCCGTAAGACCGGACAGGGACCGCTCACCGCGTATGGTCTTATCAATCCAAAGGGCAAATTTATCGGTGTGCTTGCGTGTATAGTACCGGCTATTATTCTGCCTTACTACTGTACTATAGGTGGATGGGTTTTAAAGTATTTTACAATTTTCATTACAGGAAGCGGTAAGAATGCGGTTGCGGATGGATATTTCACAGGTTTTATCACAGGCCAGTGGGCACCAATCATATTCGGAGTGGTTTATCTGCTTTTAACAGCAGCAATTGTCATTGGTGGAGTCAATAAAGGCATCGAGCGGTTCAGCAAGGTGCTTATGCCTATCCTTGTTGTGCTTATTTTTGCAATCGGAATTTTCTCACTGACGCTTCATTATAAGGATGCGTCGGGCACAGTAAGAAGTGGTCTTGAGGGACTTAAGATTTATGTGATTCCGGATTTCAAGGGGCTTACAATGCAAAAGCTTTTCACCGTATTTGTTGATGCGCTCGGTCAGCTTTTTTATTCAATCAGTGTAGCTATGGGAATCATGGTTGCATATGGTTCGTATGTCAAGAAGGAATCAAAGCTCATGGGCTCAATCAACCAGATCGAGATTTTTGATACACTTGTTGCATTCCTTGCAGGTCTTATGATCATTCCGGCAGTATATGTATTTATGGGTCGTGACGGCATGTCAGCAGGACCGGGGCTTATGTTTATATCACTGCCAAAGGTATTTAATGAAATGGGAATAGCAGGAGATATCGTTGGACTGATATTCTTCATGATAGTTGCATTCGCAGCAGTCACATCGTCTGTATCAATTATGGAGGCTATTGTATCGAGTCTTATAGACAGATTTCACTGGAGCCGCAGAAAAAGCGCAATTTTAGTCACGGTATACGGTCTGATTGCAGAGATAATAGTCTGCCTTGGCTACAATAAGCTCTATATGGAGGTTAAGCTTCCAAACGGCACAGTCGGACAGATACTTGATATCATGGATTATGTAAGCAACAATGTGCTTATGCCAATCGTTGCACTTGCCACATGTATCCTCGTTGGCTGGATAGTAAGTCCAAAGGTAATAATAGATGAGGTGACACGCGGAGGCAGCAAATTCACCAGAAAAGGGCTTTATATAATCATGGTTAAATTTATTGCACCGGCATTCCTGCTTATATTATTGCTGCAGGCACTCGGAATCATTACTTTTTAGAATTGAATTAAATTTATTGTATATTTTATATAAATACCCTTGAAATACAGCCATCATAATGGTAGTATTTTACTAAATGATGAAAGAGGGGGAGCCACTATGGCTTTTAGACGAGAGAAAAAGCGTATCGGTGATATGCTTATAAATGAAAATGTAATTACTCAGGAGCAGCTGGAAAAGGCTCTGCCTATAGCCAAAGAAAAGCATAAGAAGATAGGAGAAACACTCATTGAGCTTGGGTTCACCAATGAGCTTGAGATAGCAAAGGCATTGTCACAGCAGCTGGGACTGGAACTTGTTAATGTGAGCGCAATCAACATACCTGAGGAGGTGCAAAACCTTGTCAGTGAGACAGTGCTTAGAAAGCATGTTATGATACCATATGCATTTGACAAGAATAATGCCAATATAGTGCATGTGGCCATGGCTGATCCTATGGATATGGTTGCGCTTGATGATTTTTCAATTGTTACCAATCTACAGGTTGAGCCTGCGGTAGCGACAGGCAGAGACATACTTTTGACGCTTGACAAATATTACGGTGATACAGAGGCTATGAAAGCGGCTCAGGAGTATGCGAGGGAGAGAAAAGAGCGTGAGCAGAAAAATGCCGAGGCTGAGGAAGCTACCAGCAAGGATGTCAACAATTCGCCGGTAGTTTTACTTGTCAACTCTATCATTGAGCAGGCAGCCAGACTCAGGGCCTCAGATATACATATAGAGGCACTGGAAAATAAAGTCAGGGTGCGATACAGAATTGATGGTGCGCTTTATGAGAAGGCAGCATATAGTATACATCTGCTTTCTGCAATTATTACACGACTTAAAATTATAGGTGGTATGGATATTTCCGAGAAACGTAAGCCGCAGGACGGCCGTATCACTATGGAGATAGACAAGATAGAGTATGATATCCGAGTATCAATCCTTCCGACAGTATTCGGTGAGAAATGCGTTATGCGACTTGCGCAGAAAAAGGCACTTACAAGAGATAAAAAGGAGCTGGGATTTTCAGACGAAGAGCTTAAGGCCTTTGATCATATACTGATGAATACAAACGGTATCATCCTTGTTACAGGTCCTACAGGAAGTGGTAAGTCAACCACACTTTACACGGCACTTTCAGAGCTCAACAAGGAGGATGTAAATATTATCACAGTTGAGGATCCGGTCGAGGCCAATATAGATGGAATAAACCAGGTACAGGTAAATAATAAAGCTGACCTGACATTTGCATCAGCACTTCGTTCCATTCTGCGACAGGATCCGGACATCATTATGATTGGTGAGATTCGAGATCAGGAGACAGCACAGATTGCAGTACAGGCGTCAATCACAGGACATCTTGTGGTCAGCACACTGCATACCAACAGCTCGGCAAGTACTATTTCACGACTGGAGGACATGGGAGTTGAAAGTTATCTGCTTGCGGATTCGGTAAAGGGAATCATTGCACAGCGACTTGTAAGAAGACTGTGCCCGACCTGCAAACAGCCTCGTCTCGTAGAAGATGAAGAGAGAATAGTACTCGGCGTGCCGGAGGATGAAGAAGATGTTATCATTTATGAGCCGTCTGGCTGCCCGTTGTGTAATGATACAGGCTATTCAGGACGAATCGGTGTATACGAGATGATGCCGGTATCCAAAGCACTGCAGGCGGTTATCTCGACCGGAGCGACAGCGGATAAGATTGAAAAACAGGCACTTGCAGAAGGTATGCTTACTCTGAAGATGGGTGCTGCCAAACATGTGCTGAATGGAATTACTTCCATGTCAGAGATGAAGAAGATCGTATATACAACAGGTGATGAATATTAAAAGATCCGGTCTGGTGATAAACCGGCGTGGATAAAAAAGATTTTTAGCAGAGAAGAATATGTGATCAGGCTCTGTAAAAATAAAATTGAAATTATGAATGCAACAAAGAAAGGAAGGAAACAGTATGCTGGATATGAAAGAGCTCCTGGCATTCTCGGTTGAGGCAAAAGCGTCGGATGTACATATTGCCGTAGGCATACCACCGAAACTCAGAATCAATGGACGACTGACAGAAGTTGAAGTTCCTCCGCTTACACCGGCTGATGCGGCTGAAGCAATCGGAGCAACGAT
>OLSN01000134.1_pt1 | contig 79469 bp, 68 predicted proteins | sample 1672411 | NCBI WGS metagenome assembly OLSN01 (sample SAMEA3136683, study PRJEB25190) | human gut metagenome | biome: human gut; feature: human-associated habitat; material: faeces | place: Austria | collected 2013 | reverse complement strand
CCACCGCGCTCAACACCATCGCCCTGCTCAAGGGCGCGTCCATACTGCGCGTGCACGATGTGAGGGAGTGTGCGGAGGCTGTGAGGATAGTGGGAGCCATGCGTGCGGACGGCTCCTCTGACCTCTGACAGGCAGCGCGGACATGTAATGAAGTATAACTGAAAAAACCGACAGCAATGATTGATTTCGGAATAAAGGATGTGGTGGACATCGTCCTTGTGGCGATGATGCTCTATTATGTTTACCGCCTCATGAAGGAGAGCCGTTCGCTCAATGTCTTCATAGGCATCATCGTCTTCGTGATAGTATGGCTTTTCGTGAGCCAGATTATAGAGATGCGTCTCCTCGGGTCGATTATGGACAAGCTGGTGAGCGTCGGTGTGATAGGACTCATCGTGCTTTTCCAGGAAGAGATACGCAAGTTTCTCTACACGCTCGGCACACACCGCCGCTTCCAGATGGTGACGCGGTTCTTCTTCTCGGGCAACGGCTCGAAGGAAACCGGGGCTGACAAGCAGACCATCATGCCCATCGTGATGGCGTGCATCGACATGGCGAGGGGTAAGGTGGGCGCGCTCATAGTCATAGAGCGCACGGTGAGGCTCGACGACATCGTGGAGACGGGCGACCTGATAGACGCCAACATCAACCAGAGACTCATAGAGAACATCTTCTTCAAGAACTCGCCGCTGCACGACGGAGCCATGATCATAGCTAAAAAACGCATCCGCGCCGCCGGATGCATACTGCCCGTGTCGCACAGCCACGACATTCCCAAGGACCTGGGTCTGCGCCACCGCGCCGCGCTGGGCATATCGCAGAGCAGCGACGCCATAGCCGTGGTGGTGTCGGAGGAGACGGGGCGCATATCGGTGGCTATAAAGGGCGACTTCCGCCTGCGCCTGTCGGCGGAGGAACTAGAGAGCCTGCTCACGCGCGAGATGAGCGGATAGGACGTCAGCGGTATATATATGACGAGGCGACGCCTGTCGGGACATCGTGTCCTACGGGCGTCGCCTCGTGGCGTTTATCGTATTTGCCGCTCTCTCTCATACGCATCCGGCAGGATGTTCGGGTGACGTATATGATCCGGAGCGGCAGATATGAGTGTGTCTCACGTCATTTGAAATGGATGAACGGACGCACGCTTTTGTATTGCAGATTGCCGCCTGCCACGCTGGCGTGGGTGCTGCATGTGAGCGTTCCAGGGTCGAACGACATCGCACCGAAATATGATGTATCGTAATACCAGCCTTCCGTACTGTTCCAGTATGTTCCGCCCGGTGCCTTTCCGCCTGCCTGGCTGAAACCGATGTTGAGCAGATTGCCTCTGAAGAGGTAGTAATCGAAGTCGCTTCGGGTGAACTCTCTTATCTCTATTTTGCTTCCGCTCTTGCGCGCGAAGTTGCCGTGCATTATGCTCTGATATGCCGTGCGAATCTCTCCAAATGACGGTATGTACCACTTGCCAGCCCTTTCATCCACATTGTCCGACGGATTCTTGAGCCATTCTGCGGTAAGTTCCGCACCGGGATTGTATTGCGCCGCCAGTTTGAAGGCGGGGAACTCGTCGCTTGTCGCCTTCACCGTCACACCGTCGTATGAGTATGCCGGATTCCACGAATACTCATAACCGTATGGGTCGGTGAACATTGGCGTGGTGTTATATCTGAATGTGCTGTTGTTTATTTTTCCTTTTGCACGGGTCGTCCACGTGGCGTTTCCTGCGTCTCTCAACGCCATCGCCGCCTTCTCCTTCATGCTCGTGACAATGGCGATGGGCGTTTTCGTGCGCCAGTTGTCGGCGAGTGTGCCCACGGTGCCGTCGTTGAAGAGGTATCTGAAGTTGTAAGACACGTATATTAGTACGGTGTATGAGGTGTTTGCCTGAAGCGTCCCGCCGGGCATGGCGGTGCTGAAGAGATCTGCCAGACTCACCGTCTTGCCGTATATCATGGTAGCCGTGCCTCCGTCCTCTGTCACGTCATAGTTTCTCAGACTTGTCCCGGCGGGGAAGTAGAGGGTGTTGCTCTGCGCGTATTGGAATTGCTTCAACCACGCCGCTGGCGCGTCTGCGGTGGCTCCTGTGGTTATCGCTCCGAAGGAGAGGGGGCGTTTGCCGCTTGCGCCGTCGGCGGTATGGGCGGAGGCATCGGCTTTTTCGGGCAAGAGACTCACAGGGTTGAGCCTCTGCAGGTCGAGCGTCTCCGTGGCTGACGACAGGTATGCGTTGGTGCCTATCTTGGTGGTATAGCTTATCTCTTTGGGGTTCTGCACGTCGCTGTAGTCATAGTCCTTGGCTGTTACATTCAGTCCGCTGCCCACTATCCTGAACGTCACCCTTGCGAACGGATGGCTCAGCACGAGGCTCACCTTCGTACTCTTGTCGCTCACTGTGGCTGCGGCTGTTCCGGCGAGAGCCTGCGCGTAGTCGTCGGATGTGGGCGTTGTGCCGTCCTTGGCTATGACGAGCGCACCGTCCTTCTCCTCAAGCCGGTCGTTGAAGCATACGAAGGTGTAATCTCCCGGTTCGAGTTCCATGTATGCCTTCTTGCCTCCTGAGCCGTGCAGGGTGAACGCTGTGCCGTCCCAGTCTGCCGTCAATCTCGCCTTCTCAGTGTGCTGTTCAGCCGTTCCCTGATAGGCTATGATGGTGTATGTACCTGCTGTTAGTGTCTTCGTTGCAGCCGCTCTTCTTGGTCCGCTCGCCTTGACGGTGGCGTATTCCTGCGTCATGCATACGCTTGCCGATATTCCGGGAGCCAGCTCGGCTGTCCTTGTCTCCGTGTCGGACGGTCCTTTCGCCTGCGCCGCTGCGGCATGCGCGCGCCTCGGTGCTGCTCCGCTCTCGTTCCATCCTGCCATTCCAAGAGCGAACTCCACGCCCGTGCCTTTAGCCGAAGGCACAGGAACGTCGTTTACATCTTCGTTTTCCGAGCACGACGACATGCCCGCCATGACAAGCAGCAGTGCCGGTAATACGGTCGCGGCACGCTGAAAACGAATCCTTCCTATCATGTTTCTGATTGCTTTTCTCATCATTTTGTCTGCTTTCTTAAATTAATGTTTGTCCTTAGTTTGATTGGTGCTGTTCTTCCATCAGGTCTCATCACTTCCTGCATACCGATGTCAGAAGTTGTCCCAATTGTCGTCTCCAATGCCGTATCCGTCTCCTCCTACGGTCTGGTTGTCCCATTCTGTCTCCTTGGGACTGTTGTCGGCTCCGCTCTCTGTAGTGCCGTCGAACCTGACACTTCCTGCCAGCAGCGAGCCGCCCTCCACCCGTATGACTGAGCATTGCGGACAGATGTAGTCTCTTTTTCTGTTTTGTTTCATAATTCTCTGACGTGTTTGATAATCTGTAATCCTAAATACAATGTATATACAATAGTCTTTAAGTGTTCCTGAATTGTGCGCCTGAGGAAACCGGCTGCGCCGTTTCGTGTTGAAAGACACCTGATTGCATACAGCCGTTTCTCTATCGGCGGACGGCAAAAATATACAAATAATCCGAAAGAAAGTTCTTTTTTGCATGTTATTTAAGGCTGATATGACATACGTTATAAACAAAGCGTAAAAGCGTTGAAGACTCGGTGGGGTTTTGTTATGGAATATATGGATTTTGTGTTCCGTATGTGTCGCTTCATTGGTCGTTTGCGGAGCTTCGTCAGATGTGTATATATTAATAAGGTGTATGTTGGTCGTTGCGGTTTGGCGTGCTGTTTTACGTCGTGTGTGCCGGTATCGCATACGCTGTATTGTGCCGTGTGTATGCCGCCAATGCGGTCAATGGCGTGGCGGCATGCCGTCATTGTCGCCTTGCGGACGGTCGTCGGCGGTGCGCGGATGGTGGCGGAACGGGGGCGCGGCTCACTGTGTGTGATGATGTAACAGTCTGATTCTTAGCGTTGCGGACAGCCTTTTCACCGCTCCGTCGTCCGTGTTCCGCCATTTGCGTGTCACATCATTGAAAGTGCGAAAAAAACAGAGCCAAAACATCGTTCTGTTCCGATTATTTTTCTTAATTTTGCAAAATAGAAATTACAAAATACATATTATCTGAATAACCATGGATTTATTACAGAAAATAGTAGCGCATGCCAAGAGCAACAAACAGCGCATCGTGCTCCCCGAAGCTACTGAGGAGCGTACCCTTAAAGCCGCCGACCGAGTTCTGGCTGACGACATAGCCGACATTATTCTCATAGGAAACCCCGGTGAAATAAGCCGTCTTGCACAGCAGTGGGGACTTTCCAACATTCAGAAAGCCACCATCATCGACCCCGAGAACAATCCCAAGAGCGAGATGTATGCCGAAAAGCTTGCCGAGATACGTAAGAGCAAGGGCATGACAATAGAGGAAGCCCGCCGTCTGGTGAGGAATCCTCTTTACCTGGGATGTATGATTATAAAGCTTGAGGAGGCTGACGGACAGGTGAGCGGAGCACTCAGCACGACGGGTGAGACGCTGCGTCCGGCTCTGCAGATCATCAAGTGCGCGCCCGGAGTGACATGTGTCAGCGGTGCGATGCTTGTAATCACGCACGAGCACCGCTATGGAGAGGACGGCATATTCGTAATGGGCGACGTGGCTGTAACGCCTGTTCCGACTGCCGAACAGCTCGCTCAGATAGCCGTATGTACGGCTCAGACCGCACGGACCATAGCCGGAATAACCGACCCGAGGGTCGCTATGCTGAGCTTCTCGACCAAAGGGAGCGCCAAGCATGAGAATGTTGACAAGGTGGTGGAGGCTACACGGCTTGCCCACGAGCTCGATCCTGAGCTTCATCTTGACGGAGAGCTGCAGGCGGATGCGGCTCTCGTGCCGAGCGTGGGAGAGAAAAAGGCGCCGGGAAGCACCATCGCCGGACATGCCAACGTGCTCATTGTGCCCAACCTCGAGGTGGGAAACATATCGTATAAGCTTGTCCAGCGTCTTGGAAACGCGGTGGCGATAGGTCCTGTTCTTCAGGGTATCGCACGTCCGGTGAACGACCTCAGCCGCGGATGTTCCATCGATGACATATATTATATGGTGGCAATCACGGCTTGTCAGGCGCAAGACGCCAAATAGACATCAGCATGCCGCGTCGGGAAAAAGCACTCTTCCATTGTGCGGAATGCGCTTTCCCGGGGCGGCATGGTTTATTTTTCAAACTACAACAAAAGCAGAAATGAAGATATTAGTACTTAATTGCGGCAGCTCGTCCATCAAATACAAGCTCTACAACATGGACGACCACTCGGTCATGGCTGCCGGAGGAGCGGAGCGGATAGGGCTCGATGAGGCGTTCGTAAAGGTGACGATGCCCGATGGAGAGAAGAAAAAGATAATGCACGACATGCCCGACCATAAGGAGGGAGTGAACTTCGTGTTCAGCCTGCTCACCGATCCGGAGATAGGAGCGATAAAGAGTCTCGACGAGATAGACGCCGTAGGACACCGCATTGTGCAGGGTGGCGACTTGTTTGAGAAGAGTGTCATCGTGGACGAAAGCGTGGAACGGGGCATAGAAAGCCTCTGTGACCTTGCTCCGGTGCACAACGCCGGACACCTCAAAGGCATTCGTGCGGTGGACAAACTGATGCCCGACGTTCCGCAGGTATGTGTGTTCGACAACGCCTTCCACAGCACCATGCCCGATTACGCGTACCTTTACGCCGTGCCGTACGAGCTTTATGAGAAGTATCATGTGCGCCGTTACGGATTCCACGGAACGAGCCATCGCTACGTGTCACAGCGTGTATGCGAGTTCCTTGGACGCGATATCAGCACGCAGCGCATCATAACCTGCCACATAGGAAACGGCGCGAGCGTCACCGCAGTGAAGTTCGGCAAGTGCGTGGACACGTCAATGGGACTCACTCCCCTTGCCGGAGTGATGATGGGAAGCCGCAGCGGTGACATTGACGCATCGGCTGTCACATACATCATGGAGAAGCTCGGACTGCAGCCGCAGGAGATGGCTGAGTATCTGAACAAGCAAAGCGGCGTGCTCGGAATAAGCGGCGTGTCGTCTGACATGCGCGAAGTGGAGGCGGCGGCAGCCGATGGCAACAGTCGCGCACGCCTCGCTCTGGACATGTATTGCTACCGCATCAAGAAATACATAGGCGCGTATGCCGCCGCCATGGGTGGTGTTGACATCATCGTTTGGACCGCCGGTGTTGGCGAGAACCAGACTGATGTGCGTGAGGACTCGTGCAAAGGACTTGAGTTCCTCGGCATAAAGATAGACCATGAAGCCAACAACACACAGGGCAAGGAGGCTGTCATATCTGCTCCCGACTCAAAGGTTACGGTATGCGTGATACCTACCGACGAGGAGCTAATGATTGCCAAGGACACCATGGCGTTGCTTCAGAAGTGAGAGAAAAGAACATATTAAAAGTAGAAAGGCATGTCATCATGAAGAGTGACATGCCTTTCTTTATATCTTCAAACCGGTTTTTAAGTATCCGCAGACCGGTTTTTATTTATACGCAAAGCCGTCTTTACAGTTCCTTTTCTATTGCGGGTACAATCAGTTTTTCCATTACGTCGTATCCGGCACCGTTGGGATGCACTGTCTCAGGAGTGTATTTGCTGTCCATCCCTTCCTTGTCGGGAGCGAGCAATGCTGTGAAGTAGTCCACATACTGTATTCCGTTCTTCTCCGCATAAGCCTTCACACGTGCGTTGAGGCTGCATATCTTCTTCATCGCATCGGTCACAGACGGCCGCCATCCGAAGTTTCTTGCAGGCAGGGTGGATGTTAGTATTACCCTTATCTTGTGTGCCCTGGCAAGCTCCACCATGGAGAGAATGTTGCCGTATGTGATGTCCTCGTTGTAGGGACCTGTGTTTTCGGCTATGTCGTTGGTGCCGTAGTTGAGCACGAGAACCCTCGGTTCTAGGTTGATTACGTCCTCGCGGAACCGCATGAGGAACTGGTATGACGTCTGCCCGCCTATTCCCCGTCCTATGTAACCGTGTTTCTTGAAGAACTCCGGGTGCGTGTTCACCCATCCTTCAGTGATTGAGTTGCCCATGAAAACCACTCTTTTCTCGCCCTTGGCAGGCTTTCCGAGTCTGGCGTTCTCCTGAGCGTAGCGTCTGTAGTTGGCAAAGTCGTTGTGGTTCTGAGCCGTTGCCGTAGCGCATGTAAGCAGCGAGCATACCGCTGCCAGCACTATTGTCTTAAGTGAAATCATAATAGATGTTATATAGTTTGTTTATGGTCTGCTTTCGCCCTCCACATATTCCTCGAGGAACATGTGCTCTCCGTCGAACACGGCGTAGGTGAACTGCGTTATCCAGTCGCCTATTATCATCAGCCGCGACTTGCGTGAGAGTATCAGGTCGAGCTCTATGTGCCGGTGCCCGAAGATGAAATAGTCTATCTGCGGGTGCGTTCTCATGTATTCCTTTGCGAACAGCACGAGATACTCCTTGTCTTCTCCCATATACGGCGGTTCCTTTCCACCTGCGCGTTTGAGGCGGCTGTGCTTTGCCCAATGCAGTCCCAAAGCCATTCCCCATCGCGGGTGTACGGTGTTGAGGAGCCACTGGCACGTGCGGCTGTGGAACAGACGGCGCAGCAGCTTGAAGCGTGCGTCCGGGTCGCCCAGTCCGTCTCCGTGCGCGAGAAAGAACACCTTGTCGTATATCTCCGTCGTCAGAGGCTGCGTATGTACGATGAGTCCGCATTCCTTCTCAAGGTAGCCGTATGTCCATATGTCGTGGTTGCCTGTGAAGAAGTGCACCTCCACGCCCATGTCCGTAAGCTCCGAGAGCTTGCCGAGGAACCGTGTGTAGCCTTTCGGAACCACGTATCTGTATTCGTTCCAGAAGTCGAATATGTCGCCGAGCAGGTATATCGCGGCAGCCTTATGCTTTATGCTGTCGAGAAATCTCACCAGCCGCCGTTCCTGTGTGCGCCCGTGTTCTATGGCGAGTGAGCCGAGATGGGCGTCGGAAAGGAAGTATATGTTTTTTTTGTTCATAATGAAAGATGGCGTAGGGATGTGTCTGATGTGTCGCGTGCGGGCATATGCCGGTGCCGGTCTTCTCACAGTCTGTGCCGCGATGTGTGCCTTGCCGGTGTGCGGTCTGCCTATTCGAAGCCCAGCTCAACGCGTGCCTCTTCGGTCATCATGCTCTTGTCCCATTCGGGTTCGAATACGAGATTGACCGTCGCCGACTTCACTTTGTCAATCGTCTCCACCTTAAGTCTGACGTCTTCTATTATGAAGTCTGCCGCCGGACACGACGGTGCGGTGAACGTCATGTCTATCACGACGTCGTATGTCGGTCTCACATCGATTTTGTAAATGAGTCCGAGGTCGTATATGTTTACCGGAATCTCAGGGTCGTAGACCGTCTTCAGCATGTCGACGACGCGCTCCTCTATGTTTGTCTTTTCTTCCTGTGTCATGTGTTATGTCCTTATTAAGGCGCCTGCATTGGCGGCATGCGAGCCTGTCTCAGGCAGGAATGGCGAAAGCGGGCGCGGTGATGGTATGCTGTAAACTGTTTTGTGCAGTCTTATCTTTGACAAAGATATGAAAAAAAAATTGTCCTGCAATGAAAAAACGGTGTTTTTGCTGTCACATCCTTCCTTCTTCACAGTAGCTGTAATACTGCCCGTCGGTCACGATGATGTGGTCTGCCAGATGAATCCTCATCACTTCGCAGGCTTTCTTCAGTCTTTGTGTCAGCCTGTCGTCGTCGGCGCTCGGTCTGGCGTTGTTGCTCGGATGGTTGTGGCACAGGGCTATGACCGTGGCGTTGTGCAGTATCGCCTCGCGTATGATGATGCGTATGTCGACAGCCGTCTCGCTGATGCCTCCGTGCGAGACACACTCTTCCTTGATGAGCCTGAAGTTCTGGTTCATGAGCAGAACCCACGCCTCCTCCACGTCGAGGTCCTGCATCCGGGTGAGCATATGCGCGTAGATGGCATCCGCAGAGTCGAGTCTCGGACGCTGTTCGGTGGTCTCCGCCTGTCTGCGCTTGCCCAGTTCGCATGCCGCGAGCACCGTTACCGCCTTGGCAGGTCCCATGCCCTTGTATGCTGTAAGGTCGTGTATGGTTTTCTTTCCCAGAGTGTTCAGGTTGTTGTTGCAGTCTCCGAGTATGCGCTTCATCAGTTCCACGGCACTCTCGTCGGTCGAGCCTGAGCCGATGAGTATGGCGAGCAGCTCTGCGTTTGACAGGCTTTTGGCTCCGTTGCGCATGAATTTCTCACGCGGACGGTCGTCCTCCGCCCATTGGTTTATGTTGAGTTTGTCTGTCATTTGTAGAAAGTCTTGTCGAAAGCGGAGAACTCGTCACATCCCCTGACGCACCGTTTCCACCATGCGTTGAGGAATCCCGCGCCGTAGCCCATGAGCTGGATGAAAGCCGCCGGAACGCTCAGCAGAGCCACGATGACGGTGTTCTTGCTGACGATGGAGTCGAGAAACACGGCTGCGGCAAACAGCAGGAGAGGCAGCCTTCCTATGTGGCACAGCAGCTTGCCGCCCGCCCTGACAACCGGGTCAGCCGACATGATGCTCATGCACGTGCCTGCCGCCAGCACCGCCAGAGCCATGAGCACGCCCACGGTGAACACTGCGGGGAGCATGTGGACAGCCTTCAGCGATTCAGGATATTTCTTGTAGAGATTTATGCGGGCAATGCCGGAGTTGTACACCTGCCTGTAGAACTTGCGGAAGTCGGTGCGCCGCTTGTGCCATACCCACGCTTCCGGGAACAGGCGGCACGCATATCCGCTCTTGAATATGCGTATGCTGAAGTCGATGTCCTCGCCGAAGCGCATGCGAGAGAATCCTCCGAGCCTCATGTACACGTCGCGCCGTATGCCCATGTTGAACGAGCGGGGATAGAACTTGTCCATCTTCTTCTTCCCGCCGCGTATGCCTCCCGTGGTGAGGAAGGAAGTCATGGAGAAGGATATCGCCTTCTGTGTTGGTGTGAACGAGGAGTGGGCGCGGTCAGGTCCGCCGAAGGCGTCTGCCGGCATGCGCCGCAGCTCGTCGTCGACATGCCTGAGATAGCCGTCGGGAAGCACCACGTCGCTGTCGAGTATGATGAGATACTCTCCCCGCGCGCGCTCCGCTCCATAGTTGCGGCTCTGTCCCGGACCAGAGTTCTCCTTCATGTAGTAGTGCAGGTCGAGCTTTCCGGCGTATCGTGCGCACACCTCTTTGCAGTCGCGCACGGAACCGTCCTCCACGACAATCACCTCAAATGCGGAGAGCGTCTGGCGTGTCATGCTCTGCAGCAGTTCGTCCACCTCGTCGGGACGGTTGTATACTGGAATGATGAAGCTGTATTTCATAGTCACCAATATTTTCCGGTTGGAGTGCCGGAATGCGTTTCCGGCGTATTCTGTCAAGCAGATGTTCTGAATTGATTGCCATCATATTGTGTGCTGTCCAAGGCTGCATTTAAAGGTCTGAAGAGTTATGAGACTTTGGTGTGAAGCCATGAAGAGCGCATAGGATGGTTACAAAGATATATATAACATATGAGTAATATTATAATATCGGTTGATTTTGAACATCTGCTTATGAAAACGGAAAAAGGTAAAAAGCGGCATGCAGCGTTGCGTGTCCGGTTTTTACCTTTTCCCTTATAAGTGAGTTGTGTTCCTTTTATTCCTTCACGCGCTGCAGGTAACTGCCGTCGCGGGTGTCTACCTGAATGAGGTCGCCCTCGTTGATGAACAGCGGTACGCGCACCTCAACGCCTGTCTCGAGCGTCGCAGGCTTTGTGGCGTTGGTTGCGGTGTCGCCCTTTATGCCCGGCTCAGAGTGTGTTATGCGGAGGTTTGTCTTCACCGGCATCTCGCCGAAGAGCACAGTCTCGTTTGACGCATCTGACACAACCTCTATCACGTCGCCCTCTTTCATGTAGTCGACGCCTGTTATGAGGTCGTGTGCGATAGGAATCTGGTCGTATGTCTCCTGATTCATGAAGATGTAGTCGTCGCCCTCTTTGTAAAGATACTGGTATGGGCGGCGCTCCACGCGTACGTCTTCAAGTTTCTCACTGATGTCGAACCGGCGCTCAAGCACACGTCCGTCGACAACGTTCTTCAGTTTCACGCGCATGAAGGTGTTTCCCTTTCCGGGCTTCACGTGCAGGAATTCGATGACGAAGAACAGCTTGCCGTCCATGCGGATGCAGGTTCCGTTCTTAATGTCCTGTGAATTGATCATATGTGTCTGTCTAAATTTGAATTGTTCGTTTGTTCTTCCTTAATTCGCTGCAAAGTTACGTTTATTTTAGAAAAAAACCTAAATAAATCTTCTAAAAATCGCATTCTTCTTGGCTGTTTGAAAAGAAATGAGTAATTTTGCAGCCCAAAGCGTGAATAATAACAAATAAAATTATAGATAGAAAATGAAAAGAACGTTTCAGCCTCACAACAGAAGGAGAGTGAACAAGCACGGTTTCCGTGAGAGAATGTCGACAAAGAACGGTCGCCGTGTATTGGCTTCACGTCGTGCTCACGGCCGCAAAAAGCTGACTGTATCAGACGAGCACCACGGCAAATAAGCCGGAGTTCCGTCGGTGACGGGATTATTGTGAGCAGCAAGGAGCAGGGAGAAGTACCTGCTCCTTGCTGTTTTTTTTATGGCGTATGACGGGTGTCGGGCATGCCGTGGCGGTTTTCAGGTATGCCGTGACGGTGCGGTGTGAGAAGCCGTTTTTGTGCTGGTGTGGCGTGGCTTGGCAGGCTCGGGTTTTCTGTCTTATGTCCGCGAGAATGGGCTGTTTGCTCCGTGACTTTCTTTTGATGCGAAAAACGCGGTTTTTCGGAGGTTTTCCCAAGTTGCTGATATTCAGAGCCTTGCTCCCTTTATGACGGTTTTGACAGTGCGGAATGCGCTGTTCTGCGTTGCCGGACAGGCTTTTCGGCATCGCCAAAGAGGCTCTTTCGTGTTGTGATACGGTGCGTTCCGCGTCATGAAACGGTCTTTGCGGTGAGCCGGAAAGCACGTTTTGAAGTATCGGGAGTGGGGTAGAGGCATGGCGGAGGGGCGTGAGCGGTGTTCGGAAAGTAGGTATTTGTGTTGTCCGGATGTCTGTTTCGCGAATTTGTTTTGTAAAGAAAAAGTCAAGAAAAGAGCGCGTCTCCGCTTCCGGGTTTTCTATAAGGGCGGTGGGTGACGGGGCGGATGGAGGGGACGTATGGAGCATGAGGCACGGGTGATGCGTGCCTCGTGCGGTCGGGGCGTGACCGGACAGCGGGAGCGGAGGGCGGTTGCCGGGTTGTTGGTGTGACGGTGTTTTTTTACACTTTATCTGTGCTTTTATTTTGTTCATTGAGTAGTTAGTGTTATCTTTGCATAAGACAGGCATCGGTTCGGCACCATCAAGTCTGGTAAAACTTCGTTTTCCCTCCTTGCTGCTGCACTCACCTTGCACTGTCTTTGCATAAGACAGGCTGCACTCGGCAATTTAAGAGCAAGCTCTCATTGCGCTCGCTGGCACTGTCTCTGCACGAAACAGGCTGCGCCGGGAAAGTAAATGATATGTCTGCTTTTCCCTTGTGCGCATATCCTATGTACAAAATGATGTGAGATGAAACCTACGGATTTCTTCAAAAAGTTCAAAAGCTGGTATCTATGGGGCAATCTGGCGGCAATGGCTTTTGTGGTGCTGCTGGCGGTATTCGGGCTGAAATACTGGCTCGGAGTGTACACCCATCACGGTGAGGCGATAGTGGTGCCCGACCTGCGGCAGAAGTCGTTCAGGGACGCCCAGCACATATTGCAGGGGCTGGGGCTCGATGTCGTGGTGAGCGATACGGGTTACGTGAAGACGTTGTCGCCCGACTGCATCCTCGAACAGACGCCCGCACCTGGCGAGAAGGTGAAGAGCGGACGTGTGGTGACGGTAATCATCAACGCCGAACATTCGCCCATGATAGCCCTGCCGGACATTATAGACAACAGTTCGCTGCGCGAGGCGATGGCGAAACTGTCCGCCATGGGATTCAAGGTGGGTAAGCCTGAGTATGTGCCTGGCGAGCGCGACTGGGTCTACGGTGTGACCGTGCGCGGCAGGCAGGTGGTGGCAGGCGACAGGATATCGGTAGACGACGTTGTGACGGTGCAGGCAGGAAGTGGCATGCGCGACGAGTCGGACAGCATAGAGTATGTGGATGTTGACGCGTTCGAGCCTGTGGACGAGGGCGACGTGGACGAGTTCCAGGTAGTGACAGCTCCGTTGCCTGATGAAGAACCGGCTGCCGAATGAACCGGTAGTATATATAAATAGGTGTGAAAACAAAATCATGACAATTCATGGCAGACAACATAGAGGACATAGAGGAACTTGACGAGGAGGCGCAACAGCTATACGAGCATTTCCGCTTCGTGGTGGACAAGGGACAGGAGGCACTGCGCGTGGACAAGTACATGTGCGAGAAGCTCCAGCACTCCAGCCGCAACCGCATACAGAAGGCTGCGGACGCCGGGTTCGTACACGTCAACGACCGTCCCGTGAAGAGCAACTACAAGGTGCGTCCGGGCGATGTGGTGACGCTGATGCTCGACCGTCCGCGGTTCGACTCCACGATAGAGGCGGAGGACATACCGCTCGACATAGTTTACGAAGACAGCGAGCTGATGGTTGTCAACAAACCCGCCGGACTGGTGGTGCACCCGGGTGTGGGCAACTTCCACGGCACGCTGGTCAACGCCGTGGCATGGCACATGAAGGACGTGGGCTCTTTCGACCCCAACGACCCGGAGGTGGGACTGGTCCACAGGATAGACAAGGACACGAGCGGACTGCTTGTCGTGGCAAAGACTCCGGCTGCGAAGACGTCGCTCGGAGCGCAGTTCTTCAACAAGACGACCCACCGCAGCTACGTGGCTCTGGTGTGGGGCAACTTCAACGAGGACGAGGGACGCATAGAGGGAAACATCACCCGCGACCCGAAAGACCGTCTGCGGATGACCGTCTGCCCTCCCGACTCGGGCATAGGAAAGCCTGCCGTGACCCACTACAGGGTGATGGAACGGTTCGGCTATGTCACTCTTGTGGAGTGTATCCTTGAGACCGGACGCACACATCAGATAAGGGCGCACATGCGGCACATAGGTCATCCGCTCTTCGGAGACGAGCGTTATGGCGGATGCGAGATATTGCGGGGCAACAGAAGCTCCTCTTACAAGGCGTTCATCACCAACTGCTTCAAGCTCTGCGACCGTCAGGCACTGCACGCCCGCACCCTCGGCTTCCGCCATCCGCTCACAGGCAGGCAGATGGACTTCGACTCCCCGCCACCCGCCGACCTTGCCGCGCTGATAGAAAAGTGGCGCGTATACATATCCGGGACAAACAACAACACATTCGAGAATCAGTAAGCAACGTTTTGAAAAAATGGAAAATATAAAGAGAAACATAGCCATCGTGTGTGGCGGCGACTCGTCGGAGCACGACGTGTCGATGAATTCGGCGAACGGACTCTATTCGTTCTTCGACAAGGAACGGTACAACGTGTACATCGTTGACGTGGAGGGACAGAACTGGCATGTGAACTTCGAGGACGGCACTACGGCTCCCGTCGACCGCAACGACTTCTCCTTCGTCAAGGACGGAAAGGCTGTGGTGTTCGACTATGCCTACATAACCATACACGGAACACCGGGAGAGAACGGACTCATGCAGGGTTACTTCGAGCTTATAGGCGTGCCTTACAGCACGAGCGGAGTGCTCGTCGAGGCAATGACGTTCGACAAGTATGTGCTCAACCGCTACCTCAGCGGCTATGGAATAAACGTGGCACGCAGTCTGCTGCTGCGCCGCGGGGAGGAGAACAAGTACAGCGAGGAGGAGATAGAACGCATCATCGGTATGCCGTGCTTCGTAAAGCCCGCCGCCGACGGAAGCAGTTTCGGCGTGTCGAAGGTGAAGAACGCCGACCAGCTCGCGCCCGCCCTGCGCGTGGCTTTCATGGAGAGCAACGAGGTGATGATAGAGAGTTTCCTCGACGGAACGGAGATATCGATAGGCTGTTACAAGACAAAGGACAAGTCGGTGGTGTTCCCTGCCACGGAGGTTGTCACCGCCAACGAGTTCTTCGACTACAATGCCAAGTACAACGGAGAGGTCCAGGAAATCACTCCGGCGCGCATATCGCCCGACACGGCGGCGCGAGTGGCTGAGGAGACATCGCGTATCTACGACATACTCCGCTGCAACGGAATAATACGTGTGGACTATATCATAACGAAAGACGAACACGGCAACGACAAGATAACCATGCTCGAGGTGAACACCACACCGGGTATGACCGCCACAAGCTTCATCCCCCAGCAGGTGCGTGCCGCCGGACTCGACATCAAGGACGTGCTGACAGACATAGTGGAGAACCAGTTCTGAACCGGCGCATGAGCGTGGCTCCACTTTATTACCTACCTGATAATTAAGTGATTATGAACATCGAGTTATTAAGACAGTATGATGCGATAAGACCGTTCGAGCCGGAAGAGCTGCCGGAAGTGTATGAGCGCCTTGTCGCCAACAGCCAGTTCAGGGCGGTGGCTGCCGCCATCTTCCCCGACATCCCGTTTGAGACGTTGGCTGAGAGAATGCGTGCGTGCCGCACGAACCTCGACTTCCAGCGCACGTTCTGCTATCCGTTCCTCTCCGGACTGCTCGCCAAGGCGAGCCGGGGATGCGACATCGACTGCTCGGCGATAGACAACAGCCGCAACTACACGTTTGTGAGCAACCACCGCGACATAGTGCTCGACTCGGCGTTGCTCAACATGATGCTGCTCGACTCGCATTTCTCCACGACGTGCGAGATAGCCATCGGCGACAATCTTCTGTCTCTGCCGTGGGTGAAGGACATCGTGAGGATAAACAAGTCGTTCATTGTCGAGCGGGCGTTGTCTATGAGACAGATGCTCACGGCAAGCAAACGGCTGTCCGACTACATGCATCTTGTCATAGCGGAGAAGAAGGAATGTGTGTGGATAGCGCAGCGCGAGGGACGCGCCAAGGACTCCGACGACCGCACGCAGGAGGCAATACTGAAGATGATGGCTATGGGAGGGGAAGGCACGGTGAGAGACCGCATCGCGGCGTTGCACATCGTCCCGCTGTCTATATCGTATGAGTTCGACCCGTGCGACTTCCTCAAGGCGAGGGAGTTCCAGCTCAAACGCGACGTGGAGGGATGGAAGAAGTCGGCGCAGGACGACATCGTGAGCATGCAGACCGGCATCATGGGCTACAAGGGACGCATACACTACCACTGCGCGCCATGCATGGACGGATGGCTCATGACCCTCGACGAAGACATGCCGAAAGGCGACTTCTACCATGCGGTGGCTGAACATATCGACCGCGACATATTCTCCGGCTACCGGCTTTATCCCAACAACTACATCGCACTCGACATGCTAGAAGGCTCGGACGCTCTCTCCGCGCATTATACCGGAGCCGAGAAGGCTGCCTTTGAGAAATATATCGACACACAGCTTGCAAGGATTGAGCTGGAGAAACCTGACTACTCATTCCTGCGCGAGCGCATGCTCACGATGTATGCCAATCCGGCGCGCAACCGTTTCAGTGTGATGGGGGATGATGTGTAAGACGCGCTTCATTCATATAGCAGGCGTGCTGGCGGTTCTGGCAGTGCTCGCCGGATGCTCAGCCGACGGGTATGAGAGCGGTGACGGCAAGTATTCGTACATGCGAGCCGACTTCGTGGAGATGCATTCGGATGCCGGGGAGTCGGTCGACTATGTTGTGACTGACGACGGACAGAGGCTCGTCACCAGTCCGCCTTTCACTCTGTCGTGGATAACGGTGCCCGATTCGGTGTACAGGGCACTGATGTATTACAACCTGACTTACAACGAATCGGGTGAGGCATGCGCCAAGGCTCTGTCGGTGGTGAGGGTGCCTGTGCTGAACATAGTGCCCTTGCGGCAGACTGGCAATGTGCCCGCCGACCCCGTGACCTTCGAGAGCGCGTGGCTGTCGGCAGAAGGCAGGTATCTTAACATGTGCGTGGTGCTGAAGTCGGGAACCTCAGATGACAACGGAGGGGTGCAGACCGTGGGGGTCGTGGAAGACAAAACCGAGGACTTGCCCGACGGAGGCAGGTGCGCCGTATTGCGGTTCATGCACGACCAGGGCGGTGTTCCGGAATATTATTCGGTGCGCAAATATCTGAGCATAAGGACCTCCGACATAGATGCCGACGCTGTGAGGATAAGGATAAACACCTACTCCGGCGAGACTGAGAAGATGATATACTTGCGTTGATACTGTTATTTTATAATTCAATTTTTATAATTCAAACTCTTAAACTCCATCATTATGAAAAAGATCATGTTCCCGTTTGCTGTGCTGTCTGCCTTCATCATTGCGGCGCTCAGCTCATGCGGCGGTCAGAGCAAAGGCTCTTCCGATGCAGACAGTCTTGTTTTCGACAGTATCGTAGTCGATACTGTGGCTATGCTCAACGGTGATAACGACTCCGTGAGGTGCGAAATTAAAATGAACATTCTTTATGCCGTAGGAGCAAATGCGGATGCCGTGAACGACTCGATAATGAATTCCGGCATATTGACAGATATGTGGAAGTCAGAGGAAAAGCCTGACTCGGGCATCACGATGAGGCAGGCTGTTGACCGGTTTGTCGCCTCATACATCGCCGGTTACCGCGAGGAGTGCGGCAAGATGGTGAATGAGGGCTTGAGCGGAGCGTCGCTCAACTATGAGTATATTGTGAAAACGTCAGCCGCCGAAGGTCGTCCGGGCGTGATAACATATCTGTCTGACATCTATTCGTTCACCGGAGGAGCGCACGGCATGAACCTTGTCAAGGCGATGAACTTCGACACCGCCACCGGCGCGAAGATAGGGAAGGCTGACTTCTTTGCCGCAGACGCTGACAGCGTGGTGACAGAAGGAATAATCAAAAGCCTCTCGGCACAATATAAGACAGACGGTCTGGATGGTCTGAAGGACCAAGGCGTATTCGCTCTGGGAGAGCCTTACGTGCCCGACAATTTCGTTTTGGGCAAGGACAGTGTCACGTTCATTTACCAGCCTTACGATGTTGCGGCTTACGCACTCGGCACCATACGTGCCTCGGTGGCTTATTCTGACATTGAGACAGCCATTGTAAAGAAGTGACGCAGGGGCGTAGCGTGATGCCTGACGAGGAACCGGCTGTCAGCAGGAAAGCCAATCATGCCGGACTTCATCGGGCTTCCTCTGTCAGTATCCTTACGCCTGTTGCGTGTCAAAAGATATTTCCGGCGGTCTGATAACGTTCCCGGAAAACTGAAACGGATGTGCTCTGCTTGACGGGCACATCCGTTTTATATATATAATATGTATAATCTTTACTTACCGAGTTTTATCCTCAGTTTCTCAATCATGTCCTTTGTCATTGTCTTCATGTCGTAATCAGGCTTCCAACCCCATTCCTCCCGTGCGCACGAATCGTCGAGAGAGTTGGGCCATGACTCGGCTATGGCCTGCCGCAGAGGGTCCACCTTGTACACCATCTTGAAGTCGGGCACAGCCTCCTTGATGCTGTTGTATATCATTTCCGGGTCGAAACTCATCGACGCTATGTTGAAAGCATTGCGGTGAACGAGCTTCTCCGGGTCAGCCTCCATAATCTCTATGGCTGCGCGGAGGGCGTCCGGCATGTACATCATGTCCATGAACGTGCCTGCGGCGATGGGACATTCGAATGTCTCTCCCTTCACTGCGGAGTAGTAGATGTCAACCGCGTAGTCGGTGGTTCCTCCTCCGGGAGGAGTCACGTATGAGATAAGTCCGGGGAAACGCACGGCTCTCGTGTCTACGCCGAAGCGTGTATAGTAATAGTCACTCAGCAGTTCGCCTGTCACCTTTGTCACCCCGTACATTGTCTTCGGGTCGCGTATGGTGTCCTGCGGAGTCTTGTCTTTCGGTGTGGACGGTCCGAACGAGCCTATGGAACTCGGTGTGAATACGGCACACTTCTTCTCTCTCGCCACTTCGAGCACATTGAACAGTCCGCCCACTCCTATCTTCCATGCCAGTTGCGGCTTGGCTTCCGCTACAGCGGAAAGCAGTGCTGCAAGGTTGTAGATTGTATCGACGTGGTATTTCTCCACCGCATCCGCTATCTGCTGTTGGTTGGTTATGTCAACGATGGCAGACGGTCCGCTTTCTTTCAATTCCCCTTTTGGTTCTGCGCCGGGAATGTATCCGGCAACGATGTTGCCGCTGTAAAGGTTGCGCAGCATCATGGTGAGTTCGGAACCGATTTGTCCTGTAGAACCGATGATTAGAATATTTTTCATTGTCGAGGTTTGTTTGTATAGTCTTTCTGTAAGTAAAGATGGTGCAGGCGTGAGGAAAAGAGAACCTGTTCTTTATTTCCCGAGCGCATCTTATCTTATGCAAAGATATGCAGTTTTGGCGGTAAAAAAGCATTTTTTTACCTTATTTTTTTGTCAGGTACAAAAAAAATATGAACTTTGTCTTGCGACATGACAATGGTGCTTAAACAATATATTAAATCATAAAGCTATGTATGGTAAAATGAAAGAATTCCTCGCGAAGGAACTGGCAGACATAAAGGCTGCCGGATTGTACAAGAACGAACGTGTGATAACCACTCCGCAGCGCGCTGACATCAAGGTTAAGGAGGGCGGAGAGGTGCTTAACTTCTGTGCCAACAACTACTTGGGGCTGTCTGACAACAGCCGTCTCATAGACGCCGCAAAGAAAGCCATGGACTCGCACGGCTTCGGTATGTCGTCCGTAAGGTTCATATGCGGCACCCAGGACCTGCACAAACAGCTCGAGGCAGCCGTTTCCGACTACTTCAAGACGGAGGACACGATTCTTTACGCATCGTGTTTCGACGCCAACGGCGGACTGTTCGAGTCGCTGCTTACAGACGAGGACGCCATCATATCAGACGCTCTCAACCATGCGTCCATAATCGACGGTGTGCGCCTTTGCAAGGCTAAGCGTTACCGTTATGCCAATGCCGACATGGCAGACCTCAAGCGTTGCCTGAAGGAGGCGCAGGCACAGCGTCACCGCATCATCGCAACCGACGGCGTGTTCTCAATGGACGGCAACGTGGCTCCTATGGACAAGATATGCGAACTTGCCGAGAAGTATGACGCGCTCGTTATGGTTGACGAGTCTCATTCAGCCGGAGTCGTGGGTCCGACAGGTCACGGTGTTGCCGAGCTTTACGATGTTTACGGACGCATCGACATCTTCACTGGCACGCTCGGCAAGGCTTTCGGCGGTGCGATGGGAGGATTCACGACAGGACGCAAGGAGATTATCGACATGCTGCGCCAGCGTTCGCGTCCTTATCTGTTCTCCAACTCGGTAGCTCCTTCCATAGTAGGTGCGAGCATAGAGATGTTCAGTATGCTGAAGGAAAGCAACGCGCTGCACGACAAACTGATGGACAACGTGACATATTTCCGCGACAAGATGCTCGCCGCAGGCTTCGACATAAAGCCCACACAGAGCGCCATCTGCGCCGTGATGCTGTATGACGCCAAGCTGTCGCAGGACTTCGCGGCGCGCATGCAGGAGGAAGGCATCTACGTGACGGGCTTCTATTATCCCGTCGTTCCGAAGGGACAGGCACGCATACGTGTGCAGTTGTCAGCCGGACATGAGCGCAGCCATCTTGACAAGGCGGTGGACGCGTTCGTCAAGGTGGGCCGTGAGCTGAACGTCATCAAGTAAGACTGTATACCATTCTTAATATATATGTATAATGTGACGGCATCCGCCGGTTTTCCGGGTAGCAGGAGCCGTCACATTGTTTTTTATGTTTTTTTATGTTTTATATTTTTAGTAAAAACCTTTCTCGGTTGTTATTATATTATAGAGACCATTTAATGACTTAATAATTAAATACGTATTTAAATGAAAAGAATACTTTTACTTATGCCATTTATGCTGCTTGCGGTGTTATCGCACGCACAGCGTTCAGACAACTACAAGCCTACTAACAATCCTAATGTGAGGCTTACGAGAACCAACATGCCTATTGTCTTCATCAACGTAGACGGACAGATGATACAGCGTGAGGACCGTGTCACGGCGCGGGTGAAGATTATTGACAACGGAGAGGGACAGTATAACTACGGTGACACCATAGCCCATCCTGACCAGAAGGTGGACTATGAGGGATATGTGGGGCTGAAATACAGAGGCAACTCGTCGTTCAACAGCTCTGAAAAGAAGCCATACTCGTTCCGCCCGCTGGACAAACCGCTCGAGGAGGGAGGCAAGAAGCAGAAGGTGAAGATAATGGGTATGGGCAAGGACAACGACTGGGCGTTGCTCGCCCCGTTCTCCGACAAGAGCATGATACGCGATGTTCTCACCTTCGAACTGGCGCGCCCGTATTTCGACTATGTGCCTCACGCAAAGTTCTGCGAGCTCGTTCTCGACGGCACTTATTATGGAGTGTTCATCATGTCGGAACGTGTGGGCAAGGGAAAGAATCGTCTCAACCTTAACGACCCGGGCGAGGACGATGGCGATCTCACCGGAGACTTCCACGTGGAGATAGACCGCGACGACGAGCCACAGTACTACCGGTCGAAGTATCATCCCGTAGACGGCAGCGGAAACGAACTGTCCTCGAGTTGGATAACATACCAGTACAAGTCTCCCGAATACGATGACTTCGCCGAACTGCCTGCCGGCACGGAGGCGGCACTGCACAAGGCGATAGACGATATGGAGGCTTCGTTTCGCACAAGCTACTACAGCGACCCGGAGCGCGGCTACCGCAAGTACGTCGACGAGACTTCGTTCATAGATTACATGCTCGCGACAGAGCTCTCGTTCAACATCGACGGCTACCGTCTGAGCACCAATCTGTATAAGTACAGCGAGACGCGCGCCGCACGCGAGGGACTCGACCACAGATGGAAGATGTCGTTATGGGATTTCAACATAGCCTACGGCAACGCCAACTATAATTATGGCGAGCGCACCGACCTGTGGCAGTATGACTTCAACGCCCGCACAGGCGACCCTCAGCTCGTGCCCTTCTGGTGGTATAAGTTGACCCGCGACAAGAGTTTCATGGACAATGTGAAGCAACGCTGGCAGCAATATCGCAACGGACAATATTCCGATGAGGCTATCGAGGCGAAGATAGACTCGCTCACAAACGTCATCACCTCCGGCGGCGCACTCAACAGAAACCAGAGCGCGTGGAACGTCATCGGACGTCAGGTGTGGCCCAACTATTATGTAGGTCAGACCTATGGGGACGAGATAGACTATCTGAAGAACTGGATAAGAAACCGTGTGAAGTTCATGGACAAGCAGCTTCTGCCGCGCGACCCGTCGTTGCGTTATGTTCCGGTGAGTGTTTCGGAGGGGTGGAACGGAGACGTCATCATAGAGTCGCTGCCCGCATCGGGGCATGCCACCGGGGCTATCGACGACAACCGGTCGTTCTATTCGGAATCGCTGAAGAGCGAGGGCGGACTGCCTGACTCGCGCGTGATAGTGTCCAACTCAGACATTGAGTACAGGCTGGCTGCCTACGACGGCAACAACTCACTGCACCTCAGAAGCTCCGGACAGACGGGAGAACTGGTGTTTGACAAGCCGTTCGCCACTGCCGAACTGAGCATGCTGGCAACCAGCGGCAGGGGACAGAGCGAGATAGAGGCTGTGGTTAACTATGCTGACGGTACGAGTTCATCGCCGCAGATGCTCACTGTGAGAGACTGGTCGGTGAGAAATCCCGTAGGTGACGAGGCTGTCACGCAGCTCGGTTGTATGACCCTGTCAGACTCTTCTTACGGCACTGATTGCCATTACTGTCTCTTCGAGAACGCCATAAGCTGCGACAAGAGCCGCCAGGTGAAGTCTGTCACGATAAACATGCGCAACGACGCCACTCTCTCGGTGCTCGCCTTCTCGCGTCAGGAAAAGACATCTACCGCCATATCCTCACCGTCTGTTAAGGGTGAGCGCACGGTTGTAGGCATCTATTCCGCCGACGGTGTGAGACAGTCGGGAACGAAGAGCGGACTGAACATCATCCGCTACTCAGACGGAACCGTGCGTAAGGTGATGCTGAAATGACTCCGCGGTGCTCATCCGAGCACAACGTCGAGCATCATCATAAGTGTGAAGCCGATGGCAAAACCTATGGTGCCGAGGTTGCTGTGACTGCCTTCTGACGCCTCGGGTATCAGCTCTTCCACTACGACATATATCATTGCGCCCGCTGCGAAGGCAAGCAGATAGGGCATGACCGGGGCGACTGCCGATGCGAGAAGTATCACGGCAGCCGCCCCTATCGGTTCCACCACACCGCTGAGCGACCCTATCGCGAATGAGCGCGTGCGGCTGTTGCCCTCCGCGCGAAGCGGCATCGATATGATGGCACCCTCGGGTATGTTCTGTATTGCTATTCCGAGCGACATCGCCATTGCCCCAGCCGCCGTTATGCCTGCCTCACCCTGCATCGCTCCGGCTATCACCACGCCCACCGCCATGCCTTCGGGCAGGTTGTGGATGGTGACTGCAAGCGAGAGCATCGCAGTGCGCGAGAGACGGCTGCGCGGTCCTTCGGGAGCGGCTCCGCCTATGTGCAGGTGGGGCGTAAGATAGTCGATGGCGAGCAGGAAGCCTATGCCGCACAGAAAGCCTGCGGCTACCGGCATCACCTTTACCCATCCCTCGCCGCCGCTAAGCTCCATGCCGGGTATGAGCAGCGACCACACCGAGGCAGCCACCATCACGCCCGAGGCGAATCCGAGCAGCGATTTCTGCACAAGCGCAGGCATCTCGTGCTTCATGAAAAATACGAACGCCGCGCCTGTCATCGTGCCAAGCAGCGGCAGTGTGAGTGCTATTATAAGTCCTTCCATAACTGTTCCGTTTCTTTTTATGTGTCGTTAATATACGTGTCGATGCCTGCGAGGCGTGTTTTTCTTATGCCAGCACAAGCGTCGTCCGTGCTTTATGCCGCGACACCGATGACGCAATCCGCGTGTCATTGCCACTGTCGAGGCTATAGCTTCTGCAAAAGTAATAATTAATTCCGATATTCGCGACATTACGTGTTTTATACGTCCGTGATGTATATTTATGCATCCCGGCTTGACTTTATTTTGACAAAACAAATCTTCAAAATAGAAGCTGTAATATCGTAAAACGTGAATAAAAAGTGCATTTAAATGCTACGGCAGGGCTGAAAAGAATCGCATACGGTGTGGAAAAGACTTTTTGATGTGACTGGAAGGGCTTTATGGCGATGCATTAAAGCCTTTCTTGTGTTGCGGAAGAGGCTCTTTGGTGAGACGGAAGAGGCTTTTTGGCAGTGGCGGAAAGCGTTTTCTGTGAGACGATTCTTGGTAAACGGTTGGTTGCCAGGGATTTACTTGTTCTTTGCGAGAACCGCGTGTATGCGGGCGCGAATGCTTTTGTGCGAAACGGAGGCGCTCTCGTTGAGTTGGGAAAGACGGTTTATGCATAAGCGACGGACGGAATTGCATGAATATGCAGGATTGTTTTTGTGCGGTGGCGGTGCAATCTGTGTGGGGCGGATGGCGGTCGGGCGGAATAAAATGTGTAATTTTGCACTCTGCCGGAAGGTGCTCCGCGGCATACTGGTCGTCACGTGCCGGATGTAAGGACAGACGGTGCGATGGATGCAGGCGGATAATGCGGAGCGTCCGTACCGTTGATATATAAAAACAGGAGAGATATGGAAAACCAATATGTGAAGCATTTTCCCGGGCTCATGTCCGGAAAGAAGATAATGTATGTACACGGATTCGGCTCGTCGGCGCAGTCGGGCACGGTGACGCTTCTGCGCACTCTCATGCCTGATGCCACCGTTGTGGCGCGCGACATACCCATACATCCCGCCGAGGCGATGGACATGTTGCGTGCCATGTGTGAGGAAGAGAAGCCCCATCTCATCATCGGCACGTCGATGGGAGGCATGTACACGGAGCAGCTCAAGGGCTACGACCGCATCCTTGTGAACCCTGCCTTCCGCATGGGCGAGACCATGACAAAGCATGGAATGACAGGCAAGCAGACGTTCCAGAACCCCAGAGCCGACGGTGTACAGGAGTTCATCGTCACCAAGTCGCTCGTGAAGGAATATGCAGAGGCTACGTCCCACTGCTTCGAGGACATCACTCCGGAGGAGCGTTGCCGCGTTACGGGACTGTTCGGTGATGAGGATCCTGTTGTACACACGTTCGATCTGTTCCGCGAGCATTACCCCGAAGCCATACACTTTCACGGCGGTCACAGGCTCACCGACAAGGTCGCGCTACACTATCTCGTGCCCCTGATACGCCGCATAGACGACCGTCAGGATGGCAGGCAGCGTCCCACGGTGCTCATAGACATCTCCACACTTGCCGACAGCTACCGCAACGCCACGGCAAGCATGCATAAGGCGTATGAGGCTCTTATCGAGCGATATGACGTCTATGTGGTGGCTCCTGCGCCGTTCAACGACCGTGGCAGCATGGCGGAGACGGTGGAGTGGGTGGAGAGATATCTCAGCGCTCCCGCCCACGACCGTGTGGTGTTCGCCAACCGGCGTGAGGTGCTCTACGGCGACTACCTCATCACCGACCGTGAGAGCGACGACTTCATCGGCACTACGGTGGTGTGGGGCAGCGACGAGTTCAAGACGTGGGAGGAGATAATTGTTTTTTTCGACCGTCTTGGCGGACAGTGACGTCATCGCGTGTGCTGTTCAGGAGATGATAGTGAATTAAGGGCGTCTGCCGGTTAGGGATAAAAACAAGTCCGGAAGGATGTTTACTGTAATAATCATAATGCTTTGCGGTGTGCTTGCCGGGCGTGTCGCCGGCATGAGATGCCGTCCTGCGGTGTCGCGTGTGGTGACAGCGCTCATATGGATTCTGCTTTTCATGCTTGGCGTGGAGGTGGGAGCCGACCGCCGCATCACCGGTAATGTGCTCACACTCGGTCTCGACGCGCTTGCCGTTGCGGCGGGCAGTGTCGTGGGGTGTGTGCTGTTCTCGTGGGTGATGTGGCGTATGGTGCGCGGAGAAGAAAACGATGACAGGAAATGAAAGGAAGCATAATAATAACCCTTTTCTTCGCCGCCGGAGTGGCGTGCGGCGTGACGGAGCTCATACCAGAAGGCTTTGTGAGCAGCCGCACGAGCTTTTTGGTGCTGTGCGCCCTTATGTTCAGCGTCGGCATGTCGATAGGTTGCGACTCCGCTACGCTGCATAGCTTCAGACGGCTCAATCCGCGTCTTGCCCTCCTTCCGCTCGTAACCATCGCCGGTACGCTTGCCGGCAGCATGGCGTCATCGCTCGTCCTGCCCCACCGCACGCTTTCCGACTGTCTTGCTCTCGGCTCAGGCATGGGCTACTATTCGCTTTCCAGCATATTCATAACCGGGTATCGCGGAGCTGAGCTTGGCACAGTGGCACTCCTTGCCAACATCCTGCGCGAGCTGGCTGCGCTGCTCCTCGCTCCTTTCCTTGCCCGCAGGTTCGGCTCTCTGGCACCCATCTCCGTGGGCGGAGCCACCACCATGGACACCACGCTGCCCGTCATTACGCGCAGCGTGGGACCGCAGTATGTGGTGTTGTCGGTCTTTCACGGTTTCGTGACCGACTTCAGCGTGCCGTTTCTCGTCACGTTCTTCTGCACGCTCTGACCGTCAGTATTCGGTCTTCTCGCCGCTTTCCTCCCACATCCTGAACGCCTTTATCGCCTCGTCAGGAAGCAGCAGCTCCATCTTTTTCTGTCTCTCGTCGGGCGGCAGAGGTATTTCCTGATAGATGAAGTCGTCGTCGAATCCTATCTTCGCGGCGTCCTTGCGGTTGTTGGCGTAGTATATCTTGTCAAGACGAGCCCAGTATATCGCTCCCAGACACATGGGGCACGGCTCGCACGAAGTGTATATCTCGCATCCCTCCAGACGGAACGTGCCCATCTTTGCGGCGGCGCGGCGTATGCAGTTCACCTCCGCGTGGGCGGTGGGGTCATTGTCCAGAGTGACGCTGTTTGACGCCTCTGCCACTATCTCGCCGTTTCGCGCGATGACGGCACCGAACGGTCCGCCGCCGTTTCTTACGCTTTCTTCCGACAGGGCGATTGCCCTGCGCATGAGTTCTTTCTTGTCCATAATAGTCGTTTTTATGTCCATTCCTTTCCGGAATGTGTTGTTCATGTTCTTATAGTCTGTTTTTAGTGAGCCGTTAACCGCGCACAATGCTCATGTATTCGTCATAGCTGATGTGCCGTCCGCCCATCGACTTGAGGTGGGGCGTCTCAAACTGGCAGTCAATCATCGCTCCGCCGTGCTCCGTCATGTAACGGGCGAGGTGTATGAGAGCCAGCTTGCTCGCGCTCGGAACAAGCGAGAACATGCTCTCTCCGAAGAAACATCTGCCCAGACAGACGCCGTACAGTCCGCCCGCGAGCCTGTCGCCGTCCCACACCTCCACGCTTGCCGCGAATCCCTGCCTGTGCAGTTCCTCGTAGGCTTCGGTCATGTCTTTGCCCAGCCATGCCCCCGCCTCGCCTATGCGCAGCTGTCCGCAGGCGGTTATCACGCTGTGGAAGTCGCGGTTTATGGTGACAGTATACAAGCCCTTGTTCATGAGTGTGCGCATGGAATGCGACACGTGAATCTCTTCAGGGAATATCACGAAGCGGTCCATGGGGCAATACCAGTGTATCTCGTCCGCCCACCGGAAGGCATACCATGGGAATATCCCGTTGGAATATGCCAGTATGAGGCGGTCTGTGCTCAGGTCGCCGCCCACAGCGAACAGCCCGTCGGGATCGCCGAGCCTCGGGTCCGGGAATGCCAGTCGTTTGTCTATGCGGAATATCATTGTGCCAGTGCCGGTCTGTCGTCAATTATGTCAATCTCCGCCTCACCGCCTTTGGCAAGCCGTCCGAAGAGAATCTCGTGTGTGAGCATGGTCTTCAGGTGGCGGCTGATGATGCGGTCGAGCTCGCGCGCACCGTATTCCTTGGTGAATCCCCGCTTCAGAATCCACTGCCGCGCAGCCTCGCTGAGCTTCATGGTGATGTTCTTTCGGCTGAGCTTCTCCTGCAGTTCGCCGAGCTTCTTGTCCATTATGAGTGTCGCCATGTGCATGTCCATGTCGTGGAAGACCACAGTGGCTGACAGCCGGTTGATGAATTCGGGCTTGAAGGTCTTCTTCACCTGTTTCATCATTGCGTCGCCCTGCGATATTCCTCCGGCAAATCCCACCTGAGCGCGCGACGCATACTGCGCCCCGGCATTGCTCGTCATGATGATCACAACGTTGCGGAAGTCAGCCTTCTGACCCTTGTTGTCGGTGAGCCGGGCATAGTCCATCACCTGCAGAAGGATGTTGTAGATGTCCGGGTGAGCCTTTTCTATCTCGTCGAACAGCAGCACGCAGTTGGGTGTCTTGCGTATGGCGTCGGTCAGTTGTCCTCCGTCCTCATAGCCCACATATCCTGCCGGTGAGCCTATGAGCTTCGCCACGGTGTGCTTCTCGGTGTATTCGCTCATGTCGAAACGCACGAGCGAGATGCCGAGCTCGGCTGCGAGGACGCGCGCCACCTCCGTCTTGCCCACTCCGGTGGGGCCTACGAAGAGCAGGCTTGCCAACGGTTTGTTGTCGTCGAGCAGCCCCGCCTTCGCCATCTGCACCGCTTCCACCACCTGGCTCACGGCTTCGTCCTGACCGTAAATCCTCGCTTTGATGTTCTGCTCGAGCGATGCGAGTCTGGTGTTGTCGTCCTCCTTCATCACGGCGGCGTCTATCTTGCACATCTTCATGAGCACTTCCGTCATCAGACTCTTGTCCACCAGCTGCCTTTCCCCTGCCGAAGGGTGTGTGGCGCGGTATGCTCCCGCCTCGTCGATGAGGTCTATCGCCTTGTCGGGAAGAAACCTGTCTGATATGTGTTGCGCCGCCATCCTCACCGCGTAGGCAATGCTCTCTTCAGTGTATTCCACTCCGTGAAACTGTTCATACTTGTCTTTCAGTCCGCTGATTATCCTTACCGTCTCCTCCACATCAGGCTCGGCGATGTCTATCTGTTGGAATCTGCGCACTATGCCCCGGCTCCGCGCCATGTGCCGGTTGTACTCGTCGTAGGTCGTGGAGCCTATGAAGCGTATGTTGCTGTTCTCCATGTACGGCTTCAGCATGTTCGAAGCGTCGAGCGCGCCGTCGCTTCCCCGTCCGGCTCCCATCATGTTCTGTATCTCGTCTATGTACACAATGGCGTTTCCCTCGGCTGCTATTCCGTCCATGACGAGCTTCATCCTCTTCTCGAAGTCGCCCCTGAACTGGGTTCCGGCGAGCATTGTGCTCATGTCCATCTGGTAGACATGGCATCCGCGCAGCCTCTCCGGCACGTCTCCACGGACTATTCTCGCCACGAGACCGCGCACCAGAGCCGTCTTTCCCACGCCCGGCTCGCCTACGTGCAGAGGGTTGTTCTTGTCCTTGCGGCACAGCACCTGTATGGTGCGTTCCAGTTCCTCGTCGCGCCCTATGAGCGGAGTGAACGAGTCTGCGATGTCGTTCATGCACGTCACGAGGCTTCTCCACGCCTCTTTCGGATGCTCCTCCTGCCTGTTGTCCTCGTGCTGTGACGGGTGTGAGGATATGAGCAGGCTGATGAAGTCGCCCACGTTGTCACCGAGATACTTGTTCAACAGCATTGTCGCCTCGGAGTCTGTGAGGTTGAGCAGTCCCACTGTGAGGTGCGGGATGTCCACCCTTGCCGCCTCCGATTGCTCCACCTGGGCTGTCGCTATCTCCAGCATCTGCCCCAGCTGTACCGATGCCTCCGGGCTGTACTCGGCTTTCCCGGGCACGCTTTCCACCGTATCCATATACTCGTTGAGCTCCTTATACATTTCCTCCACGTCGCACCCAACGGTGTAGAGAGCCTCTATGAACGGTCTGTAGTTGAGCAGTGCCATGAGCACATGCTCCGGCATGACAAACTCCTTGCGCTGTCTTTTGCAGTATGTCAGCGCGAGCGAAAGTATCTTGTTCAGATTTGCGTACTCTTCCATAATCTATTCCGGTTGGCAACTGAACCTCAGCGGGAAATTCTGTTCGCGTGCCATGTGTGTCGCCTTCTTTATCTTTGACAGCGCGACGTCATAGCTGTATATCCCCACAACGTCCTGTCCGTTGCGGTGGACGTTGAGCATCATACGCTCAGCCTCCTCCGATGTCTTGAAGAAAACCGTCTTGAGCACCGTCACCACAAACTCCATCGTAGTGAAATCATCGTTGTGTATGATTACCTTATACCTTCTGGGCTCGCACGTTCCGGTGTGTTCGCGTTCGCGTATGGATGATTGTTCCTTTGCCATGTTGACTGTTCTTTAAAATGGGCTGCCGTGTGAGGGCAGCGCGTTTGTTGTCTGATGCAAACTTACTGATTTTTTCCCGACCTTCCAAACATGACATATTAAAATATGGCGGAGCACAGGCTGTATACATATATTATATATGTTGATTTCAAAATATGTAAGTCTTTTTCAGAAACTTTCGTTAAATTATGACTAACTTTGCGTTCTGCCGTACTCTCAGCAGGTGTGCCGCGTGTCTGTGAATGTGCGGTGTGGCAACTTGGTGTGGCACATTCAATGTGGCGCGCACGCTGAGGCTGACGTCCTTCCGGCAGTGTTGTGCGCCGTAAAACGCACGATAAACTACTCTTAAAATGACAAAATCAGACAACAGATATGTGAATACGGAAACACATCCGGCTGACTCCCGTTACATACGGTGCCGCGTGCGGAGCCATGACTCCGCTTCGTTCACTGTGGTGACAGGCGATGATGGAGACGGCAGGGAGCTGCGCGTGTCATACGGTGCCGCGCCAGGCGGTGACGAGTATGGCTATCTGCGCGGTATACTACGCAGAGGCATGCGGCTCAATCTGCTCGACACGCGCATGGCGGACAATAAGGTTGTGGCGGGCGAGATAGTTGTCGAGCCCGATTTTCTGGTAGACATAAGCTCGTTGGCGGCGTGCTTCGAGGACTTCGGACACCATCCGCTGCTCTACACGCTCAACCGTCTGAAAAAACGCCCTAACACCTATCACATCATACTCGGTAACTTTGCGGGCATGGTGCTCGACGATGTGATAAACAGCCCGCACTTCTCTCTGAACGACACAATAAGGAAAAACTTCCGCGAGAAAGCCATAGAGTATGCCTCGTGCGGTGAGTTCAGTCCGGAGACATTCAAGAAAGACGCTACCGCACAGGCACGTAACATCAGGCAGACAACATCAGCCCTGTTCGGCATATACGACAGGTCGAAAGTGCTTCTCGAGCCTTCGTTCGTGTGTGAGATGCTCGGTGTGCAGGGACGTGTGGACATGATGACGTCCGACAGACGCATGCTCGTGGAGCAGAAGTCGGGCAGAAACAGATACATAGAGCTTGGCAGGCAAAACGGCAGCGGCGGAAAGTATCTTGAAAAACATTATGTCCAGCTGCTGCTTTATTACGGAGTGCTGAAATACAACTTCGGTCTGGACGGGCAGGACATCGAGGTCATGCTGCTCTACTCGAAGTATCCGATGCCCGAGGGACTCATACGCACGAGACATCTTGAGGCTGAACTGCGCGAGGCAATAGCCTTCCGCAATCTCGTTGTGGCGCAGGAGCACGCCATGACAAGCGACGGTTTTGCCTCGGCGATAGACCGGCTGACGCCCGAAACGCTCAACGTGAACGGCATGAGCGGTTTCTTTTATGACAGATATCTGCTGCCGCAGCTTCAGGAGGTGACCTCTCCGCTGGCGTCGCTCCCGCAGTTGGAGCGCGCCTATCTGTGCCGCATGATGACCTTTGTGCTCAAAGAGCAGCAGCTGGCGAAGACGGGTTGCCTTGCCGGAGCGGGCTGCAGCGTGGCTGACATGTGGCGCATGAGTGTGGAGGAGAAGCTCGACGCCGGAAGCATGTACGTGGGACTGGAGCTTGCCGGACTCGCAATAAACGAGGCGACAGGCAGCTACGACATGCTGACACTCGACGTTCCCGACTGCGGCGACGACTTCTCGCCCAACTTCAGGAGCGGAGACATGGTGTATGTATACGCTTATGCGGAAGACGAAAAGCCCGACGTGCGCCGGAGCATATTGTTCAAGGGCGTGATGGTGAGCATAGAGGCGGAGCGCGTGAGAGTGTTTCTGAGCAACGCGCTGCAGAATCCCGACGTCATGGCACGGCGCGACAGCCGTGGCAGGCGGCTGCTCTACGCCATTGAGCATGCCGGAAGCGACGTGGGCGGCGCGGCGGTCATGCGCACGCTCTTCGACTTCGTCACCTCTCTGCCCGAACGCCGCGCCCTGCTGCTTGGCGCGCGCTCACCACGGCGCGACACAAGTGTGAGGCTCACGAAAAGCTACGGCGGATATTTCGACCCGCTTCTTCTGCGCGCCATGCAGGCACGCGACTACTTCCTGCTTGTGGGTCCTCCGGGCACGGGCAAGACCTCCACGGCAATGCGCTACATCGTAGAGGAGGAGCTGGCAGCCGACGGGGAGCCGTCGGTACTGCTTACGGCATACACCAACCGTGCCGTGGACGAGATATGCTCCATGCTCTGCGATGCGGGCATCAGCTTTCTGCGGCTCGGCAGCGAGTACAGTTGCGACGGGCGGTTCCGCCCTTTCCTCGTTGGCAACATGGTGGAACAGACACCGCGTCTGGACAAACTGAAAGACCGGCTCATGGCTGCCCGAGTGTATGTGGGCACGGTCACGACACTCATGTCGCGCCCTTACATCTTCGCCCTGAAGCGTTTCGCGCTCGCGGTGGTCGACGAGGCGGGGCAGATAACCGAGCCGGGACTCGTCGGACTGCTCTCGGCGCACAGTCCGGAGAGTGCGGACGAGCCTGCGATAAGCCGTTTCATACTCATCGGCGACTACAAGCAGCTGCCGGCGGTGGTGCAGCAGAGCGTGGAGGAATCTGCCGTGAACGAGCCGTGCCTTAACAGGGTGGGGATAAGAAACTGCCGCGACTCGCTGTTCGAGCGGCTCGTAAGAACAGAGCGGGAAGCCCGCCGCGAGGACTTCATCGGAGTGTTGCGCCGTCAGGGACGCATGCATCCGGCAATAGCAGCCTACGCCGGAGCGATGTTCTATGCCGACGAGCGGCTCGAGCCAGTGCCGTGTCCCCATCAGACGGAGGCTCTTCCCGGCTATCCTGTCCCGCCTGCCGACAGACTTGACGAGGTGCTGTCGAGGGAGAGGGTGATATTCATTCCGTCGGAGAAGGGCGGTGGCGGCGGACGCTCCGACAAGGTGAACGCCTGCGAGGCGCGCATCGTAGCCGACCTCGTGGCGCGCATCCGACGCATGGCAGGCAACGGGTTCAGCTGCGAGAAGACCATAGGCGTGATAGTGCCTTACCGCAACCAGATCACCATGATACGCCGCGAGATGGAACGCCGCTGCCCCGGTGACGCTCCGGACATATGCATCGACACTGTGGAACGATTCCAGGGCTCACAGCGCGACGTGATAATCTGCTCGCTCACGGTGAACAGCGACGCGCAGCTCGGGTTCCTCACGGCTAACAGTTTTGAGGAGAACGGACGTGTGATAGACCGCAAGCTCAACGTGACGCTCACCCGAGCGCGCCGCCAGATGATTCTCACGGGCAATCCGGAGATACTCTCCGGGAGCGATGTGTACGCCGGTCTGATGGAGCGCATCAGGCGTGACGGCAAGTATATGAAGTGGACTTTGTGAACGGAAACACCGTCCTGCCGTCACCTTACAGACAAGACGGGGATGAGGAACAATATGATGCGGACGGACGGCTGCCGCTATTGTTGTCTTGTTTGTCACCATACAGGGCGCAGACTCCGCCAAAATTGGTGACGAAAATAAAAAAAGATGAGTAAAACCTTTGAACGTATTCTATTTTATTCTATATTTGCGGAATAAACAAACATGCCGTCTGTCCGACGGTGCGGAGTCTGAAAGGCGTTTTGAATGACATTCTCATGGTTTCCGGACAGACATCAGGCATGACGAGGCTGAGAGATAATCAACCCTGTCAGGAGACCTTCCGGCAGGAGAGGAAAGTTTAATTTAAACATATAACCATTATGAGAAAAGTTATTATCATGGCAGTTCTGATGCTTTCATCAGTAGCCACATTCGCGCAGCGTCCTGTCGGCAGTCTGACAGTACAGCCCAAAATCGGTATGAATTTCGCAACTCTTACGAAAGCGGACGACTCTGAGTCAAGAATAGGACTGGTTGCGGGAGCAGAGCTCGAATACCAGCTCAGTGACATCTTCAGTATCTCCGGAGGTGCGTTGTATTCCCAGCAGGGATGTGAATGGTCTGAGGATGGCAGTACAAGGACAAACAAGCTTGACTATATAAACATTCCTGTATTGGCAAATGTCTATGTTGTGAAGAATCTGGCAGTAAAGGTCGGTTTGCAGCCAGCGTTCAATGTGAACAGCAAGCAAAAGGCTTCAAAAGGCGATGCGAGCGCACAAGACGCCCTTGATGGAACGAAGACGTTCGACTGCTCCATTCCTGTCGGTCTGTCATACGAGTACAAGAACTTTGTGATAGACGGACGTTACAACTTCGGTCTGACCAAAATAAACAAGCATGCGGACTCGAAGAACAGCGTGTTCCAGCTGACATTAGGATACAAACTTGACATTTAAATAGGGTAATAGATAATTTTTTTCCAAATGTTTGATATTTCGAAAGGGCGGTGTCGGGAGACATTGCCCTCTTTATTTTATAGATGTACACACCTCGTAACCACGTATCGGTTATCAGACTTCATCCTTATTTCGTACTGTTGTCATTAATATTGGTTCCTGCCTTCATCGGAGATGTGTCGTGCTGCATCCGGAAAAAGCGTGAGACAAGATGACGGCGGCAGTGAGGAAGAGGAATGGGATGGTCTGCAATAATGTAAAAAAACGTCATGACTGTCTGATGACCGGTTATGGGTGAAGCCGCATCCGACACTTATCAGAAACGGATTCGGTTATGTGAATACAATATGGAAGATGGTTACAGGAACGGATTCAGAGAAAGGAAACGCCGTATTCCCGTCATCTTACATACAAGTCAGAAATGAGCGACGCCACGGTTGGGATGGATGGTCTGTCGGTATTATTGTCTTGTTTGTAACCAACCGTAGCGCGGACCCGACAAAAGTGGGTGGCAGAGGCGAAAAAGTCGTGTAAAATCTTTGAGCGTATTATGTTTTTATTCTATATTTGCGGACGAAATGAACATGCCGCCTGTCAGCCGTGCGGAGCGCGGAAAGCGTTGTGAACGACGTTTTCATGGTGTCCGGACAGACTTCAGACATGACAGGGCTGAGAGGCATCCAGCCCGGTAGGGAGAAATTCCGGCGGTATAGTAAAGTTTAATTTAAACATTTAATCGTTATGAGAAAAGTTATTATCATGGCAGTTCTGATGCTCGCATCAGTAGCCACATTCGCGCAGCGTCCTGTCGGCAGTCTGACAGTACAGCCTAAAATCGGTATGAACATCGCAAATGTTACGAAGTCGGACGGTACAGACTCAAGAATAGGACTTGTTGCGGGAGCGGAACTCGAATACCAGCTTACCGACATCTTCAGCATCTCCGGAGGAGCGTTGTATTCCCAGCAGGGATGTGAATTGTCAGAGAACGGCGGTACATTGACAAGTAAATTAGACTATATAAACATCCCTTTATTGGCAAATGTCTATGTTGTGAAGAATCTGGCAGTAAAGGTCGGTTTGCAGCCAGCGTTCAATGTGAACAGCAAGCAAAAGGCTTCAAAAGGCGATGCGAGCGCACAAGACGCCCTTGATGGAACGAAGACGTTCGACTGCTCCATTCCTGTCGGTCTGTCATACGAGTACAAGAACTTTGTGATAGACGGACGTTACAACTTCGGTCTGACCAAAATAAACAAGCATGCGGACTCGAAGAACAGCGTGTTCCAGATAACATTAGGATACAAGTTTAATATTTGAACATAGTAATAGTTAATTTTTTTTTTCCAAATGTTTGATATTCCGAGAGGGCGGTGTCGCGAGACATTGCCCTCTTTTTCATACCAGTCGGCGCAGCGTAATCCGTATCCGCCGTTGTTGCGGTGACGGGGCGGATGCGTGTGAGTCATGAGTGTGTCACCCTGCTCATGCCGCGTTCCGTGCCGCCGCCATGCCTGTGGGCTTGCTTTCATGTACGCGATGTGTGGTGAAAGATGCTGTAAATGCGGAAAGCATGACGGTGACGGCAGTGAGGAAGAGGAACGTAGGTGTGGCGGTAAGTTGAAAAAAACGCTTTGACGGTGTGACGTCAGACCGTAGGTTCCGCATCGCAGGCAGTAAAGAATTTTGACACCTGAAAATCCCGAAACAGCTTTTTATATCGGCGTCATGACCCGTCCGTATCGCTTTTCCGTCCGTGTTTTCTGTCGGAACGGTTTTTATGGTGAGGGTATTCTTATGGGTCGGACTTGCGGAAAAGCCTTTTCCGCAGTGCCGGAGACACTCTTCCGTGGTGCGGAACGGGCTTTATGGATGTGCGAAAGAGGCTTTCCTGCACTGCGAAAGAGGCTCTTCCGTATGGTGAGACATGCTTTTCCGCAATGCGGAGAAGTGCTTCCTGTCGGGATGTTTTCGCTAATGCGTTGTGTGTCAACGGTTTGGCATAATGCTCTGAAAATCGTTTATTTGCGTCCTGATGTTCCTTCCGATGCAAATAGAGCGTTCTCGCGGACTTATGGGTGGGCGGAAGTTCGCGCGCGTTGGAGTTTTGTTCGTCTTCGTGCGACGCTCGGACACTGCCTGCACAGGTGCGTAATCACGCAGCCGTATGATGTGTGGCGTTGCGGAAAGGATTCGGAACAGGCGCATGTCTGAGGATTTGTCGTATTTTAACAAATTCTCCCTTATTGTTATTAATTGTATAAATATTTGTGCCGGAGGAAATAAATTCATACCTTTGCATCAGAATATTATTTATGGGGACAAAGGATGAGGAATTCCGACGGCAGGACTCGCGTGTCGGAATTCTGTCTTTTTTGTCTGCCAGGAAAAACTAACTTATAAAATTTCAAGATTATGGCTTATATGTCACAAGAAGGCTACGAGAAGCTCGTTGCCGACCTGAAACAGCTTGAAGCTGTGGAGCGCCCAAAGGCATCGGCCGCTATTGCAGAGGCCCGCGATAAGGGTGACCTGAGTGAGAATTCCGAATATGATGCAGCCAAAGAGGCTCAGGCTCATCTGGAAGACAAGATAAACAAGCTGAAACAGACCATCGCCGAGGCAAAGATCATCGACACATCGCGTCTCAGCTCGGACATGGTGCAGATTCTGTCGAAGGTGGAGATGACCAACATGACCACAAAGGCGAAGATGACTTATACCATTGTGAGCGAGAACGAGGCTGATCTGAAAGCCGGAAAGATATCCATCAAGACTCCTATAGCCCAGGGACTGCTCAACAAGAAGGTGGGCGACGTGGCTGAGATAAAGATTCCGCGCGGAACGATAAAGCTGCGCATAGACAACATCACGATAGAGTGACGCATGAGATAATGACAGGTTTTAAAGCGTAAGATTATGGGAATATTTGCAAAGATTGCGGCGGGAGAGATACCGAGCTACAAGTGTGCCGCCAACGATGAGTTCTATGCGTTTCTCGACATCAACCCTATGGTGAAGGGACACACGCTTGTCATACCGCGCCGCGAGGTGGACTACATCTTCGATATGGAGGATGACGAGATAGCGCGCTTTCAGGTCTTCGCCAAGAAAGTGGCGCAGGCGATAAAGGCTGTGTTCCCTTGCGTGAAGGTGGGGGAGGCTGTGCTGGGGCTCGAGGTGCCTCATGCGCACATACACCTCGTGCCGATGCAGTCGGAGAAGGACATGAACTTCTCTGCTCCGAAGCTCAAGCTCAGCGATGAGGAGTTTGCCGGTATAGCGGCGAAGATACTCGCCGAGTATGAGAAAATAGCCGGATGACACGTCCGCAGGAATAAGGAAAATGCCTTATGCCGCACTTCTTGTGACGCGGCATAAGGCATTTTCGGTTTGTGGCAGGTATGTGCGGGCGTGTGTCAGATGTATTTGTCGCCTTTCTTCATCTGCACCTCGTTGACGAATTTGCGCACAAGTGCCGACGAGTCTTCCTTCTTGCATATGAGCAGCACGTTGTCTTTCTCCGCCACGATGAATCCTTCCAGACCGTTGATGATGGCGAGCCGCTCTTTCGGAAGCTTTATCACGTTGTTGTGGGCGTCGTCTATCATCACGTTGCTGTCCACCACCACGTTGTCGCCCTCGCCCTTGTGCATGGCTTCGTATATGCTGTGCCACATGCCGAGGTCAGCCCATCCGAACTCACATCTCATCACAGCCACATTGTCGGTCTGCTCCAGAAAACCGTAGTCGAGCGACAGGTTGGGGTATGAGGGGAAGTTCTCGCGTATGAAGTTCTGCTCGTCCTCGACGGTGAAGTCGGGATGCTGCTCGTCAAACGAGGTGAGTACATGGGGCAGAATCTCGCCGAAACGCTTGAAGCCATAGCGCGCGTTGGCGAAGAAGAGACCCGTGTTCCAATAGAACTCTCCGCTCTCCATGAATATCTTTGCGAACTCCCGCTCGGGCTTCTCGGTGAACGACTGCACCATGAAGACATCGTTTCCCACCGGCTCGCCTGCCTGTATGTAGCCGTAGCCCGGCTCGGGACGGGTGGGCTTCACGCCCATTGTGAGTATGCAGTCGTGCGTGCTCACGAAGTCAAGCCCTTCGTTTATGTTCTTTGCGAACATTTCCTCATTCTGCACTATCTGGTCGGACGGCGTGATGACGATGCTCGCCTCCGGATTGGTGTGAAGTATCCTGTGGGTGGTCCATGCCGCGCTTGGCGCCGTGTTGCGGTGTATCGGCTCCGCCATGATGTTCTGCTCCGGCAGTTCCGGCAGCTGTTCCTTCACTATGCCGGCATAGTTGATGTTTGTGTTTACATATATATTCTCATGCGGAACAATCTTTGAAAAACGGTCGAATGTCTGCTGCAGCTGCGTGCGCCCGCATCCGAAGAAGTCTATGAACTGCTTCGGGTACTGTTCGCGGCTCCACGGCCATAGCCTGCGCCCTTTTCCTCCTGCCAGTATAACGCAATAGTTGTTTTTATGATTATTTCTCATGACGTTTGGGTTTATATATATTTTACTTCAGCTAAAGTACAAAGTTCCACTGATACAGCCAAGACTTTTATATTTATTTTAAGAATAACCACGAATTATAAGATATCGTGTCACGGCTTATAATATATCACGACATGGCTTATAATATATCGTGTTACGGCTAATACAATATCGTGTCATGACATTCTGCAGCCATGTACCCCACAGAGCCCGGCAGTTTCTCCGCTTCTGAGGTGACGGTGCGTATGGGGCGCATCAGGCATACGTTGCCTGTATTGTTGCTCTTCCGTACGATGACTCCGGCTTTCCCGCCCGCTTTTATGCGCCTTATTGCGCCTCGCCTCGTGCCTCTTCACGCTGCACGGCATGTCGCCTTAAACCTTGTCTTTCATCATAATACGCTTCCTCCCATTTCATAATACGCACCATTCCTTTTCATAATATGCATCCTTCCTTTTCATTTAAAACCCTATTCCCGCTCTTTTTATGCAATGCTGCCATACATCATAAGCCCTGCCTGTATTTTTCTTTGCCTCTACCGGTGCCTTCCTTTCCCTCTGCCAATATCTTCTTTTGCCCCTACAGAAGTCTTCCGTAAAGCAAAAAAATGCCTGTTTTCTTTGTTATTTCGGAATTAAACACTACCTTTGCACACGCATTTATGCCCAGATGGCGGAATCGGTAGACGCGCTGGTCTCAAACACCAGTGGAGCAATCCGTCCCGGTTCGACCCCGGGTCTGGGTACCCTTTTGTACTACAAATCCCTTGTAAATCAATGATTTACAAGGGATTTTTCTTTCTCAGGGTGTTAATAAGGCGTTAATATTGGGCAAGAATCGGAAAGGAGAAGCTGTACAACAACTCTGAATTTCTTTAGAACATTGTTGCCCAGCTCGGCTTTTATATCTAACTTTACACTTGCATACTTATCATATAAAGCAGAAGACAAGGCAATGAACCATAAACTACTTCTGATGCTCACCCTGGCATTGTTATCTCTAAATGCTTGGAGTCAATCAAAGATAACGATGAAGGGAGACTGGATGTATACTGATGTAGCTCTTTCTGACGGCGGCTCTGTCCACAACGTCCCGGGATTGATAGATACTGGCTGCTCGGTTTGTATCATCGATTCGGCCTACGCCGTAGATTCATGCCACATCAAGGATTTAAAAGGCGACAAGATAATGGACAACACGGCCGGACAAAGCATCAAATCGTCGTATGTCTATTTGGACAGCATCTCCTTTGCGTCATCCACATACACTCATGTGTGGTGCTTCATTGTGGATTTGGCCGGGAAGCTGAAGCAGTTCGCCCCTAAGTTTATTATCGGTGGTGACATCTTAAAAAGGGATCCATGGTGCTTTGATTTGAAGACCTGCCAACTTCAACGTCTAAACAATTTACCCACCAACGTCGCGACATCCTTGGCTTGGAAGAACTATGCCGACGCTGGACTGAACATCATTCATTTTAAGGGGAAGATAGCAGGCAAGAAGACGCGCATACACTTTGATACCGGAGCCAGATTCAATGCTGTGCTTCCTACGTCCGAACTGACACCTACAGCTTATATTGAGATACCCGGCGCCGATATAGCAGAGGCACTAACTACAAAAACGGTAGGGCAATGCAAAAACATCCCCGTAGAGATTTCCGATTATCGTTTCAAGGTTGACTTCATCAAGCCCACGGACGACGGCTCGGAGGAGCCCCGTCTTAATGCAAGCTTCCTCATGGGAAAGAAATGGGTGCTTGATTATGAGCATCGGCAGCTGCTCATATTGTCTCAATAATTCTGCTGGCAGCAGGTGGCTTAGCGTTTTGATACCGTCATTGTCGGCAGCTTGGCCCTGATGCTGTTGCTGATCGGAGGAATGGCGGACTGCTCGATGAACTGGTCCACATCTACTATACCAATCTTCTCGTCCTTGAACTTCTTCACATCCTGCTTGTCGGCGAAAGAAGCCTTAGTGATGTACACTTCTTCCCATTGGTCATATATCTTGCGGACGTCCTTAATGGTTACCGTCATCTGTCGGGACCACCGGCTGGAGACCATATCGGTATAGGTGATTCCATAAGGACGAAGCGCATAAACCTCGCTTGAGTGGGAACTTTTTAACTGCTGTTTATATTTGCCAAGAGACAAGGACTTCACAGTGTCTGGATAAAGATGGTCGAAACTGAACAGCACTTTTGCAGCGAGCGTGTCAGTTCGCCAGGATGCCGGATTCATCGCTTCCTTGTTTTTGCCAACACCATAGAAGTCAGGAACGGGAAAAGGAGGTGCGTATGATAAAAGACTTCCATTCCTGCATTCTTCTTTCTTAATGCTTTCGTCAATGAAATATCTTGCGGCAAGCGTACGATGGTCAACCTCTCCGTTCTTGAGCTTGACAAAGTAGTAAGCCACGCCATCATAATAATACTCCAGTTGTCCGTTATAGAACTGCGGTGCTCTGAAATAAGCCTCAAACACAACGTATTCAGGACGTTTCGTGGCAACTAACACCTCGTTTAGCGCTTGCTCCCGGGTATCCATGTACAACACCTTGTCCTTCAAAGTGTCGGTGTCAACATCTTTGTTCAGGTAGGCCACATGGGATACGGAAAACTTAGGAACACTGTCCTTAAAACGAATATAACCTTCGGAGTCTGAAGTCGTCAGCAGTGTTCCTCTTGCATTGAAGACCGATGCGAATTCAATAGGTTGCCGTGTATGGCTGTCTAACAGCCTGAACTGTACTTGTACTTGTGCCTTTGCTTCTACACCTAAAAGGCAACAAACAACCAACGCAATAATATTTTCCACGAACTTAAGATTTAGTGAATGAGAAGAGGGAAAACTATTCCTGCCAGATTACAGACGGCATGAGCGATGAAGCAATATCTCACATCATGGTATCTGATAAACAGATAGCATAAAGGTATTGCAAAGACAAGCGTGTCAACTCTTAAGAAAGAGTCTCCAAGATGGGCGCAGAAAAACAAGATGGAACTGCACACAATGATAGCAATGGGGTTAAAGCCACCTCTTTCCATAATGCTGACGAGCCATTTTCTGAACAGCATTTCCTCAGCGAAAGGACCTAACAGGCCTGTCGAGACAATAGAAATGAGCAGTGGGGATGGTTCCGCAGTAGGATGTGGATAGGCCGTATTGCTCAACTGACAAATGAGATATATGGCAAGTTGCCAAAGCAGACCTAAGAGAATGGAAATCGAAACCACTTTCATTTGAAGTGCCGATGGCCGCAACATCCATAAGTCAAGCTTTTCTATTTTATTCTCTATGGCCAACGCGACTAATAGGAATGCAGAGCAGGCCATAGCCATGAGATCTGGTGCCAATTTGGAAGCGACTGCGTTGTCCCCGTTATTTAAGAAAAGGCCCATAAAAGGTGCAGCAACTAAGATCGAGCCCACCAAGCATATCACCAAAAAAACGATAATCCTGCTAACACACTTTGGCTTACTATAAGTTATATTGTTCTTTTCGCTTCTTTTATTGTCCATATACTCTAAATTCCGCAGCACTATAATTTAGATTTATTTATAAGTTCCTAAGCAGCAAAATATTGCTCAGGATTTTGCCATGTCGGAAAATTCACATAACTCTTAGTGCTGCAAAAAAGAAGACGAATCACCAGCAAGACATGGCAAAAATACGAATATAATTTGAGAAACTTACACCTTTTGGTGGAATTTTTCCCATCATTGAGTACTTTGTTACGATTTCAACCGCATCGACTTGAAGAAGTTAAAGACGCGGCAAGTGGGATAGCGCCAAAGGCAGTGAGAGACGGTCTACCTGAACACCTGCTGCCATAAGGTTTTATCGCTGACAACGATGCGGGCAAAGACATCCAGTCCGGGCTGCGCGCTGAAGCCAGAAGAGCGGATGGAGGCCGTGGTACGAAAATAATGCTTACCTTCCACGACAATCAAATTCCTGCTATAGTAGTTAATCCGACACACACAGGGCATGGCATCCTTGTCCTGCCCAACCTTGACAGGCAGGATTACGTCATACTCAACTCCACCGCCAATGTACAGAAAGCCATTGACGCATTGGGGCAGTATGAACGCATCCACTGCCTGCTCGACAATGACGGGGCAGGCATCCGGGCAACGCAAGCCATCACAGCGGAATACTCCTATCGGGTACGGGATTTCTCGCACAATTACCGGGAATATTCCGACCTGAACGATTACCTGTGCGGCAGGAAGCAGGAACAGAAAAACGGACAGAAACTGCTGCTAAGGCAGAAGAAAGGCAGGGGAATCTAACCCGGCGGAGATAGACACTGTGAGCAACGGGCAGACGTTTCTTAGGGGAAGCAAGGTTATGTTTCGGTAGACCGAAACCGCCTTGCTTTGCTCCCCGCAAAGGAAACCGCTCCCGTCGGTCGCAATTTTCAAGACAACTTCCAAAGACAAAAATGTATGACAGATACAAGGAACAAATCAGGCGGTCGTCCGGCAAAGAACCGGATAGACAAGCAAAGACGTGTGGTCAGCACGAAGCTGACCGAGTTGCAGTATTACGCCGTTAGGAAGCGGGTTTAAGGGCTGTGTGGACTACGTGCTGGGCAAGCAGCAGGCGGTCTTGCTCCATGCGGACGGAGTACTGGCGGAAAGCAGTCAGGACATCATCCGCTGCTTCTGCGCACAAGCCTCCATGAATCCCCGTCTGGGCAAGCCAGTCGGACATATCGCGCTGAGCTATTCGGTAAACGATGCGCCCAAGCTGACGGACGAGAAGATGATACAACTTGCGCAAGAGTATATGCGCGAGATGAAAATCACCGATACGCAGTACATCATCGTGCGCCACCAAGACAGGGAGCATCCGCATGTGCATATCGTGTTCAATCGCATAGACAACAACGGCAAGACCATCTCGGACAGGAACGACATGTACCGCAACGAGCAGGTGTGCAAGAAGCTGAAAGCCAAGCACGGGCTATACTTCGCCAAAGGCAAGGAACTGGTTAAGCGGCATCGCCTGAAAGAGCCGGACAAGTCGAAATACGAGATTTACACGGCTGTGAGGAATGAAATCGGCAAGTCCAAAAGTTGGCGGCAGTTACAGGAGCGGCTGGCAGAAAAGGGCATCGGCATCCGCTTCAAGTATAAAGGGCGTACAGACGAGGTGCAGGGCATCTCCTTCACCAAAGGTGCCTATACGTTCAAAGGTTCGGAAATAGACCGCAATTTCAGCTTCTCCAAACTGGATAAGCATTTCGGGAACGCAGGAATGGATACCGTAGAAAATAGCCGCCAGCAGATAGTTTCCGCACCTATTTTGGAGTCTGAGCAAACACCGCAAAGGAGCGACAGCCCTTCAATGGGCGGCTTGTTCAGCTTGTTCGATGTTTCGCCGTCTGCTCCATCGGACGAAGAAATTGACTGGAGTCTGAGAAAAAAGAAGAAGAAAAAGAAAAGACAACTTAAACTGTAAACGGATATGGAAGAAAATTTGATTTTAGAGGGGCTTCTCTCCATGGTCACGGAACTGAAGGAGAAGCAGGAAGCGCAGGTGACGCCAGCCGGACGCGAGGAAACCCTTTCCCGACTGGAGGCTATAGAACGGGCATTGTCTGAGTTACGCAGGAACCCGGCGGTTCCAGAAAAAGAGTTGCAAGACATCCTGACCCGGCTTGCCGAACTGCGGAAATCAGGACAGGAACAACGGCAATCTTTCGGGGAGGTCAAGAATTATGTAGTAGCCACTTTCGGCTGTCTCAAGGAAATGCTGGAAACAATGAAGCGGTACCATGATGAGCGCATGGCAGAAAAAGAAGAAGCCAAACCCGTACCGTTTCATCGGCGGATTTACAACAAAGTAACTTCTTTGGTACGCCCGAAGCTATTCCTCTTTTCGGCAGGTTTGATTGTCTGTGCCACGTCCCTGTTCCTGAATGTCCGTCTGGCTGAACGGATGGGGCAGTTGCAGGACAACGACATGAAATACCGTTATCTGCTGATGCCGTGACAAGCGGACGGCAATACCCTTGAAAGACTGGAGAATAAGTTCAAGTGGCAGCGGGACGAGCGTTTAATCCGCAACCTGACGGATTCGGTACTAGATTTTGAGGAACGTTGCCTCAGGCAGGCGGAAGCCTTGGAACGGGCAAAGCTGCTTAATGAGCAGGCTGAGCAGTTGAAAAAGGAAGCTGATAGGTTAGGAAATCAGTAAATAGCAAAAAGCCGAGGTGAAGGATAAGTCCCATAACTTCGGCTTTTGAGTTTAATAGTTATACGTAATTCAAACAGACTATTTTTTTTAGACAAGCCTTGACCATCGTCAAGGTTTATATGATATTTTTCACGAAAAAAGAAAAGTGAAATCTTATTGTTAAGATTTTATTTTATATTTGCGCCGCTTGAAAGGAAAACAAATATATGTAGAACAAAAAACTACTTTTTATGGCAAACCTATCAAAAGAAGGCAATATTCAACATAAACTTGGATTTGCCGGGTTACTCATCACATTGGGTATTGTTTTTGGTGACATTGGAACATCGCCACTCTATGTTATGAAAGCCATCATTCATACTGGAGAAGCTCTTGATGAAAATTATGTTTTAGGCGCATTGTCTTGTATCATATGGACGCTTACTCTTCAGACTACGGTGAAATATGTGCTGGTGGCTCTCCGTGCCGACAATAACGGGGAGGGTGGCATACTTGCGCTTTATGCCCTTTTACGCCGCCACAGAAGAAGGTGGATTTACATCATTGCCATTATCGGTGCGAGCACTTTGCTTGCTGATGGTATTATCACTCCAGCCATTACGGTCACAACTGCCATAGAAGGACTTGAAAGTATCAGTCCGCATCTGCCTGTGATTCCTATTACACTGACCATTATTACCATTATATTTTTCGTTCAGCGTTTTGGTACAGAAAATATAGGACGGTCATTTGGCATATTTATGCTACTTTGGTTCCTGCTTCTTGGAATCGCCGGAGCTATCAGTCTGACTTCCTATCCTCAAGTATTCAAGGCATTCAATCCTTACTATGCCATACGGTTATTAGTGGAATCCCCCCACTGGTTTCTGATATTGGGTGCCGTTTTCTTGTGTACCACTGGTGCAGAAGCCTTATACTCTGATTTAGGGCACTGTGGCAGACGAAATATTACGGTCAGTTGGATATTTGTAAAGGTGATGCTTATTCTAAATTATTTGGGGCAAGGAGCGTGGGTATTGCATCATCCGGAAAGTGCAGAAGGTACAGTGAACCCATTTTATTCAATCATGCCACAAGAAATACTGTTGTTTTCCATAGCAATGGCTACCGGGGCAGCTATTGTTGCGAGCCAAGCTCTAATAAGCGGTTCATTTTCCATATTGAGTGAAGCTATGAACTTGAATTTCTGGCCTCGTATGCGTATTAAGCACCCTACCAACGTAAAAGGTCAGTCATTTATTCCAATGGTAAACTTTGTAATGTATATTGGAGTAATATTTACTATATTGTTGTTTCGAGATTCCACCCACATGGAAGCCGCTTATGGACTTGCCATAACTATTACAATGTTGATGACAACATTGTTGTTGGGATTCTATTTGCATATGCATAACATTCCACGCATTCTATCAATACTGTTTGTCGGCGGATATTGTGTTATTGAAGGTATTTTCCTTGCTGCAAACCTGTCCAAATTTATGGTCGGAGGTTGGTTTACGCTGTTAATAGGTGGATTATTATGTTTTATCATGTTTGTATGGGTAAGTGCCAACAAAATTCGTCGAAAACATATGTCTTCCAAACGGTTAAGTGAATACTACAATATTATTTCTGATATTAAGGCGGACGAAAGCATATCCAAATATGCTTCTAATCTTGTCTATGTGAATCATGCAGACAAAGAAGGTTGTGTGGACGATAAATTGTTGTATTCCATAATTAATAAGCAGCCTAAACGGGCAGATCATTATTGGCTTATTAACCTTGAATTTGTGGATACACCAGACACACTTGAATATAATTGTTCCACATTAATAAAAGGGACATTGTTTAGTATAACCATGCGTATAGGTTTTCGTATAGAACCGCGCGTGAGCCTTTATTTACGACAAGTAGTTGATGACCTTGTTGCGGATGGTGAAGTAGAACTAACAAGCTCTTATCCTTCATTGCATAAGAATGGCATACCGGGTGATTTTCGCTTTATTATTATCCACCGGATATATTATCCTGAAGATTCCCGTAACCGCCGACAAAATTTGCTGATGAGCCTTTATGCCTTAATTAGAAAGATAGGCATTGGAGAACCGAGTGCGTTGGGGCTTGACACATCGGTTGTTGTTGTCGAGCGTGTACCGTTAATTATAGCTAATAGGGCAAAACATATTCGTCGTATAGAGCGGATTAAGCCTGAAAAATGCGATAATGATGCTAATATAGTCTTGGAAGAACAGAATGTATCATAAGTGACTTGCTATAATTATCGTCTGCATTTACGGTTTAGTTCTGTCTTTTGTATATACATCCAAACTAACCTAAACCTATTCTTGTTGGCAGTAATAAACGTGCTGGCGAAAAGAGAAAGAATGGCTTTCCTTCTTTTCGCCAGTAGTGTTTTTTATTGCTAATAGTTTGCAGTTGAAATGAACTTCTTAATTTCCTCTTCAGTGGGAAGTTCTATCATATACTTTTGCACGAAGATGTTCGGGTCTAATCCGGCAGTGGCGTATTTTACCAACGTGTCGCCCTTCTCGGTGCAAAGCAGGATGCCGACAGGCGGATTGTCGTCGGGTTGCATCACTTCCGCCTTGAAGTAGTTAAGATATAGGTTCAGTTGCGAAGCGTATTCGTGGCGGAACTTGTCTATCTTCAATTCCACGATGACATGGCATTTCAAAATGCGGTGGTAAAACACGAGGTCGGCAAAGAAATAATCCCCGTCTATCAGGATTCTCTTTTGGCGTGCTTCGAAGCAGAAGCCATGTCCCATTTTCAACAGGAAGCGTTGCAGGTTGTCGAGAATGGATTGCTCCAAGTCGTTTTCCGTTACCAAAGCACGGTCGTTCAATCCCAAGAACTCCAACGTAACGGGCGTGTTAATAATGTCTTTGGGCTGCAGCGGCATGGCTTGCCGTTGCACCAAAGCAGATAAGGCTTCTTTGTTTTTCGACAATCCGCTGCGCTCGTAATAGAGGGAATTGATTTGCCGTTCCAGTTCTCTTGCTGACCAACAACCCCTTATTGCTTCCATTTAATAGAAAGCACGTTTGACCGGATTTTCTATTTTAGAAATAAACTTTAAATGAGAATACGGTAATCTTTAAAATAATCTATCAGCTTGTGTATTCCATTCACTTGGTTGATTATTAACGGATTGTAATTCGGCACTCACCGTGTGCCGAATTGGGTCTGTGAATTCGGCGGACAGTGTGTGCCGAATTTCGCTTCCTGCCAATATGTATTGTGCGATAGGCTCTTTCAGTTGCGGATAAACAAGGTATAGCCGCCGGAACTCACGAAACCTGCGCTCGTTCAGTCCTTTGACATTCAACCGCTGTTCCAGTTTCTTCAACAGTTGTTCGCCGTATGCGGCACGGTCTTCACCGTTTTGCTCAAACTCCACGATATAGCAGCCCATGAGCCAATTGCGGGCAGTCAGGGCGAGGTTTATAGCGGGTGCGGCTTGCGCCTGCAACGTGCTTTGCATCGTGCTGATATGTTTTACTAATGCTTCAAGGTCCATAATTGCAAAGGTAAGTCTTTTATGGTTAAAACTTTAATTCCGGCAGGCTGTTTATCGCCTCCTCTTTCAATTTATCCACCGCACGGGTGTATTTCTCCGTATGTTTCAGTCCGCTATGCCCGAGCAGGCTGGCAACCGTCTTGATGTTCGCCCCATTGTTGAGGATATTCACGGCGAATGAGTGACGGGAGCAATGCCAGCTTATGTGCTTATCTATCCCGGCTCTTTTCACCCAACGCTTGACGGATTTGCAGCAACTTTCATACGAAGGCAGGTTGAAGATGAGAGCGTCTTTGTTACCGTCTGCCGGCGGTTCTCCCACAAGCGAAAGAAGACCGTCATTGAGCGGAATGACCACACCGCTACTGGCGGAATGATCTTTGGTCTTGTTCTGCTCAAATTTTAGCAGCTTATTAGCGTAGTCGATATTCTTATAGGTAAGGTCTTTCACATCACAGAAGCGCAAGCCACAATACAGGCAAAAGATAAACGCACGCCTTACGTTGGGGTTCTCGTTGTCATAATGGCACGCAATCAACCGCTGGATTTCTTCCGGCGAAAGCACGTCCTTGCGTAGTATCTGGTTATCCGCCTTGCAGGTAACGCCTTTGCAGGGGTCTTTCAGCATCACATCGTGGTCAATCGCATAGTGGATAACCTTCTTGAAACGCTGAAAGATGCTTTTGGCTCCTTCGCCCACGCTTCGGGATTGCAGATAAGCTACAAACTGTTCCATCATGTCCTTTGTAATAAGTTCCGGCTTAATGCTGAACTCATACATTGGATAATGTTCTTGCAGAAAGTCCTTAAAACGGCTTAATGCGATTTGCACCATCCGAATGTCTTTCTTTGTATAATCGTTAATGTAGGCTTGAAAATAATCCAAGAAATTCACGTTCCGGTCTTTTTTCAGGCGATAGCCCAACATACTTTCCTTAAACTCCTGTTCACGTTCGGCACGTATTTTTACAGCAAGCTCCAGTGTTTCCTTGTTCTGCTGGCGTTCCGCAGGGGTACGTGGCTTCTCTATCAGATACAGGCTGAGGTTCTCTTTTCGCCTGTGATGCTTGATAGCGAACTTCGGCTTTCCCCTGCATCTTACCGCTTTCATAATACACCTGATTACCGTTTTCATCCAATACAGGCATTTCCTCTCTACCCAAATAATACTCCAGATACAGGCTGATTCTGCCGTCCGACAGCCTGTTTTGCTCCAATTTAGGGTTTTCTTTCGTTTTATTTTCTAACTTTGCCATTGTTTAGAGGTTTTATCCCGATTTAGGTACCATAACCGGGTGATTACGCTAAATAATTGATTTTCTTTTGTTTTCCGATATTGCAAAGGTACAAAAGAAAATGGAATTTCAAAGTGTACTAAAAGTGTACTTAATGACGAAAAATGGGCAAAATATGGCAAAAATAGAGAAAATAAGAAAGATGCAAATAATTGATAATAAGGAAGATAAATTCTTTTATTTTCCTATGATTTCTATGCCTTGTACCGGGTCTGGGTACAACAAAACCGGTCAGGCGGATGTATGTCAATGCCTGACCGGTTTTTGTATTCGTCCGTTATTGATTGTTCGGTTCCCGGATGTTTCTTTCTTAAATGGTCGCACGCTACAAAGAGCGTGCGGATATTGTCATTTTTAATAATGCAGAATTATTTCAGTTTTATTTGAGATTTACTTGGAGATACCATTTATTTTGCCGAACTGTTGTATACAGACTGTGCATTCAACGGTTTGAACTTAATGATCCAGATACCGCATAGTTGTTAAAATGAAGAAACATACACATTTCCGCCATGTCTATCTGTATGATTTTATTCCGTTAACAGTCTGAAAACAAATGTCGCATAATTATTCGGTCATGTCAACTCAATCGTTTTGCGTTATGAAGATCAACAAAGTCTTATTTCAGATTATCATGCTGTTTGTGGTGTCATGTAGTGTATCTGAAGTAGCGGGAAATGTGATATTCACATCAGATAACAGTCATGCCTTGACGTGGCATAATGTCGATGTCGACGGAAGAAGGTCAGCTGTATTCTGCATTTATCCTGATAGCCGGGGGATAGTCTGGGTAGGTACGAGCCGCGGACTGTTCCTTTATGACGGCTCGACGTCACGTCGTGTTGGCGGGAAAGCCCTCTCCGGCTCACAGATATATGCCATTGTTGAATATGCGGACAGGCTTTATATAGGCACAAATCATGGTCTGAAGGTGTATGATTGTGGAAGTGGCAAGACTGAAGAGCCTGTGTCCGGACATGTCGGAGAGGTGAGATGCATGTCCCGCAAAGACAGTCATTTGTTCGTCGGTGGTCTGAACGGAGTGTACTGCATGGATTTGAGAAGCGGTGAAATGAAGAATATAAGTTCAGGCTTGCCCCACAGCTCGGTCTACAGTCTGCTTATAGACAGCCGTGGTGTGATATATGCCGGAACTTATGCCGGTCTTGCCAGATATGACGCTTATGCTTCAAGGTTCTACAAAGTGGATTCGCCTGTGTTTGCTAAAAGCAGCAAGAGCGCGTTTGTCAACTGCATGGTGGAGAGCAAGGACGGGCACACCATATATGTGGGAACCGGAGAAGGACTGTACACATATCAGCCTTCTCATGAGAGATGGGGCAGTGTGGGCGGACTGTCTGGCGCAATTGTGAAGAGCATTGCAAGGAATGCGTCAGGTGAGATATTGGTGGGGACGAGTGACGGACTGTATTACGATGATGCCGGAATGCTTTCCCATTACAAGCGCGACACCAGTAACAGCGGCTCACTTTCCGGTGATCAGATATGGTGTGTCATGAGCGATAAGGATGATAACATATGGCTGGGGACAGAGCATGGCATGTCCATAGCCTCAAACTCTTCCGTATGCCGTTTCATAAAGATAAGTTCGCTTATCAACACAGGCGAGAGCAACGAGCTCTTATGTGTTTTCAGAGACAGTAAAGGGAATCTTTGGCTTGGCGGAACAAACGGAATCATCATGAAGGCTCCGGACGGCAGGAGCAAATTTTTCCGTCTTGTCTCTGCAAACGGCACCGGTGCCGGATGTGTGAGGGGCGTGTCCGAGGACAGCAATGGCACGATATGGCTTTCCACGGAAGTGGGCATTAACAGATATGATGCGGCGTCCGGGCGTTTCGACGCGTTTTATCTGTATGATGTTACGGGAAAACACGTTTCCAATTGGGTGTATTCCATCAGGCAGATAGGTACCGATTTGTGGGTCGGCAGTTATCTGGGCGGAGTCAACCGCGTGCGTCTTGACAAGTTCGGAGACGCCGGTGGAACGCTTCGGGCTGATTTCTCCTTGCGTATGGGTAAGGAACTTTCAAACAACTATGTGAACAGTATAGTTGCCGATAAGGATGGGAATCTGTGGATATTACTTTATGATGACAGTAACATATACCGTTACAATGTCACCGGCAAAAAGATAAGGCGGATTGATGTAAGAAAGGTTTCGGGAGGCATGCCCTCACACATGTGTCTGGACAGCAGAGGACGCCTGTGGTGTGCTTATGACGGAGGCGTGCTTGTCATAGACAGAAACGGCGGAACGGTTGATGTGAAGTTCCCGCATACGGGAGACGATGCCGCTGTGCTGACGATGGCTCCCGTCGGAACGGGAGTGTGGGTTTCCACATTGAATAACATGTGGAACATAGACGGCAACACCCTTGTTCCGTCGGCTGTTCCTGTTCCCCGATAAGCGTTTACGGCAATATGGGATGATGCCGGAAGCGGTAAGGTGATTTTGGGAGCATTGGCGAGATAGTGGAAGTTGACAAGGCATCGCTCAGCAAGGCACAGGAGATAGGTACTGTCAGACTTGTGCTGGAATGTCCGGAAGGCGATGATATCAGACGGAACAATCTGGTTGGCAATCCCGCCGGTCTGTCGGTGGCATATGATAAGAACGTGTCACTTCTTGTGAGTACGCTTGACTATTCTCCCGATGTGGTGCAGCATATAGAATACAGGCTTGTCAGGAAGTCATCAGACGGCAGCGAAGAATGGCTTGCGATGCCGGAGGGAGCCGGCATGATAAGCCTGACCGGCATGAGTCCCGGTGATTATGATATACAGATAAAAAACCGTCGGCAGTCCGCAGTCGCCTGTAGTTATCCCGCTCCGTGTGGGCTATCCGTATTATCTTTCCGTCTGGGCGGTCTCTTTATATGTCCTTCTGTTGCTTTCTGTTATAGGGTGCATATTGTGGTATGTGCGCAGACGCGGCATGCGAGAGCGCGTGAGCGCGAAAGGGCACAGGCACTGATGAATGTCGAGAAGAAGCTCAATTTCCTGTCAGCCGTTTCCCACGAGCTTAAGACACCTCTGTCCCTGATTATGGGACCGGTAAGCGTTCTTAAGGAAAAGACCGACAGTGAGCAGATACGGCACACTCTTGATACGGTCTACACCAATGCCGTGAAGCTCAATAACATGATTCATCGCATACTCGAGCTGAACCGTCTTGAAGACGCCGGAGACAATCTTATAATCATGTCAGCGTTTGATGCAGTCTCGTTGTGCGAATCGGTGTTCGACGGTTTCAGGCAAGCCAATCCTGACAAGAAGTTCATATTCATTGCCGCGGAGAAGTCGCTGGTGATAGAAACAGACATTGTGAAGTTCGAATCAATAATAACAAACTGGCCAAGCCGAAGCAGTTATTTCGGTATTGTCGATCTGGCAGGGCTTCCCAAGGACCGGTATTATCTCTACCGGTCGGTATGGAACAGGAAAGACCACACCCTTCATTTGCTTCCTCACTGGAACTGGAAAGGACATGAGGGTGAGAAAATACCTGTGTTCTGTTATACCGATTATCCTGTTGTGGAACTCTTTGTCAACGGTGTCAGCCAAGGAAAGAGAAGTAAAGACCTTGGCGTGGAATGCGAATGGAAGAAAGGAAAACCTGCCACACCGGAGGAAGCGGAGGCACGTGCACACCGCTATCGTCTGATGTGGAATGATGTGGTATACACTCCCGGAGAGCTGAAGGTCGTCGCTTATGACGCTAACGGCAACAAGGCGGATGAGAAAACAGTGCTTACAGCAGGTGAGGCAGCTGCCCTGAAGCTGTCTGCTGACCGCACCCGGCTGAGTGCAGACGGTGACAATCTGTGCTTTGTCACAGTGAGTCTTGTTGACAAAGACGGCAATGAGATTCCTACGGCTGACGACAATCTCACGTTCGAGGTGACAGGAGCAGGGCACTACCGGGCGGCTTGCAACGGGGATGCCACGTCGCTTCAGCCGTTCACTAAGCCGGAAATGAGACTTTTCAGCGGTAAACTGGTCGTTGTGGTACAGGCTTCAGACAGTCCGGGGACAATCATTCTGAATGTCAAGGATGCCGCGAAAGGATTGTCGGGTTCGCTTGCCATCTCTGTAATCTGACATGTCCGTTCCGGCTGTCTGGCATAAGTCTCAATGAAACGATGCCGGTGCAGTCCTGCCATGTCTTGCCATCATTTGGTGTCCTGACGCCAAATGATGATGCGAGTAATGATGTCACCGGCTTCGGGCTGATGCCTTTATTAAGAGAAAAATCATTTTCTTGCCGTTTGTTTACATACATATGAGTATCTTTGCACCATCAGAATATCCGCTTGTCCATACTTCCGCGACATGTGTCGGGTGGATATGCGGACGTTCTGCATGGTAAAGATATTTTTTGAAAACTATGTGCGCATGTTCATTATGAGGCTTTCAGTGCTCGTGACTCCTTCTCTCTCATGTGACATGTGACATGTAAAACGTGAGTGATATTTATATGCGAGGAATAGATTTCATTGCGATAGACTTTGAGACAGCCACCGGCCGGCGTGCCTCGATATGCGAGGCGGGCATATGCGTGGTGCGTGACGGACGGATAGCGGAGACCCGGTCGTGGCTCGTGCGTCCGCAAGGCAATGTATACAGTTATTGGAACACGCAGATACACGGCATCCGTCCGGGCGACACGGAGATGTCGCCTGACTTCCCGGAGGTGTGGACTGAAATATCGGAATATCTTCGCGCGTGCCCTGTCCTTGTGGCTCACAACGCAGCGTTCGACATCAGCTGCATCCGCAGTTCGCTCGAACTGTACGGTATCGACAAGCCGGACGTAACCTATTACTGCTCGCTCCGCGCAGCCAGAAAGCTTTACGACTTCCGCTGCAATACCCTCGACTATCTCTGCGGACAGTTCGATATACCGTACGGAAGGCATCATCGGGCAGGTGACGACGCCGAGATGTGCGCGCGTCTGTTTCTCAGAGAGATTAAGGACTCAGGCAGTCCGGAACTTGAAGAGATGGTTTTTTGCAACGGAAAGCTTTGATGCCGTCTTATTCCTATGCCTGTATTCCGCTATGCCTTTAGCGTCCCGACAGGAACGAAAGGCAGTCTGTATGGCGAAGCTATGCCGTCGGCATTGTGTGACTCCGTACGTGTAATCCTGCCGTGCGGCAGCCTTTCATGCGCGATATATGCCAACGCGTATGACGCGAAGATTAACAGTAAAACGGCATATGTCGTATATTTAGCGCATAAAATAGGCTGAAAGTGGGATTTTTAGATTACTTTTGCAACATATTCTTAATATGACCATAATGCGCCGGAATTACCGGGGCGTGTTTCCGGTGTCTGCGGGAGATTCCGCGTGGCATGCAATGCTGTCGGCTGATGGTGCCGTACGCGCCCTGAAAGATGCCTCTCGCAGGCGGAAGGGCGGTGTGACGCCCATGTAGCGGAGCAGTCGGATGGGAAGGAAACGGAAGCGCGCGGCATCCGGTGGCGTGTCATCCGGCATATGGTTGATGAATGAAAGTACTTTAAAAACGGTTTGGGAAATATGACATATCATCTGCTGTATTTTTTCTTGAAGCTCCTGTCGCACATCCCTTTCGGGGTGATGTACGTCATATCAGACGTGTTGTATGTTCTGATATATCATGTGTTCAGGTACAGGCGTGCGGTCGTGCGCAGGAATCTCACGGAGTCTTTCCCTGAGAAAGACGCTCGCGGGATACTTGATATAGAGAAAAAGTTCTACCGTTTCTTTGCGGACAATCTGCTCGAGACATGCAAGATGACCACCATCTCGCGCGAGGAGATGGGGCGGAGGATGCGATTCGTCAACATAGATGAGTTCAATGCCGTGCAGCGGGAGGGTAAGTCCGTCGCGCTGTATATGGGTCATTTCGGCAATTGGGAATGGTGTTCCTCCATGCCTTTGTATTTCGAGAAGACCACCACATCGGCTGAGATATACCATAGGCTGCGCAACAAGAGCGTGGACCGCATCATGATGCGCAACCGTGAACGTATGGGTGCGACGTGTGTGGAGATGCGCAAGACAGCGCGCTACATCAACGAACAGGCGCGCGCCGGCAGCATATGCGTAGTCGGTTTTATAGCCGACCAGTCGCCGAGGAAACGCGACTCGCGTCATTTCCTGCATTTCCTCAATCATGAAGTGCCCGTTCTTGTGGGTACGGAGAAGATAGCCAAGCATTACGGATTTGAGGCATGGTTTCTCCGTGTGAGGCGTGTGAGGCGCGGTTATTACGAGGCTGAGTATGTGAGGATGCACGATGACCCTTCGTCGTTGCCCGATTTCGAGCTCACAGCCATCTATTTCCGCATGCTCGAGGATGCCATACGCAGGCAGCCCGAGCTTTATCTGTGGACGCACCGGCGTTTCAAGCATGCCAGAAAGCAGGCGGGATGATAATATAAAATAAAAGAAACATAAACAGGAATTCTATAGTGTCATGGATATAGACTTTGTTATAACGTGGGTTGATATGAACGACCCGAAGTGGCAGGCGGACTTTTCGAAGTATTCCGGGAGGAAGGAAAACACTAAGAACGGAGTGTCGGAGGCACGCTTCCGCGACAATGGCTTCCTCCGCTACTGGTTCCGCGGTGTGGAGAAGTTCGCGCCTTGGGTGCGCAGGATACACTTCGTCACAAGCGGTCAGAAGCCGGAGTGGCTCGACGAAAGCAACCCTAAGATAAATCTGGTGAACCATAAGGATTACATCCCGGAGGAATTCCTGCCCACATACAACTCCGTTGTCATAGAGCGGTATATACACCGCATACCCGGTCTGGCAGACCATTTCGTCTATTTCAACGACGATTTCTATATCATAAACACCATCACTCCTGCCCGCTTCTTCAGGAACGGCATGCCATGCGACATAGCCGCCTTCCTCTACAATCCGTCGTGGTCGCAGTGGTATAAGAGGATAAAGAACAACCTGAAGATAATAAACCGTCATTTCGACAAGCGTGAGGTGATGAGGCGCGACCGCGACAAGTGGTTTCACAAGAGCTATGGCTCGAAGGCGCGCTGGAACTATCTGCTGAAGCCTTACGGCAAGTTCATCACCCTGCGCACGCCGCACAACGCCCAGCCTTACCTGAAAAGCACTTTCGAAGAGGTGTGGGCTGTAGCGGGAAAGGAGCTTACCGAGACATCTGCCAACAGGTTCCGCGCACTCAACGACCTCACTCCCGAGCTGTTCCGGACATGGCAGATATGCCGCGGAAACTTCGAGCCGTACAACACTTACAGCGATACGAAGATGTTTCCGCTCATGGTCAGACCCCGGCAGGCGGTAAGGGCGATATACAACCAGTCCTATTCGCTGATATGTCTCAACGACAATGTGCACATAAGAAACTACGACCGGGTGATGGCAGACATACGTGCCGCGTTTGAAAGCATACTCCCGGAGAAGTCGGGCTTCGAACGCTGAGATGACCGTTTAACCTTAACAGACACTTGCTTATGAATAAGGTGATGGCTGAGATAGTCGCCGGAATGATTCCGCACAAAATGACAAGGAACAGGTGGCGGGGCATATTGCGCTTCGGACTTCTTAACGCCGTAAGGCTGAAATGGCGTCTGAGGCACGACCACACGCAGCCGCAGTATTATCTGGCGGTGTGTGCCATAGCCAAGGACGAGGGTCCTTATTTCAAGGAATGGATTGAATGGCACCGCAGCCGGGGCGTTGACAAGTTCTATATCTATGACAACGAGAGCACAGACTGCACCAGGGCGGTGCTGGAGGAGTATGTCAGGGCGGGACTGGTGGAGTATGTCCCCTTTCCGGGCTACAGGCGTCAGCTCGCCGCTTACGACGACTGTCTGAGGAGACACCGCTTTGACGCGCGGTGGATAGCCTTTATCGATCTGGACGAGTTCATCGTTCCGGTGAAAGACCGTACCATTCCTGAGTTCCTCAGAAGGTTCGAGGAGTTCCCGGCTGTAGAGATAAACTGGCTCGTATACGGCAGCGGCGGAGCCAGGAAGAGGCTGCCCGGCACGATGATGGAGCGGTTCAGACGCCACTCGCAACCATCCCATGTGCTTAACAGACACGTGAAAAGCATTGTCGATCCGCGCCGTGTGTTCAACATGATAGGCTGTCATGAGGCGGCGCGCATATCAGGCTGTGCAGCCGACTCGCACGGCAATCACATTAAAAAGAACTTCCGCGAGCGCGAGCCGCAGCAGGACGTGATACGCATCAACCACTATGCCGTGAGGTCGTATGAGGAGTTTCTGGAGAAGCAGGCGCGCGGCAGGGCGAGCGGAACCAACAGAAACGTGCCGTCAAGATACTTCAAGGTGTATGACCTCAACGACATTGAGGACGACTGAGACTTATTTCTCGAACCTCGATTTCTCCGGAAACCGCCTTTCAAGCCATTCTTTCTCCCTCTCGCGGTCGGCGTCCCCGGCATACTGCGAGTCGTTCATGCAGAACAGCATGGGGTTGTATCGCTCCAGCTTGGCGTAATGGCTCTCGTTCTGTATGTGCAGTCTGAACGACGTCCGCTGCCCCACATAGTGCAGATGGGCGCGCTTCTCAGCCAGCGCGACGTAGGCGAACAGGTTGCGCTGTATGTCGTTCGCGCTTCTCACATGGTTGGTAAGTGTCGGCTCTATTTCCTTTCTGAACATCCGCTCCACGTGTTGGCAGTCGCTTTTCAGGTATGCGTCAATGTTGTGATGGGTCTTTCCGCCGTAATATTTCCCGTATTTCCTCTCCACAAGTTCAGCCGCGTTGCGTATTATCTGTATGTAGTTGCTCAGCTTCTTGCCCTGCACCTTCTCCTTATACCATAGTGTGAACTTCCTGAACGGTCTGCGGTTGAATCTTATTATGGGCAGTCCGTCTTCGGCGAAGAACGTTTCGGGCGTCACCGGACGGTTTATGAACATGTCGTCGTTGGCAAAGAGGAAATGCTCCGCAAGTCCCGGAATGTCGCATATGAAATGTTCTATCACCGTGGCGTTGAAGCACGGTCGGCTCACGGCAGGCATTATCTCCGAATGGTCCACAATCCTTATCTTCGGGTCGGACGTGTCGAGCCACGCCGGAGTCTGGTTGTCTGTCACGATGAAAATACGGTGTATCCACGGTGCGTATTTCTCTATCGAGCGCAGACTGTACTTCAGTTCGTCGTTGTCGGCATACCGTCCCTTGCAGTCGGTCGCCGATTTCGCCTCCATCTTTCCCACGCAGGCGTTGTGCTTCGCCAGCCATTCAGGGTCGTTTCCGTCGACCCACAGATATACTAAGTCTATGTCCATCGTTTCGTGCGCCATATGTCCTGTTGTCTTATTTTTCGAATTCCGATTTGTCGGGGAAGCGTTTCTCCAGATAGGCTTTCTCCATCATGCGGTCCTCATCCGTAGCATATTCGGAGTCGTTCATGCAGAACAGCATCGGATTGCGTTCCTCAAACCTTCTGTAATGATGGTGTTTGTGAATCATGACAAGCATCGATTCCTTGTCCGTAACATATCGCAGCTCGCCCCGTCCCTCCGCCAGTGCCACGTAGGAGAACACGATGTTCTGCACGTCGTCGTTGCCGCGCATGTGGTTTTTGTTGTTGGCGAGAAACTCGTCGCGCATTATCTCCTCCGCCACCTGCCTGCACACGCTCTTCGAGAGGGCGTTTATGTTGTGGTGGGGCATGCCCGTGTAGTATTTTCCAAGCTTCTCGTCCACAAGCCGCGAGGCGCGTTCCACCGTCTTTCTATAGTTCTTCAGCGGTTTTCTGCGTATCTTCTCCCGCCAGAACCACCGCAGTTTTCTCAGCGGCTTGCGTTTCAGTCTGATGATGGGGTAGCCCTCACTGTTGAAAAAACAGTCGGGAGTCACCTCCCTGTTTATAAAGGTGTCGTCGTTGCCCATGAGGAAACGCTCCGACAGTCCCGGTATTCTGTACACATAATGTCCTATCAGACATGAGTTGAAACACGGCAGACTCTCTTCCGGCAATATCTCCTTGTGGTCCACTATCCGCACCTTGGGGTTTGACGTGTCCAGCCATTCCGGCACCTGATTGTCCGTCACTATGAATATCCTGTGTATCCACGGAGCGTACATGGCTACCGAGCGCAGACTGTATCTCAGTTCGTCGTTGTTGGCGTAGCGTCCTTTGCAGTTCTCCTCGTCGGTCGCCTTCACATTGCCGATGAAGGCGTTGCGCTTTGCCTGCCATGCCGGGTCGTTGCCGTCCACCCAGAAGTATACGAGGTCAATATCTTGATTTTTATTTTCCATATCGTATTCATTGTATTGTTGCCGGATAATCTCCTTATGTCTGTTCTTCCTTGCCGGAGGCTCCGCCGTGGCTCATCGTCCTGCGCGCCGGGATTCTTCGTTGAGTCTGTCGCCTATTTCTGGAAACCTCTCCATTATGGCTCTCAGCGCGGCGGCGTTCCTGTCGGTGCCTGTCTTGTAGTTCACTGTTTTCAGCGACAGCTCCTTCGGCTTCTTCAGTCCCTTGGGCTTGTTGTGTCCGAAGGGCACCGGCACCACGTACGTACCGTTAGCCACGCCCGCCGCCCAGAACCATATGTCGTCGGTGGTGGGTGCCAGTCGTGTGAAGAGCTCTTCGTCGAGCATGTCCTTTTTAAGCGCTCCCGGCGGATAGAGCACGCCTCCAACACCCGTCTGTATGTTTCTGTAGCTGCGGTGTATGCGCTTTGTCAGGAAGTCATACCAGCGGTATTTTGTCCACGTGCGGTAGGGCATGCCCGGCTTCATCAGCTTTGCGCGGTGGGCGATGACAGCCTCCGGCAGCTCGTCATGCAGCCTGAGCAGGTCGCGAAGCATGTTGGGGTGGTACGCCACATCGTCGTCTATGGTCACAATCACGGCGTCGGGAAAGTCTCTCAGTGCCGGAATGAGCTTCCTGTACGACCTTATGTCCGTGTCGTAGTTTCTTATCTCGAATACCGGGTTCTGCTCCGCCATCCTTGTCAGTTCCGCAGGAATGCCTTCCGTGCCGAACTGTGCGAACGTGAGATACAGCACAATCCTGTCCGGCGTCACCGAGCCGTTGATGACAGACTGTATGGCTTTCGCCGCATAGGGCGCCGCTGCCGGGAATGAGGTCAGCGACACCACGACCTGTTGCTTGGACATGTTCGGACGTGTGTTCATATTGCTGTGCGTTGTTTTGTATTCATCCTGCCTCCCGCCGCGCGGCACAGTCATATGCCTGTCGTGCCGCCTTCGGATGCGGAAGTTCAGCATACAAAATTAGAAAAAAAAAACGGTAAATGTCAACACTCGCCCAAAATAATGCTTCCGTTCCCCGTTTTTTGTTTTTCGATACATGTATGCCGCTCCCTCCGCCCCGCCGCATGCCAAATATATTTTCCCCATTGCCATGTCGCTTGTTCCTAAAAGTAGAGACGCAATATCTTGCGTCTCCCGTCCAGCCCATCCCAATATCCACACGCTATAATACACTGACAAACAAATGCTTACCTCCCCCGTGAGACGCAAACTCTTGCGTCTCACAAGCAACAAACGCATTCATCATCAGCACATCATGGTGTTTCCTCCTTGCGCATACCTACCCGTGAGACGCAAGATTTTGCGTCTCTACAGGCTGGCGCCACCATTATTTAATTCGGATATATCACATGTTGAATGCCATTGACAATGATGCCGCATCACATATTCACCGTAACGCCACATTCTCCATCCATGCCTCCTCATACTCCTCACCCTTCATCGCCCATACCGTAACGTTATGTTCAATGTAAAGCGTTATCCTGTTCAAATCCTTTTGGTTACGGACTATATGTTCAAAATAACGTGGTTGCCATGCGAAAGGTATGCCGTGCCGCCTCGCATATTTGGTTACACCCACCTTCAGACCGCGTACCACGGATGCAAGGTTGCGCGACTGCGGACCGAAGACGTTGCTTTGCTGCGTTGTGAAATCGTGCGTCGCGGTGTTGTCATCGTTCATAATGACAACGCCATGCATATGGTTCGGCATGACGACGAAAGGTCCCGGCTCTACGAATGGGAAATGAAGGGGGCATGTCATACCAGCATTCCTCCAGATGCTTTCCTAACTCTGACAACACCATCCGTGGCTCAATGTCGTCCTCCACCTCACCGAAGCAATGTTCTTTTCCGGCTGTGCATATCGTTATGAAGTATATTCCGCATTCATAATCCGTCCAGTCCACTCGCGTGGAGCTGACCCTGTATTTGTCATGAAACATGTCTTGCATGGATTTGTATGTGTTTTGTTTGAAGTCAATAAATAAGTTATCAGGTCATTGTCGCGGTATCAACGCTTATGCAACGGTATGTTTATGCGTAACCTTACCGGCTTCCGCCTGTTTGGCACTCGGCTCAACGTGACACGCAAAGGTAATTGTTTTAAGCCGAATATCGCATAAAAACATGCATAAAATATCCATTATCCCTGTTTTATTATATGGCGTCAGCCCAGTAGAGACGCAAAATCTTGCGTCTCCCGTGCAACAAACACACCCACCGTCAGCACATTATGGTTATCCCTCCTTGTACTTACCTCCCCGTGAGACGCAAGATTTTGCGTCTCTACAGGGCGTACGCCGTTGAGGTGATGGAGTAGGGACTGCTGCACGGGAACCGTTTGTGAACTTACGCATCGTGCTTTCGCTGTTGCTACCTCACGTATCATAGTTCGTCCAAACCCTTCTGCCGAAAACGGTGCGGCGTAACTGTGACGGCATCGCAGCATAAATGCATAAACATGCATAACGCATGTGTGTGCGATGAATAAATATTCACGCCAACTCCGAATAGGGCGCGTATTTGTCTGTAGTGCCTCCTCCGGGTGCAAATACGCGATTCTCGCGGACTTTACGCAATGCCTTGTCACACAACGCTTTACGCTTTTTTGCCGTTTGTTATCGCCTTTCCTGCGCTGCCGAACGGGCTTTTTCGCCTTGCGGAAAAGCCCGTTTCATGTCGCGATATGGTACGTCCGGCACCGTCATACGGGCAATCTGGCAGTGCGGAAAAGCCTTTTCCGTCCTCCGTCGTCACATTTTTCCCCGCCCGTCAGCCCTAAAACGCCTCCCCGGCACCCCTTTTTTCCGCTCCATAACCCACATTTCCCACCATATCTGTTCCTCTTTCCCCATTTCCCGTTGTCAATATTTTTTACTCCTTAAAACGTATAAATATGCATTCCTTCACCGCTCGATCGCCCCGTCATAACTTCTCCGTCGTCCTCCGTCGTCACATTTTTTTCCGCCCGTTAGCCCTAAAACACCTCCCCGACACCCCATTTTCCGCTCCTTACCCCACATCCTCCGCCCCGTCCGTTCCTCTTTCCCCATTTCCCGTTGCCAAACCTTTTTTACTCCCGAAAACGTATAAACATCCATTCCCTCACCCTCTCACCTCCTCACCCTCTCACCTTATTATATATTTTTCCCTCCTTTCCCGTCCCGTCCTTTCCCTTTTTTACCTTTTTAATTTTTTACCCTTTTACCTCTTTTACTTCCTTTTTACCTCTTTAATTTTTTACCCTTTTACTTTTAAAAATCTTATTTTGCCTTTACCGTTTTACCTTTTTACTCTTTTAATTTTTATATTTCCCCCTTCCTGTTCTTTCTCTCTTATTGTTAAAAATTACCTTTCCAGTGTTATTTTTATCCCCATTTATTTGTCTTGTTTTCATAAAAGTATTAACTTTGCCGAAGTTTAGTTGATTAATATGATTAACCTCTACCCAAGAGGCGTAACTATATATGCTTAAAATATTGCAATTTAAAATAAAAATAACGTAAAAGAGGCAAACTACAAGGAAAAAACAAACCACGTACTATCTAATTGTTCTTTGTGAATCACCGGATCTATTCCGCATTTCTAGCAAGCAATCAATAGCACACGCGTGTGACTATTTATTCTTGATAAGCTGAATTTATTAAATTAACAAATAAAAATTAACGCATGATGAAAAAATTTAGACTTTTATTTTTGATCATTGCTGCTATGTTGGCGGGAACACAGGCCGGCGTGGCGCAAAATTGGAAAGGAAACGATCCAGCAAACATTACAGGAAAGGAAGTTTACCTATGGAATGTTGGAACAAACCAATTTCTTTATTGTGGAGGCTATTGGGGAACACAGGCTATAACATTTGATACAGGTACTCCATTTCACATTGTTGATACACAGAATAATGATACATTTGGCTGGGAAAGAGTAAATATCGGCGGATTATTTAATCCAGAATATATCAACATTTACAACTGTAGTTTGCAAGGACCGTTCAATTCAGGAAATGTAGATGGTTTTCTTGGATTAACTGACGGTACAGGTTATTCTTCTACCCATGACAAAAATATCTGGTTTGTTGACCGCAACACACAGTTAGCAAATAACAAACAAGATGATACCACAAAAGACTTGCTTACTCTTCACTTTATTCAGGTAAGCGGAAAGACCAACACATATAATATATATTGTGAACCAGGTTATGGCTCCAGCTATTTTCGCGATAAAGTATACCTAGTAGCATCAGCAAAAAATGGTACAGTTGGTATAAGTACAGAAGATGTATCTAGTAATACAAAAGCTCAGTGGATACTTGTAACAATTGATGATGTTCGTGCCAATTTCAGAAATGGTACAACTGAAGCAGCTTATGCATCTACTCTTGACGCGTCATACATTCTGTATGACCAGAACTTTATGAGAAACAATGCTGATATAGAGTACTGGTATACCGGAGATATAACAAGTAATCCGACAACTTCACTTAGTTACTCCGGATTCACTTATCCTGGAATAGATGAAAATGGTATGCTGTCTCCATCTGCTAACACAGCCAACTACTATGTAGGCAATGGTTATGATCCTGATAATACAAATTGGAACGGTTACTATACTGACGATAAAAAGACTGCTCTTAAAGAAGGAGAGTCTCATCCAAAACTTTATGGTGCATATTTTACAGCCAACATTAAAGGTAACGGTACAATATGGCAGAAAGTTCGTGTTCCTGTAGAATACACCGGATGGTACATCATCAGTTGCGACGGTCTTACTACCAAAACAGAAGGTACTGTACAGCTTTTTGCTGCAACATACAGTGATGACGCTCTTACAACCCAGATAAGAAAGGTTGTTTCACCATTTACAACAGTAACAACTGATGCACCCGAGACCTATACAGAAGCAGGTAAGTTACTTTTCACTAATGAAAACTACGGTAAACAAGTTCTTATATACATTGATAGCGAAAACAGTGATCCGTATCTTGTATTAGGTGTTGAGGCAACGGGTGTCAATACTGACTCTTGGACGTGTGTTGACAACTTCCAGATACGCTATGCAGGAAATCCAACATCAGACATTATACTTGATGAAAATAGAGATGATATAGATTATATAAATGCACAGGTTGATGACACTAAATCTTATATACTGCGTTTAAATAGAACATTTATAGAGAATGCATGGAACTCACTGATTCTTCCGGTAGATTTGGATGCCCAGCAGGTACGCCTGACATTTGGTAACAGTGTTAAAATCTCTGAGAAGAAAGCTGAAGCATCAAGCAACCCATATGTGATTGAATTCAAGTCAATAGATTTGAGCTCTAAACAAGATGATGAAATTGTTCTGCATGCAGGAGTACCATATATCATCAAGCCTTCACGTCTGCTCCAGACTACTCCGGCAGAAGGTGGTGACACATACAACATCAGAAACACTAACGAAAGTGTCACATTCAAAGAGCCATACTATACAATCAACCAGGTGACACTTGCAGAAGTAGTTGAGGCAACAGTTACCAGCACTGCTTATGATTGTGGTAAGGCAGGTAGCATGTACTTTAAAGGAACATACACAAAACAGACTAAAGCAGGTGAAGCACCGAAAGCTGGATCATATCTGCTCAGTGAGGGTAAGTGGTATCATATGAAAGTAGATGTAAACAGTGTTAAGGGATTCCGCACTTGGCTTGAACCAGCCGGAAATTCATCAAGCAACGTTAACATGCAATTCTCTATCGACGGTGTGATTGACGGAGACACTACCAACTCGATTGAAGGTATTGAGAATGGCTTTAACTCAAAAGCAGACAACAAGGTTTACAACATGAACGGTCAGGTTGTACGCAACAGTTCAACTTCACTCGAAGGACTGCCGAAGGGTGTATATATTGTAAACAACAAGAAGTACATTGTTAAATAATTAATAAACACAGCAGATTATGAAAAAGAAATATATATGTCCCGAAATTGAGATAACCGAACTTATGAGCGAAAGCCTCATGCAGACAATAAGCAGTATCGACAATACCGCAAACGGTGGCAGTGATGGAGAAAAGACTCCTGTAACTGATTCTGATAATGCAGATATCAACGTCGGTTCTAAAGACAACAACGACATGTGGGGCAACAGTTATAACGTTTGGGAATGATACACCACATAACAAAAAAGCTGCCGCATAAAGTCTTGTACCGCACGACAGATCAAGACGACCGATGTGGCAACTTTTTATAAAAACAACACGACAAGCGAGCACCATGGCAACATGATGCTTGCTTGTCGTCTTTTTATGAGTACCTGAATCAATCTTTATTTTTTTCATACACAGCAAACAATACAATAATTATTAACTGACAAAACAAAAAAAAGAACGTTATGAAAAGAGAACTTTATCAGAAACCGGCGGTTTCTGTTATCTCATTGGAGGCAGCGGGTCCGTTCATGCAGGATAGTCTCGGCAACGGCAAAACGCCCGACTTGGATCTTTCAGGGTCTAAAGATGAAACGCCTGAGTCGGCAGACTCTAAGGAATACAACGTCTGGGACAGCAATTGGTAGAACAGGACAAACAGAAGCAAACGACTATGAGATTAAAGACTTTATTACTTACACTGCTTCCTGCCGCCGCGTCAATGGCACAGCCTGCCGCTCAGAAGCCTGCGGACGGACAGACCTATTATGTTTACAATCTGGGCAGTGCAGGCTATCTGCATGACAGCAACAGCGCAATCACGCTGTCGGGCAGCGGTACTGCGGTGACGCTTACCAAGGCGGACGACACTGCCGGGACTTTCTTCATGACCGCAGCGGGCGGTCGCCTGTCTGCAACCCCGTTCGAAGGGATAAGCACCGACGGCAGCGGCGCATACGACCAGTGGCTCTTCACCCCTGTTGAAGGCACTGACGGGGTTTACAACATTTCCTATTGCATGAGGGAAGCCAACATCTTCCCGTTCCTCTACGCTGACGCGACAGCCCCGTCGGGCAGCGGACTCAAGATGCAGCCTTACCTTCCGGCAGACAGCCATACGGCTGGTCAGTGGATATTTGTAGCCGAGAGCGACTACACCGAAAACACTGTCGTGCTCGACGAGACAGCCGAAAGCTACAGCGCGGCAGCCGGTTCCGACATGACCGTGATACTCAAACGCACATTCAGTCCGGGATGCTGGAACACATTCTGTGTGCCGTTCGACATAGACAAGGCACAGCTTCATGCGGCTTTCGGCACCGACGCGCGTCTGGCGGAATTCACGGGTTGCGAAGGCACACAGCTCTTGTTCACTCTTTCCGACAAGGCGGAAGCCGGTAAACCTTACTTTATTTATATAGGCAATTCGCACAAGACTCCGGATGACGGATATGTGTTCACTGGCGTCAATTATCTTGCCGACAAGCCGATTGACGTCACACACGGCATCGCTACATTCACCGGCTGCTTCTCATCAATCACAGCTCCTGCCGGTTCTTACGTCATCAGCAAGAATGTTCTTTATCATACTCAGAACGAGATGACGGTCAAGGGATTCCGTGGTGTAATCTTCACGTCGGATGCGTCGGGCAAGCTCAACGGTTGGTCTATTGATGATGTGACTGACGGCATAGACCTCATGCCTGCCGATACAGACAATGCCGACGGACAGGTATACACCATCGACGGACAGAAAATGCGCGACAGCGCGTCCGACACCGACGGTATGCCGGGCGGAGTATATGTAGTGAAAGGAAAGAAGATTGTCATAAAATAAAGTAAAAGAACAAATGAAAAAGATATATCAGATAATGCTCATGGTTCTGCTCGGCATATGTTGTGCAGGCAATGTGTCTGCCGAAGCCGCAAAGAATGTGCTGTGGAGCAGCTACTCACCTAACGGCAGCGCATTCAGCAAGACCGTGTCGTCTGTCGACTTGACCAGACAGACCATACGCGCGGAGATTGATTTGTCTTCGTGTAAATACACTAATGAGGGTATCCTCTCCATCGGCGGCGACATCAGCGTGTGGTATGGCAGCCACAACATACACCTTTATTATACTCCGTCGAGCCGCCGGTTGCAGCTCAACTGGGTGAACATGCAGCAGACGAGCGTGCGGAGCGAATACACGCTGACCAGCACCGACCTCACCGTGGAGCTCGACAAGGAGGGTCTGCACATCAATGGCGAGCTCATGGCAAGCTATACTGCGGACGCTATGCGGGAGCTTTACGCCCTCGGCTCGCTCACTGTGGGAAGCCTTGAAGGCAACACCCGCAGCTGGGCTACATATAAAGAGGTGAGCGTGATTACTCCCGACGAGAGCGGAGATGGCGGAGGTACGACCGGTGACGGAACGCCTGCGGTGGGCGAAAAGTACTATATCAGCGTGGCAGGCAACCCTAACAGCGTGTTTACTGTGAACTCCACGGCTAACGATGCGCCCATCCTTGTGGAGTCGCTCGCCAACACCACCAACCAGCAGTGGCGTCTGGAGTATGAGGAGACAGCGTCAGAATACAGCTACAGACTCGTGAACGAATATTCAGGCAAGGCTCTCGACATGGCGTGCGACGGCGGAACGAAACCACCGTTGCAGTGGCAGGTGGAGAAGGGAAACGCCAACCAGCTGTTCAGCTTCGAGCCCCAGGACGACGGAAGCTATAAGATTTGCGTCAGCTTCAACGGTGTTCCTTATTATCTTACGGTCACTGACGGTTCGCCGGTGAGCACTACAAGTCAGGACAATGCGGTGTCGTATGTGTTCACAAAAGCCGAGGGCGGAAGCGAGCCTCCCATACAGGAGGAGCGCATATTCGACATCTCGTTCATCTCCGACCAGCAGAAGCTGGGCGACTATAAGGAAGATGCGCACGCCACATTCATTCCTTACGCCTCTACGGCGGACATGAACGCCGACCCGTTCTACAACACTCCGTGGCTCACACCGGAGAAGGCGATGACTCTCAACCTCAACGGCACGTGGAAGTTCCGCTTTGTTCCGGGCACGATTAGCGGTCCCGGATCAAGCGAGTTCTATGCCGCTGGCTTGGACGACTCCAATTGGGACACCATCACTGTGCCCCTTTCGTGGGAGATGGCAGGCTTCGGCACACCGGTATATACCAACGTGGGCTATCCGTTCTACAACGAGCCTCCCTACGCCCGCAGAGGTCTGACCCAGTATGGTGTTGAAGACCATAACGCCACTGGCTTCTACCGCCGTTCCTTCACCTTGCCCGAGGGCTGGGGAGACAAGCGCGTCTTCCTCCACTTCGACGGTGTGTACAGTGCTGCGGCGGTATGGGTTAACGGACGGTATGTAGGCTACAGCGAGGGTGCTAACACCGACGCTGAGTTCGACATCACCGGTTTTGTCACCCAGGACGGTGAGAACCAGCTCTCCGTACGTGTCTACCGCTGGTGCGACGGTTCCTATCTTGAAGGACAGGACATGTGGCATCTGGCTGGAATACACCGTGACGTGTATCTCGTGGCGACTCCCAAGACATTCGTACGCGACCATTACATCACCGCGACAGACATGAACACCGCCGCCACACAGGCTACGCTGAACGTCGCGCTGGAGATTGACAACCGCGACGGAGAGGCAGCCGAGAAACAGATAGAGGTGCAGCTGCTCAATGCCGACGGCTCGGAGGTGGCACGCATGTCGCAGAACGTGAGCATGGCTGAGGGCGAGACGGAGAAGAGCATCACGCTCAGCAGCCGTCAGTTATCCGGTCTCACGCCGTGGAACGCTGAGAAACCGCATCTCTATACCGTGGTTGTGCGCCAGAGCAATGCCACCGGAGGCGAGGAGATGGTGTTCTCCACAAAATACGGATTCCGCAACATCGAGCGGAGAGGAACACTTGTATACATCAACGGACAGCGCGTGTTCTTCAAGGGAGTGAACACTCAGGACACCCATCCGGAGAAGGGACGCGCCATTGACGTGCCGACAATGCTGAAGGACATAACGCTCATGAAGCAGTCGAACGTCAACACCGTGCGCACCAGCCACTATCCGCGCCAGCCCAAGATGTACGCCATGTTCGACTACTACGGGCTTTACTGCATGGACGAGGCTGACGTTGAGTGCCACTACAATCAGGGACTTACAAGCAACACATCGTGGTCTTCGATGTTCGTCGACCGCAATGTGCGCATGGTGTTGCGCGACCGCAACCACCCGAGCGTAATATTCTGGTCCACCGGAAACGAGTGCGGTAACGGCAGCAACCTGCGTGACGCATATGAGGCGATAAAGAGACTGGACGACCGTATGGTGCATTATGAGGCGGGAAGTGCCACAAGCGGCTACTCCGATATGTTCTCAAACATGTATCCAACAGTATCTCAGGTGAGTAGCTATTCGCGCGGAAACAACGGCATGCCTTACTTTATCTGCGAGTATGCGCACGCCATGGGACAGGCTGTTGGCAACCTTCAGGAATACTGGGACGTGATAGAGAGCAGCACGGGAATCATCGGCGGATGCATCTGGGACTGGGTAGACACATCCATATACGACCCGCAGAAGCTGCTCGCAGGGCAGAAGCAGGACGACCGAGGCTTCCATTACTTCACGTCGGGATACGACTACAACAGTCCGAGCGGTATAAACTTCGGATTCCAGGGCAACTTCATGAACAACGGAATAATAACAACCGACCGTGCCCGCACGGCAAAACTTGCCGAGGTGAAGAAGGTTTATCAGTATGCGGACTTCGAGAGTCTGGACGGCAAGACGCTCACCGTGAAGAACAAGTACAACTTCACCGACCTGAGCGAGTTCGACCTTACATACACCGTTCTGCATGACGGACGGCTCGTGGAGAACGGTTCCACACCGATGACTGCCGTCGCTCCGGGTCAGACAGGAACGGTAGAGGTGCCTTACACCACAGATTGCGACTCTGAAGGAGAGTACACCATAATGGTGGGACTGAGTCTTCGGGACGACGCTTCATGGGCTGACGCGGGCTATACTCCCGCAGAGGAGCAGTTCATACTTAAAGAACGCGCCGACAAACTGCCTGATGTCACCGGCGGAGGAAGCGTCACTTCGGGCAACAACACCGTAAGCGGAACGACCGCCGAAGGCAAGACGTTCGAGATAAGATTCGGTAGTGACGGACAGATGAGCTCATGGACATTCGACGGACAGCAGCTCATCGCGGCGGGACCAGACTTCAACTGCTTCCGCGACATAGACAACGACCGCAGCGGCGAACTGCAGTCCATGGCGCTCAGTCAATGGACAAGCCACAGCATAACAAAGTCTTTTGGCAAGGACGGAGACAATGTCACCATGACACAGAGCGGCATCGGCACCATATGCAACTACACCATAGCCTATACGTTCTATCCTTCAGGCGTGGTGGACATGCGTGTTACGCTCTCGCCTCAGCGCGCCGCACGCCGTCTGGGCATCGGTATGGAGTTCGCTGACGGCTTCGAGGGAGTGGAGTATTACGCCAAGGGACCGTGGTCAAACTATGTGGACAGGCAGACCGGCTCATATATTGGACGCTACGCCACTACTGTAGACAACATGTTTGAGGAACTCACCCATCCGCAGACAATGGGCGACCATCAGGCTCTGCGCGACCTTACGCTAACCAATCCGCAGACCGGAACGACGCTCAAGGTGGAGACTATGGGCACCGTGGCGTTCTCTCTCTCACACTATGATGAGGCTCAGTGGGGCGATGCGGGCGACACAATGTGGAGCAATGTGCTCCATCCGTACGACCTGACCCGATACGGCAAAGTGTTCGCCCACTTCGACTACTGGCAGCGCGGACTCGGAAACAACAGCTGTCAGGGCGATGTCTGCCTGCCGGAATATGAGTGCCCCACAAGCGGAAGCTACACCTACACGCTGCGGTTCACTCCCGACACCGTGAACAAATGACATTCAACCAATACTTGTCCGGCAGCGGCTGGCAATTATTTTGGTTAAATAGTTTATTTCGGACCGCCCGTACGCTTGATGCGTACGGGCGTTTTTACAATAAAACGTGCGGTTTCACGTTACATATAAAAACCTGTAACTGATATGAGAATCCATTACATCATCCGACCTTTGGCACTGTTCTGCGTCATGCTTTACGCTGTCAGTGCCGTCTCCAGTGACAAATACAGATGGACAGACGAACTCGTTCTGCTCCGCGCCATCGACCGTCTGCCCGAATATCGGGACGGTTGCCATGTCGAACAGTTCTCCAGCTACGACCGCACATGGGGCAACGACGACGGCTTTTCGGGCAAATACTCCTACCTGCGCAAGGAAAACGGAGGACTCGTAATAGCCGAGATGGAGGGCGCGGGAGTGATAAACCGCATATGGACACCCACTCCCAACGACAACATGCTCAGCTTCTACTTCGACGGGAAGAGCGAACCGGGACTGCGCATCCGTTTCTCCGACCTCTTCTCCGGCAAGGTTTTTCCATTCGTCAGTCCTCTGTGCGGCAACGAGGTGGGCGGCTTCTATTGCTATCTGCCCATCACCTACGCCCGGTCGTGTAAGATTGTGATGGAGGGCGAGGGCTTGCAGTTCATACAGATACAATACCGCCGCCTGCCCGGCATGAAGGTGGAGACCTACGACGGCACGTTCACCGATGCCGACAGAACGCTGCTCGACGAGGTGTGCCGCACATGGTCAGCCTCCCGTCCTGCCGCCGCGGCTTTCGCGCAGGGACGTTCCTCCGGAGCAGCGGTGAGCGAGAAGACCGTCACTCTCAGCCCCGGTGACGGGGAGGTGGTCTTCGAGAGCGGTTCGCCGGGACGCATCACGGGGATAGAGCTCGACGGCGGCAACGCCTTTGAGGGCAATGACAGGAACGTCATACTCACCGCCCGATGGGACAATGACAGTACCGATGCCATATGCGCGCCCGTCGCCGACTTCTTCGGCTACGCCTACGGACGCCCTGCCATGCGCGGGATGCTCATGGGACGGAGCGGATATACCAACTACTGTTACCTGCCGATGCCTTTCGACAAACGCGCCACCATGAGGCTCCTTTATCTCCGAGACGACAGCATACAGCAGCCGCCCATAACCGTAAAGGTGAGGATATACCACAACTCCACCGGTCGTGACGCCGCGAAAGAGGGCAGATTCTACTCCTCGTGGCGTCGCACACGCACACCGATAGGACAATATCACACATTCCTCAGCGCGAAAAGCCGTGGACACTATGTCGGAACACTACTCCTTGCACGTGGTCTGCGCTCCGGCATGACTACCTTCTTCGAGGGCGACGACAGTACGTTTGTCGACGGAAAGATGCGCATGCACGGCACAGGGTCTGAGGATTACTTCAACGGAGGGTGGTATGCGCTGCTCGACCGTTGGGACCGCGGGCACAGCATGCCGCTTCACGGATGTCTCGACTATTCGCTTCAGATGTCGCGCACCGGCGGTTACCGTTTCTTCGTAAGCGACAAGCTGACCTTCGACAGAGAGATTTTCCACGGCATTGAACACGGTGATGTGAACAACTGCTATCCCGTGGACTACACCTCGATAGCATTCTACTACTCGGACACCGCGCCCGTGAGCCGCATGCAGCCTGCCGGAGACCTGCTCAGAGAACACTTTCCCGACAGACACGTTTTCTATCCGCAGCTCATGGAGATAACGCCCGAAGGCGACATACAGATAAACAACGACCGCGGACTTCGCCTGTCCACGGAAAGCGGTGGCAGGCTGCGCGTCATGCTCAACGGTATTCCTGAGGGACGCTACAGGCTCCGTATGAGCTTTCACGAGACACCTGCCGGAGCGCGGTTCCGCATATGGCAGAGGCAGAGACTTGTGTCAGACTGGCGCGATACGCACTCCGCCACCGACACCTTCAGCGAGGATGCGGGCATGGGAGAAATCGGGCTGACCGCTCAGGACAATTCCATCACGGTGCAGATTGAAAAGACCGGCAAGGGCAACTCTCTCATCATGGGCAACATCACACTCGAGAGAGTGCGCTGACAACGCGCTGCCGGTATAAATAGCCACACAAAAGGCGACAGCCGCACGCACACTCCAAGCCAGGTGAGTGCGGCTGTCGCCCTTTCTGTATACACATGAAGAAGTATGGGACAGTGCTTTTTAGTAAAACTTAACACGGTATTCCGGTTTTCAATTCCTTTTAGTTTTTTTCGTCATTTTTAGTCTGCCGCATAGTACTGACTATCCTTTTTATCCCTAAATTTGTCAAAGATAATTTGCACTCGGGCAATTAAGAGCATGCTCTTTTCCCTCCCGTTTGCATTATCCATGTAAAAGGAAAGTCACTCGGACAGCTGTCCGGAACGGCAGTACACAGCGTCTCACACAGCATTGACGACTCTCTGCCGCCGCCAAAGACATTATATATATGAAAGGAAAAGCAAACCGCATAATAAGTCTGGCACTGTGTGCCGTCACTGTAATGCCGTGCCGCGCGGCAATGACGACGGACTCCATAACCGCGCACAGTCCCGATACGGCAGTGACACGTGTCATTGCTGCCGACACTTTGAGGAAAGTCAGGAAAGAGAAGCCCAACATCTACGCGCTGCCTTATTCTTTAAGCACGAACTGTCCCGACTATAAGCGCATGTGGCTCAACACGGGCGTGCTGTTCGCAGGGGGCATGACGGCTCTCGGTGTGCTCGAGCTTCTGCCCGAGAACGCCACGGCATGGAACAAGGAAGAGCTGCGCCGGGTGCCCTTCTTCAAGCGTTGGAGCAATCACGTGAGGAAAGGTCCGAGGTTCGACGGCGACAAGTTCATATTCAACTACGTGCTCCATCCTTACGCCGGAGCCGCCTATTACATGAGCGCACGCAGTCTGGGCTTCAACGCCCTCGGCTCTTTCCTCTATTGCACCGCCATATCCACCCTCTTCTGGGAGTATGGCATAGAGGCGTTCATGGAGGTTCCGTCCGTACAGGACCTTATTGTCACTCCGATGTCGGGGCTCATCCTCGGCGAGACTTTCTACCGTTTGAAGAGGAGCATCGTGGACAACGGCTACACGCTGTGCGGTTCGAGGACGCTCGGCAATATCGTCGCCTTCCTCATAGACCCCGTCAACGAGGTGATAGGTCTGTTCGCCGGCAACCCTTGCCGTGAGCTTGCCAGGCATAAGGTGAGGGTGTCCTGCGCGCCGTGGATGTTCTGCTCCAACGGCACTTCGTTCGGATTCACACTCAACATAATAAGTCTTTAATCTATGGAATAATGCCGAGGCGTCGGCATTCTATTTCTCTTCCTATGGCATGGCGCGCACTGTTTCCCGCGCGCCATGCATTTTCAGAGACGTATTCCCATACCGAACGATGCCGAATAGCACTTTGGCGCGCGTCCCGTCTTCAACAGAGGAGTGAGTCCGGCACGCCCGTATATCATCAGCGCACCATATCCCAGACGCATCTCAAGGTTCAGTCCGAGCGGGTTGAGGTTGATGTCGTCGGTCTGTGTGCGTGTCTTTTTGTTGGCGCGGTATTTCGACTTGCCCGACATGCGCATGTCTACCGACGCGCCGAGTCCGGCATAGAAGCTCTTCTCCGACCATTCCATCATCAGCGGTATGCGTATGGTGCTGTAGGTGATGTAGCTCTTCTTCACCTTCACGTCCTCCTTCTTCTCCAGCGACGACATGCCGTCTGTGGTCGTCATGACGTTGTTTCCCTGAAAGTGATTGTACGCCCATGTGGTCTGCATGGCAGTTGTCAGGGCGAAATTGCCGCCAAGCCTGAACGCCACGCTCGCCAGAGTGAAGCCGAACTCCCACGACTTTGAGTCGCGCGTGTGCAGAGCCGAGCTTCCGCTGAAGCCGAAAGCGTTGTCCGCCAGCAGGTTGTAGCCCATGAAGAAGAACGGATAATGGCTCTCCATAGGACGCTTGTTCTTGCCCAGCATCTGAGGGATGAAGGGTGAGGTGACATACACCCGCTCCACCTCCTGTCCGTCGGCAAAGCACGTCTCGTATGTGCGTGTGAGCTGTCCGCCGCTCTTGTCGTAGACGGTCACGCTCGTTATGCCCGCCGAGTCGTTCACCGTTATTTGTCTGTTGTTCACCATGAGAGTGGTGTCGGAAGGTTCCGAAGCCATTGCGGTGAGCGGTATGAGCATCACCGGCAGAAGAGTTTTTCTAATGTCCATATGTATTCTGTTTTACGTTATTTCCTCGAATAGCACAGTTTCATGATGTCGTCGGGCGACAGGTCGCCCTCTATGTATATCACGGTGCCGCGTCCTTTGCCGTTCCTGCTGAAGAGAACGTAGCGGTTGGCGTCCTTTGCGGCGGGCTCCATCATGTAGTACCCGCTCACCACCTGTCCGTCCTCCACCACCTCGCGTATCTTCTTCGCCTTGCGGCGGTCGGCTTTCAGAATTGTCTCTATGCCCTCGGCGTTTCTCCGGTATATGAGACTCTTGTACACCTTCAGCCTGTATCCCAGCAGCGTGGTGTTGTTCATCTCCACCATCTTGCTGCCCCGCTCGTGTCCGAACCGGCTGAACACCTCGTCCACGGCGAGCCCCTTCTGTGCGCATACGGTCACGGCGAGCATCGTCATCACCGTCACCGCCAGCATGCGGGAGAGTAATGTGCGGTGCCACGAGCCGTGTGTACGACCGATATAAAAGTGTTTCATATATATGCTGTTTCTTTTTTCGTCTGTTCGTTTATATGTTCTGACGGCACTTTGTCGCGTCAGCATGTGACAGGGAGAGTCTCTCAGTTGGTCATCATGTCGAGTGCCGAGTAGGGGTCGGAGTCGTCGGCAGACACCATACGCAACGCCTCCACAGCCTCGCGCTCCACCACCCGTCGGCTGGTGTACACCTTACCGTCTATCACCGCGTAGCCATCGCTGCCTCCGTGAGTGCCTGTGAGCAGCAGCACGCCTGCCACACAGGCTGCCGCGAGCAGTGCGGCGACAGCAGGGATAAGCCGCCTTCGCCTCATCACGGCGGTGCGGGCAGTCCTCACGCCGGTGGTGTCGGGCGCGTCAACAGCGGCGCGTTCCTCGTCGGCATAAGCCATCATGGCGCGTATGGGCACCCACTCGTCGGGTATGTTGTCGCCCGCCTGTCTGAAGTAGCGTGCCAGCTCACGTTCCTCCGAGGCGGTGGTTGTGCCGTCGAAGTAGCGTTCTATCAGTGTGCCTATGTGTCCGTCGTTCTTCTTCATGTCAGTATGTGTATTGATAAAATGTACGTATGCGTCAGGTGCGGCGTACAGCCGTGAGTCTGACAAACTCCTCGCGTATCCTCATACGTGCCCTCGACAGGTTCTTGCGCAGGTTCTCCGCCGAGCAGCCGGTTATCTGCATGATCTCGCTCGCGTCGTATCCCTCAATCTCCTTCATGCGGAATATCATGCGCTGCAAGGCAGGCAGAGTGTCCACGATGTGCCTCACGAGGTCAGCCTCGTCGCGTGCTTCCAGTGCGTCGGAGTAGTCGGCGGCAGGCTCGTAAGTGGCTGCGCGCCCCTGTTCGTAGCGTCCGTGACGCCTGCGGTCGGCTGCGAGATTGCGCAGGATGGTGAAGGCGAGGGCGCGGTTGTGTCCGTCGGTGTCGAGCGAGTCGCGCATGCTCCACAGCCGTAGCATCACTTCCTGCACCATGTCTTCCGCTGTGCATGTGTCACCGGCAAGGCGGCAGGCAAGTCCTTTCAGCTCACCGCGCATGGGTAATATCGTGTTGTTGAATTCGTCGGTCCTCATTTCGTCTTCCATTAATATAAACGTCTGAAACGCAAAAACGTGACATCCGGACACGATTTTTTTTCATCACGCCCGCCAGAATGTGCCTCCGCAATGACAATTTCATGTGAAATGCCGGCTTTTACAGTTGCGACGACAGTGTATGACGGATTGTTCAGACATGGCGAGGAATATTGTTTTATGGCGCAGGACACCATATGTTATATGGCAGTGTAACGAAAGTAGAGACGCAAAATCTTGCGTCTCACAAGCAAAAAGTGCATATATATTCATGGTATTATTGCTGTTGCCATGTAGCGACGGGTTGCTCGTGAGACGCAAGATTTTGCGTCTCTACAGGCTGGCGCGGGTGGGGATGATGAGGTTACGGGGCATTGCATAAATATGCGGAAACGGTTGTCGGATGATGAATAATTATTCACGGCAAGTCCGCGAGAGTGCCCTTGAAATCCACAAACGGAAATATGGATGCGAATACGCGGGTTTTGCGCAATTTGCGTAAGTGTCTGACAGTCAGGCGTATGGACTGAATGTGGCTGCGGAGGGAGCTGTGCTGCGATGCGAAACGGGCTTTCCTGCATTACGGAAAAGCCTCTTTCGTGGTGCAGAAAAGTGTATATCGTCATGTCGCGGAGCCTTTTCGGTGACGCGGGAAAGGCTTTTTGGCGATGTTACAAGGCTGGAATTGTACGGAAACACCGTTTTTATAGTCTTTCGAAATAGTGGTGACGGTGGGGCATGAGGGTAGTGGACAGGGTGCGACGCGCTGTTTTCAGATTTTAAATTGTCAATATTTTTTACTGCCGAAGGTGTATATTTATGCGGTTTTGCGGTCTGTGTGGCAGGTGTAAAAGTGCGGAATATTGTTACGGCGGTGTGTGTCGGGCAAAATTATAGTGCGGGAAACAATGCGAGGATATATATTTTTTGTACTTTTGCATAAGCTAAGCTGCACTCGGGAAAATAAGAGCAAGCTCTCTTTCCACTCGTTTGCATTAGCTTTGCATAAGCTAAGCTTCGGCTCGGCAATATCAAGTCCGGTAAAACAAAGTTTTCCCGTCTTGCTGTTGCTCTCGCCTTGCGTTAGCTTTGCATAAGCTAAGCTGCACTCGGGAAAATAAGAGCAAGCTCTCTTTCCACTCG